>Ga0316626_10000344_pt1 | contig 17291 bp, 10 predicted proteins | sample OWC_Aug_T1_C1_D5_FD_207656 | JGI IMG/M metagenome (GOLD analysis project Ga0316626, IMG submission 207656) | Wetland soil microbial communities from Old Woman Creek delta, Ohio, United States - OWC_Aug_T1_C1_D5_A | ecosystem: Environmental > Terrestrial > Soil > Wetlands | place: USA: Ohio...
AACGGTGGCTCCCACGACTGCAACCAACAGGCCTGGAATCCGCTCGTAGCGCTTGAGCAGCAGGATCGCCGCAAGCGTGCAGGCGCCGACGGCGAAGGCGGTCCAGTTTGCCCGCCCACCCCACACGCCTTCGGCGATCTGCACGAGGTCGCGCACCGGCCCGATGCCTTCGATCGAGAAGCCGAACAGCTTGGGCAACTGGCTGATCAGCACCGTGAGCGCGATCCCGTTCATGTAGCCGTAGCGGATCGGCTTGGACAGCAACTCCGTGACGAATCCCAGGCGCATCACCCCGATGAGGATGCACACCAGCCCGGACACCACGGCCATCATGCTCGCCACGGCCACGGCGCGCATCGGATCGCCACCCGCGAGCGGAAACACGACCGCGAGAATCACCGCGGCCAGGGATGAATCCGGCCCCAGCACCAGGATTCGGCTGGGACCGAACAGCGCGTAGGCAAGCAGCGGGACGATCGTGGCGTACAGACCGTAGATTCCCGGGACGCCCGACGCCACGGCATACGCTATTCCGACCGGCACCAGCATCGTGGTGAGCACCAGGCCTGCCATCAGGTCGTGCGGCAGCCAGGCGGCTTCGTAGCGAGTGAGGACCTGCAGTCCGGGCAGCCAACGCATCCAGCGGTTCATGACTCGTCCCTATTGCTGCACCGGGCCGGACCCGAACCGACGACGCTGATCCCGCATCATCAGGCGCAGCAGGCCGATCATCAGGCGCGGCGAGAGCCGTTGGGTCCACCATAGCATCCGCGCGTAGAAGGGGAACACGGCGAACGTCTTGCGTGCCAGCACCGCCTGCAGCGTGCGTTCCACCGCGGTATCCACGTCGATGAGCCGGAAAGGGATGCGCTCGACCACGTTGTCCGGACGCAGGTTGCCTTCGAAGGTGCCCGCCGCGAACAGGTTCGTCGCAATGTATCCTGGGCAGACCAGCGTGAGAAAGATGCCATGGCCGGTCGCCTCGGCCATGACCGACTGGGTGAGGCCGCCCAGCCCATGCTTGGCCGCGACGTACGCGGCCGACATCGGATTCGGAAACAGCGCGAGCATCGAGGCGATGTTCACGATGTGGCCGCCGCGCTGCCGCACCATCTGCTTGTAGGCCGCAAGCGTGCCGTACGCGGCGCCGAGCAGGTCGATCTCGACCACGCGACGCACCGTGGCGGCGGACACGTCCTGGAATTCGCCGCCGGCCGCGATGCCCGCATTGTTGATCATGTAGTCGACGCGGCCGTGCAGGCCCACGGCCCGCTCGACGAGGCGCTCCAGGCTCGCAGCGTCCGTGACGTCCACTTCGAGTGCAGTTGCCGTGCACGCGGCCCGCGCCAACTCGTCACAAAGGGCGTTCGCGGACGCGATGTCGATGTCGCCGACGACGAGCCTGGCGCCCGCGTGCGCGAGCGCTTCGGACAGTCCGCGTCCGAGGCCCCTGGCCCCGCCCGTGATGACCACGACCTTGCCGGTAAATCGTTCGAGCCGCATCGACCGGGCTCAGCCTCAGTTCTGCGGATTCTGTGCCAGGGCGTGCAGTTCGTCGATCGATCGCACCACGCCCGAGCGCACCACGTAGCGCACCTTCCGGAAATTTGCCACGTCGGCCGCCGGGTCGCCCCCGACGAGGACCAGGTCGGCGTCCTTCCCTTTCTCGATGGTTCCGACTCGCTTGTCGAGTCGCATCGCCTGCGCCGCGATCGCCGTCGACGAGACGATGACCTGCATCGGCGTCATGCCGCTGGTCTGCATCGCTTCCATCTCCTCGTAGATCGCCGGGCCGTGCAGCGTGAGCGGATTGCCGGCGTCGGTGCCGGTGGCGATGGGGATACCGGCGTCGACGAGCGCCTTCAGGTTCGCGCGCGTCACCTTCGTGAAGCGCGCGGCGCGCTGTTCACGCGCGGCCATGCGGTCGGCGGGAACCAGCGCCGGGTCGAGCGCCGCCGTCTCCGCGACCTTCGCCAGCGTGGCCCGATCGACGCAGCCGTTCGGGTCGTCGACCACGGGCGGCTTGCGGTCGACGACGCCGCGGAACATGCGGACGTAGCCGTCGAGGACCACGAGCGTCGGGATGACGATCGTGCCGTTCTTCTTCGCGAGGTCGATGAATTCGGCGTCGACCGGAAGGTCCTCGACGCTGTGGACGAGCACGTTCGCCCCGGCGCGCAGTGACGCCTTCGCCTCGGCGAGCCCGGTAGCGTGGACGATGAGCGGCAGGTCGTTCTTGCGCGCCTCGTCGCCCGCTGCTGCAACGGCGGCGGACGACGCGTCAACGGTGAGATCCGGCGGGCGGACGATGTACCAGACCTTGACCGCATGCGCGCCCTGCGACGCCAGGTACTTCACTTCGCTCCGCGCCGAGGCCTCGTCCTTGAGGACCATGAACTGTCGCTCTGCCGGCAGGTTCAGCCAGTGGTCGAGCGTGGAGAGGAGCGGGCCGGCCGCCTCGACGTGCGGCACGCTGGTGTCGTGTTCGAAGCGGTCGCGCAGCCCGAGCGTCCACGGATAGCCGCCGACGTCGAATACCGAGGTGACGCCCGAACAGACATACGAATGGCCGTAGCGCTCCGGATCGCGACGGTTTTCCGCCATGGCCTGCTCGTATGGATGGGTGCCGCGGACGTCGATCGCGTCGGGCCGGCCGTCTGCCCAGCCGGTCTGCGAGAAGTGGACGTGCGCGTCAATGAGCCCGGGAGTGACCCACATGCCGTGCGCGTCGACGATGTCGCTCCCCTCGGGGATTCTGCACGTGCCGGCGCAGTCGATCTTGCCGTCGCGCATGACGATCGTCGCATTCGGCACGGGAGCACCGCCGCGGCCGTCGATGAGCACTGCCCCGACGATCGCGCCCCCATGCGCCTGCTGCGCAGCCGCTGCGTTTGCCGGGCCGCTCACGGCAATCACCAGGGCCACCGCGATGTGCTTATGGACGCGCATCAATCCTCCTCGCCAGGTCCGGTGTCAAGGTGGGCGATCGTACGCCGATCCTGCGTCGGTGAGCTGCTCCGGCAACGCTTCGAGCACGTCGTGTGTGCCCGGTGGGAGCCCAAGGGTGCTCACTTGCGACCAGCGAGGGTCCGCGCGCAGAGGTTTGAGGAAAGGCGAAAAACGCAGCGGATACACCCACTCCCACTCCGCCGAAATCCAGGCGTTTCGACCGAGGCGTTCGTGGGCCGTCGCCATCCACTTGAAGGACTCGTCCAGGTTACCGCGGTAGGCGTAGACCTCCGCCAGGCGCACGGCGCCGCCCGCTCCGGTGCCCTGGATCAGTCTCCGGATTGCAGCATCGGCTTCCGCATCACGGCCGAGCGCATGATTGACGAGAGCCAGGCCTTGATCCCGGTCCTCGCCCGAGGGCCAGCGCTCAATGCGCTCGAGCGCTTCGGCGAATTGCCGCCGGAGAATGAGGATGCGTCCGAGATCGACCTCCACGGCCGATCTCGACTGGGGGTTGATCTCGATGGTCTTGAGAAACTCTGCCTCCGCTTCGTCGAGGCGGCCTGCCGCAAGCAAGGTGTTCGCGAAGTTGACCCGGCCGATGAGCGAGACCGGGTCAAGATGGACGATGCGGCGCTGCAGCTCCGCCGCGTCGTCGATTCGATCCTGCCAGGCGAGCACGTTTGAGAAATGTGCCAGCACGAGCGGATCGTCCCGATCAAGCGCATAGGCTCTGGTCGCGTGCGCGGCAGCACGCTGCCCGTCGCCGGTATCCCAGTAGTGCTGGGCGGCTCGTATGTGAGCCTCCGCCAGGTTCGGGCCGAGTGCGAGGGCCTGCTCCACGGCTTTCCGCCGCTTCTCGAGCCCGACGGTGACGGGGATTTCACCTTCGCTGATCTGAACCCCGTACACGCCCGCCAGTCCCGCCCAGGCGCGTGCGTACCGGGGATCGATCAGCAGTGCCTCCTCGTAGTAATGCCTGGCTCGTTCGACGTCGCCGGGCCCGCGGCGATGGTAGAAGAATCGCGCGCGCAGGAAGTGTTCGTGAGCATCGGCACTCGGGGTTGTGTCGACCCGTGCGATCCGGACGCTGGCCAGTGTGACTTTCAGGGCGTTGGCAACCCGGGTTGCGATCTCGCTCTGCACCGCGAACGAGTCCTGCACCTCGCGGTCGTAGACCTCCGACCAGAGATGCGAGCTGTTTGCCGCATCGACGAGCTGGGCGGTGATGCGCACGCGCGGGCCCGACTTGCGCACGCTGCCCTCGAGCACGTAGGCGACATTCAGCTTGGCTGCGATGTCCGACACGCTCGCGTTCTGGCCTTTGAAGGAAAACGAAGACGTGCGAGCGATGACCTGGAGCTCGGGACTCTGGGCCAGCAGATTCAGGATCTCCTCGGAAATGCCATCGGAGAAATATTCCTGGTCCTGTTCGGGACTCATGTTCACGAACGGCAGGACGGCAATGGAGTTGGGCGGGGCCAGCGCGGCGCTGGCTCTGAGCGGCGCGTCTCCATCCACGGTACGCGTCGTACTGCCCCACCATATCGCTGCGGCCGCGACGACCGCGACGGCGGCCGCAAGCAGGGCGCCGCGCGACATGCGCACCGGATCTCGCGGGTGTGGCGATGCGGACGGCTGGAATTGTGGGTCGTCGACCTGGACCGTGCCGTCTGACTCGACGACCGGGACGTCGAAGATGAAGCCGCGACGGGGCACCGTGCGAATGATGCGTTGCCTTTTGTCCCCGATGGCACGTCGTACGTCGACGAGACACTGCGTGACCGAGGCCTCGGTGACGACGATATGACCCCAGATGGCGCTGAGCAGCTCGTCTTTCGTCACCAGCTGGCCATGCCGCTCGACCAGCAGGCGCAACACCTCGAACGACTTCGGTCGCAGCTTGACGTCCGCCCCGGCCTTGAGCAGGGCGCCGCGCGTCAGATCCAGCGTGTACTCGCCGAATGAATAGCTGCGATGCGCCGACATTGCCTGGTGGCCCCCTCCCTGCAGCCGGTCTAGCGGATATTTGGTGTCTTTATAGCGCCATTTTAGCGGCTCTGTCGTTACTCCGCGGCCCCGGGACAGTAATTGAGGATGATGGCAACAGGGGGATCACGCCATGGCCAAGTCAATAAGCATCGCCGCTCTGGTCTTTTCGATGTCACTCAGCGTCTGCGTGCCGGCCCACGCGGACGCCGTGACCGACTGGAACGCGGTCACCTTGAGTTGTGTGCAGGGGCCACCGAATCCACCGAACCGCGGAGGCCCTCCGGGGCTGCTCGACATAGCACTGGTCCAGGCCGCCGTACATGACGCCGTTCAGGCGATCCAGGGACGCTTCGAGTCCTATCACTACGAAAATGCCGGCCTCCGCGGGGTTGGTTCGCCCTCCGCGGCGGCGGCCGCGGCGGCCTACGGAGTGCTGGTCGGCCTCTACGGGGCGGACGATCCCTGCCTGGCCACGGTCGCCGACCCGGCCGTCACCCATGCGGGGGACCCGGGACTGCAGGCCGGCACGGAGGCGGCCGCAGCGCTCCTGCCCCTCTATCGCCCGTTCTTCGTGTTGCCCACGGACCCGTTTGTCGGCGGCACCGGTCCCGGCGAGTGGCGTCCGACGCCGGGGGTGACGGCGGGCGCCAACACGTGGATGGCGAAAACCGCTCCCTTCGTGCTGAACCGTCCGTCGCAGTTCCGGCCAGAACCGCCGCCGCCATTGAAGAGCGAGTCGTATCGTCGCGACTACGACGAGGTGAAGGCATTGGGGTCTCTGACGGGCAGCGCGCGAACGGCCGAGCAGACTGATCTCGCGCGGTTCTGGTCAGGTAACCCAATTGCGATGTGGTTCGGCGTAGTGCGCTCCGTTGCCGATGCGAATGTCCCGGACGTCGGCGACAAGGCTCGCCTGCTGGCGCTCGTCGCCCTCGCGGCCGCCGATTCCCAGATCAGCGTCTACGACACGAAGTTCGACTACAACTTCTGGCGACCGATTACGGCCATCCGGGAGGGGGATGCCGACGGAAATCCGCGGACGGGCGGGGATGCGACGTGGACGCCGTTCCTCGTGACACCGCCTTATCCGGACCACAGTTCCGGTGCGAACAACCTCTCGGGCTCGATCACCACGATCCTGCGGCTCCATTTCGGCACCGACGAGATGGACTTCGCGATCTCGAGCGGCGTCGCGGGTCTGACCGTAAACCCACGGACCTACGAACGCTTCTCGGCCGCTGCCGACGACGTGGTCGAGGTCCGGATCCTGCAAGGCATACATTTCCGCTTTGCGGATGAACTGGGACGGAGGCAAGGAAGCCGCATCGCTCACTGGGCGTTTCAGAACTTCCTGAAGCCGCTGCCGGACGTGAAATGACCGGATGTCGCCGGGAGCGGGGCCGCAACCCCGCTCCTGGCGACGCAATCTGACGGAGCCAGGGCGCCGCGCCCTACTGCTGTGGCTCCGGGCCGGCCGCCGGCACTGGCGCACGGTAGACGCTCACGAGGGCCAACAGGGCCGCAGCGGTGCAGACGACCAGGCCCACGAACAGCGGTCGCGGCGTGCCATCGTGCGAGATGCCGATCGCCTGAACGGTGGCGGCGCCGATGACCATCTGCATCGCAGTCAGCAGGCCCGAGGCCGCACCGGTGCGGGCTGGCTGCGCGGCGAGCGCCTCGGCCTGCAGCGGGGCGACACCGACACCACCGAAAAAGTAGAGCACGATCGTGGGCAGGAAGAGCAACGCGGTGCTCAATGCGAACTCTTGTATCGCGAGGGTGCCCGCAATGGCCACGACGCCGCATCCAATGCCCGAGGACAGGATCAGCCTGCGGGGTGCCATCCGATCACCCCAACGTGCGGTGAATTGATTGCCCGCAATGTAGAACAGACAGGCGACGCCGAACCACACGCCATACTCGGTTGCGCTCCCGCCCAGCACCTCCACGACGAGGTAGGGGATCGCGGCCTGCGTGGCAAAGACCGCTGCCATCAGCCAGGAAAAGTGCAGGGCTGGCGCGAGGTAATCACGGTCTCCAAGCAGGCTCACGTAATTCACGAACGCGTCGCGCAGCCTCAGTTCGCCCACGCGCGCCCGGCGGGTTTCCGGCAGCCACACGGCCAGCAGCGACAGGGCGATGACGCCGAACGCCAGGCACACGACGAACACCGCGCGCCAGCCCACGTGGTCGAGGAGCATTCCGCCGATGCCCGGCGCGAGCATCGGAACGAAGATCATCACCGTCGTGAGATGTGCGAGAACCCGGGCGGAACCCTTCCGACCGTACACGTCATCGACCACGGTCCGCGTCAACGACAGGGCCGCAGCGCTTCCGGCGGCCTGGACTGCGCGTCCCGCGATCATCCATCCGGCGCTCGTGGCAACGGCGGCGACCAGGCTCCCGACGCAGAACAGCGTGGTCCCGACGAGGATGACCGGGCGTCTCCCGTAGCAGTCGGACAGCGGGCCGTAGACCAGGGTCGCCACCGCGATGGTGGCGAACGCAACGCTCACCAGCGCTTGCGCCGTTGCCATGGTGACCCCGAGGTCCCGGTGCACGAACGGTACGGCCGGCGTGAGAATCTGCGTCGCCATGGGGCCGAGCGCATAAGCCATCACAAGGGCGCCGAGGGCGATCGTCTGCAGGCGTTGCATGATGCTTCCCCCTGGGTGTCGGGCGCGCGACATGGCGCTCCGATGGAACACAGCGTACGGACAGCCTGTCTCGCGACTATTTCTGCGAGGCGGGGATTTGTATCAGTGTGTAACGAACGTGCCGCGGGCGGACCAGGGCCCATGCGCCGCCCGCTCCGCGTGCCGGGCTATTTACCCTGCATCATGGCGATGAACGCTGGATCGCTGCGCAGCGACACGAGATCCGGATCGTTCTGCATCCAGCCGAAGTTCGTGTATCCGGCCTCGATGGCCTGGCGCAGGGCTTCAATGGCTCGGCTCGACTCGCCGAGACTGACGTACATGCACGCGGCGTTGTACAGCATCACCGGGTCGCCGGGGCTCAGCACGAGTGCCTTGGTACCCTCGCGGATCGCGTCTTCCCTCAGGCCCGCGCGGCCGAGTTGGTTCGCATAAATCAATCGTGCGCGCGAGTCGTCCGGGTTCTGCAGCAGGTAATTCGGCATCAGCTCCAGCAGCTGACGGTATACGGCTTCCGCCTCGTCTTTTCGACCGAGCCCGAGGCAGGTCTGCGCCACATCGAGGTGGCCCGCATAGAAGCCCGGCTTGATTTCGGCGACTCGGCGGAACAGATCCAGCGCCTGGGCGAGCTTGCCCTCGGTGAAATAGATCCGCCCGAGCGTCCAGTGCGCGATGAAGTCGTCGGGATCGATCTCGATGGCCTTGGTGCACGATGCCGTGGCCTCGTTCAGCTTGCCCCAGAGGAAATAGGACAGCCCCATCGCCCGGTACGCCTCGGGCAGGTTGTTGTCGTACATCAGGGCCTTGAAGCTCAGCTCCTGGGCCAGCTCGCGGAAACGCTCCTCGCGGGCGATCAGCTGGTACATCTGGCCGTAGGCGCTCGAGCATCCCGCGTAGGCGGCCGCATACCGCGGATCGAGTTCGATGGCCTTCTCGAACAGCTGGATCGCATATTCGACGCTGCGCTTGGTCAGGCGGTAGAGCTGCTCCTGGCCGCGCAGATAAAGGTCGTAGGCCTGCGCGTTGACCGTCTGCCGCTTGGTGAGCGACACCTTCTCAGAGAAGGTGAGCTTGAGCTTCAGCGCTTCGACGATCTGCTGTGCGACCTGCTCCTGGATGTCGAAGATGTCGTCGAGCTTGCCCTTGTAGGTGTTGCCCCAGAGCTGCCGGTTCGTCACGACGTCGACGAGCTGGACCGTGATCCGCACCGAGTCCTGGAACCGCCGCACGCTGCCGCCGACGATGTACCGCGCGCCGAGATCGTTGCCGATCGCGCGGATGTCCTGCCCGCGTCCCTTGTGTTGCATCGAGGCCCAACGCGAGATCAACTCGATCTCGCTCACCAGCGAGAGCCTGGCGATCAGTTCCTCGGTCAGCCCATCGCTGAAATAGTCGGTCTCCGGATCGGGGCTGATGTTGTCGAACGGCAGCACGGCCAGCGCCCCGCGCTCGGTCGTCTGGTCGATCCCTTGCGCCGAAGCCGCGGTGGCGCTCGGGTGCCTCGCGTCGTCCCCCTTCGCGGCTGACGCCGGCGGAACGATGCTCACGCCCAGCGTCTGCAGCGAGTGAAGGATCGCCCTCAGGTTCTCCTCCGGATCTCCCTGGTAGAACTCGATGTGCTGGATGCCGGCGAGGGGGTACTTGAGACTCGGAGGGATCGTCGTTGGCTCGAGATGAACCGGGAGAATGTGCCCCTTGCGCTCGCTCGTCAGCATGACTTCCTTTGCGACGTTGTGCGAACTTACGGCCGATGGAGTGACCATCAGCAACAGCACCTTGGCGCCCTCGAGCGCATGCACGATGGACTCACCCCAGAGCGCGGCGCCGTCGATGCTGCCCTGGTCGATCCACATGTTCACGCCAGCGGTCCGCAGCCTGGCCGCAAGGTCGAGCACCCGGGCCTTGTCCTCGCGCGAGTAGCTCAAGAAAACGTCTGCAGTCTGAGCCACTGTCGAGCCCTGGTTATGTCCAATCTCCTGCGGAGCAGGACGGGTCCCCGCCGGCTGTCGCGCGGGAGACCAAGGCTAACTGATCGTCGGCTGCGTGAGAAGGATCGGGCCAGGTCTATTTCGCGGCACGCGCCGCGGCCAGTCCTTCGACCGACAGCCTGCGGTTCGGGTGTGCGGCGAGCGTCTTTTCGTACGCGGCCGCCGCCTCCACGGGCATCGCGGTTTCCAGCAGCAGGTCTCCGAGCAACTCTTCCAGCGGCTTGGCCGAGAAGGGCGGTCCGTACTCGAACGCCATGGAGTCGGCTGCGGCGACCGCCTCGCGCACGCGCGCGAGGCCGCTGTCCTTCTCGCCCCGCGCGAAGAGGATCGTACCCTCGAGCGCAGTGGCGAGGATCTCGCCCTGCCTGATCTCTTCCGGCGTGACCGTGTCGTGGCGGCTGGCAACGACGCCGACCACGTGTGTGCGCGCCCTGTCGGTGCGTGCGCGAAGCTGCTCCAGGTAGGCCTGCGCCGATGAGAGTTTGCCGGCCCGGGCCGCGACGATGCCCCGGGCGAAGTCATGTGCCGAGAAGGAATAGATGGACGTGATCCCCGACTCGTCGACGTCCGTCCAGCCGTCGGCGCCGGCGGCGCCGCCGGTCTCCGCCAGCCACATCGCGCGGTCATAGGCGAGGCTCGACCGGTTCGACTGCGTCGGCTTCTTCGCGACGTCCTCCTCGACGATCTTCACGAGCTTCGCTGCCTCGTCCCGCTTTCCCTGCTGCAGGTACGCGTAGGTCAGCCACTCGAGTGCGTGGTAGCCGCCCTGTCCCTGGCTGCGCGCGGTCGCGAGCGAGGCGATGTTGGCCTCGACCGCGTCGTCCCACATGCCCAGCGCGAAGAAGATGTGCGACGGCATGTGCTGCGCGTGCGACGCGGCCGGTGCCACCTTGCCGTAGCGCCGTGCCGCCCGCAGGCCGAGCGGCGCATGCACCGGGTCGTCGTAGGCGTGCACGAGGTAATGCAGCGCGCCCGGGTGGCGCGGGTTGACCTCATACACCGCTTCCGCCTCTGCGGCGGCACGCATGTAATTGGCCGTGTTACGGGTGCTGCCGGTCAGGCCCAGCCAGGACAATGCATAGAACGCGCGCGCGTCGAGGTCATCAGGGTACTTGCGCGACAGTTCGCCAAGCGCCTTGTTGTAGTTGGCATCGCGCGCCTCCTTGTCGCCGTCACCGTAGAGAGCCTCGACCGACGCAAGATAGCCGCGCTCCCGCTCCGTCGGCGCCATTGCCAGGCGCGCCTCGCGCGTCGGCGCCAGGCGCTTCAGGACCGCACGCGCCGCCTGAAGGTCCTGCTCGCCCCAGATCGGCTTGTTGTAGCTGAGCGCCTCGCCCCAGTAGGCCATGACGAAGCCCGGGTCCTTGTCGAGGGCGGCGCGGAACGACTCGCGCGCCGACTCGAACTCGAAGCTGTGCAGCAGGAGCAGGCCTCGCATGAAATCCGGCTGGGCGGTTGCGGTACCGGAATTCGGGAAGGTCGTCTCGCCGAGGTTGCCGACAACCTGCGCGGGCGGCGGCGCTGCCTTCTCGTGGGCGTGGACCGACGGGCCGCAGGCCATTGCAGCGAGCAGCGCGGCGACGCGCGCGAATGACCTGATCATGGACTCCCCCGGGGCTGGCTCGATCCGGCGACGGCTATCGTACAGTACCCTGCGGCACCGCCGACTCGAGGCCAGTTCCCCCACGGGCATCGCCCGGCGTGCGGACCACGCTGCTACTTCAAGAGGAGCACGGCTCCAGCGGCAGTTGCAGCACCTCGCCATCCGTCGGCGACGTGCCACGATTGGTCAGGTACGCCGCGCCATCCGGGCCGATCGCGATGCCGCCTGGGAAGACAAGGCCGTTCAGCAGTTCGGTGGGCGCGGCACCCGGGCATTTCCGCAGCAGCCGGCCGTTGCCGAGCCCCGGGTTCGGCGGCGGGAACGGGGCGACTTGCCCGCTTGCGACCTCGAGAACGTACAGCGCGCCGCCGGCGTCGAATGCTACGTCGACGACGGCCGTGAGCCCGGACGCGAAGGTCTCGATGCTCGAGCCGTCGCTCGACACCCGCAGCACCGACGCCGTCCCACGCCAGAACGGGAAGCCGGTCAGCAGCCCCACATACAGCGCGCCGTCCGGGCCTTCCGCGACTGAGGTCGGTACCGCTTGGCGCCCATCGGGCAGTGCCGCCGGAACCGCGAAGGTCCGCGTGTGACCGTTCGCGAGCACCTCGATGAGCGCGTTGGCACCCGCGTCGGCGACGATCCGTCGGCCCGGCAGCGCCACGGACCCGTACGGATTGGAGTCGACGGTGCCGCCGGCCGGATTGAAGTTCGTCTCGTGCGCTGAAACGTCGGTGACGACCTGGTACTTGCCCGCCGGCGTGACGTGCAGCAAGTTGCCCAATAGAGCCGCCTTGCCTCCCACGGTCGACCGGATGGCGGGGTCGCCGCCCCAGCCCAAGGTCACATAGGCCGCCGTGCCGAGGAAGGTCACGTCGACGACACCACCCTCGACCGTCCCGTCGGCCAGGGCGAGCGAGGGCAGACCGGTGAGAACCCGCTGGAAGCCGCCTTCCGGCAGGATACGGGTGACGGCGCCGGTCTCACCGTAACAGCGATTCCCGTTCATCGGGACCGGGGAAGGAATGCACCATTCCTGGCCGCCGCGTCCGGCTTCGGCGACGTACAGCGCGCCGTTCGGCGCGAAGCCGATGCCCCGCGGGTTGCTGAGCCCGGAAGCGACGGTTCTTGCGTCCCCGACGTTGGCCAAAGCCATCATCGGCGCCAGCGACAGTCCCAGGACAAGCAGCGGCCGGATGGCCCTGCACACGGGTTCGAAGGGTCCGGGGAGGCTGATCTCGGGTCTTGTGTGCGTGGTCACGGTCGGTTCCTCCGATATCTTGTTAGTTTGCGGCCGGGCCGGCGCCGGGGCCTTCGCCCCGCGCGACCTGGATTCTTTAGCCCCGCGGGCCTCCCCGGGGCCATGGATGAGGGCTGACCGATTTCTGACATGTTTCTGACCGGGCGGGGGTGCGTGTAATCTGAGGTCTGCACGAAAGGAATCCGGATGGAACCATCCCAGGAGATTCGCTTCGACGGCTGGGCGCTGCGCAGGTCGGCGGGCGAACTGGTGAACGGCGACACGCGGGTTCGGCTGCAGACCCAGCCGCTGCAGGTCCTCGAGGAACTGCTGGCACGCCCGGGCGAGCTCGTCACGCGCGAGCAGCTGATCGCGCGACTGTGGCCCAACGGAGTCGTCGACTTCGACACGGCCCTGAACAGTGCCGTTCGCAGGCTGCGCACGGCGCTCGGCGACCACGCGGACAAGCCGCGGTACATCGAGACGATTCCGCGCCGCGGCTATCGATTCATTGGCCGCGTGGATGTCTCCGGTGTCGCGCCTTCCGAGGTCGTTGCGCCGGCGGCACCGTCCGCCGAGCCGGTCCCGACGGACAGACCGCGGTGGCCAGCCGCGGCGGCAGTCCTGGTGATCATGTTGTCGGCTGCGGCAGTCCTGTCGTCGCATACGCACCACGATCAGTCCCGGCCCAGAACGCCGAATGCGGCGACCAGCGCGCAGGCGCACGAGCGCTTCCTCCGTGCCCAACACTTCTTTCAGCGCCGCGCGCCCGGTGACATCGAGCGTGCCCGAAAGTACTTCGCGGAGGCGGTCGCAATCGACCCCGGCTTCGCACGTGCGTGGGCAGGACTGGCGGGCGCATACTGGATCGACACCGTAGAGGGCCGGTGGCCGCCAGGGCAGGGCCTGTCGAAGATGCGCGACGCTGCGGAACGGGCTCTTGCGATCGACCCGGGCCTCGCCGAGCCGCACCTGCGGCTCGCGGCCTACCGATCGGCCATCGGTGACCAGCGCGAGCGCGACGAACACATGCGCAAGGCGCTCGCGCTCGAGCCACACAATCCGTTGGTGCTCGCCTTCTCCGCCGGGAACGCGGCGCGCGACGGCTGGCTCGATGCCGCGATCGAACTTCAGCGGCGCGCTGTCGAGGCCGATCCGTTGTCAACGGTGAGCCGCTACAACCTGAGTTCGTTCCTGTACTTGGCCGGCCGCCTCGACGAGGCGAAGGCCGAAATGATCGAACTGCAGGAACTGAACCCCGCCGCGGGGTCCGTCAACGAGATCCTCGGTCTCGTACTGATCCTCGAAGGCAGGTTCGGCGAGGCGCTGGAGCTGATCAATGACTGGCCGGAGGGTGACGAACGCCGCCAGGGCCTGGCGCTTGCCTATCATGGGCTCGGCCGCACGGCAGACGCCGACGCGGCCCTTGACACGCTGATCGAATCGTCGCAAGGCAATGGTCGCTTTCGTGTCGCCGAGGTGTATGCCTTTCGTGGGGACAGCGACCGTGCTTTTGAGTGGTTGCACGCGGCGATCGAGGGTATCCGCCCGGAGCCATGGATGCAGTCTGACCGGCAACCGGTGTGGATGATGCCGAAGTCGCCCTTCCTGCGGTCGCTGCATAAGGATCCCCGGTGGGATGGTTGGGTGAAGGCGACCGCCCGACCTGCCGCGCGCTGGGGCCGCGGCCAGCTGCGATGAGCGTTCCTGAGCCCGGTTTTCGGGAGTTCGAGCAATGATCAGATGTTGGATTGCGGCCGTCGTGTCCGGTGCCGCTTTGGCCGTCCCTGCGAACTCTCAGGCCCAGGTCTCGCCCAATGACGAGATACGCAGCGAGCTGACCGCGCTGGCGGAGCGAGTGGAAAGACTCGAGGCGGAGAATGCGGCGCTCAAGCAAAGGAACGACAACCTGGAACGGAGGGTCGCCGAACTGGAGCCGCCGCAAGTTGCCGGTGGGAGCACCTCGACAGCGGTCGCGCCGGAGCCGGCGCCGGTCCCGACCCCGGCACCGTGGTACGACAGCCTCAAGGTGAGCGGCTATGTCTTCGGTGATGCCTACGCCGTGCTGGCCAACCACGATTCGACGGTCGAGGACCAGACCGGCTTCTGGATCCGGCGTGGCTACCTGACCTTCGATGCGAAACTCGCTAGCGAGTGGTCGGCGCGCCTGCGTTTCGAATTCAACAGCCCTGGGGACTTCGAGACGAACGCCAAGCTGGACCCGTTCGTCAAGGACGCATACCTCGCCTGGAAGCGTGGTCGCCACGAACTGGTTCTGGGGCTTTCCCCCTCACCGACCTTCGAGTTCATCGAGGGCTTCTGGGGACATCGGCCGATCGAGAAGACTCCGCTCGATCTCTACCGCATGGGCAGCTCGCGTGACCTCGGGGTCGCGTACAAGGGCGAGGCGTACGACGGCCGGGTGTTCTACCATGCGATGCTGGGCAACGGCTCCGGTGATGGATCCGAGACAAACGAGGGCAAGAAGGCCATGGCCGGTCTCGGATTGAAGGCGACTGACGCGCTGGTGGCACAGATCTACGCGGACTACGAGGAACGGCCGGGCGCCACGGACCGCAGTACCTTGCAGGCCTCCGTCGGTTGGACGGGCTCGCGCAGTCGCTACGGTCTCCAGTACGCGGTCCAGGACCGCGAGGTCGAGGAGGGGCCTGATGACGAGGTTGCAGTCGCGTCGGCCTTCGGCGTCTGGCGGGTGACGAAGCAGGGAGCGCTGGTCGCACGCTACGACCGGAGCTTCGACGGCTACTCCGACGCCGACCGGATCCCCTACCTGCACATCGCTGCCGACACCCCGTTCGATCTCGCCGTCCTTGCGTGGGAGCAGAAGCTCCAGCACAAGATCAGTCTGATTCCGAACCTCGAGTACGTCACGTACCGCGACTCCGGCGATGCGAAGGCGCCGGACGACGATTTATACGGCAGGTTGACGCTGTACTTCCCGTTCTGACCCCGGGGATCGTGGCGACACGGTACTGCGGTCTCTACCGATATGGTCGCCACGGAATCCTGGCCGGTCCAGGCTGTCCAACCGTAGTGTCCCGGATTGCGTCCGATTCTCGTTTGGCGCACGTTTCGTGTCCCGTAATGGTCGTTTCGGATTGGGCTAATGACAGCAAAGTTTCCCGGAATCCCCACCGTCATCCACGGCAACGGTGCCGTGGCCGAGGTCATGGGCCACGTCTGTGGCGGTGTCATCGGCTATCCGATCACTCCGTCCACCGAGATCTCGGAACTCTATGAAGCGTTCCGGGCCGGCGGTGGCTGCAACGTCTGGGGTAAGCACCCATTCTTCTTCGAGCCCGAAGGCGAGCATTCGGCCCAGAGCGGCGCGCTGGGCGCTGCCCTGACGGGCGGCAAGTACATTTCCAACGCCTCGTCCAGTCAGGGCATCCTGTACGGGCTCGAGTCCCACTACGTGACGGTCGGCAAGAAGGTCGGCGGATTCGTGTTGCAGGTCGCTGCCCGCGTGGTCTCAAAGCACTCATTAAATGTGATGGCTGGCCACGACGACGTGTATGCCCTGCTGCAGTCGGGCTACACGATCCTGTTCGGCTCGAACCCGCAGGAGGCCGCCGACCTCGCGGCCATCTCCTACAAGGTCAGCGCGATGTCGCTGATTCCCGTCGCCAACGCGATGGACGGCTTTGCCACCAGTCACATGCTGAGCGAAGTGCTGATGCCGGAGCCCGAGCTCCTGCGCGAATTCCTCGGCGACCCGGCCGGGCGCATCAAGGCGCCGACCGTCGCCCAGGACATCCTGTTCGGCGCCAAGGGCCGCGTCGACCAGCTGAAGCACTACCTCGCCCGCCATCAGCCAGACCTCGCGCCGGAAGAATTCGACGGTCTCAACGAATACCTGGATGTGCACGCCGATACAGTCGAGGCGGATAACGACGGCGTGCTGGTCTCCGAGACGCATGACTGGATCCCGGAGGAACTGCGCGCCCAGTGGCGGCGGCAGTGGCTGAACGCGCACGAGAAAGGCACGCGGCAACGCGTGCCGGCGCTCGTGGACGTCAACAATCCCGGCCTCACCGGCGGCGTGCAGAACCAGCCGGACTTCCAGGCGGGGTCGGTCGATCACCGTACGCACTTCGCGAGCGAGGTGCCGCATTTCGTGCGCGAGGCGATGCAGGAATACGCTGCGCTGACCGGTCGCACGTACCAGCCCGTGCAGACATTCATGTGCGACGACGCGGAAACCGTCGTGGTCGGACTCGGCTCGGTGACGGACGATGCGGAGGCCGTGGCCGCGCACCTGCGCAAGCAGGGCAGGAAGGTCGGCGTCGTGTCGGTCAAGCTCCTGCAGCCGTTTCCCGAGGCCGAGCTGGTCGAGGCGCTGAAGGGCAAGAAGGCCGTGACGGTGCTCGAGCGCTCGGAAACGACCGCGCTCGCCAGCCTGGTCACCCAGGCCCTGTTCAAGGCCGTCGAGAACGCGGATGACGTCCGCCACCCGGGCATCGCGGCCATGAAGAGCCTGCCGAAGATGACGACCGCGATCTTCGGTCTGGGCGCGCACGACCTCCAGCCGCGCCACCTCGTCGCTGCCTACAAGAACATGGAGACGCGCAACGTTCCGTTCGTGTACCTCGGGAGCCAGTTTTTCGCCAGGAACCCGCCGCCGCAGCTGGCGGCGCTGCAGGATAAGCTGAAGGCGGCTTATCCAGAGACCGAGCTGATGGCGCTCGAGACCGAGCCGAACCCGCCTCTCCTGCCGCCGTCCGCTTTCCGCGTGCGCTTTCACTCGATCGGCGGGTACGGGACCATCGCCACGGGCAAGCTGATCACGGACATCCTCGCGGGCGTGCTCGGCATGCACTCCAAGGCCGCGCCGAAGTACG
>Ga0316626_10000345_pt1 | contig 17273 bp, 15 predicted proteins | sample OWC_Aug_T1_C1_D5_FD_207656 | JGI IMG/M metagenome (GOLD analysis project Ga0316626, IMG submission 207656) | Wetland soil microbial communities from Old Woman Creek delta, Ohio, United States - OWC_Aug_T1_C1_D5_A | ecosystem: Environmental > Terrestrial > Soil > Wetlands | place: USA: Ohio...
ACCAACGAGCAGCGAGAGCTAGCTGAACTGATCGTCGCCGCGCTCAACCTCGAGGGCGTGGACCCCGCCGCCATCGATCCGGACGCGCCGCTGTTCGGAGGGGGCCTCGGTCTCGATTCCATCGACGCGCTGGAACTGGCCCTCGAGATCTCCAAGCGCTACGGCGTTCAGCTCAAGGCGGACGACGAGGACAACAAGCGCATCTTCGCCTCGCTGCGGGCCCTGTCTGACTATATCGAGCAGCGGCGGGCGGCGGCCTGAGCGACCGGCCCGCGGTCCGGTGGCTCAACCACGGTTCCAGAGGAAGGGGTACGGCGCATGCGATTCAGGATGCTCGAGGCGCTGAACATCCGCACGCACGTGGCGGGGGTCATCGGCGTCACATACGATAGGCAGGACATCAGCGCCCAGCTGCAGGTGGCTGCGGCCGCAGCCGCGGGCTGATCGCACGGCCGCACGGGGCGGCCGCCACGGCCAAGTGATGACTCCACTGCGAATCACCGCTTACTCAGTTGCCTGCGGTGCCGGTATCGGCGTGCCGGCGCTGGCTGACGCGCTGCGCGAGCGCCGCAGCGGGCTGCGGCCCAACGACTTCACCGAGGTGCCGCTCACCACGTTCATCGGCCGCGTGCCGGGCATCGAAGCATCGGCGCTGCCCGCGCGGCTCGCGGAGTGGGAATGCCGCAACAACCGGCTTGCATGGCTTGCCTTGTGCAGCGACGGTTTCTTCGAGCACGCGGTCGCCGCACGCAATCGCTACGGGGCTGATCGCGTAGCGCTGGTGCTCGGCACGTCCACCTCCAGCATCGGCGCCACGGAGGAGGCCTACCGGCGGTTGTTGCCGGACGGCCAGTACCCCGAGGACCTGCGGCGCCCCATCGTGCACACGCCGCACTCGCTCGGCGACTTCGTCCGTGAGGCGCTTGGACTCGAGGGCATCGCGGTGACCATCGGCACGGCGTGTTCGTCGAGCGCCAAGGTTTTTGCGCAGGCCGAACGGCTCCTGCGGCTCGGACTCGTGGATGCCGCGATCGTCGGCGGCGTGGACTCGCTCTGTGGCAGCGTATTGTTCGGGTTCAATTCCCTGGAACTCGTGTCGCCGGAGCCCTGCCGGCCGTTCGACGTGGCGCGGTGCGGCATCAGCATCGGCGAGGCGGGTGGCTTCGCGCTGCTGGAACGGGACGGCGCGAACGGGCCGTGGCTGCTTGGCTACGGTGAGTCGAGCGACGCCCATCACATGTCGTCGCCGCACCCGCAGGGATTGGGCGCCCGGCTCGCGATCCAGGCAGCACTGCAGCGGGCTGCGCTCGGGCCGGATGCGGTGGATTACATCAACCTGCACGGCACGGCTAGCCAGAGGAACGACGAGGTCGAGGCGCGGGTGATCGCCGACCTCTTCCCGGCGGGCACCCGGGCCAGTTCCACGAAGGGTTGGACCGGGCACACGCTCGGGGCTGCCGGCATCGTCGAGGCCGTGATAGCGCTCATCGCGATGCAGGAGGGTTTCGCGCCCGGCACACTGAATGCCCGCGAGCTCGATCCGGATTGCGGTCCCCAGATCAGGCTGTTGAATGAGACGACGGACGTCCGGGTCGCGCTCAGCAACTCGTTCGGCTTCGGTGGCAGCAACTGTTCGCTGCTGTTCGGCAGGGACCGCCATGTCTGACACGGCAGCAACGTCGCACACCGCGTTCGTGAACGGCGTTGCCCTGTGGGCGCCGCGCATTCCTGGCTGGCCCGTCGCGGCACCAGTGTTGCGCGGCGAGGCGGCAGCGCCAGAGCAGCCTGCGGCGCGCCCCGCGCCCGCGCTGCTGGCACCGACGGAACGACGCCGGGCGCCGGATACCGTGGCCATCGCGCTCGAGGTCGCCGCGCGCGCATGCGAGAGCGCGGGCGTCGATCCCAGGGAGCTGGCCAGCGTGTTCGCATGCACCGAGGGTGACCTCGCCATCAACGACTACATGAGCGAGACCCTCGCTCGGACGCCGACGCTGGTGTCGCCGATCCGTTTCCACAACTCCGTGCACAACGCGGCGGCGGGTTACTGGACGATCGGCACCGGTTGCATGCAGCCGTACACGGCGCTGTCCGCCTGCCAGGACACGTTTGGGGAGGGACTGCTCGAGACGCTGGTGCAGGCGCACTCGAGCGGACGTCCGACCCTGCTGGTCGCATACGACATCGAGGCGCGAGGCCCCCTGGCGGCCATGCAACCGAGCCGGGGAATCGTGGGCGCGAGCGTGGTCGTTGCGCCAGGCGCGTGCGACACGTCGCTGGCGCGGATCCGATGGCGAACAGCGCGCGGCACTGAGCGGACACCCGCGCTCCCGCGCAACGCGGCGTTGGTGGCGGGCAATGCCATGGCCCCGTGCCTGCCGTTCTTCGAGGCGCTGGCCCGCGGCGAACGCCGGACGCTGCGCCTCGGGCTCAGCCCGTCCATGCTGCTGGAGATGGATATCGATTTCCCGACGCGGAACGATGGGAGTTGGCCATGAAAAGACTGATCTCTGCGATGCTGATGCTGGCGATCGGTGCGGCGGCCGTGGCCGAGCCGCAGAACCCGCCGCCCGTGAACGCGCTGGCCGGCTACGACAGGTACGAGCTGGCGCCGATCGCCCTGGGTCCACCGTACGCGGGAGACGAGGGCAAGGAGAAGGCCAGGGACAAGATCCAGGGGTACATGACGGCGGAGACCGGCGCGATCATCGAGCAGTGGAACAAGGATGCGGCGGGCAGCGCGCGCGGCCAGTCGCTCGTCCTCGAACCGCGCCTCGAGAAACTCAAGGTCGTGAGCGGCGGAGCCCGTTTCTGGGGGGGCGCGCTCGCAGGGGACTCCTACGTCGTCATGAAGATCAGGATCACCGAGCAGCCGAGCGGCACGCTGCTGGCGGAGCCCGAGTTCTACCAGCGCGCCTCGGCCATGAGCGGCGCGTGGACGTTTGGTGCGCAGGACAAGGACATGATGCACAGGATCGTCGTCCTCGCGAATCATTACCTGCAGTCGAACTACCAGGCAGCCGTCGGTGGACCGACGGGCTACGATCCGCAATAGCCCCCCGGGCTGGAACGGCGCGGGTGAAGTGATGCGAACGGACGTGGCAATTCTCGGCGGGGGCCTCGCCGGTCTGACGCTGTCGCTGCAGCTGCGGCAGCGCTTCCCGGACCTGGGCGTCGTCGTGCTCGAACGCCGCCGGCATCCGGTGCCGGAAGCGACGCACAAGGTCGGCGAATCGTCCGTCGAGATTGCCGCCCACTATTTCGAGAAGGTCCTCGGCCTCAAGGATCACCTCGCCAGCCGGCAGCTGAAGAAGTTCGGCTTCCGGTTCTTCTTCTCCGAGGGGCGCCGCGACATTGACTCGGTGCTGGAACTCGGTGCGAGCACCTACCTCGCGACGCCGAGCTACCAGATCGACCGCGGCATCTTCGAGAACTTCCTGGGCGAGCGTGCGCGCGAATCAGGTGTCGAGTTCATCGACGGCGTCACGGTGCGCGCAGTCGATCTCGCCGACGGCGAGGGTGCGCACCGTGTGCGCTGCGAGCGGGATGGCGCGGCGGTCGCGATCGAAGCCCGCTGGATCGTGGACGCGTCCGGCCGGGCCGGGATCCTGAAGCGACAGCTCGGCCTCGAGCAGGACAACGACCACGACGTGAACAGCGCCTGGTTCCGCATCGGCGCCCGCATCGACGTGAACGAGTGGTCGCGGGCTACGCGGTGGCTGCAGCGCTGCGACCCGCCGGACCGGTGGCTCTCCACCAACCATCTGGTCGGCGAGGGCTACTGGGTGTGGCTGATCCCGCTCGCGTCGGGCTCGCATTCCGTCGGCATCGTCGCCGACGGGCGCATTCACCCGCTGAGCCGCATCAACAGCTTCGGCCGCGCGCTGCAGTGGCTGCACGAGTTCCAGCCGCGGCTGGCGGACGAACTCGAGGCGAAGCGCGACCTGCTGCAGGACTTCGTGTTCCTCAAACATTTCTCGTACGGCTGCAAGAAGGTCTTCTCCGGCGCCCGCTGGGCCATCACGGGCGAGGCGGGGGTATTCCTCGATCCGTTCTACTCGCCGGGCAGTGATTTCATCGCGATTGCGAACACCTACATCACCGAACTCGTCGCGCACGACCGCGCCGGGCATCCGGTCGCTTCGTACGCGCGCATTTACGAACAGTTCTTCATGTCCTTCTGCGACAGTACCATGTCGCTGTACCGCAACCAGTACCGGATGTTCGGCGACCCGGAAGTGCTGCCGGTCAAGGTGATCTGGGACTACACCTACTACTGGGGCGTGCTGTGCCAGCTGTTCTTCCAGCAGCGGCTGACGGACCTGACGACGCTCTCGCGCCTGCGCGACGAGTTGAACGGCAGCAAGACGCTCAACTACGCCATGCAGGACTTCCTGCGGCACTGGTCGGCCCGCAGCGGGCGCCGCAACAGCCCGGTCCTGCTCGACCAGGCGCAGCTCGCATGGTTCGCAGAGCTCAACCGCGGCCTGCGCGACGAGCTCGGTGACGAGGCGTTCAAGGTGCGCATGCGCCGGACCGCGCAGCAGCTGCGCCAGCTCGCGCGCGAGATCGTCGCCAAGGCCACGGTTGAGCACCCCGGGCTCGATGCCAGCCCGGTGCTGGCGCTGCTCGACGGCACGCCGGAGGAAATCCCGGCCGGCATGCTGTTCGATTCCGCGGCCTGACCGTCCATCCGATGCCGCATTCGCCGCTGCTGCTGCAACTGGTGCTGATCCTCGGCACCGCGAGGCTGCTGAGCCTGCTGCTCAGGCGACTCGGGCAGCCGCCGGTGATCGGCGAGATGACGGCCGGCATCGTGCTCGGGCCGATCGTGCTCGGGGCGCTGCTGCCGGAGTGGCATGCGCACGTGTTCGAGCCCGCGAGCCTGCCGGCCCTGGAAGGCCTGTCGCAGGTCGGCCTCGTGCTCTTCATGTTCATCGTCGGAGCGGAGCTGCGTGCCCCGCATGGCGCGCGCCGGCAGCTGATCGCTGCCGGGTGGGTGAGCGCGCTGTCGGTGCTCGTGCCGATGGCGTTCGGGGTCGCGGCCGCCGCGGTCCTCCACGGGCAATTCGCGCCCGAGGGTGTGACGTTCCCGACCTTCGCGCTCTTCATGGCGTCCGCCATGTCCATCACCGCCTTCCCGATCATGGCCCGGATCCTGAAGGAGCGGGGCATGACGCACTCCGTGATCGGGCGCCTGTCGCTCACCTCAGCCGCGATGGCCGACGTGCTGGCGTGGATCATGCTCGCGCTCGTCGTCGTGCTGGCGGACTCGAACGAGGACTGGAGCCGGTTCTGGCGGATGCTCATCGGCCTGTTCGTGCTGGCGGCAGCGGTGCTCGCCGTCGGCCGACCGCTGCTCGCCCGGCTGGTGGCGCGGTTCGCGCACGACGGGCGGCCCGAAGGTCCGCTGCTGGCAGTGCTGCTGATCGGTACGTTCGCCTGTGCCTATGCGACCAAGTGGCTGGGCGTGCACCCGGTGTTCGGCGCGTTCCTGTTCGGCGCCGCCCTGCCGCGCGACGACCGGCTGCTCGAGTCGCTGATCGAGCGCGTCGAGCACGTCGCCATCATCGTCCTGATGCCGGTCTTCTTCGCGCTGGCCGGGCTCAATACGACGCCATCCGCATTCGTCGGCGCCGGGCTCGCGGCGCTGCTCATCGTGCTGGTCGCGGCCGTGGCAGGCAAGGTGCTGGGCGGCGCGGCTGGCGCGCGCATCGCCGGCTATCCGTGGCGCACGGCCTTCGCGGTCGGTTCGCTGATGAACGCGCGCGCGCTCATGGAGCTGATCGTGATGAAGGTGGGGCTCGACGCGGGCGTCATCGGCCGCGAGCTGTTCACCATGCTCATGGTCATGGCCATCCTGACCACCTTCATGACCGGACCGCTGCTCACGCTGTTCGCGGGCCGGGGCGACGCTCAGGGGCGCGACGCCACCGACACCATCGCGCGTCCCTGAGCCAGCAGCTGTCCTGAGTGCGTCACGCGGAACTCGTATTGCCAGGCCGTCCCGCTGTCGTGGAGACGGCGCGCCTCGACCAGCAGTTCACCGTCGAGCTCGTCGACGAAGTCGCGTCCCAGCACGACCTCCCGCAGCGACACGAGCAGCCCGGGCTGCGCGCGCTCACCGCGCGCCTGTGCCGTCAGTCCGCCGTGCACGGCCATGGCCTGTGCGCCGTACTCGCAGAGGTGGATGGCGTGCAGCCGGCCGTCGCGGGCGAGCGGATTGGCTGGCTTGCGGTGCGTGGTCGTCGCCAGCGTTATGCTGCTGTCGTCCCAGGCAACGACGCGCTCGAGCAGGCACATGCTGCCAGCGTGCGGGACCAGGTCGCTGATGCGCGGCTCAATCGCCATGGCGCGCGGCTCCTGGCGGACGGGTGAGCAGCAGCGCAAGCACGAAATTGCTGACGACGCCGGCCGCCACCGTGACGCCGATGGAGCGCAGCACCGGCAGGCTCGACAGCGCCAGCAGCGCGAACACCATCAGGGTCGAGAGCGAACAGACGAGCACCGCGTGCAGCGTGCGGCGCTGCTCGGCCGGATCGTCGGCGGCTCGCTCGAAGAACAGCGCGTAGTCGAGGCCCAGTCCTGCGGCGAGCACCAGCGCGATCAGGTGGAACAGGTTCAGTGACACGCCGGCCGCATGCAGCATCCCCAGCACGACCAGCGTGGTGAGCGCCATTGGCGCCAGCACCCGGCGGACGCGCGCGAAGTCGCGCAGCGCAACGAAGACTACCAGCACGAGCAGTACCGCCGACCCAGCCAGGCACCACAGGATCCGCTCGCGCTGGTGCGCGACCAGGTCCTCAGATGCCTGCTTCAGGTCGAGCAGGGTCGCGCCGCTGGTCGAGGCGGCGAGACGCTCGAGCGCGGCTGGGTCCTTCAGGCCGGTCAGCGTGACCAGCCCCGTCCAGTGTCCGTCTCGCTGCAGCAGCAGGCCACCGACGCGCGCCTCGAGCGGCGTACCGACCAGGTCCTCGGGGGCGAGCGGCGGCAGGTGCCGCGCCTGCTCGACCTCGTCGAGGAAAGGAGCGAACACTCCGGGTCTGAACGGCGTCGCCCGCACGGCGGCAGCGAGAGATTCCTGCAGGGCCTGCGGCTCCGGCAGCCTTGCCTGGCGGCGCGCCTGCTGCTCCTTGGTCGGCAGGTAACGCGCCGCGTGGTCGAAGCCCGCCAGGGACCCGTCCGCGACCAGTGCGTCGAGCTGCGGACCGAGTGCCGCCTCACTGGCCAGCACGCTCTGCGCGTCGCTGCCCTGGATCACGAGCAGGTAGCGGACGTCGGGGGCGCCCAGTTCATGCCGCAGTGCCGAGTCTCTCTCGATCAAGGCACGTGGCACCGGCGTCAGTCCCCCGAGTTCGTCCTGCCACAGCGGGCGCGGCGAGAGCCACAACACGCCGGCACACAGCAGGGCCACGACGAGACCGAGCCACGGTGGCCGTGGCAAGCCCGCGATCCGGTCCCAGCATCGCCCGAGCAGCGCGGACGCGGCGGCGTCGCGCCCTCGTGCCGGCACGAGGGGCGGCAGCAGGTAACGCGTCGTGAGGCCGGCAACGGCCAGTCCGACGACGGTGAATACCGACAATTGCGCGAGGCCGCGGACTCCCGAGAACAGGAAGGCGAGGTACGCCACGCAGGTGCTCGCGACGCCGGTGGCGAGCGTCGGCCACAGCGCGCGAGCGTTGTCGCGCGGATCGAGGCCACGATGCTGATGGCTGAAGAGGTGCATCGGATAGTCCTGCGCCACGCCGATCAGCGTGAAGCCGAAGGCGAGGGTGATGCCGTGCACCGTGCCGAAGACCATGCTCACTGCCGCGAGTCCCGCGAGTCCCGCGCTTGCCAGTGGCAACAGGCCGAGCACGAGGACGGGTACGCTGCGGTACGCGACCAGCAGCAGCACAACCATGCCGACCGTTGCCACGGTACCGAGCTGCCGCGCCTCGCCCTGGGTGCGTTCCTTCATCAGCACCGAGAACGCCCCAGGGCCGCTCGCTTCGAGCCTGAGACCCGGATCGGTCCGCACCTCTTCGAAGGCACGCTGCAGCGTGCGTGCGGCAGCACCCTGGCCCTGCGGGTCGAAGCCTGCCGCCCTGGTTTCCGCGACCAGCAGCGCCTGCCGGCCGGCCGTGTCGAACCAGACGTCGAACAGCAGCTGGGGCTGCGCTGCGGGTTGCCAGGACTCGGCGAGCTTCAGCAACTCGAGCGTCGGGTCGCGCGGCAGCCAAGGTTCGAGGAACCCGGCTGCCGGCGAGGCCAGGTCGCGCAGGCGTTCCCCGAGCTGAGCCTCGAGGAACGAGGCATCGAAGCGCGCCTCGTCGAGCGTCGGGGACAGCAGGTAGCGGTACACAAGGAGCCTGTCGGGAATGGCGTCGAGGTCTCCCGCGCCATTGGCGACCCACCGGAACTCGCCGCTGCCGCGCAGTGCTGCGACCAGGGCGCTGGAGGTCTCGGCCGCTGCCTGCGGATCGGCGCCGGAAATGGCGAGCAGCAGCATGCGCGAGGCCGGTCCCTCGCCGATTTCCTCGAGGACGAGTCTTTCCTGCGCCGTCCGCGGCGACGGCATGAAGAGCCGCAGGTCCGTACCGACGACCAGGTTGCGCTCGACGAACCAGCCGAGCGCGGCCACTGCAGCGATCCACGCGGCGAGCAGCAGTCCCTTGCCGGCGGGCGACATCGTGTCAGCGCTCCGTGCCTTCGGCGCACCACGCCTGCAGTGATTCACGTTCGAGAGACCCCGGCAATCCTTCGCGCCCCTGTACGCCGAGGGCCATCACGCTCGCGTCGCCATCGGGCTCCGTCATGGTGAAGCAGCGCGCGCGGTCACGTGAGCCGTCCACCCGGATGGCGGCAAGGCGGCGCTTGAGCTTCGCGTCGCGCGGCGACAGTTCGATCTGCCAGCGCGAGTCAGTGCCGCGGGCCGCGACGTCGAAGTGGCGTTCGAGCATCTCGCGGTCGCCCTTCAGCAGTGCGCCGAAGCTCGCCAGCATGCCGCGCAGCTCGGGCGCGCGCTCGAGCGAAAAGCTGCGCGGCGAGCTGCCCTCGCGCTCGACCCGCACGTTCTCGCCGCGCAGGGTCGTCGTTTCGCGATACGGATCCGTCACCTGACGCACGAGCGACCCGTCCTGGCGGTGCTCGAGTGCGCCGGACGCGACCAGAGGTTGGGCCAGCAGCGCCGAGTAGCGCACCTCGACGAACGTGGTCGTGTCCGGTGCCGGGCGGGCGAGCCGCGCCAGCAGCGCGTCGGTGTCGAGGTCAGCCGCGTGCGCTGCGATCGACGTCAGCGCCACGGCGGCTGTCACCAGGCGCAGGCTCGTTCCAGAAGTCATAGAAGTTGAACCAGTTGTAGGGGGCGGCCCGTACCAGGGCCGCGAGCCGGTTGGCAAAGTCCTGAACTACCACACGCAGCTGCTGCTGACGCTGGCTGCGATCGATGTGCAGCCGCTCCGTGATCATCTCGAAATGCAGGTCGTAGCGGTTGCCGCCACGGTAGAGGCCGACGCACATGACGATGGGCACGTGCAGGGCTGCGGCGATCTGCCACGGCGCGGTCGGGAATTCCGCGGGGTCGCCGAGGAAGTCCACGCTGACTGTCGCGTTGCCGGGACGTCCGCGGTCCGCCAGCATCGTCACCAGCGCGCCGTCGTTGAGTGCGGCGCCGATCTCGAGCGCCACAGCCGTGCCATCCTGCCGTGGGTTGATGATGCCAGCCGCGATCTGGGGGTTCAGCTGCTTGAGAATGGCGGACAGCGCCGGGCTGTGCTGTGCGTCGAGCACCACGCGCACCGTGACCTCCGGGCGCTGCGTGCTGGCTGCGCGCAGCGCGTCGAAGCTGCCGACATGGGCGCCGATCAACAGCACGCCCCGGCCGAGGTCCATCGCCCGATGCAGTTCCTCGATGCCGATGAGTCGGGTGTCGAAGCGCCGCAGCGTCTCGGTCAGGAAATAGACCCGGTCGAGGGTGACGCTCGCGAACGTGTGGAAGTGCCGCGCGACGTCGAGCCAGGTCGGCGGGCGGCCGAGCACCCGTGACAGGTAGTCGCGCGAGGCTTTTCGCTCCGGGGCACGCCGCAGCATGAAGTACACGGTGACGGGCAGCAGGACGAGCCGGGAGAGGGTGCGTCCAAAGCCGCGCGCCACCGCGGCGAACAGCCGCAAGGCCCAGGCGCTGCCGCCTTCGGGACGTTCGAGCCACTGGCGCGTCACGGTGCCGGCACCGCCCCGAACTCGATGGCGCCCCTGGCGACGAGCCGGGTGCCGCGCGTCACGCTGAAGACAATGGTGGAGCCGTCGCGCGTGAGTTCGATGGCAGCATCCTCTCCAGGCAGCAGCGGTGCGATGAACTTGGCATACGGGAGCCGCTGCACGGCCCGGTCCAGGCCGAGCCAGCGGCCGGCCGCAAGAATGACCTCATGCAGGATGACCACACCCGGCACGACCGGGTTGCCGGGAAAATGGCCGGGAATCGCGGGGTGGTCCCGTGATATCGCGAAGACGGCACTGTGCCGGGTTTCGGCTGTGGGGGTCATGATCCGCGGCGCGTGCAGGCAGGCGCGAAGCATGACCGCTCCACGGGCACAACTCAACGTAGCGGGGCCGCGGGGCCGTCCGGTGGTCCCGCGCCGACAGCCAGTTGACGTGCTAGGCCGCCTTGTCCCCGGCCACCGCTCCCGTGATCGCGGCGTGCGCCGCGGCCAGCCGCGCGATCGGCACGCGCGGCGCCGAACACGACACGTAGTCGAGCCCGATCGCGTTGCAGAAGTGGATGGAGGCCGGATGGCCGCCGTGCTCGCCGCAGATGCCGACCTTGAGCCCGGCACGGCTGGCGCGGCCCCAGTCCACGGCCAGCGCCATGAGCCGGCCGACGCCCTTGACGTCCAGTACCTCGAATGGGTTGTCCTGCAGGATACCGCGCTCGTTGTACATGGGCAGGAACTTGTTCTCGGCGTCCTCGCGCGAGAATGAGAACGTGGCCTGCGTCAGGTCGTTGGTGCCGAAGGAGAAGAACTCGGCCACCTCGGCGAGGTTCTCGGCGCGCATGCAGGCGCGCACGACCTCGATCATGGTGCCGAACTTGCACGGCACCGGCACGCCATAGGTGACCTCCACCTCGTGCTGCACGGCCCCCACGTAGTCACGCACGAGCTTGAGTTCCTGTGCCGTGCAGACCTGCGGCACCATGATCTCCGGCTGCACATCGATGCCGGCGCGGATGCAGTTGGCCGCAGCCTCGAGCACCGCGCGGATCTGCATGGTGTAGATCTCGGGATAGGTGATGCCGAGGCGCACGCCACGGTGGCCGAGCATCGGGTTCACCTCGCGCAGCGCCCGTGCCTTGCGCAGGATCGCTTCCTTGCGCGCGATCACGCCGTCGATCAGCCGTGTCTCGGCAAGTTCACGCAGCGTGGCGGGCAGCTTGCCACCCGAGATCGAACGCGCCGCCTCGGTCAGCACTTCCATGCCGCGCGCGGCGCCGCGCAGGTCGTTCAGCCGCTGGATTTCCTCCTCGAGCTGGCGCTCCGTGGGCAGGAACTCGTGGATCGGCGGGTCGAGCAGGCGGATCGTCACCGGGTGCGGCGCCATGGCCTTGAAGATGCCGGCGAAGTCGGCGCGCTGGATCGGCAACAGGCGATCAAGCGCAGCGCGCCGCTCCTCCGGGGTATCCGCGACGATCATGTCCACGACGATCGGCAGGCGGTCGGCAGCATTGAACATGCGCTCGGTGCGGCACAGGCCGATGCCCTTCGCACCGTAGCGGATGGCGCGTGCCGCGTCGTCCGGCGTGTCCGCGTTGGCGCGCACGCCGAGGCGCGAGAATTCATCGGCCCAGCTGAGCAGCTTGACCAGCGAGGGGGAGAAATCGGCCTCGACCGTCGGCACTTCACCGCGGAACACGCGGCCATTGCTGCCGTCGATCGTAATGACGTCGCCTTCCTTGATCACCTGGTCGCCGACGAAGGCGTGACGCGCAGCCACGTCCACGTGGATCCCTTCGGCCCCGGCGACGCACGGCTTGCCCATGCCGCGCGCCACGACCGCCGCGTGCGAGGTCTTGCCGCCGCGGCTGGTGAGGATGCCCTGCGAGGCGAAGAAGCCGTGGATGTCTTCCGGCTTGGTCTCTTCGCGCACCAGGATTACCCTGGCACCCTGCTTGCCGAGCGTCTCGGCGCGGTCGGCGTCGAACACCGCCTGGCCGCTCGCCGCGCCCGGCGAGGCGGGCAGGCCGGTCGCGAGCGGCTGTGCCTTGTAGCCCGGGTCGAGCCGCGGGAACAGCATCTGCTCGAGGTGGGCCGGATTGACGCGCGTGATCGCGTCCTCGCGTGACAGCAGGCCTTCGTCGTGCATCTCGACCGACGTGCGCACCATCGCGGTGGCGTTCATCTTGCCGTTGCGCGTCTGCAGGCAGTAGAGCGTGCCGCGTTCGATGGTGAACTCGAAGTCCTGCACCTCGTGGTAATGGCGCTCGAGGCGGTTACGCAGGTCCACGAGCTGCGCGAAGATCGACGGCATTTCTGCGGCGAGGTCGGCGATCGGCTTCGGCGTGCGGATGCCCGCCACCACGTCCTCGCCCTGCGCGTTCGTCAGGTACTCGCCGTAGAGCTGGTTCTCGCCGGTGGCCGGGTTGCGCGTGAAACCCACGCCCGTGGCGCTGTCGTTGCCCATGTTGCCGAACACCATGGTGACGATGTTCACGGCCGTGCCGTTCGCCATCGCGGGCGTGATCCTGAACTCGCGGCGGTAGTCGATGGCGCGCTTGCCCATCCACGAGTTGAACACCGCCTTGATCGCGATCTCGAGTTGCTCGTACGGGTCGGCGGGGAAGGGGCGGCCGGTGTGCTGCTGCACGACCCGCAGGAAGCGCTCGCCGATGTCGCGCAGATCGTCGGGGCCGAGCAGTACGTCCTGCTTGACGCCGACACGCGTCTTGACCGCGTCGAACTGCTCGTCGAAAGCCGCGTCGGGCACGCCGAGCGCGACCTTGCCGAACAACTGGATGAAGCGCCGCCAGGCGTCGTAGCCGAAGCGTTCGTTGCCGGTGCGACGGATGAGCGCGGTCAGCGTGGTCTCGTTGAGGCCGAGATTGAGGATGGTGTCCATCATGCCCGGCATGGACATCGCCGAGCCGGAGCGCACCGAGACCAGCAGTGGATCGTCGCTGCCGCCGAAACGCTTGCCGGTCCTCTGCTCGAGGGCGCGCATGTGCGCGCGCACCTCGTCCATCACGCCCTCGGGCAGGCGGCGCTGCGCGTCGTCCAGGTAGGCGAGGCAGGCCTCGGTGGTGATGACGAACCCCGGCGGGACGTTCAGCCCGATGCGCGTCATCTCGCACAGGTTGGCGCCCTTGCCGCCGAGCAACATCTTGTTGCGGCCGTCGCCGTTCTCGAACGCATACACCCACTTCCGCTGACTGTTCGTCATCTGCATCCCCGGCATGGGCCCTGACCGTGGGCCCTGAGAAGGCTACAGATAGCGCTTCGCACCCTGCCGGGAAATACGTGGATCTCGGGGGCGCAAGGTGGCTTTCGACAGTCGCGCGCGCCCGCGAAATCCTATCCACATCAACGGCCTGTGAATTCGGACGGACCCCGCTCGGCCCCGGTTGGCGCGGTCTGGGTCGTTCTGCGCCTGGTCGCGCGGGGGCAGGGCGCGTCACGGTGGCGGGACTTGTGTGTGCCGCGTTCGCGGGTGACCATCGCCCGCACGTCACGAGGTCCCGGTCAGGAGATGGCATGGAGCAGCAGATAGGCATGGTCGGTCTGGGGCGTATGGGCGGCAACATGGCGCGCCGCATGGCACGGGCAGGCCTGCGCGTCGCGGCGTGGGACCGCGCGGCCGGCGCACGCGCAGGCATCGCCGCGGAAGAGAGAGTGCAAGTGGCCGAGACACTGCCCGCACTGGTTGCCGCGGTGCCGGCGCCACGCGTCCTCTGGTTGATGCTTCCGGCCGGTGCGCCCACGGAGGAGACGATCGGGGAACTTCGCGGCCTGCTGGCGGCGGGCGACGTGATCGTGGATGGCGCGAATGCGTGGTACCGCGACAGCGTGCGGCGTGCTCAGGAACTGGGGTCGCTCGGCTTGCACCTGGTGGACGCCGGGGTGTCGGGTGGTGTCTGGGGGCTGGTGAACGGCTACGGGCTGATGGTCGGCGGGGCGCCGGAGGCGGTGCAACGCGTCGAGCCGTTCTTCCGTGCGCTGGCACCGGCGCCGGACAGCGGTTGGCTGCACTGCGGCCCGAGCGGCGCCGGGCACTTCACCAAGATGGTGCACAACGGGATCGAGTACGGCCTGATGCAGGCGTACGCCGAGGGCTTGGCACTGCTGCGCGCCAAGGCAGACTTCGGCCTCGACGTGGCGAAGATCGCCGAGTCCTGGAGGCACGGCACGGTGATCCGCTCGTGGCTGCTCGACCTCATGGCCGAATTCCTCGCAGAGGACGCCAGACTCGAGTCCATCGCCCCGGTGGTGGCCGACTCAGGCGAGGGGCGCTGGGCCGCGATCGAGTCGGTCGAGCTTGGTGTGCCCACGCCGGTGATGACCCTTGCGCTGATGCAGCGCTTCTCGAGCCAGGGCCATGGCGAGTATTCCGACCGGCTGCTGGCGCGCCTGCGCCAGTCGTTCGGCGGGCACGCCGTGACCCACAAGAACTCCGGAGCCTGAACCGTGAACGCTCGCGCGCTGCCGGCGACCGTACTGGCGATGCTCCTGCTTCCCATGGGCACGATCGCAGCCGAACCACCCGCGCCTGTGGCCGAGCCTGCCAAGGCGAGTGCCGAGGCCGCGCAGGAACCGGAGCCGAAGCTCTCGCGTACGCAGCACCAGGTGCGCATCGACGGCCAGGCGGTGCGCTACACCGCGACGGTCGGCTGGCTGATCATGAAAGACGAGGCGGGCAAGCCGATTGCCCGCTTCGGCTACACGGCGTACACACGCGACGGCGTCAAGGATCCGGCGCGGCGCCCGGTGACCTTTGCCTACAACGGCGGTCCGGGTTCGTCATCCATCTGGCTGCATATGGGCATCCTCGGGCCGCGCCGCGTGGTCGTGACCGATGCCGGCTACGCCCCGCCGCCGCCGTCGCAGCGCGTCGAGAACGAGTTCAGCGTGCTCGACGTCACGGACCTGGTGATGATCGACCCGGTCGGGACGGGCTTCAGCAAGCCGCTCGGAGATGCCAAGGGCGCCGATTTCTGGGGCGTGGACCAGGACATCAAGTCGGTGGGCGCCTTCATCAAGCGCTACGTGACCGAGAACGGCCGCTGGGGCTCGCCCAAGTACCTGCTCGGCGAGAGCTACGGCGGCATGCGCTCGGCAGGGCTCGCGCACCACCTGCAGTCCGTGCACAACATGAACCTGAACGGCGTCGTGCTGGTCTCGCCGTTCCTCAACGCTGCCTCTGGCGTTGATGGCCTGGGCCTCGATCTGCCGCACGCGCTGTACCTTCCGACCCTGGCAGCGACGGCCTGGTATCACGGCCTGATCGCGAACAAGCCCGCGTCGCTCGAGGCGTTCATGGGGGAGGTGGAGCGCTTCGCGTACGATGCGTACCTGCCCGCGCTCACCAAGGGCTACGTCATTTCGCCGGAGGAAAAGCGCGCGGTCGCGACCAAGCTCGCGGCCTACACGGGCACCGGTGCCGACCACTGGGAAAAGGCCGACCTGCGCGTGAGCCACCCGCAGTTCCTGCAGGAACTGAAGCGCGGCGACCGGCAGATCACCGGGCGAATCGACTCGCGCTTCGTCGGCCCGGCGGTCAATCCACTTGCGGAAATGATGGATTACGACCCGTTCTTTCCTGCGGTCGGCCCGGCTTACACAGCGGCCTTTCTCGACTACCTGCACGGCGAACTCGGGTTCGGGCGCGACGAGGAGTACCGCGTGTCCGCGTTCGATGTGAAATGGGACTGGAAACACAAGCAGCCCGGCAACCACGAGTGGGACATCGGGGCGCCGAACACGGCCCCTGATCTCGCGCTCGCCATGACCATGAACCCGGGCCTGCACGTGCTGGTGCAACAGGGCTGGTACGACCTCGCGACGCCGCACCTCGTGATGAAGCACGACATCGAGCATCTCGACATCACGGCGGATGCGCGCCAGCGCATCCGCATCGAGCATTACGAGGCCGGGCACATGATGTACCTGCACGAGCCGTCGATGCGGAAATTCCGCGACGACCTCGCGGGGTTCATTCGCGACACGGACCGTCTGTAGGCGGGCCCCTCACCCGCGTCGGCGGGAGAGGGTCGGGGGGAGGGCCTCTGCGTCCGCGACGACGACCGCGCCTGCGCGATCGACCCGCAGCGCGGGTGGTCTGCCCGCGGCGTCGCCGGCGAGCAACTCGCGCAGGCGCGCGGCCTTGGCGGCGCCGGTGACCAGCCACAGCCGCTGCCGCGCGCGGTTGAGCGCCGGAAAGGTCAGTGTCATGCGCGGCAGGCCCCGGTACTCGCCGGTCAATGCCGCGTCGCGATCGGCAACGTCCAGCACTCGGTCGCCCGGGACGAGCGATGCGGTGTGGCCGTCGGCACCCAGGCCGAGTTGCACGAGGTCGAGCACCAGCGGGCAGCCCGCGAGCGCTTCCAGTCGCTGCTGGTACTCGGCTGCGGCAACTCCGTGGTTCACCGCGTCGACGGGCATCGCGTGCAACTGTCCGCGCGGCAGTGGACCGTCGTCGACGAGGATCTGCTCGAGGCGTGTCAGGTTGCGGCGCGGATCGCCACGTGGCACCACGCGCTCGTCCACCTGCGCGACGTGAATTCGCCGCCACGGCAGGTCGAGCGCGCGAAATCGCTCGAGCATGCGCCACGGCGTCTCGCCGCCGCTCACGGCGACGACGGCCATGCCGCGCGCCGCAACGGCACGGCGGCAGGCTCCAGCGAGTTCGTCTGCCGCGAACACGGCAGCGACCATCGAGTCTGCGGCGCGTATCACCCGCACGGCGTGCCGCCGTTGGCCGGCGGGTCGTACCAGCCGCCGTAGCGCTCGACCATGCGCTCCGCGGCGGCAGGGCCCCAGCTGCCAGCGGCATACGGCTCGGCCTGCGGGCCGCTGGCGAGCAGCCGGTCCACGATGTCCCAGGCGACTTCCACCGAGTCCTGCCGCGCAAACAGCGTCGCGTCGCCGCGCAGCGCGTCGCCGAGCAGCCGTTCGTACGGCGTCATCTCGTCAGCGTGAGAGTTGCAGGCGTAGAGCTCGATTTCCTGGCCGGCCATGGCCTCGCCCGGTGCCTTGATGCGCGTACCGAGCGCGATCGCCACGCGGTCGGGACCCAGGCGGAAGCGAAGG
>Ga0316626_10000347_pt1 | contig 17252 bp, 43 predicted proteins | sample OWC_Aug_T1_C1_D5_FD_207656 | JGI IMG/M metagenome (GOLD analysis project Ga0316626, IMG submission 207656) | Wetland soil microbial communities from Old Woman Creek delta, Ohio, United States - OWC_Aug_T1_C1_D5_A | ecosystem: Environmental > Terrestrial > Soil > Wetlands | place: USA: Ohio...
ACAGGGAGCCCCGCGATGGGCTTCCTCTTTTTTTGTTTGACAATCTACGCTTTTTATAGTACAATGATAGGCGTCTAAGATTTGAGAGAGGTGTGAGATGATAGCCGAGATAAATACAGTCGATGATGTACGGACTTTTATCCGTGAGGTGAAGGCTGAGGGGCTGGGTGATGCCTTTCATCCTGATGATGGCTTCGCTGGTTATGTGAATATAGAGACAGGTAAGGCCACCTATGAGCTGGATGAGGCGTCGAAACGCGACGACCTCCTCAATAAGTGCTTTGAGGTATGCGAGGCCGCCGGTATGGATATATACGATATTTGCCTTGAGTTGGTCGGTGAGTAGGATGGTAGTCCTGTCTCTCTTTGATGGTATGAGCTGCGGCATGGAGGCTCTGATACGTGCAGGGGTCAAAGTTACGAAATACTATAGCTCTGAAATAGACAAGTATGCTATCAGGGTATCTGAGGCTATGTATCCGGGACGAATAATCCGCCTCGGGGATATAAATAACTGGCGAGAATGGGATATTGAGCAGCCGGATATTATTATCGGCGGGTCGCCTTGTCAGGGATTGAGTATTGCCGGGAAAAGGTTTGGCTTAGAGGATCCGCGCTCGCGACTATTTTATGTCTTTGATGATATAGTGAAGTTTTATAAGCCTCAATATTTTTTCCTCGAAAATGTGGACAGGATACCGAAGCTGGATAGAGCCATTATGACTGGATTGATGGGTGTGGAACCAGTGAGGATAAACTCTGCTCTGGTATCAGCTCAAAACCGCAAACGGTTATACTGGACAAATATAAATAATGGCGAAATATATCAACCTGTCGATAAACACATCTACCTAAAGGATATAATAGACGATTATCAGGGTTTGTGGCTTAAAGCCAGAGGTAATAATCCCGGCGGTGAGCGTGGACAGGACGGTAAGTCCCCATGCCTGACAGGAAACGCATATCAAGAGAATGTTTTTGCTATAAAAAATAGGGGTAGGTTTTTCTTGCAGGACGGTCAGGGTAAAAGTCAATGCCTCGATGCAAATTATCACAAAGGAATTGATGATCACGGGCAGAGAACTACAGTGGCTAGGATGGTTGATGATGAATCTATAGAGTACCGCAAATTAACCGTCCGTGAGTTTGGCAGACTACAAACGCTGTCAGAAGCCCAGATAGATATAATGCTTGCGGCGGGAGTGTCGAATACTCAGTTATATAAGATGATCGGGAATGGCTGGACGGTGGACGTGATAAAACACTTTTTTGAACACTTAAATCAATACAGGAGATAGAAAATGCACAATCTAATCAATAAATCACAGGGCGAACAGCGCAGGTTATTTACTTGCATATCTTTTGCTGGGGCAGATGCCCTCACTCTGCGGGAGATAGTTGCAGTATGGACTACGGAGGCGAGAGAGAAGGTCTGTGACAGGTTTTGGCAGATGGTATTTAATGGGACTTTTGATGACTGGGGCGCGGATGGGCGCAGGAAACATCGTGATTTTCTGTCGTCATTTACCTTCGAGGACGTGGAGGCCGCCCTCGCTGCGACATTCAAAAACGAGGCGGCGATGCATGAATAAAACCAAGAAACGGATAATCGCCCGTCATATAGAGATATGTGACCAGATACAGGAGCGATACCCGGCATTTGTGATGCCTCGTGTGGTATGGGGTCGGGACGCTAAGTGTATGGGTGCTGCATGGCACAGTGGTAGGCGTGTCTGGTACAATATCGCCGCCCTTATCGCTAATATCTCGCTGATAGATACGGTCGTAGCTCATGAGCTGGCGCACTGCGTGGTCTCTCAGATGATGGCGGATAGGGGGGGTACGCATCACGGGTATCGGTGGCGGCGCGTGATGATGGAGCTGGGATATGCGCCACAGGTCGAGATAACTAAATATAATAAATGGAGTAAGGCAGGATAACATGACAAACAAGGTAGAGCAAACGATAGGGCAAAAGATAAAGGCCGCGAGAGAGGACAAGGGCTGGGATCAGCCGGAGCTGGCGAAGCGGACTAAGGAGCTGGATATTGCCAGGCGCGGGGTGAAGCAGCAACATATCAGCGCGATAGAGGGCGACAGGATAAAGAGTCCGCGCCATGACACCGTGAAGCTGCTGGAGCGTGCTCTGGGGATAGAGTTGTAAAATCAAATCAAAAGGAGGTGCTCTATGATAAAACTAATCGCGGCGATAGCGTCGCTGGGTTTCGGGATCGGGTTCTGGATAGCGGCGGCGGGATGGGCGTATCACGAGCCGCGGATGTTCTCGTCAGGGGTATGTATCACATGCTTTTTCTTCGCTGTGCTCGCCGTGCTATATCTGGCCGTCTCGATAAAAGTAGATAGGGAGAAATAATGCCATTAACTATAGAACACGAGGCTTTTCAATGCGATATTTGTAAAACGAAATATTACGGAGAAGATGCCCTCAAAAAGGCTACGGAATGCGAAAAAGCGCCAATTTTAAACGTTTTTCCTGAGTATATAGATTACTCAAAGGATGGCTTTCGTTGTGATAGGGATTTTTTAGACACAAAAGGCCTTCTTCCTATAGCATCAGGACGAGCTAGGATTTTATTTTTCAATATTGAGATGAGGGAGGTTTTGATAGGGCAACATATCTGGCGCGGTCACTTTCGCAGACCGTTTATCCAGGCGGTCGGGAAGGATGGGTCGGATAGTGGTGAATACACTGGCTATCTCGGGCATCGCTTGCCGATAATAAAAGGGAGTAAAAGGAAATAACTATGCTATAATATATGCGTCAAGTGCGAAAACTAGACGCCAGGGTGGCACCGTAATAATAACCGGCGTACCTATACTGAAAGCAGCGGCCTAGCCGCTATCCCCCGACCCTTCACTGGGAGGGGGCTTTTTGTTTCTTTTGTTTTTCGATATATTGTAGTAGCTCCAGCAGCTCTGAATCTAGCAGGTTTTCATCAGCTCTCGCTATAGTCGTACTGTCCTTTATGGCTCTGGCGCGTGGATATATTAGATCGTTCACTCCCGCTACCTGAATAGTCTCTGGTAGTTCTATACATTTGTCCATAGCTTTTTTGTATGCAGTTAGTCTCATGTTTTTCCTTGTAAAATATTAATCAAATACGCCGCACAGCCATAAGAACCAGATGAGCCATACCAACCCGGCTCCGTCATACCATACGCTCGACAGCATGAGGGCTATCAAGATACTCACTGGCCAGTATCGCTCCTGGCTACGCATGTCCATATCTGTCTGGCGGCATCAGCTCAGTGTATGCCAGCACCATCTCGGTGCCGCGCACGATGTACCCGCTGTATAGCGCTGTCGGACAGGGCAGGTACTCGTGTATTATATCGACCCCAGCCAGTACGACCGAGCTCTCCGATACGGCGAGCGGGACGACATCGCCCCGGATGAGTATCTGAGTACCCCTACGCATCACCTGATACGCTCCCCTATTTTGTTATTGGAGATACAGAGCCCGTAATAGGTATGAATAGAGCCGCTCCCATCTTTGACCGTTATATTGGAATTAGTCCATCCGTTGTATTCTTTGGAGTATAAAAGGATTACCGGAGTTGGTAGACGATTCAACTCTGCGGCTGGATCAACATATTCAGGGGCGCTTGAGCATCCTGATATTGTTATCATAATAGTGATTATTAGTAGTATTTTACGCATCGGTTATCTCCTCTAGTTTTGGTTTGTTGTTTACGATAGTGAGGCGGAATATACGGCCAGTCTCCTCGGAACAGTGCGTCAGGTGGTGGCAGATGCCGCTGCGCCCGTTGCGGGGTTTGTAGTCCTCACAGTCTTTGCCACAGCCAGTATCAGCGTAGTGGTTGTATCTCTTGCGCTCGATCTCCCCGTTGTGGAGACTGCACCACATATATTGTCCGTCTATCTCTCGTTCTGCCTCGTGTAGAGTGAGCTCGTCCAGCTCGTGCTCTCGCATGTCGTCCACGTGCTTATTGAGGGTATAGTACTTCTCCCCGCTCTCCGTTCTGTAGAATTTCTGTGCCATGGTTATAGTTATATCCTTTTGAACTCTATCGCCCAGACGAACTTCTCCTTGTCTCGCTCCCATGAGCCGAAGCCGTTGATACGCTCCCATAATGTGATATATGCCTCTTTAGGTGTATGTTTCCAGTCTGCCCAAGCCCATTCACTGAGCCCGAATTTACAAAGTTTATCGTCTTTTGTGCATTCAACAATCCCTTCGCTGATGCAATCAGCTTCTGATATATCACCCAGTCGCTCTACCCGGATATTGGTTATCTCCAGCGTGATGCGGCTGACCCAGCGCGGCATATAGATAGATGGTATCTTGCGGATAATAGTGCCCGGTCTCACACGGTCTTATTACCTTCCTCTTCGGCGTACCATATAGTATGTGAGCCACGCCAGGCATGTCTCGTTCCTGTCTCATCCTCCTCCCAGAACCCCGCCTGATAGAAGCTCTCCCGCACCCACAGGTAGTCGCCTATCTGACCATAAGGGCATTTTATGTGTTTATGCGGCCATATACTCCCCGGCATCAGTCCCTCAGTCTTAAATATAAGGCCTCTTGTTGTGTCGAAACTCGCACGCCAAAAATCACCTCTTGGCCGTTTTTTGATAAGTCGCCTCGTATGTGTTGTATTGTCTGCCAGTGTCGCTCGCACCATCGGCGCGGACATTAGTATTGGTCGTTCTTTCATATATTATTCCTCCTTTTAGTTTGAATGAGCCCTATTGTAGAGGCTTTCTGCCTTTCGTTTTTCGATATACTCTATTTTAAGTTGTTTCCAGTATTGAAAAAGTAAAGGATCCGCGAGGGCTTCCTGACTCAATAGCCTCCCTACTATCATATAGGAGAAATCGCACAATTCTCCGTAATTACTCTCCTGATTAGACATCCCGCCATTTTCGCATCGGATAATTGTATCCCCTATATTTAACTCATCATTATATCTTCGTTGATATTTTATCTTGAGAGAGTTCTGGTCGCAGGTAGGGCAGGATGGTACCAAAGACATGTCTAGATGAGGTATATCTAAGTTGAAGTATCTATTTTCGGGCGCAAAAATTCCTTTATTGTTCGTTCTCGGGCTATTCTTCCATATCTCCTCTATGATCTTATCCAGGCATTTGATGCAGATGATCTCGTTTCCCCATCGTATTGTATCGTGCAATATCCTTTTGTGCTCATGCCTGAGTTTATGAGAGGTATCGCTATTTGTGGATGGCGTGCCGCACCTTTCGCAGTATCCGTCCTTTAGTATCGTCATATCATCACCTCCAAAATTATCTTAAAAAAAGCCAGCGCCATCAAAGAGGCAGTTGACCATCGGTCGGTCGCCAGTCTCGAACATCTTGAGTGTTAGTATCCTGGGCTTGTACCCGCTGAAATAATCATCGATCAGGCTCGGCTCCAGCGTGAAAGGCGACAGGTCTATCTCCATCACCTCCCACACGCTCCCGGCGGCATCGGTGCCGTCCCGATGAGTGAGCGCCAGCGGTTTTATCTCCTGTATCGTCTGGAGTAGTATGTCCCGCAGCATCCGGTATATCCTTTTGCGCAGGTGCCATCGCCTATTAAATGTCGAGCATGTCATCATATCCCGGCGAAAACCGAGCACGTAGAGTATGTCGTCCTCCTTGTCTCTAGGACAGTATATCTCTATGTACGATACACTTCTGTTATATTCTTCCTGTATGCTCAATCCCATAATTGCCACCAATTGTCCTTTACGATAAATAGGATTATCCCGGAAACGATAGAGGCTACTATGATTTTTACGGGTTCACCCTCTGCTATGGCCCACACGAGAGCATAGCCTATCCCAAAAAAGATAAACAATAAAGCTAGAAAGGATATTACTTTGCTCATATTATTTCTTTTCTCCGTCTTGTTTTATTTTGCGCAAACAGTTGTAGTAGCCGTCATTGTACGCCCTGAGATAATCCTCCCTGCGCCGCAGCTCATCCTCCTGTTGTTTTATTTTTATTATCAATAATGAATAATACCACAAAGACAGGTACCGCAGCTAGGATAAGCCCTGTGATATATAGAGCATCAATACTGGTACCAGTGATTAGCCACGAGATTATCAATAGAAATCCCCATATACCTAAAAATTCTAATGCAAACATCTTATCCCTCCTCTTTTATTGTGCTCAGGTCTATATAGCATTTACAGTCGCCATAGTACGATTTCCCGTCATGCTTGTTGAATTTATGCGTATCATCATCGTTATACTGTACGGTAATACAGTCGTGAGTTGTTTTTGTTATTATTGCGGTGCATTCATCCGGCGGGAAATTATCATTATCGCAATAATACATTTTAACTGTCGGAAAAGGCTTAAAGAATTTGCTGTCGCCCATATACTCACCTATTCTCCCTAAATATTATCCTTTTTTACCCATTTTAGGCATAGCTCAACTATTGCCTGCTTCGCCTCTTTTGTCGGGGCGTTGTGGTGTAACTCCCTGATCGAGTCGCCCAGTCCCTGCGCCTCCAGCTCCCGCCACTCATCGTCACGGAACCCCATGCCGCGCCCGCTCAAAATAGCAGAGCCGACATTCTTTTCACTTTTTCCCGCTTTCTCCATATCCTCCCATATATCATTCTCGAATAGGATACCGTATAATACGAGCAGAGACAGGGTCATGCTAGTGAATGCTATAAAGACCAGCGCCCACGCCCCGAAATAGTCCTGAGCGATATTCTGGATGACATTCACGTCCTTGAGCCGCTTCCATCCTTCGAGGGAGTTGAGCAGCGCCATCATGAATACGCCCCATATATTCATCGCGTAGAATTTCCCTGCCTTTCTCCTTTCTTTCGACATTGGCGGTATCCCCAGTAGTGCCTCTCCCCATGAGGGCCTTATCATCTCTTTTGACTCTCGCTTCATGATGATGAGGATGCCGTATCCTGATACTATCATCGTCGCCTCCAGTGCCAGTACAATAATGACCGATATAAACCAGTCCAGTCGTATGTCATAGAGTATGTGGACAGCGCCCAGAGTGGAGGCCATCAGAATATACGCCGTTATTGCTATCGTGCCATTCCTGAGATTTACCCAGGCGGAGAGGTTATGTGTTGTTTGTTGCATTGAGTTCCTCCTGTTCTTTTGCATAGTCCGCCGCCATCGCATCTCCGACATATTCCAGCATATCTATTTCTTCTTGGATTTGGTCAGGAGCGCATTTGCCGCAAACATAGAAATCGGCCTCGGTGCCATTTTCGGTCGTTGACATACTGACATACGATCCTTCTTGTGGGTCTTCGCAAAAATCACAAGCGTCATTAAATTCGCATTTTGTATAATGCTTTTCTATTTCTTCTGGGCTCATGCCTTTTCTCCTATTATTTTATAACCTGTTTCGTACATCTCGTAGCTGTAGCCAGCCTTATCGAGGGTGGCGGGGACATCGACCTGACACAGACACTCTATCGTCATGTTGATAGCGTTATAGCCGTATGCGACCACGAGGTCATTCTCTGGTATCCCCAGCTCGGTCATCAGCTCACTCGGTTTGTCGATCACCTTGTCTTTATATTGTATTTCTGTACACATTTAACCTATTATCTCCTCTATTTTGCCTTCAATATCGTCGATCTCATCCTTTGCGCTCCTCAATTCTCTGATAACGCTTCTTAAATCATTAATCTTCTGTGCCGATAACGAAACTTTCTCGCCCTGGATACTCTTTAGTTTTTCGCATATCGGACAGGAGCGCTCGCCAGGGCCACCGAAAAAGTCCGCGTCATAGATAACCTTGTCGTGACCGTCCTCACACACGCGAGGCTTTTTGAATTGTGCGGATAGTTCTTGTGTCGTGATTATTTCTTGACTCATGCTATCCCTCTTCGTAATCCCTTATTTTTTTGCATGTTGCGGATGCCAGCGGCTACGCCTAGCAGCTCTCCCTTCACTCCTGTATGAGATATGATATACGTGAGCCCCTTCTCGACTTTGCGGATATTCCTTCTCTTGATTCTGTCGAACTCCTCGATTATTTTGATCTCCCTCACGAGATTATATCTCTTGGTCGAGTCCAGTGTTATCACGTGGTCGCCGGGCGGTAGTCCTTTCGTGAGTGCCGCATAGTTCGGCCCCAGTGATTTCACCCGCTCCTGCGTATCTTTCAGGAGCTCATAGCTTGTCTTTTTTGTCTTTTGTTTCCTTACTTTCGCCATATCTCACCTCGTTTAATATTATTTTTTCAGCTCCTCGTCCTGTAGCTCCTCGATCATCGATTCTAATACCGGATAAGCATTATTCGCCCTAACTTTCATATTGTATGCTCTCGGAGTTAATGAGGGGCTAAGCTCTTTAATTGTTTCCATAGCGGCTTTCAGCGCTTCTATCTTCTCCTGATTTGTCGCCATTATATCCCTGTCGCCTCCTGGATGTTATAATGCTCCGGCCCGGAGAGCTCCCCGACCAGTTTATTTATTTCGAGTAGGTCAGCCTCGTTCCTCTTTCTCTCGATGGCATCACTCGGGAGGGTGTCACGACTCCCAACTAACCCCTTTAGCCTCCTGAGTATGAGGGTGAGGTCGGTGGCGTGGATTATCTGCCCTCTATGGGTCTTGTAAGCCCCTCTTTTTAATCTGCCCGTTTTTGTCTTACGGGTTCGCGTCCTCTTTGTCTCTATTGGCATCGTTCCTCCAGTTAATATTATCATAAGTCATCCCTGCGGCCCGTTTCTTCCAGCCCGTACTATCGAAATACACGAGCCCGATACAGTTCTTTGTGTATGCTTTATTGATACACAGTCCGAGTACCTGTCGTATCTGCGCCTCGTCCCGTGCGTAGACGGGGTTATTGTCGAGCTCGTGCTTGACCTCCTGGAAGGTCCCGGCCAGATACGTGCTCTTTTGCATAAAGTCGATGCTCCCCGACCTTATCCGGTCGTATGCTGTGATGATTATCTCGGTTTTGATAATAGAGCTCCGGCGGATCTTCGTCTGTCTATACTCGATAGTCTTGTAGCTGCCGTCGAGCCAAAAAAAGATGTGGTTGCCGTTCTTTGGCCGCTCTGGCTCAGTAGGTATCCACCAGGGTATCAGCCTCTCAAAATCCGGCCCCGTGATGAGCTTGGCGGTGCGGTCAACCTGCGCGAACCCGCCGCGCTCCACGTCGAGGACTATCGTGTACCGGTCAACCCGCGAGACGTCCGTGATGAGCCCGTAGCCCTGCTTCCACAGTTGCAGGTGATTGTATATCGCCCTGCTCGTGAGTACTTTGTGATAATGCACATGTTACTCCTATGTCTTCTGTATAATTATAGCCTGTTGTACCGTTTTAATTATGCGACTAAGATATTCTTCACCTCTCTTTGTGCGCTTTTCGGTTTGTCTCCACAGTTTATCGGTGAGGTATTCAGTATCACAGGATAAAATAAACTCCTGTATCGTTCTATCTCCCATACCTCCCCAGTAGGCCGCCCAAGCTATACCATAGCATTGAATGATAAGCCTCCCTTCTCCCTTCTCTATATCTTGGAAAACGGCGGTAATTATATCTAATCCTGCTACTCCGCTAATTGTTATCGTCTCCGATGTTGAGTTTTCTACCTTCATATCACCTCTCTAAAATTTTACTTATCTGTCCAGTTCTCTCGCTACCTAACCAGTAGGTGGTCAGATAAGCGGTAGTTGCCAATGTGCGAGCGTCAGGTGCCAGTCCCTGTGCCTGCCACCTCGTTGAAGGGCAGGGATAGGGAGAGTTATTTGTTTGAGTATTGAAAAACGGGAAATTGTTTTATTTCTTTCTCAAGGTTATATCTTTCGTTATATTCCGTGAGCCAGTTTTCGGATTCTTTATCTGTTAGATTGATAGCATGTATATCTTTTTCTTTGGCACAGATAATCGACCAAACAGCCTTTGCATCATATTCATTAAAACAATCGATTTGTATCCCAACTCGCCCATCTATATCAGGATAAATGATTAATTTGCTGTGGTCGTATGTGTTTCGCCCACCTGTGTATAGATTTATTTCGATGCGCTTGTGATAATGCCTCATCTCATGTCTTACCTCCCCGTTATTGAGTAAAATATAAGACATATCTATTTTGCGGCGATTCTTACCTCTCTCTTCTCGTTCTTTTTCCTGCAAAGAGACCTTATTGAGTAATAGCTGATATTGATATTTTGGCGGGACGAAAGCGTATTTATTCAGAATTTCTCGGAAATAATAAGCCGCCTCTCTATGGGAGAAAACCTCACAGACGAGCCCTAGTCTGTATCCGCCTCTAGGGCGACCATTAATATAACTATCCTGTTGCCCGGAGCTTGCTATCATCATAGCTATTCCCACGCCTATTACGAGAATTATTATTCCGTCCATATTATCCCTCCCTGCGCTTGCGACCTGATTTATTGAAGTGATACTATTATACTGCTTTTATTGTTTCTGTCAAGCGATATTTTTGAAATTCTTGGAGCGTGGCTATATAGCTATACTTACGATAATTCATGTGCAAAACTCCTGTATCTACCCCCCGCCCTACTGAGAACAGCCCCATAACTAAATACTTGACAAAATTTTAGAGGTCGTGTTATACTCTTATCATGCTAAAATGGGGGTTTGGGGGTTCCGAGTACAGAACCCCCTTAAATATGTATAATTATAAAGATTCTGAAATACGCGCGAGGGTATTCTGTGACATACCTCCATACACTGATGGTCTGCGACGCTCAGAGGCAGAGCTACGCACTAGTATAACGCCTGCGGCGGTTTCCGAGATGGCGATTTTTGTATCTCGCGTTCTAACACTCCATACAACACACCTAGCGCCTACAATATGATGGGTTAGCACTCCGTTACTTCAAAAACTTCGTTTAGCCTGATTTTCTCTCACCGACGCGGCCTCACTCTGGTCTGTTTTTCTGGAGAAAATCCGGTGAGGTTGTTCCGCCGATTTCGGCTAATATAGATATATCACCGAGTTTTGAACAATCATAGAACCCGCATTTTTATTGTATTATGCTCGTCCGTAAATCAAATCAGTCGTTTTCCCTGTGCCGTTTACCGAGTTTTGAACATTCGGCGCAGATTTTTGGAACCCGCATTATACCTATATTTTTTCGTATCACTCACAAAAAAAGATAGTCGTATATTTTGATATTTCGATATATTTTCGAGTTTTGAACATGGATTAAAATAAATTGTTCAAAACTTTTTTTTGGGTGCTTTTTTTGATACCGTTTTCTAAAAACCTAGTAAACGCTAAAAAATCCGAGGTAGTATAATCGAAATATGGCGAAATAATAGGGTTTTATAGGATTTCTTCTTTCGTGAGTGCCGGTGTGATCGTCCAAAATCCCAGTGCTACCATAAGCATCCTTTTTTGTGGGCCGGATACATTGGGGTATTGTTTGTAGAAATTGCGCCAGGCTTCCTCTCTCGACCGGCGACGAGGGATATTAACCTGCCCCTCCTTTCTCCTGCCTGTGGGCCCTTTTTTTACCTCTGCGAGGCCGAGTATCTGCGCCATATAGTTCGCGCTCCATTTATGGATAGGGCGCCCGTTTTTTCCTTTTATTGTGCGCCCGTTGCGGGAGATGCACTCGTTTTTATCTCTATGATACAGATATTTGCGAATATCCTCAAGCTCTTGTCCTGTCGTAGGTTCCTTAAATCTCATATTGACCTATTTGTATTGACTTAATTATATCATGATGCTATAATAAAAAGGAATTTTAAGGAAATCTATGATAGAATTATCAGAAAAGGCCGAGAATATCCTAAAAGAACTGAGTATAATAGTTCCCGTCCTGCAAACTACCGAAACGATAACGATACAAAATAATGGTGATGAGGTCGTAGATAATATGATACACGAGTTCTCTCTGGAATCTCAGCTCAAGGATAATCCTATCGCCGACCTGCATATCTTCACTGTCTGTCCACTCGTCAAAAAGGAGCCGAAAAACTAATGTCTCTCCATATACTACTCATCCATCCCGAAAAAGCCGGTACCGCCCGGATAACCTATACCGATACTCACGAGACTATCTATATCCCGGCCAGCCTGAGCCCGTCGGGTGAGGACATAACCGAGACGAGCCCGTATATTTTCCCGAAAGACATCAAAGACCTGCAAAATCGCCATACAACAGCGGTCGAAAACGATAAGCGATTCAATATGCCGGGCGTGGATGAGGCTATGAATATAGAGGAATACTGGTCTGTATATAACGAGGAAAGGAGGAAAAAGAAAAAGCCCGAAATCCCTTTTGATGTTTTGGTAAAGTTGATAGACTGGCAGAGTGCCGCTCTGATAACGAGGATGAAATATGCCGTATATTTAACTTATAATATTACGGGTGCGATGCCTAATTTTATAGGATTAGATATATCTTGGTTTGGTATGGCGTCGGGAGACCCGGACGCGGCTGCGATTACGACACGAATGTTTAAGTCTGTCATTGAAATGATCGAGAAAATGAAAGAACTTAAAAAGAAAATACCGTTTTTGGGATAAAATTAAAAAGGAGTATTATGTTAGTAATCAAAGAGGAAATTAAGAAAGTGATAAAAGATAATCTCCCTGAACTTGTCGGGGAAGCACTGAAAGAAACTCTATCCCTATATCAGGAAACTATATCGCTGCAAAAAGAATTAATAAAGGCCTATGAGCGGGAAATCACTGAACTAAAAAAGAAACGTTTTTGGGTATTTTAATTAATAAAAGGAGAATAATATGAGTATCGAACAGCAATTAAAGGAAGTTATTGAGAAAAACCTACCTCAACAAGTTGGTGAAACATTAAAGAGGAGATTAGAACAACTCGAAAAAGATAGTGAGGAGTTACAAAAAGCAAAAACGAAGCTTGAAACCCTTGATCAGAAATGCGAAAAACTCAAACTTGAAATCACGGAGCTTTCAGAACAAAACGCATCGCTAAAGAAAAGGGAGGATAATATTAGCCAGCGAGAGGCGAGCGTGGCGCAAAAAGAAGTAGAATTGCCAGTGACAATAGCGGAAATCAGGGCTGTAGAGGCCGAGAAAAGAGCGGATATGTCAGAAAGGATAGTGATGAAGGTATTTAGTTCTCCTGTTTTTAGGAGAACAGTTGATGAAAATGATAATTATAGGCATATTAGAGAGGATATCCCCCTACTAGATCAGTATGGATGTACTCAATATCGCTCAATGACAAAAGAGGTGAAATCAGGCTCTAGTTCAACAACTCAAGAAACAATAGACTAATAAGGAAAAAATCAATGACACAGGAGACACTAAACGAAAATGACAGAAAAGAAAACACTACATCCCCCACAGTTCCAGCAGGTGCAGGGGAGCCAGCCGCCGGAAGCGATAACACCGCCACAGGAAACAAAAACCTCGCTAACTCAAAAGGACTCCTCAGCCTCCTCCCCGGAGGCCTCGCCGCCAATCTCAAAACCCAAGCACAATCCCCCGCTGACGTACAAGCGTCTGGGGCTCAACAAAGATCAGCACAATCTCCTGCTGACAAAGTACCAGGAGAAGGAGATACAGGAGCTGTACCTCCAGGGGGGCAAGCAACTTTTATTGGAAACCATCCAGAAGATACTCGGTCAGGAGGCGGATACCTCGACGACCAGCCCGGTACCGGAGACAACCCCGGCAGTGGTGGCGGAGGTGCTGCCACAGCAATCGTCCGACTCACTCCCGCCGAGCGACAAGAACGACAAAAAAAACTCTGGCTTGCAAGCTTTCGTAATAATGGCCCTGCTGGTTTCGTTCCTTGGATTGGTGATCTATATGGTAGTTTCCGCGGCGTCGAAGAGGAAGAAAGAAGAGGAATCTATCAACTCACTGACGACCAAATCGGAGCAATTAATGCCGGCCTAGACCTGGTAAAGGATGAGCTGGGTGCATCCGACATCGACATCATCCGATACGCGATGGAGATATTGGATAAATACTCTGTATGGATAGGGATGGCCGCCGTGATACTGCCTATATTATGGGGTTATCACCAGAATACTGAGGCCGCTCTTGCCAAAAATGACCCTAAATTAATCGATAAAGGAGCCGCAGCAGCATAATGGAAGGAACGCAAACCCTTTTGATAGTATTCTTGTATCTATTTTATGGATATATGGCGATCATTGGGATAAGTTTTGTCACGATGTTTTTATGGGTAGTCGTTACTGTTAAAAACAAAGGGATAATGGGGCTCGTTTTGACTATTATGAACGAGATTGATAATAAAAAAGGTGTTTTCTTTCTCTGTACGCTTCCTTTTCGCCCTATATTTGAAATAATCTTCTTTTTTATAAAACCGTTTAAGGGGAAATAATATGGATATACTCACAACTCTGGCCGTAACACTAATGTTGGTCGTATTTAACGCCGTGGTGATATGGTTTTTTGTGAAATACTGGGATGTCTTAGAGCCTTATTTTGCTTTGTCATTTAGGGCGCTCAAAAAACAGATGGATGAGGAAATAAGGAAGGAGAAACTAATTGAGGGTCTCAAGGCGGGTGAGATAAAAAGGGATGTAGGTTAATTCAATAATGCGTAACCTCATCCGCTGGCCGTTGCTTATCCTGGCTCTACTATTTCTACCTATCCTATGGGTACCTATAAAGGATGATAGTGACCCATTTTTCCCGCGTATTATGCCATTTGGTGAGTACCTGTGGTATAAGTTCTGTGCCTATTTCTTCCCTGAGTGGCGGGAGTTGCCGTAATGCTGCATACTGCTACTATCCCAAAATCCGAGAAAATATGCGATAGGATAGGGATTGCTGGTGCGTCGCGTTCAGGGAAGGGTTTTGAGGCCGCGGGGCTTGTTCGTACCGTTTACAATAAACGAACCTTTATTATCGATCCTCAGTATGATTGGAATTTTGGCAATTCACGACCACACAGACCCAATTATGTTGATTTCGGGGATGGGCGCGGCAATCACGTGTATTATTGGAACACTGGCTATATTATCAGTGATAATCCGCGCAAAAATACCGCCATAAAATACATTTTATCGCATCTCGACCAGACGAACTTTGTACATGTTTTTCGTACCAGTGATAGGCGCGAGATAGAGTATATTCAGGCTATGGCTTTGAGTTTAGGGCATTTGTGTGTTATTTATGATGAGATATATAGCTATTTTCCAAATTATGTGGATAGAGAGAATTCTGAGCTAGCGGCTCAGATAAAGGGAGAGAAAACCAGCCCGTCACTATTCGTGGATATAACCAACAGGGGCTCTCATCAGGCTATCTCCTCAATAGCGATATCGCCGAATTATATCGGCATCCCGATGATATATCGCAATACGGCATTTACCCGCATATTTTTCAATCAGCCGGAGGCGAAAAGCCGACAGGCGGCATGGGACATCATCCCTCCGGGCCAGCGCGTAGCTATCGATAAGGATGGCGCGAAAAGGACTCTAAAGGACAGTAACGACCTGGCGAGCTTGGTACAGGGTGAGAGGGTTAAGGTGTTCACTATGTTTAGTGATTATGTAGGGAATCAAAATCTAAAGACTTTTAGGTATTAAATGAGTATATGGGATATTACTTGGGATGATATATTACGTATGTATTCCCACCATTCCGGTGTGCAAAAAATGACGGAACGAGATATTGAGGTGGCGTGTTTTGCTATTATAAAAATAGTAGAAAATAGTAGAATAGAAGATATGTATATTAAATCATTGGGGGAGCAGATATAATGGAGAGATTATCACAATTTGGAATAATGATTATGTTTGTAGGTATATGGACTGCCGCCTTCCTTTTGGCTATCGTATTCCTGTTGATGGCATTTGTGGCGCCATCGATACCAGAGAATATATTTTATTTTTTATTCTTTATGGTTTTCGCAGGGGCTACGCTGGGCTGGTTATCGATTGTTATCGATAGTATAAAAGATTTTATAAAGAGGTGAGAAATGTTCAAAAATCTGACAAATAAAGAATGGATAGTGCTCGCTATCGTATTTATCGTGGCGATAGGGGCTACGTGGCTCCTCGCATCCAATACCGCCTCCCCGCGCCCTCCCCGCCGTCCTGTACAAAAGAAGCCGAGCGTAGAGGAGGCTGTCGAGAATGTGGTCAAATTGGTTCTTGATAGACAGGGTATTGAGAGGGATATTGCATCGGAGCCGCTGGCACAGGAGCAGATGGATGAGTTGAATGATGCTCTCGATGATGCCCACACAAAATCTCCCGTCGATGGTATCATTACTGGAATGCGTAAACATCGCATAGATATAGGTGTAGGCGATAATAAAACATTTAGCCTGCGATGTACGCCTCTTGATACGTTACAGGTCAAGGATATAGTGAAAAAAGGTCAGATTATAGGGTATAATATGGACATTAAGGAGTAAATATGCTAAATAACAAATACCAATGGACAGACGATATGGGGTGTATCCTCGGTCATGGGGATGGGAGCGCTGCTGAGCGTACCTGTCGCCGTATGGTGCTGGCGGGTGTTGAGTGGCTGGAGCGTGAGCGCGAGGGTTATCCTGACCCTCTCCCTGAGGCTGTGGCCGAGCTCCCTGAGGGGACGCTGGAGCAGCAACTGTATATTAGCCAGGTATTCCGATTGACTGAGGATGCCTCGGGAGCCAGGGTCAAAACAAACGACCTGCTGGCGTATATAAAGCGTGACGAGATATACAAGGTGTCTGATGATACGGAGGGTTTTTGTATGCAGCTCATCACCCTCGTTGCTCAGGTAGGCTGGGATGAGTTCTGTGTGAGGATGAAAAAGCGTAATAAAGATCTGTCAGCGGGGTCAAACTAATGACAATTAAGTACCGTAACCTGAAACCAATAAAAAACTTCAAGGGAGAGCCGGCAGACAACAAGCTCCTGTTCTCCGGCGTGCTCATCACTTACCCAAAAGGCAGCGAGGAACCGGCGAGTGATAAACATACTGTCACTGAGGACTATATCACTGAGGACGTGAGCGAGTTCATCACGAGGTATATTCAGGATGGCGAATTATCCGAGCTGGAGCTCGGTAAGGCAGAGCGTGGCCTACTCATGATGAAAAATATGTATCCCCAGCTTTTCGCAAAAAATACAACGGTCAATTGTCCGTTTCAGTGCAAGATAGTTAAGATAGATGAGGTATTTATGGATGTGACAATCAAGCAGGGCAAAAAGATAGAGCGAAAATCTATACCGTATCATCGTCATGCTGAGGTGCTGGTGAAGCCGGGTGATCTCGTGAAAAAAGGCCAGGCGTTATATAAATTTTAATCTTTCTAATCTCTACACAAA
>Ga0316626_10000348_pt1 | contig 17250 bp, 9 predicted proteins | sample OWC_Aug_T1_C1_D5_FD_207656 | JGI IMG/M metagenome (GOLD analysis project Ga0316626, IMG submission 207656) | Wetland soil microbial communities from Old Woman Creek delta, Ohio, United States - OWC_Aug_T1_C1_D5_A | ecosystem: Environmental > Terrestrial > Soil > Wetlands | place: USA: Ohio...
TAAATAAATTTCCATCATGTTATAATAATTGATAATTAAACAACAAATATCATTTAAATATTTATCCCTCTGTAAAGAGGTATTGAAGAACTACTCAATTGGCAGCAAGAACATTCATACGACATACACTATATCAAATTGCAAGATATTATTAATAATAATATATATAATGATACTATTTATAAATTTTTACATTACATTTGTTTATACAGCACAAATATACTATCTTTTTTATTATAACGCGAGTAGTTAAGCAAATATTACACAAAACTCTGCCAATTTATAAATTTTATTTTCTAACTGGAGTATATTTTATCTTAACAAATTAGATTTCCGAAAATATCTACTTGAAAAGTGTTGAACGGATCCAATATTGAATCTATTAATACAGCCATATCACCTCTTTTAATATTATCATTAAGATTAAAAGGATATAAAAGATATTTCTTGGCTATTTGTTCAAGGTGATCAGAATATAAATTAATATGTTTTTTATAGCTTAATGAAAGAAGCAGATTAATTGCAGCACCTATCGTCATATAATCATTTGGTTTATATTGTGCCAATAGCTGTGACACTTTAGGATAATAATCGTTCAACCCGTCCAAATCAGAAACAGTTAACAATGAATCTGCATTAAACCACATTTCATCAGTCCAGTCTACACTTTTACCGACACCCTTCATAATACCAGTTGAGCCGATACGTTGATATGACTTAAATCGCGCATCACCTACCGGTACATCCAAATACGGGAGTAAATAACCTTTGTTTCTTAATACCTCATTTTGAACTTTACGAACAGAGATATCACAAACTTTTTTACCTGATTTTACCGATAAGGCAGCTAATATACCGGCAGCCTGACCAATTTGCATAACAACAGGTTGCAAACGAGTGGTTCCGTTCACTAAATTGGATACAGAAATAGATTTTTCAGCAACAATAAGATTATTAACTTCCTTTGGAATCAATGTACCTAAGGGCAATCCATAGGAAGGAACAGGATAAAAATGTAAATCGGGTAGTTTTTCCGTTCCGTCATAGCACCCGTGATGGTGGTCTACAGGATAATCGCCAACTGCTACACTAGTCCGATATAATTTTGTCTTTTGTTGATATGGATATGCCAAATCATTTAACGTAAAACGAACCAAGCCATGTATTCTTCGCGACTCCCTATAGTATGGGATAAGAGGTAATCGGTCTGCCGTAGTGAATTCATCATCAGCCAATCCCAAGTGCTTGAAACCCAGTTCGTGTTGAATAAAATATACAAAACAAAGCGTATGTTGCTTTGCCTTTACAAGTTCATTTTCACGCATTTCTGATGTCATCTCAATAAGATTAACATAATAATCATTACCGAAACCCGGCCAATTAATCATATATTTATGATTTGGGAGTTGCCCGTAAGTTATTAACATTTCAGGCGATGATGCATCAGTTTTTACCAAACTATCCGGGCATAACCCACTCTTGCAACAACGAATGAAATCTTCTTTATTATAGCCTACAGGCATTGTCATGCTTACATCATGACCGTAATCCTTTAAAATAGCAACATAAGTAAGATCTTGGACAATATCATTTTTCTTTTCTGGAGCGATATTTTCTTTAGTGTCATAACGGCTTTCCATTCCTATATCATACCCAACGCCGCACATTTTTGCTACATCGCCCAATTCTGTAGCATCAATGACAATCTTTGCATTAATAGTTGCAACATATTTATGGTCTTTAATAATCGTTACTTTCCAACCACCTGAATGATAGGTCACTGAAGAGATATGGCTGTTTACCCATAATGAAAGAAATTTATTTTCTTTTTCAACCATATTATGAAAGATCTTGTTACCAACCGACGGCTCAAAGAGGATATTACTCACCCACCCCGTTTTCAGTGCTTTTAAGTTTCCATAGCGAACAGATAAACTATCACGGAATTCACCCCATAAACCGGCAGGTAAACTATAATCACCATCTACAGCGCTAACACCGGCTGATGTCAACATTCCGCCAAGCCAATCAGATTCAGATAAAATTAAAGTTTTTACTCCCATACGTGCCGATTGTATACCTGCCGTAACTCCGCTCGTTCCACCGCCAGCCACTAATACATCGACATTAGTGCTCTTACTTGATGCATCTAGAAAAGTGAAAGGCAATAATAAGCAAAAACAAATAAAATACAGCCTCTTCATATCATTTTTCATTATTTAATCAAACACTATATTTTAAAATGTTCACAATAACGATTATACAAGTGTCCGGCTTGTGTATAACTTGAATTAGGGCTCATAAAATGAGAGAATTCAAAAGTAATGGCATTCTCCATTCCTGATTTACGTGCAGCCTCCAATTTTAATAAAAGCTTTTCCCACTTTATTGGGAGAAAACGAATAGGCATATCTCTATCAAACGACTCGATATTTGTCCAGCATTTCATTTTATATCTGTCAGCCAACTTCTTGTTTACGACAAGGTAATCATATAGTTCATTATAATCAACCTGCCCATCCTGAAAAGCCAAAATATCAACAGCCCCACTTATATTACTTAATATCTCATTCCACTCTTCCTCATGTTCTTTTACTGTAATAGGTTTATCTCCAGCCATTACCTGATCTGTCTTCACGCCATGAATATAAGGAGAAATCAAAGTAGTTAGATTTCCGGAAACTTCCTTGGCATGCTTACCAACCTCTGCATAAACTTTTGACATATTCTTAGTCCTGCGACTTATCTCCTGAGACAAATACCACCCTTTAAAAGACTTATGATAACCATATTTAGCCCAAACTTCATCAATTAAATGTAAATTTAAATCAATCTCTCTTTGATAAAGCCCCTCTTGCCAATACTTACCTGAATCATACATGCCAAAATAGAATTGTAATTTATATTTATCCGCCAAAGTCAGAAACATTTCGACCAAGTCAACAGGAGGATAATATACTTCTTCTTCCTTCAATAAACATTGAAATGGAGATGCGATCCAACGCCCTAAACCGGCACGAATCATTACTACAGTATTGATTCCCATCTTAACCATAGCCTTGAAATCATTATCCCATTCTTTTACTCCCCAATTTTGATGAGGAATGTCCCAACTTATCTCATCAAGAAATGTCGCTTTTATAGGCATTCCTTGAAAAGCTCCGGGCGTAGAGAAGTCATTCGTTTTTTTATTGGATTGACCGTAACCGGGCACCATAACATTTCTAAAATGTTCTTCAGAAGCAAGTGCCTTTTGACCAATCACCAATGACGATGCCACAAGAACATTCCTTAAAAAACTTCTTCTATTTAGCATAGCAATATGATTAACTATTTCTTGTATTATAAACAACAATCCTTTCTATCCATATTTTGTGTCCTATGGATTTATGATTATTGTCATCCGTTACGACTAAGCGCAAAAAATGTTTGCCGGGTTTCAAACCTAAAATATGAAAAATGTGCGAACGGTTATCATTATATTTACCAGCATCTTCGCGGTAATACGTATCAATCTTTTTAACAAATTTACCATCAACATATACATTGGCACGTCCACCATCAACATTCCAACTACCTAAAACAGTTACACCTGTACCATCAAAAGGTATTTCCATTGATGCTCCAGGTTCATTTGTCATTTTAAACAAATCAGGATCACCGTCGCCATATACGAAATTCTGCCAATTGCCTTTAAAACGCCATTGTGCAGAGTCTCTTCCCTGAACAAAATAGTTCATATACATATTTGGGAAAGACTGTTCCAACTTTCCTTTAAAACAAGGTTCTTGCGTTTTAATCGTATAGATATCTCCGTTTATTTTTCCTCCATTAGCTTTAATATTCTCATTCAAAAAGGCTATAGTTTGTGCAACTGTCTTATTATACGAATAAGTAGTATAAGAAAATTCGTCATTTGACATTGAAGGGATATCTGATTTATATATATCAGGTATATTGGAATATCCTTTCATAACACCTAAAATAGCAGTTACATTCGAAGAATTACAATCGGTGTCCTGTCCGCAACCGATAGTTATTCGCATCGTTTTATCAAAATCACCATGACCATAAAGTAATCCAATTACAATAAAAGCTCCGTTGATTTTAGCGTCAATATCAAAATCCATAAAAGGAACACATATATCTATGTTTCCCCATTTATTCCAAATATAATGCCATGTTTTTTGCCAATCATCAGGATTTGCCCTATATTGGTTTATTACATCATTTATGCATTTAGCATAAGAACTTCTTGCTGGAATAGTTTTTAAAGCCTCAACGACTAGCCTTTCAGGATCGTTATTAAAGAAAGCCAAGGAGTGCATTGAAGATATAAAAATTCCACCATATAAACCATCACCGTATGCCATCATACGACCTATCCTATTACACATTTTAGCAGAAGATAAAGGCATTCCAGGATTCATGAATCCTATAAAATCAGCATCTATTTGAAAATCGATATCATCTGCATGCATGTTATATTTAGGATTGCCGGACAATGGAGGCATAATACCGTCAATATAATTTTTACGACATTGTAAATTTGCATGGCACAACGAGAACTTTGCATTAGCCAAATCTTCAGCTAATTTCGTTGTTGAAGCATATAAGCCAGACTTTTCCATTGTCATCATCAAATTTATCTGTCCATATAAATCATCTTCCTGAAGAGACTCTTTCACCATATCCGACGTCCATGGAATATCTTCGTCAAACATTTTCCCACACGCTTTATATTCCATTAAATGTCCGCGAGATACGCCAATCATCTTACCTGCCCAACCGCCGGCGACCTTATCTTTTAATTCTTCTAATGTTATTGTTTTATATAAGCTCTTAGCATTTGCCGAAAATATTATGACAAACAATAAAATCAAAAATGTACTAACTTTTTTCATTGCTGCATTTTTACTTTTTCAGATTCATTACCTATCACATTATATGAAGAGACTTCATACAAACAATTTTTCGATTTATTCTTATCGATAAATTCTATATTCTGACCATCAAAATTCTTTTGAATATTACCAATCAAAACATCATCTTTATATACATAATATCCGGCCACATTTTTCTTATCGTTTGGAGATTTCCACTTTAATATCACAGATTTTCCTTCACTCAAGACTTTCAAGTCCGATATCGGTGAAGGTGTAGGTATATCAGGAAGTACACCGAAAGAACTATATCTAACATACACATCATTATATTGTTTGTTAACTTGATAAGGACTATAATAATGAGGATAAGCAAATGTTATTATTTTATTAGCATAAGGATTTACCTTATCTAGTTGTTTTATATAACGAGAAAGAGGTGCACTTGTCCAAAAACGAGAATCAAATGATTCTACATTAGCCCAAAGCTTTAATCCGGGTTTTGTATTAACGGCTTGTCGTATCTTTTCAAACCATTCGGAAAGTTGATCAACATTCAAACCTCCTGCGCCAACACCATCTTGCGGTGCGAAGATATCTCCATTTTTAAAATGGACTTTAGAAAAAATAGCCGACCACATCTTACAGTTTTCATCTGCCGTTCCCGACTTTGAATTCATATATGGAGACATCAGGAAAGGCATACTCGGAGTTATCTCGTTTAAATGGTCTAAATTTATATTAATAGCCTTAGCCAATATAACCTGATTTTCAGCACTTACTACATGTGAATTATCAACTTCCCATGGCCAATACCATCCATACATCGTATCTCCATATTTATTTTTATACTTTGACACTAATTCATCAGCTATTTTGTTTCCATTTACCATTTGCTTGTAAAGCCAATTTTCAGAGAAATTAGCTAACCACCATTTATCATTCATATTCAAGCCGATAAAGACTTTTATTCCGGCCTTCTTAGCATTCCTCAAACATATATCAATCAAATCTTTCGAATATATTTCAGACTTTTTGCCATATATACTCGGATATATATATTTTACCTGTCCTTCCTTGTTAACACTAACTGAAGGCGCAAAAATTAAATAATTAATGCCTATGCTCTTTAAAGTATTTAATTCTTTTTGCCATCTAACATCGTTCCAATCTTTAACAAGCCAATCTTGGATAAATGTTCCTTCAACAGTTGGATATGAATGTGCTTTCTGTTCAAAAGTATAATTATATTCTTTCTTACCAGACAAAGTAGTTATATATGTATTGTAACTTCTTTCATCTTCGTTTAAAGTAATAACTCTGGCACCTCTTGCCAACACTTCAGTATAGGCAGCATTATATCCTGTCTTTCTACCGTAAGCAAGAGATATTTCGCCATTAAGATCTATTAAATAATCATTATTATGATCATGACCTGTAAAAACGCCAAGTACATCTCTCTTTTCAACAAATGATGAGAAAAGTCCGGAATTTATATTAGGGCAACATACATCCTCATTCTTATTGCCAATCATAGACGATATGCCCATTTCTAATGTGTATTCAGGAAAAGGGATGTGGAAGAAAGCTACAGACGGTAACACCCTTCCGGCTTTACTTGTATAAAAATCACTCATTCTACGATACCATTGAATCTGATCATCTTTTATCCAATCATAAGTTCCATACATCGAATTTTTAGGATAATCATGTGAATCAAACAAATAAAGAATCCATTTATAATCACTTCCATTAGATGCCCCAATAGGAAGAACACAATTACCGACTCCTGAAATTTTATCATCAGCATTATAAGTTACATTATAAGGCATTAATTTTAATTTGTTCAATACTTGTTCTTTAGTCATATCACTTTCAGGATCGTGATTACCAAATGCTATTGCAAAAGGAACCTTAGCATCTATCATTGGTTTAGTAACTTCGTCCCATCCTTTTTCCGCACCTGAAGAGACAACAACATCACCCGTAATTATTACTAAATCAGGATGCTCCATATCTATAACTTTTCTCATTAACGTTATAGTACTATCATTAGTTTGTTCATAATCTTTGCCACTTATCCAATGCAAATCCGTAAACTGTACTATTTTAAATTTACCATCTTTGAACTTTAAACTAATTTGTTGATGTACATCAGAATTTACATAGACGTTACTATATGAAGGAAACGCCATGCAAAATGCACATGTTATCATAAACAAAACTCGTAAAAAAATATTTTTCCCCATATTTCTATGTCAATTATATACATATAACTAATTACATATTAACTTAATTATAACATACCCTGAGATTGTTATACTCTACCCGTACGCAAACTTTTATTGATTATTTAAGCGTTTTCAAATAATTATCTATACCTGTTTTTAATGCATTCCAATAATTAAACTCTTTAACGTAATATATATCAAAGAGAAAATAACCGTTACTTGCATTAATACATGCATCAACAGTTTCAGGTATTAATGAAGATTGCCCTCCATTAACCCAACCTGTAGCATTACCTATATCAGGACCACCTGCAAACTTGACATCACCTTCTAGCAAAGTCATTGCGTTAACGCAAAAGCCTTGCATTGTCCATTCCCCAGAACCATATATATTATCAGTTGATGCATAAGCGCCTAGCAATATATAATCCAATTGATCAGCATAGCCATATTTGCAATAATCGGACGTAGCCCATTCTGGATAATATGCGGCAGTATTGTACTTTGTGCTTGCCCAATTAACACCCGATTCATAATATGTAGAATACCACGCACCGACATAAGTGCCGAATTTAATAGTATCATTCACCGATTTCACTGCCGCACGTGCTTTAACGATAAAGTCATGTATAACTTTTGCTCTGAACTCCAACCATTTTTTAAAATACTTCGGCTGGGTAGAAGGCAATGATGTAGTACCCGGTTGCATAATATCCGATGGGAAATTTGTTACTTTCTCTCCGATATAATCTTCAAATTTTTCAAGAGATACATCCGAAAAATCACTTGATAAATCATCATATCTGCAACGATCTAGAAAGATGCCATCAAGATTATATTTAGCAAGATCTTTTAATAACTGCAAAACAAAATTTTGCACACTATCATTAGCAGGATTAAGAAATTTAGTTCCATATGTATTATTAGGATCATTAGATGTGTTCAAGTCCATCTCATTAGTAAGGCCTGAAGACATATTAAGAGTAGTCGCCCAATCTTTCTTTGAATTGTCTCTGAACAACATTCCCTGTTCACCTAGCCCATAAGAATATAAACATCCGCCGACAAAGGTATTAATTGAAGCATTAACACGCAATCCCAAGCTGTGGCCTATATCAATAAATGCTTGCAAGTAATCCCAAGTCGCTGTACGTGTATAATATGTATAAGTAGAGCCTTCCCATACATCCAGTTTTTTAACTTGATCAACGACTGACGTATTAAATAACACATCTCCCATTGTAGGACGTACATCAACAACAATGTCAGTAAAACCGGCATTTTTCACTTTAGTCAAGTCCCGTTCAATATTATCTTTGCTGTTGGCATAATCAGGAAAATTGGCAGCTGCATCTATCCAAATATAACGAGACTTAACCGTTGTTTTAGTACTATCATTACCCCAAATCCATTTAGGTGTTCCTCCTTCAGAGCCACAAGAGGTTAATGCCAACATCAATATTAGTAATAAACTTAACGACCACTTTTTCATAGCACAATATATATTATAATTAAACTATTCTAAGGACACAGCTGAAACTACCTTTCTATCTGAATTATCACTAGGCTTTATCGTTTCCTTTCCATTAACAAGCATGCAGCTTGATCCTCCGCCATCAAGATTCATTGCTTCTATACATCCTAATGATGACATAATAGTAGCAACATCACCTGTAGCAAAACCATCAACATTTGGTGTCATATCACGACCTTCACAAATGAAAAATATCATTTTATTATCACTGGTTATGCCTATAGCCGAACGAGGTTGATAGGTTGTAGGATCTATATCCAAAAGTTCATCTTGATAAGTGTTAACAATTACTTTATTTTTTATTAAGACAGGACCACCCCCAATAGCAATTGTACTATTAAACAACGTAGCCCCTTTTGGAAAAGTATCACTTGGAACAGGAAGTGGAGTATTTCCATATTTATTTTCCGCCGGTTCTGGATAAGAATAAGTAATTTTATCTGATGTAGTATATGTCCATGTTGTAGTGTACGTTCCATTAATTAAACCAAACGCACCTCGCGTCGGATAATACAAGGTTTTCCAATCTTCAGAATCGACCTGATTATTAGGGCAAATAATTTTTCCATCCCTACAAATTAAACTCAGTGAAACTCCATTATAAAAGAAACCACCATTCATTACAATAGAAGATGAAGTTGTAGAATAAAAGTCACTTAATAAGCGATATCCTGTTGAATCTCCAAGTACGGAAAATTTGGCTTTCGACATATCGGCAATAGCAACATATGCAACAGCTTTTTTACTCAACAATGATGACGCATTGTATACATTAATATAACTTGGGAGTGTTCCGTAATTACTCGACACATTTGCCCACCCCAAGGTAGTCATTATTGAATCTTGCTGATTGTTTTTATTCTTCCAATACCAATCGGGTACGGAATTATTACCGGAACTGCACGAAGTGCTTATCAGTTCGAATGTAAACAATACTATATAAATAAGATTTTTCATTTTATAAAAATAAAAGGAGAGAGGATACCCCTTTAAGGAAATCCCCTAACCTATAAATATAACTATTTATTTATGCAATCAAACTCTAATCCTCCAATGCCCAAGCTTGTATTATCAACATAATATATGTCAAGCTTATAACCGTCCTTTGAAGGTATCATCAATACATCTCCGGTACGCCCATCACTCGGATATCCAATTGATGTATAAGCTGATTCGGTAGTTGAATAAATCAAAGCCTTGCTTTGATCAACCGCACCGGTAAAGCTTGAAAGGCTGGATACATTATACAAATAAACAGTTGCAGGCATACCCCAATCCGGCCAATATCCTATGGCATACAATACAAAGAACTTGGCATTATTAAAGTCCCTGGTATCTATACAACTGTTATTATATCCCCAAGCATTACCATTGCTTATTTGTGACAGATTGGTAGTAGGTGTATTTGACGAATTACAGTAATAAACATTGTCCTTACCTCCATCATAATATCCTAAGAAATATCCGTCTGAAATTGAAGATGAACGGGCAACAACCTTGGCATTTCCATCAAGACCGTTCCATGTGTCAGTCACTCCGGATGTAACATGCACAGGCTGACCTACTACACCATTTGTAACGACCCAAAGTACAAAGTCTTTCGAACCGGGTCCATCACAAGTAGCAGCAATAATAGCGTTACTATTTAAATCTCCCTGAACATGGATGCGAGATCCCATAGGCAAATTCAATTCATCATCATAAGAAATATAAAGTGTTGGTGTAGAAGTGACAGAGCTTGTTTTATATATTTTTAACGTTGAACCACTTTGTACATAATTACTTATCAACATATTACCATTAAGATCACTGGTAACACATCCTGATGGATCGGCTGAACCTAAAGCTACGGAACCAACTTTACTACCGGAAACTTTATTCAAGTATACAGGTGTGGATCCATTGCCCAAATCAAGTATCACATAACTGCCAATACTAGCCAACGTAGGATGAATTGAACCAGCATCTGTAACTCCAAAATTCGTAATATCGGTAGAGAATAATGCTTTTTGGCTTCCTGAGCGTAATCCTGATGCTAATTTGGTCGGTAAGGCTTTTATAGCTTTATATACAGCAGTTGTAGTACCATTATTAGCCGTGACTGTAAACTTAACAGTATCATTATAATTCAATGAAGTTGTTGCAGGATCGGGAGATATGGTTGCATGAGGCGACAGTATATATGAAGCTGTCGTTTCAGGTATATCATCAGCTGAAACTAGAGATATTATTCTTGTTTTATCATCTACTACACCGCTTACGCCTACCGAAGGTAAATCAAAACTCAAAATTTGGCATTTATTTGATTTCGTCATTTGTCCGGAAATAGTGATACTCCTGCTCTTACCTTTTTCATCCGTATATGTAAATGGATTCTTTTTTGTTAAATCCAAAATGCCAAGGATAGGTGATAACTTACAATTCGGATTTAATCCGGCTACTACCTTCATAGACGTCACGTACTGTTGAGTAGTACTCATTGAGTCCTCAGGATAATACCATGGAACAGGAATCACAAAGTCTGTCACTGAAGAATCCGGTATAGTGTAAACAATTGCCTCTTTATCGATATACTTACCTGAGGTAAATATAGCAGTCAAACTGAGTGGCCCTTCTGTTTTATTGGTCGAATTTACAAAATCTTCATTTTGACAACTGCCAAGGAACAAAAATGCTCCGCAAAACATATAGAACAATATTTTATTCAATTTCATATTCATACATTTTAAAATTATTTCCAATCAGCAAATTGGCTAACTGCCGAATTGTTTGCTATTTCAGTTTGAGGTAATGGGAAACGATACATTTTAGAAGGGAACTCTCTATCTTTAGTATCTGTTTCAACATACGTATAAGTATACGTATCATCATCATTCTTCACAATCTTCAACCCATGAGTACGATAATTGCTAAATGCCGATTCAGCCAATCCCCAACGTCTCATATCCCAATAATACTGACCTTCAAATGCCAGTTCCACCTTACGTTCCTGGCGTATGGCAGCCATTAAATCCGCACTTGATTTGTCTGCATATGGCAACCCGACTCTTGTTCTGATTTTCCTTATAGCTGCATTGGCATCAGCATAATCTTTAGTCTGATAACAAGCTTCTGCATAATTAAGGAGAACTTCTGCATAACGTATGACAGTCCATGGTTGAGTGCTGTTCTGTGTTACAGTAAAATGATGACTTTCATCTACCAATTTACGCAAATAATAACCGGTCGTTGTACGACCATCCGGAGCAGAATCAACAAACCATGTACACCATCCATCCGTACCTCCCACATAAGGTTCAATTTTACGTCCTTTCCAAGAAGACCCGTTATATAGAATAGAGGCAGCAAAACGAGGCTCTAATTTACTATAGGGAGGAACAGAATCAGTTCCTGTTGTAGTATTATGCCACAATGACCAATCAGGGAAACCACCGGTTGCTAATTCATACGATTCAACTATTTCTTGCGTTGGAGTTCCATATCCACCACTTATATTATTGCCGTCCGCAGCTTTGTCTCCCCCTGGAGCATAATAACTGTCAAAACTATGGTATGTAGTATAATTTTTAGTATCAAAAGCATATTGTAAAATGGCTTCATCACTGTCTCTATTTTGAGCATTTGCATAACTTCCGGTTAATTTGTACAGGCCGGAATTAATGACAGAATCGGCTGCAGCTTTTGCTACATTCCATCTTTGGGCATATAACATAGCTCTTGAGAGCATGGCAAATGCGGCACCCTTAGTAATTCCATTATCAGGCACACCGCTTGCTGACAGATTGTGAGCGGCATATTCAAAATCAGCCTCAACAAAATTCCAGCAAGTTGAATCACTGCTCAACGCAGTATTATTCTTATAGTTGTCCATATTCTCATCATATAATATTACCTGTTTATACCTCTTCATTAAATCAAGATATATGTAACCACGGAAGAAACGCATTTGTCCCATTAAGTTTTTAGTATCGGCATCTGTAAAAGAACTATATTTTTTCATTTTATATATAGCCTCATTTATTCTGCAAATATAGCCATAATCCGTACTCCAATTACCTAGATAGACATCAACATAATTTGCCGTTAATGTTGACCCTCCATAAGATATTTCACTAGGGATATAACACATTGCATTATAATTAGCCGAGCCGTATTTAAATTCATCCGTAAGGGCTTCTGTCATTCCGGCATCACAATCACCACTTCCAAAGTTCCCCAAATAATAAAGATAATGATAAAAATCATTCACTGCCAATTGAGCATAAGTAGGACTAGACCATACTAGCTTATCAGACGCAGAATCTGTAGGTGTTAGGGTCAAGTAATTATTACATGAAACCAAACATAACATAGCTCCCAATAATATAATATATATTTTTCTTATTTTCATAATCGTCTATATTTTAAATGTTAGAACGTTAATGTCACACCACCCATATAAGTACGCTGTTGAGGATAATATCCATTATTAACTCTTGGTGATTCAGGATCAATGCCTTTTGGCAAGCCGTCAATTGTAAAGATATTTGATCCTTGAACAAATAGTCTCAATCCTTGAATATTTACCTTGGCAAGCAATGTACGAGGCAAAGAATAACCTAGTTGAGCAGACTTCAAACGAATATATCTTCCGTTACGCAACCAAAAAGTAGAAGCCAAACCATTATCACCTCCATGTGATAAGTTACCTACCGTAATACGGGGGAACGTTCCATTAGGATTAGCTTCGCTATATGCATTTTTTACCAAATAAATAGGGGAATTGGCTCCTTCTTTGAATGTTTGCGTCCATACGGTATTGTCATCATTGCCATTATAATAAGTTCCTGTTAAAGAAACATCAAATTGCGTACCACCGGTAAATTGCGCATCCATATCAAAACCGTTCCATGAACAATTAAGATCTGCTCCGAAAGTAAGTCTCGGACGATTACTACGCCCTATTAAAGCTCTATCGTTATCATCAATCTTTCCATCACCATTCAAATCTTTATATTTGATATCTCCTATATTAGGACGTGTTCCATACCATGCAGAATTAGAAATTTCATCTTCGGTTTTATATAAACCTTCAGCTATCCAACCATAATTAGCATCAACACTTCTACCTACATGTTTACGCCAATCAGGAATATTAGGACTATCATTTACATATTTTAAATAACGATTTATGGCATACGTCATATTTGCATTAATTCCGTAGTTAAAAGGTTTACCGCCAAGCATCAACTTGTTACGATGTCCGACAGTTAATTCAAATCCTTTAACATCCATTTTATCACTATTTAAATATGAAACAAAATATCCACCCATTGAAGGAGGATAAGAACCGCCATTATAGGTTAACATATCATATGTGTAATTATAGAATCCATCAAAATCGACAGATAGCTTTCCTCCCCACATGGTAAAATCGAACCCGCTATTATACGATAATGTTTTCTCCCATGTCAAATTTGGATTAGCAATCACTACCCTCGCAAGAGCATTAGCTAAAGTCTGGTTCATTACAATTTGCCCGTCAATACTATATTGACTCAAAAAAGAATATTCTGAAACGTTATCATTACCAAGCAAACCTATTGAAGCACGTACTTTAAGATCATCCAAGAATTTCAGATTTTCCATGAAATTCTCTTTTGAAATACGCCAGGCTACCGAAGCCGAAGGGAAATATCCCCATCGTTTTCCTTTAACATTACCGCTAAATTTATATGAACCATCATATCTTCCGGTTAATTCAGCCAGATATTTATCAGCATAATCATATTTCAATCTGTATACAAAACCTACACTTCTTGTATGTCCGGAATAACCTGAAATAGGACTATCGGTAGCCGTACCGTAACTTAATTCCGGCAAATCTGGGAAGCTTAAATTTTTAGCATACGCAGCCATACTGTAAGATGTATTATCATGTATTTCCATCAGTGCTAAAGCATCAATATGGTTTTTACCAAAAGCATGAACATAATTAGCACTACCTTGTCCGATCAATTGCGTAAAACTTGTATTACCTTCACCCATGTTAATGCCATTGCTTATTCCACGCGGATCAGCGGTTTTTACAAAAGCCCAACTGATTCCGGCAGCCGGTTTGGGGGCTTCCTCCACGTAATATGGTGTATTCAAGTTTTTATTATGTGAGCTTTCATAATCATAAGAGCCGTTAACTTTTAAAGATAGTCCGGGTACCCATGGAATATTCCATTGCAACGAGAGATTAGTTTGTATATCAAAACTTTGTGTTTTTTGATATCCTGACTGGTATATGGCTGCCAAAGGGCTATTTGGTAAACCTATATTGTTTTGTATTGTAGCAGTATACAATCCGCCATAAGTTTCCGGTAAATATGGATGCATCATAATTGCCTGATGGGCTATCGAAAGCCAACCTTCTTCAGAGCTTCCATCCGAATCGGTTCCACCGGAATTAAATGCCGGTTTATGATTATTGTCAACATTACCGGCTATGCCTAAAATCATATGAACATTTGGAGCTACATCGACATCTATGTTAGAACGTAAATTATAACGGCGAAAATTAAAGTTGTCAATATTACCACTTTGGTTCATAAATCCCAAAGACGTATAATAACGTAGTTTATCCGTTCCACCTGTAGCTGTAATGCTATGTTTTTGATTCGTTCCGGTTCCAAACACCTTTTTAATATAATCTACATTATCCCATCCGTCTGTAGGATCACCATTTGTCATCTCTTTTATATTATCTTGAGTAAAAATTGGAGTATAATTAGATGAAGAAGATATTATTCCATTAGCTAATTTATCCATCATATCACCCATATTATAATAGTAAGCAAATTGAGGTCCATTCATAAATTTCGGGAAATTGGCATTTTGTGATATACCAAATGTTCCATTATAAGTAAATTCGGTTTTACCTGCCATGCCATGTTTTGTAGTAATAATAATAACACCACCAGAAGCGTCCAACCCATAAACAGCGGCGGCAGCTCCATCTTTTAGTACAGAAACACTCTCTACATCATTCGGATCTATATCATTAATCGAACGAGGTATTCCATCAACAATATACATAGCTGAATTAATAGAGCCACGTATGCGTAATGATGCCTGATCATCACCTGGTTCTCCGGAAACCTGCACTGACGATATTCCGGGCAAACGACCACCCAACACACTTGAAACATTTGTTGAAGGTGTTTTCAATAAGTCATCACCACTTACCGCCGAAACGGCACCGGTCAATGAAGATTTACGTTGTTTACCGTATCCTACAACAACGACATCACCCAAACCTGTTACATTTTCTTGCAATACAACATTGACAATAGGCTTCTCTTCCACTCTAACCAGCTTTGAAACCATACCGACAGAAGAAAACACCAACGTACTCTTTGGAGTAACCTTCAATTCGTAGGCTCCATTCATATCGGTAACAGTTCCTCGCGTAGTGCCTTTCACAGTTACACTTACACCAGGCAATGTAGCTCCAGTAGCATCAGTTACTGTGCCATTTACAACTTGTCCAAACATAGGAGAAAAAAACAGTGCAAATCCTACAAACAAAAGTGTTTTTGCTATTAAATATTTCTCCTTTTTAAAATTTAATCTCTCCATAAATATTAGCATTTATAATACATTAAAGTTTTATTTTTATACCATTTAATAAAATAACAAAAAGTATATACTACATTTAGCAGTGTGTCCAATGTCTTAAATCAACATTTCAAAGATTTATATATTGTATTTGTTGTTCGTATGTTGTATATTTTATTATCGACTGCAATATAGAAACATATTTATTATCAAACAAATATTTAATAAAATATTTTCTTTTAATTATCAATTTATAACAATTTAATTACAATGTATTCTCAAAAACATATTATACAACATAAACATTTTAAATATCTGGTTATACTTAGATTAACTATATGATATTAATTGTATCATTTTTGATAAAAATATTTGTGTAGGCAAAAATGAGGCTGAAGCTTAATTAAATATTTTATTTAACTAAACGCCTACAAAATATAATTCTTTAGGAACAAATTGCTAATCTATACGACTTTTTTAAACATTAAACGTACCACAAACCAGAAATGGCATAAAATCGTAGTAAATAAGCCATAATGATGTGACATTACGCGGAATCGTTCGTTTAGTGAAGCCTTATGATTATAGGTGGTGGCTCCTTCTTTTAGATAGTCTATTAATATAAGGTGTGTGTTGTGCATTACTTTCGACCTTTTCATCACTCTTATGCACCAATCAAAATCAGCTGAAAAACGATATGTCAAATTATAAGGGACAACTTTTTCTTTATTCGCCCAAAAGGCTTGATGACATACACGCATGCCTGTTTTAAAACTTGTCCACCTTAATGAACTTGGAGCTGACAAGCGGCGCATACCGATTATTTCCTCTTTTTTATTTACAATTATAGTCTCGCCATATATAATATCCGGTAATTTATTACCATGTATAGAATAGACGGCAAGTTTAAGAGTATCTTGGTCATGCAATTTGTCACCGGCGTTCAGAAAACATAAAAAATCGCCTGTTGCCAAACGCGTGGCCTTATTCATAGCATCATAAATACCATGATCAGGTT
>Ga0316626_10000349_pt1 | contig 17244 bp, 13 predicted proteins | sample OWC_Aug_T1_C1_D5_FD_207656 | JGI IMG/M metagenome (GOLD analysis project Ga0316626, IMG submission 207656) | Wetland soil microbial communities from Old Woman Creek delta, Ohio, United States - OWC_Aug_T1_C1_D5_A | ecosystem: Environmental > Terrestrial > Soil > Wetlands | place: USA: Ohio...
CAAAAAAAACACGTAGACCCCGAACTTTTTTAAATCAATGCCTGTGCTATGTCTCTCTGCGTTTCGCCGGCCATTGCGGGTCCACCAGCTAGGCTAGTGCAGTCTGACCCAATGGCTGCAGCGGCTGCCCATCTGGGCCTGCTGGGCTATGCGGTCGTTCCGATTGTGGCGCCCGAGGCGGTCAATGCGCTGGCGCTCGCCTATACGAATGCGCTGGCGACGCTGCCCGAGTTTCGCCAGGAGAATGTGGCCCTGCCCGATTTTCGCTACGCCAAGACGGGCTTTGGGGCGCTCGGCACGTCCAGCAGCATTCACAATCGCTTCGTGCGACAATTGCGCGCGCTGGCGCTGGTGCGTGCCCTCCCGCTCTTTGCCGCGCTGCGCCAGGTGGAGGCGGACCCCAAGGTGCGTGGTACGGACGTGCGCCCCGCAACGCGCCGCCTCGAGTCCATTATTGATCGCATGTGTGTGCGCTATCCAGGCACGGCGCCGACGGCCGAAATGTGGCACCGCGACCTGACGCCTCCCAGCGGCGACGAGGCGGAGGCGGACGACACCATCTATGGCGGCTGGATCAACTGCGATCCCACGGGCCGCATGCAGTACTTTTCGTGCATTGCGGGCTCGCACCTGTTCAATCCCGTCGATCTCGGCAATGTGGGCGGCGACTGGACGCGCGTCGATCCCGCCGCCCATGCCGCCGCGAGCCACGACGGCTTTGCCGCCTTTGATCGGAAGGCGAGCGCCGAATTCACCACGCTGAAGAATGTCACGCTCAGCCCCGGCAAGGACCCGAATGAAACGCGGCGCATGCAGACGGCGCGCCTGCGTGCCAACTACAATGTGGCGTACGAGCGGGTGGTGGTGCCGCCGGGCCACATGCTCATCTTCTACCAGGATCTGATCCACGAGGTGGTGAGCAAGCGCGTCGCCGAGGACACGCCCAGCCAGCGCCTCTTTACGGGCTGGCGCCTCACGCGGAGCGCCCAGACCTTCCGCTATCAGCGCAACATTTTTGGCGACATGTCGCTGCCCTACATTAAGAGCGGCCAGGCCATCACCATGTACTCGACGATGAACTTTACCAATCCCGAGAGCCTCGTCAAGTGGTCGCACACGTCCATTGTCGAGGAGCTGGAGACCTATCGGATGCCGTCGACGGGCGAGATGATTGTGCCCCGCGACCACATGAAATCGGTGGCGGCGATTCGCGCCATTCGCGGCATCAACGTGGAGGAGCACGCCTTCCCCGACTATACGGACGCGGAGCGCGCCCTCTACGCGCCCAATACGACGTGGCGCCTGGGCGAGCACGCGCAGTATCGGCTCTCGCTCGACGCGCCCCAGGCCGTGGACCCCGCCATTGCCGGCGGACAGTGGGTGGACCTCGTCCCCGACGACCTCAGCGGCGAGGAAGAGGACGACTCGAGTGATTCGGGCATGGACCTGGAGATGGAGGCGGCGGGAGGCCAGGGCACGGCGGACTCCCCCTACATTCTCATTGACAGCGACGAGGAGGTTTATTAGACAGACCATTCTTTCAATTGTCCGATGGCACGGGAGAGAGCGATATTGCTGACAACGAAGAGCAGGAATAACAGCTGGGTTGAAATGGGGGGCATCGACTCAGCGCCACAGCGGACGGCATAGGTTAGGAGCGGGATCATTGGCATGACGAGTAAGACTGCATCAACGCCCGCATTGATACTAGTGTACCGTACGCCCGCGTACGCCGACAGGACGAGGTAGATCAGCAGCAGGATACACACATTCGCCAAGCACCGAAACGCAATCGGCCAGCCAGAGTGCCGCATGTGGGCCCAACTTGCATCGTCGTCATCGGACGCCGGCACAAACAGCGTGTGGCCGGCCGGACAGCGGAATCCCGCGGCGTCATAGGGCACGCACGCCAGGTGCACCATGGAGGCACAGCGCGTGCAGTGGAGCAACGTCGTTGTTCCGCCTGGCTGGCCGCAGCATGCGCATGTGGTGGCGGCCGTCGCAGCAGTCGCTGGCTGTGCTACGACTGCGACGGGCGCAACACCCTTGGAACGAGAACGCGTGCGCCCCATGAACGAGTGAATAAACTGACGGCCTACACCATTGTTTGTGGGGGGGGGGGGGTGTCATTTTTGCCAGCAGCCCCTGGCGAGGGATTCAACTCGTGGCGCAATGTAGGCCGATGACTGACGCTGGCGTCCCCCCGCGCATGTGCAAATTCATTTATTGGGGTAAGAGTCCGCGGGTCCCTCGGGCGAATGCGCCCACGAGCAGCACAATCGACGCCACCACTCCCAGGAATGCGAGTATCGTGCATTGGATGATGCGCTGTATGGGATCCACGCATTCGCTGCGCGCTGGATCGACACGCATGACGAATTCCGCCGTCACCGTCGGCGCATCGAGGCACGCCGCGCCCTGGTAGGTCACCCACCCCAGCAGCGCCAGCAACACGAGCGTCGCGCCGACGACGATGCCCGCGCCAAGCAGCAATGCCGCTGATGACAGTTGTTTCATTGACTGAGTGCCGCGCCCCGCTGCACACTGATGCAAATTCATTTATTGGGTGGTTCCTCGGCAAAGGCGCCTACCATCAGCACTTAGGCACGAACGGAATTTGCTTTTCTGGTGATATTGGTGGATTCATGCGTTCGTTGCTCTACACCAAAAGCAAATTCCGTTTGCGCATAGCAGCACCGTGGACGACACCGCTCCCAGGAAAATGAGTGCCATGAATTGGTCGCGCAGAAGAAATTCCGGTGGATCCGTCAACGCATTGAGGCACGTGGCGTTCTGGGTGGCGACCCACACCCACATCGTTATCAATGTGAATGTAATGCCAGCGACAGCGCCGGCGGCAAACAATCGTGCGCTTGATAACAAGTTCATCGACTGAGTGTCCCCTCACCCCCCCCCGCGCCTCCGCGCCAATGCATAGTGGGGTATCGGATTCATTTAATGCTCAACGTCAACGTCCATCTCATCGTCGGCGGCGTCGGCGGGCGCATCAGCGGAGGCGTCGGCGGACGAGGCGGCGGGTGCATCGGCAGCGGCCGCAGCGACGCGCACGTGGTACTTGGCAACGCGCCGCTGGTTGAGGGTGCTGGGTCGGCCGATGATGGTGTGCTGGAAGAGGCGCGCGAGGTCCTCGTGTCGGGTGATGGCGTGCATAATGTCTTGCTCGCGCAGCACGTTGCGTCCGTCCTCGCGCGCCACGAGCTGGGCCTGTTGCGTCAACTGAGCGACGAGGTTCTCGGCGACGGCGGTCAGCGCGACGCCCGCCGCCTTGGTCACATTGTCAGTGGGGTAGCAGCCGAGGAAATCGTCGCGAATGCGCTTGGCGGGCATGATGAGGCCGGCGCGCTTCGACATGGTCACCTTGGGAGTCGCCATTGGAAGGATGGGGGGGAGAGAGTGAGGAAGAGTGACCGGGGGCCTGAAAAATCGCACCGCGGCACGCCACGGCACCACCGCCTCATCATTCCTCCAACTCCATGACATCGGTCGCCGCCGCCGCTGCTCCTATTGCTGACGCTCCTGCTGCCGCCGCCGCGGCGCCCATTCGCAAGGCCTCGGATTTGCAACGTGACGTGGAGGAGTGGCAGACCACCACGCGCTCGCCCATCTGGAGCTACGTCAGCCACGTGATGCGCGCCAATGCCGGCGGCCTCAGCATTGGCATGGAGTCGATCGTCGTCATGGTCGACCTCGTCTACCTCTTCCTCGGTCGCCTCTACGACGCCACCTACCAACAGCTGCGCGCCAGCCGCACCAAGGCCAAGGCCAAGCGCAACCGCGAAACCACACTGCTCGCGCGCCACGTTTACGCGGCCGTCCGCCGCGTTGTTCCCAACAAGGCGGAGCTCTGCGACGGCATGTGTCGGTTTGCCCACGGCAAGGTGATCACCTTTACCACCTCGCTCGGCGCCGACAAGAAGAAGAAGAAGCCCGTCGCTGCCGCGCCCACCGCCGCTGCCGCCGCGTCCGTTGGAAGGCGTACCCGACGCGCCAAGGGCGACAGCTAGCTCTCCGTGGACTACTATTACTAATATATCATTGTTTCATATCCTTTTGCGTCAAGAGTCCGTAGGTGGTGAGGTAGGGGCCCGTGGGGCTGTTGCCAATGCGCACGCGGCCCGTTTGCTGGCCGCGGGGACCAATAAAGCCGTAGCTCTCGATGACCACCTCGCAACGCGCCTCTTGCAGCTCCAGTCCCGCGGCGGCGGCCGTCACCGTCAGCGTCACCGCGCTGCCGGGCGGATGGGCCTTGCGGAGGGCGGCGGGGTCGCTGCCGCGCGGCAGTTTGTAGTCGAGCGCCAGTGGATCGCCGCGCACATGGCAGTAGCGCACGCCCGCGCCATCGACGAAATCGGCGCGGCTGGGAAAATCGCGCGCCCGGCGATACGGCCGCTGCGCATAGTAGCGCGGATGCTCGGCGCGGCCCTCCTCCCGCCGCGCGGCCGTATACATTTCAAACGGGCGACGGCCGGCGCTGTTGTCATTGGCGTCGCTCATTCCGCTGTCGAAAATGACGGAGTCTCCGGCGGCGCCCGCGGCTGTACCCACCGCCACGGCAGTGGCCAGCATTGCGGGCAAGGTGTTGCTGGTGACGGGCTCGCGGGGGATTGGCCATGGGCCGGCCGTCGAGCGCATCCTCGATGGTCTTGCCGCTGGGGGTCGGCCGGCGCGTCTCATTCATGGCGGCGCGGCGGGCGTCGATACGTTGGCGGCGGCCTGGGCGCGCCAACATGACATTCCCACGCTCTGCGTCCGGCCCCGCTTTGTCAACAAGAAGAATGCCTACCTGGCGCGCGACCGCCAAATGGTGGACATGGCCGATGTGGTGGTGGCCATCTGGGACGGCGAATCCAAGGGCACCAAGTACGCCAAGGACTATGCGGCCGACAAGGGCAAACTCCTCAAAACCGCCCTCGTCTTTACCACGGATTGCTAACATGACGACTATGCGCCAACGGAGATTGCGTTTGGTGTAGAACAATGGGTCAACCAGGATCACCAGAAAAGCAAATTCCGTTTGTGTATAAACATGACTGGACCATCTATTGCTACGTATGTGTGTGAGGGTGTGCGGGTGTGCGTGGGTCAGTAGGTGAGCACGGAACGCGGCCGCTGCCAATCGTGAGTGTGGTGCGTGCGACGGCGTGTTCGACATAGAGCAAAGACAGTGGCCGCGAGGGCCACGCTGAGCATGATGGCCACGATCGTCGGGTAGACAATCTGGATCGAGCTCGAGTCGGTAATGACGACGACGACGGCCGGCGCGGGCATGGTCGCCGTCGGGGTGGGCGTAGGCGTAGGCGTTGGCATTACCGAGGGGGCGGGCGTCGGCGTCGGGGCGAGTGTTGCGGAGGGCGTGGGCGTCGGCATTACCGAGGGAGCGGGAGTGGGCGTAGGCGTCGGCGTTGCGGAGGGGGTGGGGGTGGGCGTGAGCGTAGGCGTAGGCATTACCGAGGGGGCCGGCGTGGGCGTCAGTGATGGGGATGGCGCCGGCGTCGGCGTGGGTGTGACAGTTGGCGTGGGGGTTGGCGTCGCCGTGGGCGTGACAGTTGGCGTGGGGACTGGCGCGCACGCCGCATTCTGCCCCCACTCGACATTGATGACATTGGAATCGCCGCCCGTCGACCACGCGCCGGCCGACAATATGAGTCGACCCGTCAGCGTGTGTCCCACCCCCGGGGTCAGGCCCGTTAGCCAATGGGTTACGGTCCCGCCGCTGCCACATACGAGGGTCAGATTGCTGGGCGTCAGTGGCTGCCCGTCGAGGGCCAAATCCACAAATTGCACCGTCTTGGCGCCCGACGGTTCGGCACACTTCATGATAATACGCAGCGCATCGATAATGGCGAGATCATTGGGAAAGATGAATAGCTCCGCCAATCGGCCCGTGACATTGGTAAAGGCCGCCGTGGTGCTGTTGATGCTGCCAATGGAGGTGCCATTGTTGGCCAGCGTGTAGCCGCTCATGATCTGCATGGACGCGGGACTGTAGGCGTAGGTGTATTGTACGGCGACGCGATTCGGCGTGATGCTCGTATCGTAGGCGCCAACAAACAATTCCGCCGACGCGCCATTGTTAAACGACCGAAAGCGCGTCTGCGTCAGCGCCACCAAACTAAAGTTGTTGGCCGTGGCAATGCTCTCGTTCACCAAGGTGAGATTGCTCCCGCTGCAGGCCGGCGCCGCGCTAATGCCAAAGTTGCCCGCGTAGATCGGCGCACACTGCGCGTCGCGGGTCACATTGTCATAGACGCCGCCCCCGGCGACAACGTGCGCGAAAAAATCGGCGCCATAGGGATCGAGGGCGACGGGGCCCGTGAGCGTGCACGCAAACGCCGACGTCGTGTTGAACGAGGGATTATAGGCGCAGGCGCAGTCGTAGGCGTTGATGCCGGGCCACGTAAAGTCGGACATGGGTGGGCCCTGGTTGACGAGCGCCAGTGTCAAGGACGCGTAGTGCAGATAGGTCGGCAGTGCGGCCAGCGTCAGGTCTGGCTCCACGACGACGCAGAGGCGCGCGGGCAGCCCCATCGGATCGGCATTCTGAACCTGACAACTCTGGGCCTGCGTGTGCACCACCAGCACGGCCAAGATGCAAAAGAGGACGTTGATCATGTGACTATGGGGACAAGTGAGGGCCGCACCCGGCGCCCGGCAGTCCACGTGGCGTATCCTAGACAGCGAGGGGCCGCAATTTTTTGCATCGGAGTTGCGAGATGAGAGGGAGGGTGCGCGACGTCCGAGCGGCCGCGCCCTCTTCTGCGCGCCACTGCAGTATTGGCCATGTCAAACGTGCAACTCTATATTCCGGGCGGCCGACTGCAGCCTTACGGTGGCGCGGAGGAACAAGGAACCTCCGCGTGGGTCTGGCTGCTAATTTCGCTGGGCTCCGTCGTCGCCGTTATTGGTCTCATCCTCGGCACCTCGGCGCTCTACCAGATTGCGCACCTGCCGGCGATTCCCAAGTATCCACATGGGCCGGCGGTGGCGCAGGCGACCAGCGTCGTCGAGTCGTGGCTCGCGACCCCGCTCTACGGCGGCAGCGCCACCTACAACTTTACCGTCGTGAGCGTCGGCAGCCAGAAGACGCTGTACATGACGGCCCTCGACACCTTTACCATTCCCTCGCCACCCGGCGACTTGATCGTCTTTGGGCCCGGCAGCGTGCCCGCGGCGCACCTGCCCTTCTCGCTGACCATCTTCCCCATTGCCAAGTTGGACGGCAATGTGATTGTGGAGCTGCTCGACGTCTACCACGTTGTGGAGACGCAGGTGTACCTCTTTGTCGACGGCAGCGTTCTCGTGGCGCCCAAGTACTGGGACTCGCTGCTCGGCCAGGCGCAGACCTTGGCCGGCAATCTGTTTGCGCCCGCCGTGAACGGCAAGGCGTTCTACATGGGCATGCAGCCGCTCGTCTACTCGAATGCGTCGGGTAGCGGACCCACGCCCAGCAACGTCTTGTTCTTCTCCGCCAAGCGGGCGCTGACGGGCCCGAATGTGACCACGTCGGCGGAGGCCATGCGATTGGCGGCCTTGTCCGTGTCCGTGCCCACGCCCACGCCCACCCCGCCGCCGCCTGCTGCCCCCGCGGCGCAGGTCGAAATCGACGGGATCCCCGCGGTGCTGGTGTGTCCCATTGGCGCACCCATGGTGGATATCGTGATTGTTAGCGTCAACACGAGCAAGGTCATGTACATTTCATCGGCATCGTCCATTCTGATGACGTCGTGTTTTGGGAGCCGCTGGTTCTACTTTAACGCGAATACCATCCCGCCCCATCACCGCCCCGCCTTCAATACGCGCTACCAGTACCAGTCCTTTGCCTACGGTATTGCCTATGGCTCCTATATGATTGACGCGCGGCTCTGGATGTTCAACGACGGGTCCATGTACATTTACCAGAATGTGCCCAGTCTCTACTGGTGGGCGCCATCCATGGTCGTCGCCAATGACTTTGACGCCGGCCTCGTCGGCGAGTTTGTTGACCTTGGCGCCATTCCCATTGTTTACTCCAACTATACCGACGGCGCCGTGCTCGTCACCAATAACGAGGCCCCATACTGGGCGAACGCCAGCTTTATCGCGGAAATGGGCAGCATGGCGCTCGCGCATCACGCTCTCTCGCACGGCGGCGCCCTCGTCAATGCAACTCAATAGGCTGTCGTTGCGCATGCCGCATTTTTTATAAATTGCATATCGAGGGCGCGCGGCCGGGGATGGGATTTTGTAAAGTGGCCGTGGGTTATATTCCGCGTTTCGACTGGGCGTGGGCGTCAAGGTGAAATTTGTGATCAGTCAGTCCATCTTGTGCGCCCCCATGCAACCGGCGTACCGTCGAACCGACAAGAATGATGACGAGCACCGTCACATGCTCGTGCATCATGGCCATCATGGCGACACGCTAGAGCACCATCATGCGCACGGCCGTCCGCTCGTGGCGGGCTGGGGCGGGTGTGCGATTGCCGCCGTCGTCTTGCTCACCGCGGGCCTCTTCGTCGTGGGCACCATGGCCTTTATCGCATTGCTGCGACCCGCCACCACCGCGGCCGCGCCGCCCACGTCCACACCCACACCCACCCCTGTCTCGACGCCCACGCCGACGCCAATCGCGACGCCCACTCCCACTCCCGTCCCCACGCCCACGCCCACCCCCGTCTCGACGCCTACGCCTACGCCTACCCCTGTGCCCACGCCGACGCCGACGCCCGCGCCGCCGCCCCAGATTATCGAGGTCGGCGACACGAGCTGCTGGCCCACCGTCATCTACGACAATAGCACCTTGCCGCCCACCTTTGAAGGCGTCGGCCAGTGCGTGCCCACCAATACGCTCATCCTCGACCTCAATGGCACCTGCATTGGCCCGTCGAACAACAATACCTTGGTGCCCACGGGCATTGCACCCGGTTGGCTCTGCACGAATCCTGGCGAAGTCGTTGGCAACATCCAGTCGCTCGTCGACGGCCGCATCGTCAGTGGCACGTGCATCCCGCTGCCCGCCGAGTTTACGCTCAATGGCACCAACCTCACCTGCGGCGACGTGCAGGGCACCTGGCCCTGTCTCAGCCTAATCAACGTCACCGCCGCGGGCTGCTACGCCGTCACCGACGTGATCACCATCTGTATCGACAGCAACGGCCGCGTCCTCAACGTCACGACGGGCAACCGCACCATTGCCTTTATCGATACGCCGCTGAACAACACCTTCTTCACGGGCACGGTGGGCAATCCCCTGCCCCAGCCCATTGGCGCCGGCGGCTCGCTCGGCGGCAGCAACCAGCTGTTCAGCCTCGCTTACGACATCTATGGCAACGTCATCAGCGGCAGCAACTATGCGACGGCGCTGACCACGACGACTGTCTTTGCCGGTGACGTGAGCGGCGCCTACAATAACCTGGTGCTGCCGTCGCAGGGCATTGGCGCCGTCAACCTTGACTGCGGACCAACGGGCGCCATCCGCACGTTCTGCGCCGAGGACAAGGGCCGCGTCACTTGCGTGCCCCAGTGCAACAACATTACCTTCCCCGTCTTCAACGGCACGGCGGGCATCCTCGCCATTGTGAGCTCCACCTGCGATGGCACCTTTACGCCCGTGTCCAACAATACCCTGCAGTTCCAGCTGCCACAGCAAATCTGTCCCGTCTCCCTCGTCACATTTGGCGGCGCCGATCTGACGCACTATCTGCGCGTCGGTCCCGGCACCACGTCCTGGCTCAACCGCACCATTGCGACGATTGCGCGCGACCCCACGCTCCCCAACCAGGAGGGCTTTGCCATGATTGGCTTCTACGACAATGTGGTCAATGGCTCGCTCTATCCCTACCTGCGCGTCGGCCTGCTCCCCGGTCCCGGCGCCAACCTCTCGGCGGGCCTCTTCTCGACGGCCGCGATCGCGGGTCCCAATGCCGTGGAGGGCGCCGTCTTTGAGATGGGCGTTCTCACCGACGCCGACGGCAATGTGGTCTACAACCGCAACGGCAACCGCGGCGCCGGCCGCCTTTTCATTGACGGACAAACGGGCCGCGTCACCGTCAGCGTCTTCTATCCAAATGGCGCAACAGCGGGCGATTCGGCGGCGGGCGCGCGCGTCGATGCCCTCAGCGCCACGACCGAACAGGTGGAGGTGCGCCGGCGACTGCGCACGGGCGACGACGTCTCGGGTGGCGGCGCGCGCGCGGGCGTCAACCTGCTCAGCGTCGGCGGCCGATTCAACGACACGCACTGGCCGTCGGTGGCGCTCCACGCGAACACGTCGGCGCAGCCGCACATTGAGATCGGCGCCAGCTACGACGACTTTCAGCACATTATGTTTGGCGGCCGCTACGACCGCGCCCTCGACCAGGCGATCGCGGGCCCCAGCGGCGTCGGCACCTTCATGCTCAGCAGCTACAATGGCGCCTTTTTCCTGACGCCCTTTGCGCCCGCGGCCGAAGGCACGAACGTCTCCTATGGGCGCGATATTTTCCTGATGCGCGACGTGGAGGGCGTCACGTTCCAGCGCAAGACGCGGGTCTCGGACGGCCTCTACTCGGGCGTGCTCTACGCCAACGCCGGCGAGCCCACGTTCTACGCGCAATCGGAGACGGACGCGCGCATTGGTGTGCGCCGCTGGGATGGCGTCTCGCTCGACGTGGGCTACATTGAGTTGGGCGCCACGACCGGCGAGCGCACCTACGTTGGCTTTGGCGGCTTCATCGACGGCAACGGCCAGACGTACGTCACGTCCGGCACGGGCGGCACGGACGCGCGCGTCCTGATGCACGACCCCTCGACGGCAAGCCTGTGCCTGCGGACCATCACCAGCCCAAGCCTGACGTCCGTCTACTGTGACACGCCCACCGAGTCGAGCAGCTACCAGGTCCTCTCCGCCTACTATGGGAGCACGGGCGGGACGTTTGCGCGCGCCAGCATCCTGACGCCCACGACGTCGTCGGCGGCCATGTTTGGCTTCAACATTCGCCTGATTGCGGGCTTTATCCCGGTGCGCGACGACCCGGCCCAGTCGGGCTATGGCATGTATCGCAGCGGCGATGTTCTCTCCTTTGTGCGCATTGATCCGTCGACGCCGACCACGCTGTTCAACATGTTTGACATGTCGGGCGGCACCCTGGCGCGCATGTTCCTGGAATTCGAGGCGCGCGGCAAGGTGCACGTCGGTCCCCTGTCGACGCGCACGACGCCCTATGACTTGTTCACCATGGTGGGCTCGCCGTCGACGGGCGCGGCCGCGGAGCAGTTTATTGCCGGCAACCCCTATCCCCTGTCGCAGGACGTGGTGCACGCGGCGGGCGCTCACACGCGTTGTTTCGATGTCTCCCAAGGCTTTGGGATTGGCGCGAACCTCGTCGCCTCGACCGCCGGCACTGATGGCTACTGCGTGCTGAAGAATGGCAGCGCCGTTCGCACCTTTTTTACGCTCGGTGGGCCCCAGGGCAGCACGGTCCTTAATGGCGATCGTGTCTTCTCGACGACGGCAAACGTCAATTTCTTCGAGGTGCACACCCCGCTTATTGCCACCGATACATTCACGGTGCGCTCGACGGCGGCGCCGACGACCTCGACGGCAGGCATCTATACCTTGGGCGTCGTTAATGCGCCGCCCTTTGCGCGCTACGTTACCGAGGGCTACCTTACCTACACGGATTCAGTTGGCAATGTCTATGGCTCGTACGCGGGCAGTCCTGGCATTTCCGTCTCGGCTGGGTATAATTTGGCCGGTGCCTTCATGTCCTGGGCAACCACCCCGAACACGGTCAATGCCGACGACATGGTGACTCCAACGGTACACATGGTGATGAAAACGACGGGCATTAGCGTCGAAACGGGCCTTTTGCTCCCGGCATTGGGTGGCGACCGCATGCTATTGGTCAATTCGAGCAATGGGAACAAGGTGTCCGAGGCGATTACGCAGAGTCCTGTCATGCCGTGGCTGATACCAAATCGCATGGTTGTTTCTGATGCATCTCAGCGTATTATTACGGCGAACTCGACGAACCCATCGCTTGCGCCCGTCATGCCGTGGCTGGAGCCCAATACTACTGTCTATACCTCGGCCTCTGGCCAGCTGTACACTGTTCCCAATACTCCATTTGTCCACTACGAGAAGGTTGCCAACGGGGGCAACCCCTTATACCAATTTCAAGCATCGGTTGGCGCCGGTTCCACGTGCACTGGTATTAATCAATTCGTTCGCATTAATCAGATGCTGAATGGACCGTACGTCCAAATCCTGGTCGACTTCAACGACGCATTCGCGTGGAATATTAATGCGGGCTGTTTTGGTGGGGATCCATCGGCATACGTGATGCAACTCAACGTCTACCCGAACGTACCCCTACTGGCGTCCGAGATGTGCCTCCCCATTCTTGGTCATGCGGCGGGGGTGCGGACAACGCTCACCGTCTGCATCAGCGATGCGTATGGAGTCAGAATTTATGCAAACGGGGCTACATTATTCCTCCAGGGAACAACATACGGTATAGGAGTACTCGGTTCCGTGGTCGCATTCAATTACATTCCACCAGGCCGAATGAATTTCTTCAAACCATCCATACTCCCACCCTAATTAATGGCTGCTGATTATGGGTGGGCGGAATTCGTTCATTGACTCGGAACACACGTTAAAATAAATGGCAGTGTTTGTTTTATTGCTTCATTTGCCACTCTCGCGCGGCTAGGTAGGTTCCCGGTAGTCGAGCGAGCACATTGGCATCGCCTACGATTCGAACCCACCCACCGATCCGCGGCGACTGCAATTTATATTTATTCATAGTGTACAGAGCAAGGTTGGTCCAGGGGCAGCGCGGCGGCGAGACGGCCTCCCTCTGCAGAGTGCTGCGTTGGGGAGGCGGGGATGAATTGCATCCTCTTTACCTTCTTGGTGGGACTGGTGGCGTCAATGTCTTCTTCTTCGTCGTCTCCGTCTGAGCTGTCCACATCTGCCGACTCAGCCAGTAGCGCGCCCGCCCTCCTCAGGTGCGTATTCATGTCCTCCCACTTGCGCTTTAGTGTTTCGTGGGCCCCAAAGAGTCGCTGCTCCTCGTCGCGCTGTACCGCCGGAACCTGCACAGTCTTGTCGGCACGCCACGCCGCTCGCTCTGCCTTCCACTGAGCGGGCTTGTCCCATTGCCACGCGGCAACCGCCTTCTTCTGTCCGGTCGAGAGCGAATCCACCAGACCACACCGCAGTGCAAGCATGGAATCGTCCTCCCAGGAATGAAGCTCATCAAGTTTATACGTCGCCGCGGGTTTCGTCTGGCTACCAATGTCCGTTACGACAGAGACATAGTCGGCGCGATAAATCGGCGGCGCCATTTCCAAGATGGAAAGACCCTTGCATGTGGCCGATGCGACGCTGTACGGATGGATACCATGGGCCTCCAGCGTCTTCTCAAGCGATGCAATATTGCGGCGTGCGTCGTCGCTCGTCAGATTGTCCATTGGAAACGATCAAGAATGACCGTCCCATCATGGAGATGGGGTGGGGGAGGGTGCGTTTTTTGGGTGGGGGGTCTAAAATTGTGCACCCTCCCCAGTCCTTTACTACTGGATCACTCTCTTACTAGAATGTCGCTGCCTCCACCAATCTGCTCTGCTGACGCTCTTCAGGAGCAACCTCATGCAGTGGAGACACCCAGCCTACCAGTGATCCTCGATTCGGGCGTCGGTGGTTATCGCACTGACCCAGTGGAAACCCCGCAGTCTCAGCTAATGTCCTCTCTCCATCTGCTTGACTATGTACGGACTTTCTTATCCACCCCCCCCCCCCCCTTATTCCTCGTGACAGGCCATTCTCCATCTACAAGAGCGCGAGATAGATGCAGCGGAACGAGTGGCGTATTTCAAGACGACCTACGAGAAGGCCCTCTGCCTCGTGGGCTCTCGTATGCCCGAGTGCGTTACCGTAGAGACGATTGGCCAGCTGATTGCTGAACTCCAAGTCGAACAGGCAGCAGCCACGGGAGGTACTCGCGAGACTGCCCCAAAGCGCGACCGTGACCCCGCGGCGGAGGAGGAGCCGGACGCCAAGCGTCCCCGTCTCAGTGGATCGCAGTAAACACGTAAATAAATGAAATTGTCTTGCTTAGGGGGGGGGGCAGCCTTACATGCCCTCGTCGTCGTCGGAATTCGGAACAATCTCCACCTCGCTGTCGGCCGACTCGGAAATGAGGTCGAGGACCACGGGCCGCACCATGGGCGGCGCGCGTTCGTCGGCGGCCCGCACGTTGGCGTCGTCCAACAGCTGGGCCACCAAGTCCTGGCGCCGGAAGAAGCGCGCGTGTCGGAGGAGGGCATTGTCGCCCATGCTGAGATCCGAGACGCGGCCGCCGTGGTGTTCCACCAACAACTGCACCACGTCCTCGTAGAGGCGCGGCGGAATGGGGTACTCCCCGCCCTCGCCGAGTCGGTACTCCTGGGGCATGGCGGGGTCGTCCGTCTTCACCGAGCTGAGGAGCTCCCGGTAGAGGGCGTCCACATTGAGATCGGCCCGGCTCAGTATGGCCGCTGCATCGTTCATCTCAATATTCTCCACATGCCGGACAAAGGCATGCACAAGTCGGCGCTGCCGGGCCACGGGATCTTCGCCCGCCTCGTCGTCGGCCCGTCGGCGCTTGCCGCGATGCTCCTCTGTCTCTCCGCCCTCCTCCTCTGGCTCCTGGCGCTTTGCCTTGCTGCGCACCGGACCGCTGGCAATGCCTGCGCAAACGACGTCTCGGTGAGTGGACGCGTCGGGAATGGCGTGCACAAAGACCATGTCGCCACGGCCAATGTCCAGAGGGGCGAATCGGATGGCCACGGCATCGTTCTGGACGGCCGCGTCGGGCCACATATTACGCAGCGCCTGCGCCGTATGATAGGCCTTGGGGAGGCAGAGATCCGCGAGGGGCGCCGCCGGCGGCCGATATTGATGGCGCACGGCACCAATGAACCGACCAAGCGCTTGCCACACCATGAAATTGTCCTCGGCCAGGACGGCCATGCCCAAGACGCCCGTGGCCCTGTCGTCCGGCTGCAGCGTGGTCCATTTCGACGGCGTTTCGCCCTCGGGCAGTCGGACGTCGCCCATCTCCTCCTCGGCGGGGCGCGCGGCAGGCGGCGGCGGCGCCGATCGCGTACGAAAGGCGCGATGAATCTGTGCGCGCGTCACTTCGGCGGCCACGTGGACGACGGCGAGCAGGCGCGGATGTGTTGCCAGGAAATCAACGGCCCGCATCTGGGGATGCTCCATGACGTCGGGGTCGGGCTCGGCGCCGCGCTCCGGGGGCGCGACGAATTCATGCACGGCGCGCGTATCGTAGACGTAGGCAAACAGCTGCTCGGCGGGGTGGCGCCGGCCCGTGTAGCACGCGTCGACGGCGGCAATGCTCATGGCCGTGCGCAACGCGTGCTTCTCGGCGGCCGTCGTCGTCGCCGCGACCATGCGTTCTGCACACTGGCGCATGACCACGTAGGGGTGCCAGGTGTCGCGGCGATTGGGCACAAACACGTGGACGTCTTGCTCCGGCGGGCCGCTCGGTGGTTCATCGTAGGCCACGTGGATTGGCGTCTCGTCGGGCAGGTCGGATAGCGCACCCATGGCCTGATGGCTGCGCACCATGGCAATGTAGGCCTGCGACAGTTGGTACGTCCAGACGTGGCGCAGCAGGTGCTCCTTCTCCTTGCGCGTCCGAGTTCGCACGTCGGCGCCCACGTCCAGCGCCGCATAGGGCGAGATGGGATCCCGCGCGGGGAACCGGTGCTTTGTCTGGTACTCGAACACGTAGATGCCCTTCTTCTCGTGATAGTGCGATTCGGCAGCGGTCGTCGGCCGCAGACTCGGCCCCAGGACGGGCAAGAGCGTCAGTCCGGGCCCGGTGGCCGTCGTCCGCACGCTGAGCGGGTCCATGACATCCATCTTGTCGCAGGCGCCTTCGGCCGCGTAGAAGAGGGTGGCATCGGCGTGGAGGCCCTTCACCGCCGAGCCATCCTTGCTGCGGTGCTGGAACGGCGCAAGACGCGGCGGCGTCGGCAGGAGGGCCGCCACCCGGCACGCGTCCTTGTCGCAGACGACGCGCAGCGAGGACGCGTGAACATGGGCCACGGGCCCGCCATGGCAGATGCTACACTGGCCAAACATGGGCCTGCGAATGATCCCCCCTCTCAATTGGACGACCGAATGACCGCGCCCCGCCCCTTCTCCCCTATAGGGCCGGATGTTTCATTTTTTGCGTCCCCGCCCTCTGCCATCTTATACACGAACGGAATTTGCGTTTCTGGCGATCTTGGTTGACCCGTTATTCATATTCCCTATCACACTGCGTTCGTTGTTCTACACGAAAAGCGATTTCCGTTTGCGCATATGCCATGTATGTCAGAAATGTGGTTTATTCGTTGGTCAACAGCGTTGTTTCCCACTGGCCCATGGGATGGGACGGGCGTCGGAAGCCCCCGGCCAACACTTGGAGTGTCTGCAGGCGCGCGAGGGCGTCAATCATGGCGGGATAGGGTGGGTAGTGTTGAGGTACCGGCGCCCACATCTGCTGGGCTGTGGCGGCCGCATTCCGTGTAGTCGCCGCCCAGGCAGCAACGTAGAGGAGGCCGTCCTCCATGCCAATGTGCTGGCGGCGGTTCTTGGCGTCGGTCGTCTGCATGATGGCCAAGTGGTCCAGCGTGAACGCATCAATGGGTACGTGGTGGCCGAATATCCTTTGTTGAAAGGCGTCGAAATGGGGATACATGCCTCCGTCTGCCTGTCGATAGACGGCAGCGAGCAGGGGATTGTAGCAAAAGTTGGAAATGGCGCGCTCCATTGTATTGTAACCGTGGCCCCCCGGGACGCCGTAGAGCACACCGCCTCGCCGAACTATGAACAAACGGAGATAGTCCACCGCGTCGGCCAGTGGACCATGAGGAGAGAGATATTGCGTGCGTAACTTTAGAGATTCGTCGACATCAATGACAATGTTCTCTGCGACCACGTCAATGACGAGCACGCGACCGAGAAACTGCTGCACCACGCGCGCCGTGACGACACGCGTAAATTGCATTTTGCCGTTGAAGGTGACGTGGTCTCTGCGCTCCACGGGTGTGCCGTCCAACGGTATGCGTGCCGACCAGCTCGGACCATGCATCTCCTCACTGGGCACTATATGGACGCCAATCGACGTGTCGTGCTCGTGGCCAGGCTTGTAGAATAGGGGCTGTTTGTAGACAAAGCCCATGGCAATGCGTTCTCGTTGGTCGGCGGCG
>Ga0316626_10000350_pt1 | contig 17235 bp, 15 predicted proteins | sample OWC_Aug_T1_C1_D5_FD_207656 | JGI IMG/M metagenome (GOLD analysis project Ga0316626, IMG submission 207656) | Wetland soil microbial communities from Old Woman Creek delta, Ohio, United States - OWC_Aug_T1_C1_D5_A | ecosystem: Environmental > Terrestrial > Soil > Wetlands | place: USA: Ohio...
GGCAAGCCGGACGACGCGGGTCGGCTCGGCGCCGATCACGTGCGGATGGATGACCTGGTCGATCGCGGACGCCGACTGCTCGAGCGATTCGCCGGTCACCGCCTCGTCCGGAGCGGCGATCCCCCACCCCGAGCGGCCGCGCTCGTCGACGACGCGGATCAGGATGTTCTCCGCGGCGAACACCGTCTCGTAGGCGATCGCATAGGGTTGGCTGAGCGGCATGCGGAGGCGGGCGACATCCAGGCTCTTGATCGGCATCAGCTCCTCACCACCCCTCGCCTCGCACCCCGCCGCGGTGCCCGCCTCGCCGCCCACCGCGTCATCACACGTTCCGCCGGTTCTCGAGCTCCTCGAGGCGGAGGCCCTTCAGATCCTCGAGAAACGCCACCAGGTGATCGATCATGATCGCCCACAGCTTCTCCCCCTTCTCGCGACTGGCCCGGGTCGGATCGCCGAGCACCCCCGAGTCGGAGAAGCGCGCCGTCCGCGCATACCATTCGACCGAGTTGCGCTCGGTGAAGTCCAGGTACTTCGAGGAGAAGCGTGGCACCGAGCGCCGCAGGCGGTCGGTGCGCACGAGGTGCGGCCTCGTCGCGAGCGAGGTCGAGGTCTCGAACTCGCCTCCGTGCACGTCGTTCGACGTCTCGATGTACGCCTGCACCTCGTCGTCCGACGTCTCACCGGAATCAACGCAGGTGAAGATGCGCGCGTCTCGATTCACGAGCTGGGCCGCGTAGCGGAGCGCCGGGACGTTGCCGCCGTGCCCGTTGACGATGACGAGCTTGGTGATGCCATGCCGGGCCACCGACATGCCAACCTCGACGACGAGGCGCGACAGCACATCGGGACTGACCGCGACCGTACCCGGGAAATCCATGTGGTGATAGGCGACGCCGTAAGCGATCGTCGGGAGGACGAGCGGGCGCGGTGAGCTCACCCGGCGTGCCGCCTCGATCGCCAGGTACTCGGCGTCGTAGGTGTCGGTGTCGAGGGAGAGATGCGGCCCGTGCTGCTCGGTCGAGCCGACCGGGAGAAGCGCGATCTCCGCGGCGCGGAAGCGATCCCGCGCCTCTTCCCAGGTCATGTGCGCGACGAGGATGTCGGAGAGATCGGCGGCTGCGCGCGGCGCCGGCTTCTTCTCGGCGCGCGCTGGCGGCCGTGGCGCGGCCGCCTTGGGCTCCGGCTTCGCGCGCACCGGCTTCCCGCGCGCGAGCGCTCGCGGCGCGCGCTCCGCTCCTCTTGCCACCGGCGCCTTGCCGAGCTCGGCGACGAGGGTCGTCGGCCGCCACCGCCGCCCGGCGCGGCGGATGAGCCCGCCCGCGTGCTGGGCGAGGAGCGAGACGAGCGGCCGGCGCAGATCGCCCGGGATCGCGGCCAGCGGCGAGCGCCCCGGATCGATCCGAAGCGCGAGCACCTCCGGATGCGCCGCGGCGCGCGCGCCGCCGATGATCGAGCCGGCGAGGTCGCCGCGCTTCTTCAGGAGATAGCCCGTGTGGGCGATGGCGGGCGCCTCCTGGCTCAACCCGAGCTCGCCGAGGACGGCGAGGATTCGCCCGACATCCTTCTCATCGTAGCCGAGGAGGCGCGGGTCGATGCCGAGCGCCCGCGCCATCGCCACCACGCGACGGCACTTCTCGCAGGCGCCGCACGGGCGCACCCGATCGCCCTCGACGTGGGTGGCGTGGCAGGAGACCTGGAGCGAGAGGAGCTCCGGATAGCGCTCCGCGAGCACCTTCTCGACCAGGAGCTCCGAGCAGTTCCTGAGCAACGAGGTCTGGTCGATGGCGAGACCCTTGTCGCGGTAGAAGCGGCTGAGCATCAGATCGAAGTAGATGCTCTGGTCGTAGAGACCGTGGAAATGCGGCACCCCTTCCCGCTTCGACATCTGCGTCGTGTCGTACTCGTCGCCGATCAGGAGCCGGCCGATCCGGCGCGCGGCGAGGACGGGCAGCGCGGCGAACACGAACACAGCCACCGTCCACAGCCGGATCGGGTACTGGTCGGAGCGGACGCGCGCGAAATCGGCGCGCACGAAGGGCAGCTGCCGGAGCATGAAGTTGAACATGCGATCGGCGCTGGTCCACACCCGTGCCGTCTCCGGCACCCGTGCCTGGAACCAGCGGTAGGCGTTGAGCGCGGTGAACCAGTGGCGGCCCGACTCGTTGATGAAGACCGGATGCGTCTCGACGCCGAGCTCGCGGAGAAGGCCGTAGGTGAGGAGGCTCTCCTTGCCTCCAGAGGAGAGGACGCCATGCCGCCGGGCCTCGCCTGCGCCATGGGTGATCGGCCGCGCCATGTCGGCCGTGATCCGCGCCCGCAGATAATCGCGCCGAGGGACGAAGGACTGCGCGGTGACCCGCGGATCGAGAAAGGGATTCGCTGCCGCGATCTTGTGCACGTAGATCTCGCGCGCGGTGTTGCGCGCGGCAGCGGTCAGGAACTCGATGTCGGTGGCGTCGAGGAGGCCTTCGAGCACAATCTCGCGGGCGAAGAGGCCGTAGTTGAGCGCGACCTGGGCGGCGGCGAGGGCGGCCAGGTTCTCGGAAGCCGGATCGCCCGGCTGGAAGACATCCTCCTCGTAGGCAAAGCCCATCTCGCCGCGGCTGGTCACGCCGCGACGCGAGACGGCGATGAGCTGCGCGGTCAAGCGGCGGCGCTCGACGCGCGGCCGGGTCACGATGAGCCGATCGAGGACGAGGAGGCGCTCGAAGATGGCGTCCCCGGGCGGAACCGCCGTGCGCCTAGCCATCGCTCCTCCCCGCCGCCGCGACCGGGGCCAGCTCGGAGAACCGACCAAGGAGCTCCGCGATCACGCGCTCGGGCCCGTCGCGGAGCACGTCCACGACCGGCCGCCCGACCTCGCCCTCGAGCCGGCGCGCGGTCTCGGCGATCGCCTCGGGCGCAAGCCCCTCGTGGTTCAGCGTGACGGCGATGACCGGGCGCCCCGAGAGCTCCTCGACGAGGCGGATGTGGCGGTCGAGCGGCCCGATCGGGAACCCGGGGAAGCCGTCGTGATCGATGCGCGCCGGCGCGTGCTGCAAGATGACCGCACGCGGCCGCCCGGCCGCCAGGAGCTCGAAGCCGCCAGGGTAAGCGGGATTGAGGAGGCTCCCTTGCCCCTCGAGGAGGATCACCTGAGGCCGCTCGGCATCCCATGCGGTGAGGATGGCGTGCTCGATCTCGCCGGCGACGAAGTCGTTCACGATCGAGTCGATGATGATCCCGTAGCGCACGCCCTGGAGCCAGGCCGTCTGTCCGGTGCCGATCATCACCGTCCTCAAGCCGCGGGCGTTGAGCCCATGTTCGAGGAGAACCGCGGTCGTCCGCTTGCCGACAGCCGAGTCGGTGCCGAGGACGGCGACGATCACCGCGCCCACCTCGGCGATGCGGCCGGTGAAGAAGTGGAGCTCGCGGGTCGGCTTTGGTTTCCGGATGTCGCGGAGCATGACCCTGTGCGCGGCGGCGAGCGCGGCGAGCTCGGAATCATCGCTCAGATAATCATGGAGGCCCGAGTCCACATGGAGGCCGCTCTGGATGGCGGCGACCACCGCCGCCCGCGCCGCGGCGGGGAGACGGCCGCCGTCGGGCGCGAGCCCGATCACGAGATGGGTGAGCGCCGTGCCCCGCGCGCGCGCCCCTGCGCCCGCCGCCTCGAGCGAGGCGACGAGCGGGATCGCGGCCGGCCGCCCGTCGAGCACGTCCCCGGCATCCCGGCCGGCGAGGCGGGAGTCGATGACCGCGGCGATCACGTAGCGTCGCGTGTGCCGGACCAGCCCGTGCGCGGTCTTCCCGTTGGGCGTGCCGAAGGCGCCCTCGCAGTAGACGGCGGCGGTCCCGTCCGTGGCCGCGGCCGCCTCCCGGCCGGCGCTCGCCATGGCCGCTAGCCCCGCCGCCCGGTCAGGACGACAACGTAGCGGTCCGGGGGAAGCGGGCTCTGCGCGTGGCCCTTCAGGAGAACGGCGAGAGCCGAGGTCGAGGCCGGCAGCACGTCGAGCCCTTCGCGCTCGCGGAGGAGGCGAGCGTGCGCGAGCATGGCCTTGTCGGTCGCGTCGCCGGCCCAGCCGCCGGAAGAACGGATCGCATCGAGCGCGAGCTGGCCGTCGAAGGCGTGCCAGTTGACGAGCGGCTCGTTGATCCCGGTCTCCTTGGCGTCGGCGGGATCGAGATCCACGCATTCGGGGAGGTTGTTGACGAAGGAGCGCACGATCGGGTTCTTGCGATAGGTGGAAGCGCCAATCATGCGCGGCACCCGCGAGATCTTGCCGCGGCGCTCGAGGCGCACGAAGCCGTGATGGATGCCGGCGAGGGTGGTGCCGTTCGAGACCGGCACCGCCACCGCCGCCGGCGCGTCGCGCAGCTCGTCGAAGATCTCGTAGGCGATCCCGGCATAGGCCTCGAGCTGCAGGTCCCCATTCTCGGAGCCCGGGTTGGCGTCGTACCACTCGTGGATGGCGGCGCGCTCGCGGCTCATCATGACCGCATCCTCGTAGGTGCCGGGAACACGGATCACGTGCGTGCCGGTCGCCTCCATCTCCGACGCCCGGCGCGTCGAGAAAGTCTCGGGCACGAAGGCGATCGAGCGCATCCTGGCGGTGCGCGCCGCATAGCCGATGGCGGCACCGAAGTTGCCGCAGGTGGCGACGGTGATGACCTCGTAGCCCCGGCGGAGCGCGTCACGCACCATGGTGAAGGCGACGCGATCCTTCTGGGTCCCGGTCGGGTTGCCGCCCTCGAACTTGAGGTAGATCTGGCGGAGGCCGGTCTCGCGCTCGAGGTTGCGCGCTCGCTGGAGCGTGGTGTCGCCGACCTCGGCGTCGACGAAATCGTCGAACGCCTCGAGGGCCTTGGTGAGTGCGGCGTGATCGGGCCGCGGGGCCAGAGGGCTCAGCTGTTCTTGTGTCGTCACGCGTCCTCCGCTCGCACCCGGCGCGCGGCCGGGATCGAGCCAGGTGTGAGCCAGGCGATCGCGGCGGGCCGATCCCAGAGGGCCCGAGTCCCGGCCCGCGACGGCGCATCATTTTGCCCGACTGGCGCGCCGGGTCAAGCATCCGCTCACCGGCCACCCGCGGGGAGCCGATGGCGAACCGCGGGAGCGCGCCTGGCCTCCCGTCAGGTCCGGAGCTTCCGGCCGACGCGCTTCTCGACGCCCTCGATCTTCTCGGTGAGGCGCGACATCGCCCCCTTCCGGTAGTCCACCTTGATCGAGAGCGTGATCCGGTCGGAATCCTCGCTGGCCCGTTCGAAGCAGCGCTTGATCACCCCGAACACCTCGTCCCAGGTGCCTTCGAGCACGGTGCCCATCGGGCCGAAGCGGTAATCGACGCCGCTCTTGTCGATGAGATCGAGCGAGCGCGCGACGTGCGCACCGATGCTCGGTCCCTTGTCGAGAGGAACCAGACTGAACTCGAGCATGATCATGGCATTCACGCCTCCTTGCCGTGCCGGCCGGGGCCATCAGCCTGGGGCAGGCTCGCTTGACCGCAGCCGCACGCCTACCGTACCATGCCGGTCTCCAAGTGACCTCCGGCCCTTCTGGCGCCGCGGCGCGGCGCCGCACCTACTCGAGCCCCCGGCGAGGAGTCCCGTGGCCACCGATTCCCCTTCATCCTCCACCCGGTCGGCCGCCGCCGGCCTCGCGTCTGGAGCTGTCGCCGCGCCCAGCAGGCGCCTGACTCCCGCCGCCGCCACCCGGCTCTGGGCGGAGGCGCCGACCGCCGAGCTGCGCCGGCTGGCCCACGCGCGCCGCTTGGCGGTGACCGCTCCGCATCGCGTCACCTATCTCGTCGACCGCAACATCAACTATACGAACGTCTGCATCACCGACTGCCAGTTCTGCGCCTTCTACCGCCCGCCCGGCCATCCCGAGGCCTACGTGAACTCGCGCGAGGCGATCGGTTCGAAGATCGCCGAGCTCGTCGCGGCCGGCGGCACCCGGATCCTGATGCAGGGCGGGCATCATCCCGATCTCCGGCTTCCGTGGTACGAGGACCTCCTGATCTGGATCCGGCGCGAGTTCCCGGCGATCGAGATCAACGCCTTCTCGCCGTCCGAGATTGACCACATCGCGACGCTCGAGGGGCTGAGCGCCGAGATCGTTCTCTCGCGCCTCGCGGCCGCCGGGCTCCGCGGCCTGCCGGGGGGCGGCGCCGAGATCCTCGACGACCAGGTGCGCTCGCGCGTGAGCCCGAAGAAGCAGAAGGCCGCCGACTGGCTCGCCGTGATGGCGATCGCGCAGCGGCTCGGTCTCACCACGACGGCCTCCATGGTGATCGGCTTCGGCGAGTCGGTGAGCGAACGCCTGAACCATCTCGAGGCGCTGCGCGCGCATCAGGATCGGGCCCACGCCGCCCACGGGAACGGATTCACCGCCTTCATCGTGTGGACGGCGCAGTTCGAGAACACGAGCCTCGGCGCGTCGCGCTTCCGCCCGGTCTACGGCGCCGGCCGCGAGGAGTATCTTCGCCACCTCGCGCTGGCGCGGCTCTATCTCGACAACTTCGACCACATCCAGGCGTCGTGGCCCACGATGGGGCCGGAGGTCGCACAGGAGGCGCTCTCTTACGGCGCCGATGATTTCGGCTCGACCATGCTCGAGGAGAACGTGGTCTCGGCTGCCGGCACCGTGCGCACGCGGATGGATGCGGCGGAGATCCGGCGCTTCATCCGCGAAGCGGGCTTCGTTCCGGCGCAGCGCGACAGCCGCTACGCGATCCTCCGCGAATTCGCCACGGAGGAGCGCGGCTAACCCTTGCCGGACTCGCCCGGCGGGAAGCCGCTGTCCGGGATCCGGAGCCGAGCCACCGGCTCACCGCGCTCGAGATGGCTCTCGACGATCTCGTCCACATCGGCGAGCGTGACCCCGCCGTACCACACCTGCTCGGGATAGACGACCACGGTCGGCCCGAGCTCGCACGCGTCGAGGCAGCCGCACTGATTGGCGCGGACCCGGGCGGCAAGGCCGCGCCGGCGCACCTCGGCCTTGAACCGCTCACGGATGGCGACCGAGCCCTTTGCCGCGCACGAGCCGCGGACGTGGCCGGCCGGGCGCTCGTTCACGCAGATGAAGACATGGCGTTCGTAGCGTGGCATGGGATCTCCTGGCCGAGGGGCTGCCGGCACGACGGCACGGCGGGGAGCGGTCCATGATAACGGAAACAGCGGTCGCGCTCCCGGCAGCGTGTCAAGATGGAACATGCTTCGCCGATGAACTCATGCTCCTCCGCCTCGAGGCGGATGCGGTGCAAGCGACCCAGAAGCTGACCCTCGTCCGGTGAGGTGGCGCGGCCGGCCCCGGCGGCAGGTATGGATCAAGGCGACACGGGCTCGACCTCGGGCGCGGGACGGCCGATAACCGGGAGACACTATCAGCGGCCTGGTTCGGCCGCGCGCGGCCACATCTTCCCGGCAGAGCGCACCCATGTCCACGCCGATCCCCGATCCTGAGCCCGAGCCCGCACCCGAGCCCGACGCGCCAGCGCCGGCCGAGACGTCGCCCATCGCACCGCCGGCCGAGACGTCGCCCCTCGCACCGCCCGTCGCAGCGCCGTCCGTCGGAGCATCGCCGGCACCCGCCCGCACCCGGCCGCTCGCCGCGCTTCGCGCCCACCTCGCGCCGCGGTGGCTCAACGCCCCGCCGCTCCTCGTGGCGACTGCCGCCGAGGGGGCGCCGCCCGAGCTCGCGTTCATCGAGCCCTCGCTCGCCGACCGGGCGATCCTCATCGTCTTCTGGGACATGACCTGCGCGCTCTCCCTCCGCACGGTCCCCTTCCTCGCGGCCTGGCACCGGCGCTACGCTCGCTTCGGGCTCACGATCATCGGCGTCCATGCCCCGGAGTTCAGCTTCGGCCGTGAGCGCGCCCACGTGGAACGCGAGGTCTCGCGGCTCGGGATCACCTACCCCGTCCTGCTCGACAACGACTTCGCCGTGTCGCGGGCCCTCGACAACCAGGTCTGGCCGCGCACGATCCTCCTCGATCGGAGCGGGCAGGTCGTCCTCGACCACGCCGGCCCGGGCGGCTACGCGCAGATCGGCACCCACATCGTGGCCGCTCTGGCCGTCGAGCCGGCAGGCGTGTCCCCGCTCCGGCCGCTGCCGGCACCGGCCGCCCCGCGCGCGCGCGTGCAAACGCTCCCCGCCACCTCGGACCTCTACTGCGGTTTCTTGCGGTCTGACGTGAAAACCTGCTCAGGGCGGGGCGGCGAAACTGGGTTCGACTATCCGGAGGAGAACCGGCGCGCGAGCGATCGGCTCTATCCGAGCGGACGTTGGCGCTCGACCCGGGAGAGCATGATCGCGATGCCGGCGCCCGGGAAGCCGTCCATCTTGCGCGTGCGGGCCACGGCGGCGGAGATGGCAGCCGTGCTCCGCGGGGAGACGAGCGGTACCGAGGTCGGCGTGCTTCTCGACGGGCGGCCGGTCCGACACGACCGCGCCGGGACCGACCTGGTTCGCCCGGACGAGGCGGCGCCCGCCACCCGCGCGAGCCTCTGCCGGGCCGCCGAACCACGCCTTTACCGACTGGTCCGCGGGCCCGCGCACGCGACCATGGAACTCGCCCTGGTCGTCACGACCGGCGAAATCGAGGTCTTCGCCTTGCGCTTCCAGGGCGGTTTCACTCCCTCCCGCGGCACTGCCGGCGCCCGGGCGGGCCCGGCGGCTGTCTAGCAGGCCCCCGGCAGCAGGGCCGCACCGGGGCGCTGGGACCGGCGCCAGCCCGGCGGGACGGCCACCAACCCCTCGGCCAGGCCCTCTTGCCGGCTCCCACGCCGGTCCCCGCAAGGCCCTTGCCGGGCCGGCTCGGGTGTGATGGCATCAAGGTGTGGCGGGGGGCTGCCGGGGGAAAGAGCGATGCCCCGCAACGCCCGCGGTGGCCTGCGATCGGGGCTTGCACCACCCGCCCGGCGGGTTTAGGTTACGCGCCCACTGTGGCCAGGAGGGGCCAGAGGGTGGAGGTAATCGACCATGGCAGTCTGCGCGTTCTGCGAAGAGACGATCGTCGGCACGCCGATCATCCGCGGCGGCCAGCGATTCTGCAGCCCGGAGTGTGTCGAAGCGTACGCCTCCTACGAGGAGGACGAGGACGACGATATGGATGAAGACGAAGAATTCGAGGACGACGAGTTCGAGGACGAGGACGAGGACGACTTCGACGATGACGATGAAGACGGGGACCTCGAGGACGACTACGACGACTACGAGGAGGACGAGGACGAGGAGGACGACGCGCTCTAGCCGCGGGATCGAGAGCCGCCGGATCGAACGCCCCAGGCGATGGACCCGGCGCCGTGCACGCTCCCTCCGCCGTCCCTCCACCCCACCGGTCGGAGTGACGACACCCAGGTCTCGTGCAAACCTACCGAAAAGGACTCGAGCCTAGTCCCAGCGATCCGGGATACCCTCCCCGGAGGATGGATTCCATATCCAGGAGAGCCCTCACTCTTCAAGCTCGACGTTCCAGTACTTCTCCGAAATAAACTTCTCCCAGCTCACGCGTCGCCGGCCCAGGTTCAGGCTCAGGTACGGGCTCCAGGTCGGCTGCTGCGGGACGCGAATGAGCGCGAGCCCCGACTCGGGGAGCGTGCGGTCGGCCTTGCGCTTGTTGCACTTGAGGCAGGCAACGACGCAGTTTGCCCAGGTGCTCCGGCCGCCGCGCGAGCGCGGGATGATGTGATCGATGGAGAGCTCGTCGCGCCCGGGTTGGCGGCCGCAGTACTGGCACATGAACTGGTCGCGCCGGAAGAGATTCCGCCGGGAGAAGATCACGCGCTTGCGCGGGACCCGGTCAAAGACATGAAGAAGCACGATCTCCGGCATGCGGATCTCGAAGCGCACTGAGCGGATGCGCGGCTGGCCGTCCTCCACCCGCAGCGCGGCCCAGCTGCCCCAGTCGTGGAGTTCGAACGTCTCGGGTGCGACCGCGCGCGCCACGTCCATGTAGAGCATGCAGAGCGCGCGGCGGACACTCACGGTGTCGATTGCGAGCCAGTGGCGGTTGAGAACCAGGGCGCGTTCGTCGAGCATTACGTTCACTCCAGCACTCGCTGCCGCGAGTGGCCATCCAGGCTGGATGGGAGTCGCTGCGTAGACGATACGCGGCCGCGGGCCCCGCGGTCAACGCCGGGTGGAGTGAGGCCGAGCGGGTCGGGGTGAGGCTGAGCGGGTCGGGGTGAAGCTGAGCGGGTCCGGGGGTGAAGCTGAGCGGGTCCGCGGGTAGGCTGAGCGGGTCCGCGGGTAGGCTGAGCGGGTCGGGGTGAGGCATGCGGCGCGAGCGGGCTCGCGCGCGGCTCAGCCGGGTCGCTTGGCGAGCGAGCCCATCACATCCTGGATCAGGTGCTTCGCCTGCTCGATGCGGCTCGTGATCACCTGCATGTCCCGGCTTGGAGTCGCCTGGTCACCAGGGCGACGGCAGTAGACGGCGTGCGAGCCCGCGGTGACCAGAGCCTCGGTGAGGAGATCGAGGCCGAGTGCGAGGCGGCCGCGATCCTCTCCGAGCATGAGGCCGAGTTCCTCGAGCGCTGCCGCATGCTCGGTATAGACCTCGGGCCGGATGGAAGCTGGTTTTTCCATGGGATCCTCGCGGTTCCTGCATCGCGGGCGCGGGCGGCGGGCGCCCGCTTGCGCGTCGTTCTCGATCCGTCACCGCCGGCCGCCGATACTCTGTTGAGACCGCCCGGGGAAGGTGAGCGTTTCAGCGGAGCCGCCGGTTCGCTGCGGCCGGACGGGCTCCGCGGTGCGACAGGGCGGGCTCTCGGAGGAGGCGACGGAGGCGATGGAGGGCGATGCGACCGGTTCCGCCGGCCCGGCGGGCATGGTATACTGGTCGGTCTCCCCCGCTCGATCTCGTGTTCCCTCAACGAATTACCTCAACGAACAGCCAGGACGAAGCGGTGACGGATTTGAACCACCGGGTCGACACGGCGCCCGGCCCCTTGAGCCACGACGAGCTCCTCGCCATCTATCGCACGATGGTCACATCGCGGGCCATCGATGACGAGGAGATGAAGCTCAAGCGGAAGAACCAGTACTTCTTCCAGATCTCGGGCGCCGGCCACGAGGCGATCCTCATCGCCGCCGGCAGGGCTCTCCGTCCGGCCTACGACTGGTTCTACCCGTACTACCGCGACCGCGCGCTCCTCCTCGAGCTGGGCATGACGCCGCTCGAGATGTTCCTGTGCGGCGTGGGGGCGGCCGACGATCCCAACTCCGGCGCCCGCCAGATGCCGAGTCACTGGGGGCACAAGGCGCTGAACGTCGTGTCGCAGTCGAGCCCCACCGGCACGCAGTGCCTGCAGGCCGTGGGCTGCGCCGAGGGCGGCCGTTACTACGGGATCGTCAAGGAGGTTGCGCAGCGCGAGGAGCGCTTCCGCGCTGACGAAGTCATCTACGTGTCGATCGGCGACGGCGCCACCAGCGAGGGCGAGTTCTGGGAGGCGCTCTCGACCGCCTGCGTCGAGAAGCTCCCGGTCTTCTTCCTGGTCGAGGACAACGGCTACGCCATCTCGGTGCCGGTCGAGGTGCAGACCCCCGGCGGATCCCTCTCCGCGGTTGTCCGCAACTATCCCGGTCTCCTTCATCTCGAGGTGGACGGGAACGACATCCTCGCTTCGCTCGACGCCTGCAGCGAAGCGGTTGCTCACTGCCGGGCCCGGCGCGGCCCCGCCCTCGTGCGAGCGACCGTGACGCGCCCCTACTCGCACTCGATGTCGGACGATCACGCTGCCTACCGGGCCAAGGCCGAGATCCGCGCCGAGAGCGAGCAGGATTGCATCCGCCGCCTCGAGCGGCTGCTCCTCGAGCAGGAGATTGCCACTCCGGCCGATTGCGAGCGCGTGAGGAAGGAGGTCGCGGCCGCCGTCGCCGCGGCCGCCGCCGATGCGCTCAAGGCGCCGCGCCCACCGTCGGGATCGGGGACGCTTTACGTCTATTCGCCGGACGTGGACCCGACCGGCGCCGAGTTCGACACCGCGCCCGAGCCGTCGGAGGAGATGATCTCGATCGTCGAGGCGGTGAACCGCTGCCTCCGGGACGAGATGGCGCGCGATCCGCGCATTCTCGTCTTCGGCGAGGACTGCGCCGACGCCACGCGCGACGAGATCCTCGCCGAGCTCCCGGGGAAAGGCGGTGTCTTCAAGGTCACCCACAAGCTCCAGCGCCAGTTCGGCAAGCATCGCGTCTTCAACAGCCCGCTCGCCGAGGCCAACATCGTCGGGCGCGCGATCGGCATGGCCACGCGTGGGCTCAAGCCGGTGCCCGAGATCCAGTTCTTCGACTACATCTGGCCGGCGATGATGCAGATCCGGAACGAGCTTGCGATGATGCGCTGGCGCTCGAACAACGCCTTCAAGTGCCCGCTCGTGATCCGAGTGCCGATCGGCGGCTACCTGGGCGGCGGCGGCGTCTATCACAGCCAGTCGGGCGAGGTGATCTTCACGCATTCCCCCGGGCTCCGCGTCGTGATGCCGTCGAACGCGCTCGATGCGAACGGGCTCCTCCGCACCGCGATCCGCTGCGATGACCCGGTGCTCTTCCTCGAGCACAAACACCTCTATCGCCAACCGTACGCCAAGGCCCCGTACCCGGGGCCCAACTACATGGTGCCGTTCGGCAAGGCGAAGGTCGTCCGCCCGGGACGCGATCTCACGATCATTACCTACGGCGCACTCGTCCGTCGCTCGCTCCTCGCCGCCGACCGCGCCGCGGGCGACCACAAGATCGACGCCGAGATCATCGATCTGCGATCGCTCGCGCCATGGGATCAGGCAGCCGTCGGCGCCTCGGTCCAGAAGACAGGCAAGGCGCTCGTCGTCTACGAGGACAATATCTCGTTCGGCTATGGGGCCGAGGTGGCGGCCTGGATCGCCGATCACGTGTTCGAGTGGCTGGATGCTCCGGTCCGGCGCGTCGCGAGCCTCGACACCCACGTCGCCTACGCTCCCAACATCGAGGACGAGATCCTGCCGCAGACAGAGGACGTGCTCGCCGCGATCCGCGAGCTGGCTGCCTACTAGCGCCTGCTGGACGAGGCGTCAGAGAGAGGAGGCGAGCCATGCATGAACTGAGCCGCCTGCTGGCGCCGGCCATCGTCGAGGCCCGGCGCGGTCTCGATGAAGGCGGCATCCCGATCGGATCGGTGCTCTACCGCGGCGGCGAGATCATCGGACGTGGCCATAATCGGCGAGTCCAGCACCTCGATCCGATGGCGCACGCCGAGATCGACTGCCTGCGCAACGCCGGCCGCCAGAGGACCTACCGCGACACGATCATGGTCTCGACGCTCATGCCTTGCTACCTGTGCGCGGGAGCGGTCGTCCAGTTCGGGATCCCGCGCGTCATCGTCGGCGAGTCGCAGAGCTTCCCGGGCGCTCGCGCCTTCATGGAAGCGCATCGCGTCGAGGTGGTGGACCTCGCCGATCCCGCCTGCATCGCCTTGATGGCGGCGTTCATGCGCGATTTTCCCGAGCTATGGCACGAGGATATCGGCCGGTGAGCGCCGCCGCCGCCGCTGCCGCTACCGCTACCGCGGCCGCCGCTGTACCGTGACGACGAGGCAGCCCTCGCTGCCGCCACCGGCGGCGTGTGCCTCGACGGTGTTGCCGCCCGCCCGCAGGAGATCGGGCAGGATTTCGCGCTCGACGTCGCGGGCGCCAGCCGCGAAGTCGGCCACCGTCACCACCGAATGGCCGTTGATCATCACGTCGATATCCGCGAGGTCCTCCCCCGCCCCGCAGACGATCTCGACCACCAGCACGAGCGGACGCCGCGGCAGCTCGGCGAGGAGGAAGCTTCCGGTCGTCGTCTCCCCGCTCGCCGGTGCGCGCAGCGGCCCGAGCAACACCATCTCCGCGCTGGGCGGCGACCGCCGGAAGCAGGCAAAGTCGGCGGCGAGGAAGCTCCGCGGCCGCCCGTGCTCGCCGGGAACGAGGGCCACGCGAAGCGGGTTGGGGGTGACGGTCGTGAGATCAGTGCCGTTCTTCACCACCGAGTAAGTGCCGCAGGCGAGCCCGGTGAAGAGATAGCGGCCATCGTCCCCCGTGGTGGTTTCTGCGACCAGCCGTGAACCCTTGCGCAGGGTGATCGAGATCCCGGAAAGGCCCTCCTCGCCGCGGTCGCGGCGACCGTTGGGAGTACTGTCGAGGAAGACCGCTCCGCCCAGCGCCGCATGGGACGGCCCCGTCCCGCTCACGAGCACGACGTCGAGCGCGAACGACTTGCCGGTGGGCGAGGCGAAGACGAGTGGACGCCGCGCGCTCGTCTCGCCAGGAGCGAGCACGTCATCGCTGCCCACGCGATCGCTGAAGTCGATGATGGCCGCTCCTTCCGGCGTCCGATCGTCAGCACGTTCGACGCCGACCGAGTCCGGGCCCGTGCTCGAGATGATGAGGCGAAGCGGCGCGTAGAGCGGACGCGTGCTCCCGTTGAGGAGCGCGGCGCGGCAGGCGATCTCATCGCGCGAGCGGCTCACCGTGAGACCGGTCCCCTCGAGGGCGACGCCGTCGCCGCCGGCCGGGGTGGAGACGGCCACGCGGAAGCTCCCGGCCGCTGGATCGACGGTCGTGCCGGACATCTTCGCGGTCGGTTCGAGCGGCCGATCGCCCGGCGTGCAGGACAGGGCGCGCGCGCCAGCGGCGGCGAGCGCGATCGCAAGCATGATGCGGGGAGGATGGGTCTTCATGGGCCTTCGGCGTCAGGGCGGGGGCACGCGCGAGTCGAGGCTACCGAGCCCGGCGCGACCGGTCAAGGCGGCGGATACGGGCGGAATCGCGGCTGTTATGGGCCGAGGTCCGCAAGCACCGCCTCGAGCTCGCTCTTCGCGTGCGTGTCGCCCTTCGCGGTGGCCAGGCGGATCCCCTCCTCCCACGCGCGGCGGGCGTCCGCCTTGCGCTCGAGGCGCAGGAGGAGCATCCCGTGATGGAAGTACGCGGCAAGATACTCGGGATGCCGGCGACGCAGCTCTGAGAACTGCTCGTCGGCCGTCGCGAGCTCGCCCCGCTTGGCGTACTCCATGGCGAGACCGTAGCGCGGAAACGCATCGTCGGGATGAGCCTCGACGTATTTGATCATTCCTGGCAATCGATCGGGCGGAGAGCTCACGGTGGGCGGTCCCCCTCGGCGGAGCGGATTCTGCGCAGTGCGACCTGTTCGGATCCACCTCGGTCACCCGAGAGCCCGACTTTCACACATCTTGGGCCCGGCAACAAGATGAGAGACCCTGCCACCGCCACTTTCACACCGCTCTCAATCGCGTCGGCGAGCCGCGTTGCCGAGGCTGCTCGTTCAGGAAGCCGATTCGCTAGCCCTAACAAAGACGCTCATCCCAGCAATCTGCGCCGCTGCAACGCTCACCGCTCTCCCGATGCCCCCCTGCATACCCCATGCCCCGCTTCCCGATCTCCAGGCTCAGTGTTATTCTTTCTTCTGAGGGCCCCGCCGGGTCCCCCGGGTCTTGAAGACCGGGGCGACACGCGGGGCTACGTGCGATCCGACCCGGATGGGCCGGCCGCCAACGCAGAGCCGAGGCGTTGTATCCCATGGCTGCACAATGCAGGATCGAGCTCTTTGGTGGTCTTCGGGTCACCGTCGGCGATCGGACGATCACCCGGTTCCGCACGCAGAAGACCGCCGCGCTTCTCGCCTACCTCGCCTACCACCGCGACCGTATCCATCCGCGCGAGACGCTGATCGGCCTGCTCTGGCCGTGGTCGGGACCTGATGCGGGCCTCAACAGCCTGAGCACGGCGCTCTCTTCGCTCCGGCATCAACTCGAACCACCCGGAGTCTCCCCACGGACGGTGCTCATCGCTGACCGGGAGTCCGTGGGGCTCAATCCGGAGGGGGTGGCCACCGATGTCAACGAGTTCGCGCTGGCCCTGCGCACGGCTAGGAAGACGACTGCAGCAGCAGAGCGACGCGAGCACCTCGGGGCAGCGGTTGCACTCTACCGAGGGGAACTCCTGTCGGGGCTATACGAAGACTGGATCACGCAGGAGCAGGTCCAGCTATCAGAGCAGTTTGCGAGAGCTCTGAGCGGACTCATTCGGCTGCTCGTTCGACAGGGCGATACGGCAGCGGCGATCGACCATGCACGGCGTGCCATCCAGGTCGATCGCCTGCGGGAGGCTCCCTACAGAGACCTGATGCGCCTCTTTATCGCACGGGACGAGCCCGCAGCGGCGCTTCGTGTGTTCCACGAACTCGAGCATGCGTTGCAGCAGGAGCTGGGCGAGACCCCGTCCGCCGCAATGCGGAGGCTTGCGCACGCGCTGGCTCAGCAGGGAGCAGCAAGGATCATCGAGGAGAGGCGGGGTTCGGGGGCAGGGCGGGCGGCGCCGCTGGGGCCGGCGGGGCCAGCCCGGTCCATGCAGCGACCGCCCCGGGGAGCAGCGCGGGCGCGGGCGCCGATTCCGAGCGGGACCGTGACGTTCCTCCTCGGGAAGGCCGATGTCGGACCGGCGCCCAAGCGCGAGGCGTGTCTACGTCGCGAATTCCGCCGGCACGGTGGCACCGTGGTGGAGGCGGACGGTACCTCATTCGTCGCGGTGTTTCGACAGGCTGGAGACGCCGTGAACTGCGCAACCGCCTGCCAGCGCGCGCTGGCCGATCTCGCCCCGCCCGCGGGCAGAGCTAGCGGTGGTCGGATCGCGGTGCACTCGAGCGACGTGACTGCGCGCGACGGAACAAGCCACGACAGCGCATGGCAGCGGGCGTGGCGGATCGTCGAGGCGATCCACGGCAACCAGATCGTGTGCTCCGAAGCCGCGGCCGGTCTCTTGCGCCACGACCTAAACGGAGGACTGTGGCTGCGCGACCTCGGTGCGTTCCGGCTCTGCGGGGCGTCCTTCGCGGAGCGCCTGTTCCAGATCGTCTATCCGGGGATGGAGCCGGGCGATTCCCCACCGCTCAATGCCGAAGCCAGCTACGCGAGCAACCTGCCGCCGCAGGTCACGCGTCTGTTCGGGCGCGAGTCGGAGCTCTCGGAGATTGCGGCAACTCTCGACTCCGGTGGCGCGCGCCTCGTGACGCTCACCGGACCGCCGGGTTCCGGCAAGACTCGTCTCGCGATCGCGGCAGCGGGGCGGCTGCTCGAGACCTTCCGCGGCGCGGTGTGGTATGTACCGCTCGCCGATCTTCGCGACGAAAGCCGGATCCTCGACCATGCCCTCGGACCGCTCGGCATTCTGCCCGCTCCACAGACTCCAGCACTGGAACAGATTGTCGCGGCTCTGGCGGCAGAGCCC
>Ga0316626_10000351_pt1 | contig 17198 bp, 11 predicted proteins | sample OWC_Aug_T1_C1_D5_FD_207656 | JGI IMG/M metagenome (GOLD analysis project Ga0316626, IMG submission 207656) | Wetland soil microbial communities from Old Woman Creek delta, Ohio, United States - OWC_Aug_T1_C1_D5_A | ecosystem: Environmental > Terrestrial > Soil > Wetlands | place: USA: Ohio...
GCATGCGAGCTAGAATGATGGCCGCGCGCCGGCGAAGGTAGGGTGACGGCCGGGCCGGCGTCGAGCGCCGGGGCGAGGGCAGGGCGGCGGTGAGGAGGGCGGCCCGGGCCGGCGACAGGTTCCTCGCTGAAGTGTTGAAGTGATATCGACTTGCGGCCTCGACTCCGAATACGCCGGGGCCCCACTCGGCGAAGTTCAGATAGAGCTCGAGGATCCGGCGCTTGGAAAGCGCCCGCTCGAGGCGGACGGTCAGGGGGAGCTCGCGGAGCTTCCTGATGAGCGAACGGCCGGTGCCCAGATAGAGATTCCTGGCGAGCTGGGTCGTGATCGTGCTCGCACCCCGCACCAATCGCCGTTCATCCCAGCTCCGCTCGAGCGCGGCGCGGATCTCGAACTCGTCGAAGCCGTGATGTTCGAAGAAGGTGGCGTCTTCATGCACAACGACCGCATGGGCCAGATGGGGGCTCATGGCCCCGAGGTTGACCCAGCGTTGGCGGAGGGGTTGCGGAGTGCGCCGATCGGCGCGGCGGTCCCTCATCACGCGGGTCTCGCGAGGAGCTTCCCGGGCAAGGGGCCGGACGTCCCGGACGATGAGATACGAATCGGCGATGAGGAGGAAGGGGAAGCAGACGAGCGCGACCGCCCCTATCAGGAACCAGCGCCGGAGGCACGAGAGACGGCGGAACCGGGCGGCGCTCCGACTCAGGAACGTGCGGTCGTCCACGGCGGCCGCGTCACGCGCGGCGGCCACTTCACGTGCGGCTTCCGTGTCACCCGCGGCGGCCATGTCACGTGCAGCGTCCGCCTCACCCGCGGCGTCCGAGGAACCGGTGGCGGCCATGTCGCCACTGGCGGTGCTCGTTTCGCTGGCGGTGGTCGTGTCGCCACCGGCGGCAGACGCGCTCACCGCGTGATCACCCCGCGTCGCGCTGTCTCCTGACGGTCGCTCAACCACCGAACCACCTCACGATGCGCGCCGGCAGCTCGAGAAGCTGGGCGGCCGAGAGCCCGAGCGCGGCGAGAAGCACCCAGCGCACGAAGCCCGCCCCCTTCTTGACGCCGAGATGGGCGCCGATCCATCCCCCCGCCATCTGCCCGGCCGCGAGGGCGAGACCGGGCGCGATCTCCACCTGGCGATTCAAGAGGAACACGGGGAGCGCAATCGCCGTGTGCAGGAGCACGATCAGCACTTTGATCGCGTTCGCGCGCACGAGATCGAAGCCGGCGAGCGGCACGAGCGCGCCGAGGATCAGGAATCCGACGCCGGCCTGGATGAACCCGCCATAGAGCCCGATCCCCAGACAGGCGAGCTGGAGCCAGAGCGCGCGGCGGCGTGAGGGGGGCGCGGGCTGTCCGCTCCCCGGCGCGGCGTGCGGACTTGCCGGCGCGTGTTGTGGGCTCGGCGCGCTCGGCACCGATCCGGCCGCCGGTCCCTCGGGCATGAACACAGTGGGCAATGCGATCAGGATCACGACGCCGAGCACCAGGCGGAGGACGTGCGACGGCACGTCGACCGCGATGCGCGCTCCGATGAGCGCTCCGGCGAGCGTGAGCGGGATGAAGCGCAAGGCTGCTTGCCACGGCATGCGTCCCCGCCGCGCGAAGGCCGAGACTGCAGCCACGTTCTGGAGGAGCACGCCGACGCGGTTGGTGCCGTTGGCCACGGTGGCGTCGAGGCCGAGGAAGATGAGCGCGGGCAAGGTGAGGAGCGACCCGCCTCCGGCGAGCGTGTTGAGAACGCCGGCGGCGAGTCCGGCGAGAGCGAGAAGGCCGTACGCCGCGCTGGGCATCGCCGGAGTCTAGCACCTGGAGATCCGACCAGACCGCCACGGGTGGCTGGGCGGCTCGCGGGCGAGTTGACCCCGGACGGTCTCGAGCCGACAATGCCTGCCGCCATGCCCGAGCGCGAGAAAGAAAGCCCCTTCGGACCCTATCGCCCGCGGCGGGAAGAGAGCCCCTTCGGCCCGCGCCCTGAGCGGAAGCGCGCGCGCGATCCCTTCGCTCCGCCCGGAGCGGAGCGGGAAACCGCGGCACCTGCCCGCTCGCGACCGCCGGCGCCTGCACGGCCGCTCGATCTGTATGTCGAGGTGGCCCCGGGCGGGGCGGCAATGGGCCATGTGCCGCGGCTCCCGGGGCTCGCGTTTCGCGCCGGGGACACGGAGCAGCTCGCGCGCGTCGCTCGGGCCAAGGTGAGCGAGTACCTGCGCTGGCTCGCCGCCGAGCATCTCGCCGACCTGACCGCGACGACCGCCGAGCTCGAGAAGCTCGAGCGCATTGGGTATGGGGACTTGATCCGGATCGCCGAGCGCGAACGGGTCGAGGGCGCTCCGCTCTGGATCTCGAGACAGCCGGCTGCGCTCTTTCTCGTCGATCGCTACGCCCTCGATGACGAGGACGTGGCGGCGATCGTTCGCTTCACGCGGCAGGTGCTTCGCCGCATGCGCCTCGCCGTGGCTGGGCTCGCGCCGGCAGAGCGGGCCTGGAAGCCCGCTCCCGACCGCCGCTCACTCGACGAGACGCTGACCCACGTCGGCGATTGCACCTGGTGGTACGCATCGCGGATCGACGACGCGCTTCCCGAGCCCGCCGCTGTCGCCGACGAGGAGCCGATCGACCGTGCGGCGCGCCTGCTCGAGCGCGCTGCCGAGTTTCTCTTCTCGGTGCCGCTCTCCGCTCGCACAACGATTCACGTTCCAGCGCGATTTTTTTCGGCAGATCCATCCGAGGCATGGACGCACGCCAAGGTCTGCCGCCGCCTCGCGGAGCACGCATGGGAGCATCTGCAGGGGCTCGCGCGAGCCGTGCAGATGGCTGTCGAGGCCTGATCACAGCCCGCGCCGCGGGCCAGGAGGGGTGAGATGTCGATTGTCAAGGAATTCCGCGATTTCATCGCCAAGGGCAACGTGATCGATCTGGCCGTGGCCGTCGTCATCGGCGGCGCCTTCGGCAAGGTGGTGGGCGCGGTCGTCGACGACATCGTCATGCCGCTGGTCGGCGCGCTTCTCCCTGCCGGTGACTGGCGCGAGTTCACCGTGTCACCGCTGCACTTCAAGGTGGGCCATCTCCTCGGCGCGCTCATCGACTTCCTGATCATCGCGTTCGTCATCTTCCTGGTCGTCGTGAAGACGATCGGCTCGCTCAAGAAGCCGGCCCCGGCGGCGGCCGCGCCGGCGACCAAGCAGTGCCCCGAGTGCCTGGAGACGGTCCCCGCGGCGGCGAGGCGCTGCCGCGCCTGCACCGCGGCGCTCGCCTGAGCGGGCCTCAGCGCGGCGGGGCGGGTGACTCGTCCCACAGCCGCAGCCGCTGCCAGCGGCCGGTGCGGAACCAGAGCCAGATCGCGATCCCGCGGATGATCGCGGTGAGGGACAGCACCCACGCGATGCCTATCGGGCCGAGGCCGAGCGTCACCGCGGCGAACCACGCGAGCGGCACCCGCGCCACGGCGATCGGCAGCTCGACGAGCATCGGCGGCAGCGTGTCGCCGGCGCCCGCGAAGCCGCCAGCGTAGACCAGCTCGAGCACCGTGAAAGCCTGGCAGAGGCCAATCACGCGCAGATAGGGCATGCCGAGCTCGAGCACGGCCGGATCGGCCGTGAACGGGCGGAGGAGGAGCCGCGGCACGAAGATCATGGCCACGGTGGGCAGGAGCGAGACCGCGATCCCGAGCCGGGCGGCTGTGTGCGCCGCCCGGCTCGCGCGTTCGGGCTGCGCGGCACCCAGGTTCTGCCCGACGAGGGTCGAGGTGGCGGTGCCGACCGCATCGGCCGTGATGTAGTCCATCGACTCGAGCCGGTTCACGATGCCGAGGACCGCGATCGTCGCGGTGCCGAAGCGCGCGGCGAGATTCGCGAGCACGAGATAGACGGTCGAAAAGAGAGTGCCGATCAGGAAGCGCGGAAGCCCGATCCGGAGCGTGCGCGCGATCACGGTCCAGTCGGGGCGCGCGAGCGAGGCGCGGGTGAGCGGGAAGCGATCGCCGGCCCCGCGCGCGAGCCACAGGAAGAGGCACACGCCCACCGTCCAGGCGATGATCGTGGCCCACGCCGCACCGGCGATCCCGAGGGTGGGGAGCGGCCCCGGTCCGAAGATGAGGAGCGGATCGAGGACCGCGTTCAGGAGGGTCGAGGCCCCGAGCACTCGGAGCGGGGTCACCGTGTCGCCGGTCGCGCGCCAGATCGATTCGCAGGCGACGAGGAGGAAGAAGGCGGGCGCGCCCGCGAACACCATCCCCAGGTAGAGCGCGGCGAGCGGGGCCACGTCCGGCGGCATGCCGAGGAGCCGAAAGAGCACTCCAGTGAATGGACGGAGCAAGACGAGGAAGACGAGACCGAGCGCGAGGGCGGTGAGGAGGCCCTGCGCCGCCGCGTGTCCGGCGCGATCGAGTCGCTTCTCCCCGATCGCGCGCGCCACCTGCGCCACGATGCCGATCGCCACCCCTCCGGCGAGCGAGCCCATGGTCCAGGTTGCGTAGATCGAGGTGGTGAGTGCTGCGGTCGCGGCCGCGCCTAGCCGGCCCACCCAGAAGAGGTTGATCAGGTGATAGCCGACATGGAGCGCCTCCAGCGCGAGCACCGGCCACGCAATCGAGAGGATCGCGGGGAGGAGCGGACCGTGGAGGAGCTCAGGCGCGCTGCGCCGGACGGGCGGGGCGCCGGAGGCCCCATCGCCGCTCACGCGCGCGCCTCGCCGCCGCTCACGCGCACGCCGCCGCGTAGGCAGCGAACGCGTGGACGAAGGCGCGCATGCCGCCGGCCGCCTGCTGCCAGTCGAAGTACTCGTCCGGGGCGTGATAGCCGTGCTCGGGGAGGCTGAGCGGCAGGAAGGCGACGGGCAGCCCGAGCATCTCGGTCATGATGCTCACGGCCCCGATCGAGCCGCCCTCGCGCACCGGCACCGGCTCGCGCCCGAAGGCGCTCGTCATCCCCGCGCGCACGGCGTCGGCGGCCGGGCCAGCGAGCCCGCCCAGGTACGGAAGGAGCCGGCCCGTCACCTCGATCTCGACATCCGGGTTCACCGCCGCCACGAAATCGCGCAGCCGCGTCTCGAGCCGCCCCGGATCCTGGCCGTGGACGAGGCGGAAGCTCCACTTGAGCTCGGCCTCCTTCGGCACCGCGGTCTTGACCCCGGGTCCCGTGTAGCCGCCGGCGAGCCCGTGCAGCTCGAAGGTCGAGCGGGCCCAGGTGCGGAGCATCATTTCGAGCGGCACCTCGGTCTCGATCTTCTCGAGGCCGTAGGAACGCTTGAAGTACGCCGCATCGAAGCCGGACGCCGCGAACCCGGCCACCTCCGCCGGCGCCGGCGGGATCGCCCCCTCGTGCCAGAAGCGCGCTCCGTGAATAGCTGCGGCTAGGAGGCATAATTCACGGACGGGGTTTCGGGCGACCCCGCCGGTCAGGCCGGAGTGCGCTTCCTTGCTCGCGGTGCGGAGCCGGAAGAGGCCGTTCAGCCCACCGCGGAGCCCGGTCGACATGGCCGGCACCGCGGCGCTCGGCCAGATCGAGTCGGAGACGATGACGGCGCTCGCAGCCGGTCCCGGCATACCGGCCGCGCCGGCCTGGATCCTGCTCACGACCTCCGCGAAGTGCGGGCTCCCGATCTCCTCCTCGGTCTCCCAGAGGAAGCGCACGGCGAGCGGGATGCCGATCTCGGCGGCGTGGGCCGCAGCGCGGAGCGCGGCGAGCGCGGGTCCCTTGTCGTCGGTCGAGCCGCGTCCTCGGTAGAGGAATGTGCGCTCGTGGTGCGCTTCGACCTGGAAGCGGAAGGGCTCGCCGCGGGTCCAGGTCGCGAGATCCGCCGGCTGCACGTCGAGATGGTTGTAGACGATGACCGCGGCGCGGGCCCCGGCCGGCGTGAAGCCGCCCCAGACCGCGGGCGTGCCGGCGGTCTCGACGAGCTCGGCCTCGCCGCCCAGGGCGCGGACCAGGTTGCGCGCGGCCTCGGCCCCGCGGCGGATGTCGGCCTCGTGGCCGCCGCCCGGGCTCACGGTCGGATGCTCGACGAGCGCCTGGAGGCTCGCGCGGAACCAGGGCTCGGACTTCTCGATGGTCTGGTCGAGAGCGCGCGGGTCGACTGCGGATTGCGACATGGCGGTCTCCTCGAACGGGGAGGGGTGGACGCCGGAGTATAATGGACGCCTCAAGTTGTGTCTCTCCGTCCGCTCCGGGGGAGGATCGCACGCGTCGCCTCCGACTGAGGGTTCTGCGCCGAGTTTCGAGCTCCGCGCTCCGCCGGCTTCAGGCACGGGCAGGAACGTCCCTGCCGCGCTCCGCGCCCAATCGCACCCTCATACACGGAGCTGCCACGAATCGGCTGTGCGCGGAGCTGGGAGCCGCGTCTCCGTTCCCCTGCCCTCGTCGCGAAACATCATGCGCGCGATCCTGGTCGACGATGTTCTCGCTGGGTGTTCCTGTCCCTTCCCCTCCCAGCCATAGGTTTCACTTGACAAAGGCGGCTCTATCGCCTATGGTCTCGCGCGGAGGTTCAAGTTCAAGGGCCCGAGGAGCTCTTTCGACTAGATTTCGAAGGCAAGGGAAGCCCGAACCCAGGCCACCTTCGACACTCCCTGGAGTTCCGAGTCTCGTAGCGTACTCCTCGCACGTCTCGACATGGAGTCGTTCGCTATGTGAAGCGGGCGAGCTTCCCGGCTGCGGCTGATGCCGTGCGATCATGGAGGGCCGTCGATTGGTCCCGCGTCACTTCCCCTCTATTCTTGTCTTCGTCCTGGCGAGTGCCCTGGTATGGCTTTTGCTTGGGGCCCGTCAGTCTGGTGCTTACAGCATCTTCTATGACTATGACATCATCGCCCGACAAGACCAGATCCCACTGGATGCCCCTGGGGGTCTCGTCAGAATGGAATCCGAGCTTTCGATCAACGACTCGGGGGTCGTTGCCTTCATCGGGCATGTGCCGGACACCAATGAACCCGACTCCCTCCTCGAACATGTGATTGCTTACCGTCCACTGGCCGGAGTCCTGGCCGATGTCAGCACTGCTCTGGACGGCACGTTCCCGCACATCCTGAGGCCATCCTGCCAGGTGACGAACTCGGGGCGCATCGTTGATCGCCAGCGATTGATCACTCTCTTCGGAGAGGTGGAAACCGCACTTGAGAGCTGGAATGCATTTGCAAACAACGATCGGCAGGCCATCGTGGTGGCGCAGCCGATAGGGACGGAGTTCCAGGGCATCTTCCCCAATGCGAGCATGAGCAATATGGGCTCGTACGTCTTTCAAGCCCTGCAGACCGGTCAAAACCCACAGAATCGCCTTGCGCAGAGCACGCCTGTCGGAAGTTACGTCATTGGTCTGTCGTCACCCCTGGCCTTTCCCATGATGGCGGACAATCACCACTTCGTCTTCCGCACGAGCACGACCATCCGGATCCTGGGACCCAATGCCTTCGCCCCGCAGCTCGTCCTGGCCAGCATCGGTTCCGACTGGAGCGCGCTGGGCACGAAGCCCGGAATATCAGATGACGGGACTGTAGTGGTGTTCTGCGGTGACCTGACTGCGGCGGGCGCCGCTAGCATGGGTACCTATCCCGGCCCCGGGGTGTTCGCGACGGTGATCGATTACCAAGGGGGCACGCCAACGATCATCCGCCGGGAGCGCGTCGCCGGGAGATTCGTCTTCGATCTGGACGCACGTGTTTCCGCTACGAATCCCGTGCTGGATCCCGCGACCGGGATGGTGGTGTTCGCCGTTGCCTTCACTGCGACGCCAGCTGGGGGCGGCAGGGGCCTGTTCACGGCGAGGGTCGACGAGGACTCGGTGATCGCTCCTCTCTCCGTGGTGCAGCTCGGTGACCTGCTGGACGGGTCAGCCGTGGTGGATGTCAAGATGCCGTATGACGGTCTGGTGCGAGTGCCGCTCGACGCTCAGGGAGTTCCACGCGCCCAGGCCGGCGGCGACCACCGTCTTGCGTTCTGGATCAGGAATGGCGCGGGCGAGCGCATTGTGAGCGCCACTCACCTGGAGATGGACACCGACGAAGACGGTCTCTATGACCACTGGGAAGAGGAGGGAGTGCCCTACACCGCGATCTCGGGAGCGATTGCTCAGTACGAGCTCCCGGGCGCGAGCCTCATGCACAAGGACTTGTACGTGGAGGTGGATGCGATGCAGGGACTGGCGCCGGACGCATCGACGCTGGCCCATGTGGTCGCCGCGTTTGACTCGGCGCCGATGGGGAATCCCGATCTGCAGCAGGGCGTCGATCTGCATATCGTGAGCGTTGGCTGTGATCCGTGTGTGGACGACGACGCGATGCCGGTAGTCGAGTTTCCTCACCCCCTGGATCCCGGCGCCTGGCCGAGTGCCTTTGACAGTTTGAAGAACAGCGGGTGCGGCGGCGGCGGCTGCTTCGGGACCGCTGCGGAGAGAGGGCGGCCCGACTGGGGTGAAGCTCGGTCCGCCAAGGCGGTGGCATATCGATATTGCATCTTCGGCAACACGCATGGCGGGACCACATCGTCGGGGCTGGCGGAGACTCCGGGGAACGACTTCATGGTGACTCTGGGCGGGTGGACGGTCCCGGGCGGGACTCCGGATGAACAGGCCGGAACGTTCATGCACGAGCTTGGTCATACGCTGGGCCTGAGGCATGGCGGAGGAGATGATGTTCAATACAAACCTAACTACCATAGCGTGATGAACTACGTGTGGCAATCCCCTCGTCTGTGGTATGCCGATAGCTGGAGGCTGGATTACTCGGACACGGTCTTGCCGACGCTGGATGAACGATCATTGAATGAACCCCAAGGCATTGGCGGCCCTCCTGACCGGGAAACCCCGATCGGTCCTCTCCTGATCAATGGGCGGGGTCGGTTGACGACGAAGTCGGGACCGGTCGACTGGAATGCCGACGGCGATCCGAGTGACGTGGGCGTATCGGCAAACGTGACGTTCGTCAGGGAAGACGCTCCCTCCGGCCTGGAGGAGCTCCACGGGCACGACGACTGGGCGAGTCTTCGATACTTGCCGCGGGTGGTGGCTGCCTGGGAGGATGGGGTCTATAGGGTTGTGGACGGAGAAGAACTCACAGCCGAGATTGCAGCGGAACTGGACGAGATCGGGGACTGCAACGGGAACGATGTGAGAGACGACGAGGACATCCGGAATGGCACCTCGCCAGACCTGAATCGCAACGGAATACCGGACGAATGCGAGCCGGTGACCGCGGTGGCCCAAACGGAGGGCGCGGCTCCCGGCAGGGTTCGGTTCGAGGTCGGGCCCAATCCGGCTATGGCGCAGGCCGCGGTCAGGTATCACTTGCCACAGGCCATGAAGGTGCGCATAGGCGTCTATGATGCGCAAGGGCGGATCGTGCAGGTCCTGGTTGATGAGGTGATGCAGTCCGGAGAGCACTCAGGACTATGGGATGGGAGAGGGGTCGACGGCCGGTCATCGGCCGCCGGAGTGTACTTCGTGAGGTTGGAAGCGGGTGACGTCGTGACCGAGCGTCGAGTAGTCCTGTTGAGATGAACAGGTGGGCGCTCGTGTGATCAGGGAGTGAGAGTGTCGCGTCGGTAGAGTTGCTTCGAGACGTGGCTCCGAAGGGGTCTGCTTGTGACCTCAGGGTCGAGAGCCAGCTCGCAGCAACCGATGGCACATCCAGCTTGGATGCTGGGGGTCAGGCAAGGAGCCGCAGCAGTGGGAGCCGCACGCTGTTGGGACAGGACGACGGGGCCAGGCCGCGCCGGCCGCTTCTCGCGGCCAGGGCCTGTGTGTCACGGGCGTCCACGTGCCCCCCCCGGGGGCCTCTCTGGGACCACGGGCTGGCCGCGCTCAAGACGCGTCTTCGCCGTGGCTTCCTGCCTCCTGCTCAGCCATTGCCGTCGGCGGCCCCCCTGGCCGCAGGCGGACGCACCTTCGGATCTCGACCCGGCCTCCAGCCGCGGTAAGGAGACAGTCAATGCTACGCGACTTGATACATTGGTGTGGCGTCGTTGCTTTGCTCATCGGCTGCATGGTGTCCGTTGTCTGGGGTGATATCCCGAACTTGACTACAGAGGAGAGAATCGCTCTCGAAAAGGCGGGGACGCTCCACGAGTCCCTGCCGCCGGAGGTTGGTCCAAGCCGCTATGTGGCTCCTGGCATCGAGGTGCGTGAGCGCATCATCGATACAGGCATGCCGGGTAGCACCGACCAGGTGGACATCCTCGTCAATGGCGGCTTCGAGGATGGGACCTTCAACGGCTGGACGACCTTGGGCGCTCAGGGCACCCTGACCCCGTCGGGTTGCGGCGCCGCGAAGCCCGCCGAGGCGTTCATCACCAACCTGGGCTTGATGCCATTTGCGAACAACGATCCGTGCATCAACTTCGTCTACCGGGATGACCACGCCGCTCAGCTGGGGGACGAGGTGGCGTGGGGGCGCAATCCCACCGCCGAGTCGAAGTGCAACTCGGTCTGGCAGGATGCCGTCGTTCCCGCGGGCACTTCTCAGTTCGTGTTCGCCTATGCCGTGCTGGCGGCGAACCCCGGGCATGGCGTGGGCCAGGACCCCTACTTCAACGTCCACGTGGAGGACCTGACGGCCGGTGTCACGTTGTACGACATCACCGACTACACGACGTCCTACGATCCGGGAAATCCGTGCAACCCATGGTGCCGCGGCGCCAACGATCCCTACACGGGAGTTCCGATCGTCTACCGGTGCTGGACCGAGGTGTCCCTCGACCTGTCGGGGATAGCCGGCCATACGGTGCGCGTGCTCCTCAAGGCGAGCGACTGCTCGCCGAACGCGCACTTCTGCCAGGCGTTCCTGGATGGGGCGGGGATCGTCTGCGATGATGAGGTTGCCCCGGAATCGGTCACCTTGACTGGCACCTGCGCCGTGGACCCGAACATCCCTGGTTCGTTCTGTGCGGCCTTGACCTGGAATGCCCCGAGTGACAGCACCTGGGTCGTCAATCAGCAGACTTGCGTTCCCAGCGTGCAGGCCGCGGCCGGCTACGACATTCGCTGGTCGACGTCGCCCATCGTGACTGATGCGGACTTCCTGGCGGCGACTCAAGTGACGGGCGAGCCGACTCCGGCGGCGCCCGGCACGCCGGAGGCCTTCAGCTTCTGCGGCTTGCCGTCCGGCGATGTGTATGTCGCGCTTCGCAGCTCCGATGCGAATCTGAACCAGTCCGCCATCGCCACGGTGCAGCTCACCTGCGTCGACAACCAGGATCCCGACTGCAGCACGGCGGTAGCAAGCCCGGCAGAGCTCTGGCCGCCCAAGCACAGCTTCAGGAACGTGAGCATCCTGGGAGTCACGGATCCTGATGGGGACCCGGTGACGATCACCGTGACTGAAGTCACGCAGGACGAGCCGCTCGACTTCGTTGGCGACGGCCGTTTCTGCCCGGACGCCCGCATCAGCAACGGTCAGCTCCAGCTGCGCGCGGAGCGGATGGGACCCGACTTCAATCTCATCGCGCCCCCGAGCGGGCCGGATCAAGGGGCTGTCGCCCTGACCGGGAACGGGCGCGTCTACGTGGTTCACTTCACGGCCTCGGACGGCCGCGGGGGATCCTGCGAGGGCACCGTTTCGGTGTGCGTGCCTCACGACATGCGACCCGGCCACTTCTGCATCGATGACGGTCAGACCGTGAATTCCTTCGGTCCTTGCACGCCTTCCATCCTGCCTCCCGGGGAGCCTGGGGTCGGCGGAGACGATGAGCTGGTCGTGCGGATGGACCCGCAGGGGATCAACGGTGAGTATGCTGTCATCAGCTACGGCCTCCCCGCCGATGGGCTGGTCGTGCTGTCGGTGTTCGATGTCGCCGGCCGCCATGTCGCGACGCTGGAGAACTCGTTCCAGTCGCGCGGTGGGCACAGCGCGATGTGGAACGTGGCCCGGATGGCCCGCGGCGTGTACTTCGCCCGGATCCAGGCCCATGGGGTGACTCTGTCGCGCCCGATCGTGGTGAGATAGGGTGAGATAGACAGAGACCGCATCCGCCCGAGAAGTCCGGCACCTGCCCTGCCTACCCGGCGGGCAGGTGCCGTTCTTCGTCTCGGGGTGATAGCGGGGGCTCTCGGCCCCTGGGGCCCCGCGGCCTGGCTCCATGACGGGAATGGCAGGACCTCGATCTCCTCGACGTCCGGGCAGGCCTCTGCGATAGACTGAGGCGCCATGCTCGAGGTTCACCTTCCACGATGACCGGACGTTTCGAAGCCCAGCGCGCCCGGGGCGCCGCGCACAGTGCCCCGGGCCGTCGCGTCCCCCGGCGGCGCTCTACCGCCCGCCCGCGCATGCTGTTCGCCGACCGGGCGGGTCGGATCTACGATCACCCGGAGCTCGAAATGGCCGGCGCCGGCGGGGGCGACCCCATGCCCGTCCCGGCCGCCGATCTCCTCGTGCTCCCGCGCGGCAGCGATCTCTTCACGCTTCCCGGGCGGGCGCCGATCGGCATCGATCCGCAGACCGGCGAGCCTGTCGTTTACGAGGGCGAGGGCGGTGCTCCGGTCGACGCGGTGGCCGCCTTCCTCGCTCCGGCCCACACGCTCACTCTCGCCCCGGCCTACGCCGCGCGCGGAGGAGCGCCGGCGCTCCCGCTCTTCGCCTACTCGGCGGCCGGCTTTCTCGAGGGCGAGTTCGTAGCCACCGGCTTCCGCGTCGATCCCGACATCCGCCAGGATCCGTGGCGCTTCGATGCGCGCCGGCTCAGGAAGCAGGTCGCGACCCGCGTCGCCCGCGATCCCGAGAACCGGCTCGTTCGCCAGCTCGAGCGCTGCGCTCTCGAGTACAACTGCCGCGCCGCGCAGAACTACTTCATCGGACGCCATGAGGCCCCGCTCCCGACGAGCGTGACCTGCAACGCCCTCTGCGTCGGTTGCATCTCGCTCCAGCCCGATGGCTCGTTCAAGGCGAGCCACGAGCGGCTCGGGCGGGCGCCGACTCCGGCCGAGGTCGCAGAGGTTGCGCTCGAGCACATCGCGCGCGTGCCGGAGGCGGTCGTGAGCTTCGGCCAGGGATGCGAGGGAGAGCCGCTCCTGAACGCGAGCTTGCTCCTCGAGTCGATCCGCTTGATCCGCGCCGCGACGCCCGCGGGCACCATCAATCTCAACTCGAACGCCTCGAAACCGGAGGTGGTCGCCGCCCTTGCCGCCGCCGGCCTCGATTCGATGCGGGTGAGCCTGAACAGCGCGCGTCCGGAGATCTACGCCCCTTACTACCGGCCGCAGAAGTATGACTTCGGCGATGTCGTGGCCTCGATGCAGGTGATGAAGCGCGCCCGCCGCTTTCTCTCGATCAACTACCTCGTCTTCCCTGGCCTTTCCGACACCGAGGAGGAGCTCGCCGCGCTCGTCGATCTCCTCGCCCTGACCGATCTCGATCTCGTCCAGATGCGGAACCTGAACATCGACCCCGAGGTCTACCGGGCGGCGCTCCCCGCCGGGAGCCTGCATCCGGGGTTCGGGATCCGCCGCCTGGTCGAGCGCCTGCGCGATCGCTTCCCGCACCTCCGCTTCGGCTACTTCAACCCATCCAAGGAGCGCTACGGAGCGTTCAGGAGCGAGTCCGCGCCGGCCTTGTTCGGGTAGGGGCTGGGCTCGTGGACCGCGCTGGCGGACCGGACGCCGCGTCACTACATGGCGGCCCGCTGGCGGACCGGACGCCGCATCACTACATGGCCGCCATGGGCTGGCGGACCGGGCGCCGCGTCACTACATGGCCGCCATGGGCTGGCGGACCGGGCGCCGCGTTCGCTACACTGCCGCCATGGCCACGACCAAGGGAAGCCGCCGGAAGAAGAAGGAAGCGCCCGCCCCGGCCGGTCTCCTCCCCGCGGAGACACGCGCCGCACCGCCCGCTCCGCTCCTTGACCTCGCGGCACGGGTCGAGGCCGACGGGGGCCAGGTGCTAGCGACGTATCGGGAGCCGTTCGGGGGGCGCTGGCTTCTCCTCGCTGTCCTCCCCATCGAGCGCGTGGCGCCGAGCCCCTTCCAGCGCGATGTCTCGGCCACGCATGTCGGCCGCCTGACCGAGGTCATCGCGAGGATCGGGCGCTTCCTCGATCCGATCATCGTCGTGCGCAACGACGACGGCACCTACTGGACGCCGAACGGGAACCATCGCCTCCAGGCGCTCCGCGCGCTCAGCGCGCGGGCGGTGACCGCGCTCCTCCTCCCGGAGCGCGAGATGGTCTACACGATCCTCGCGCTCAACACCGAGAAGGCGCACAACCTGCGCGAGAAGGCGCTCGAGGTGATCCGCATGGCGCGCGATCTCGCGGGTCTCGGCGCCGGCACCGAGGCGCAGTACGCCTTCGCCTTCGAGGAGCCGGCGTTCCTGACCCTCGGCCTCTGCTACGAAAAGCGGCCGCGCTTCGCCGGCGGGGCTTATCACCCCGTTCTCCGGCGTGTGGACGAGTTCCTCGGGGACCAGATCGCGGCGGCGCTCGAACGTCGCGAGGCGTGGGCCGACAAGCTCCTCGCGCTCGACGATCGGGTGAACGACGTGATCGCCGAGCTCAAGGCGCGCGGCTTCGTGAGCCCCTACCTCAAGGCGTTCGTCGTCGCCCGGATCAATCCGCTCCGCTTCCAACGCGGTGCGACGGCGGAGCTCGAAGCCACCCTCGAGAACATGCTCGCCGCGGCCCGCCGCTTCGATACCGGCAAGGTGAAGGAGGGCGATCTCGCCGCCCAGGGCGGCGCGACCGCCGCCGAGGAGTGACTCATTCGTGGTGGCGCTCTTCGCCTTGCTCGCGTCGCTGTTCGGGTCTGGCCATTCAGTGACCGCACCGGCCGACACCGCCTACGCGAGCGGGATCCGCGCCGAGCGCGTCGAGCGCGAGGCCCGCCTCCGGAGCGAAGGCGGCTGGCTCGCGGTAGCCGGGCTCTACTGGCTCGCGCCCGGCGTCAACACCTTCGGCACCGACCGAGCGAATGACATCGTCTTCCCCGCCGGCTCGGCTCCGGCGCGCGCCGGGCGCTTCCTTCTCGCGGGCGATTCGGTGCGCGTCGAGATCGAGCCCGGCGTCCAGATCACGAGCGACGGCGAGCCGGTGACCGCGATGACGCTCCGGAGCGACGCGGCGGGCCAGCCCGACGTGCTCGCCCTGGCCGACCTCCGCTTCTTCGCGATCAAGCGCACCAAGGGCCATGCCATCCGCCTTCGCGATCTCAAGGCGCCGGCGCGGCAGGAGTTCCGCGGGCTCGCGTACTTCCCGATCGATGCGTCGTGGCGCATCGAGGCCCGCTTCGTGCCCTACGATCCACCGAAGCGAGTGCCGATCCCGAGCGTCATCGGCACCGTCGACACGCTCTCCGCTCCCGGCTACGTCGAGTTCGAGCGCGAGGGGCGCACCCACCGGCTCGATCCGGTGAGCGAGTCGGGGGAGGATCTCTTCATCATCTTCAAGGACGCGACGAGCGGCGTGGAGACCTATCCGCCGGGCCGCTTCCTCTACGCGGATCCGCCGGCGGACGGTGCCGTGATCCTCGATTTCAACCGCGCGGTGAACCCGCCCTGCGCCTACACTGCGTTCGCCACTTGTCCCTTGCCCCCGCCGCAGAACGCGCTCGCGCTCGCCGTCACGGCCGGCGAGATGATGGTCCCGGGGCACGAGTAGTCGTACCGACCGCCAGCGGCGGCGGCGGCGCTTGCGGTGGGATCTGCCCGGATCGGCCTGGCGCGACATGGCTTGGCCGGGCATGGCCGAACTTGACGGGGCTTGGCGGGCTCGACCTGGTAACGACGATGTCGGAAGTGACAACGTCGTGCATGCCTCCGCTGGGGACTGGGGGTATGTGCCGGGCGAAGGCTCAAGGATGGGCCTCTGAGAGCTCGTGTCTCGCTGGGTTGCGGCACAGTTCGTGCAATGCATGTGAGCGGGATCGGCTCGCTGGCAGAAGACCGGTCGCCATGCGGGAAGGCGGCCTGAGTGAACCGCGAGCGAGCTTGGGCAAAGCAGCGCCGTGTGAGGGCAAGCGAGGAGAGGAGTTCACAAGACCCGACAACGTTTGACGCGGAGGAAGCGTGCCAGCCGGTGGCAGGCGACGACGCTGCCGCGGTTCGCCGCGGGCTTGACGCCGGGGCGGTCTCGGGTACCATTCTTCCGGCGCGGATCTCGCGAGCTCGTTCCGCGCTCTCCCCTGCCTAGACTCACTCGACGAGCCTCGAGACGCACCCATGGCAAGGAGGCCCCGATGCGACCGCTCACCCGCCTCGCCGCATTGCTCGTCCCGCTCCTCTTCGTTCCGGCCTGGGCCGCCGCCGGGGTACCCGTGCCGGGATCCGATCCACCTGAAGACCCCGCGCCCGGCGGGGTGGTGATCCCCGTCGATCTCCCCGCGGCGCCCGATCAGGTGCCGCTCACCGCCGATGGCCAGATTCCGCTCGTGGTCGAAGCGCGCGCCGGAACCGCGTCGCTCGCCGCGCGGGTCGCCGATCTCGGTGGCCAGATCCAGTACACATTCACGGCGATCCCGGCCCTCGCCGTCACGGTGCCGCCCGCCCGCGTGCATGAGCTCCTCGCCGACCCGCAGGTTGTGACGGTCGAGCGCCAGAAGTTCGTCAGTCGCGCCGTGTCGACGATCGAGCTGCCCGGCGGGGTGCGCATCGAGGGCGGGATGGTGCGGGACGCGCGCCTCGCCGTCGAGACCGTGCCCATCCCGCGGCGGGAAATCGGCCAGGCAACGGGCGGCGATGTTGAGCTCGAGACCTTCCTCGGTTACGACGCGCTGATCGGCGCGTCGGAGGTATGGGCGGACGCCGATTACGGCGAGGGCACCGTCATCGTGGTCGTCGACACCGGCATCTACCCCGCGCATCCACTCATCCTCGAGAGCGTGATCGGCGGCCAGAACCTGGTGCCGTTCGAGGAGGAGGAGGCGATCGACCTGGACGGCGACGGGCAGCCCGACGGGCGCTCCTTCGACTGGAACGCGATCCAGAACCACGACCACGGCACCTTCGTCTCCGGCCTCATCGCCGGCCACGCCGAGCTCCTGATCCCGCGCGACACGCGGCTCGCGCAATCGCTCTTCGTGCACAGCCCCGAGTCGATCGATTCGGTCGATGCGACGACCGCGCGCGTGAGCCTCATGGGCATGGCCCCGGCCGCCTCGCTCTACGCGATCAAGGTGTTCCCCTACGACGGGGGCGACTGCCCCGACGCGCGCGTGGCCGAGGCGCTCGATCGCGTGATCGCGATGAAGCGCTCGGGCGAGCTCGCGACCGACGTCGTCAACCTGAGCCT
>Ga0316626_10000354_pt1 | contig 17165 bp, 13 predicted proteins | sample OWC_Aug_T1_C1_D5_FD_207656 | JGI IMG/M metagenome (GOLD analysis project Ga0316626, IMG submission 207656) | Wetland soil microbial communities from Old Woman Creek delta, Ohio, United States - OWC_Aug_T1_C1_D5_A | ecosystem: Environmental > Terrestrial > Soil > Wetlands | place: USA: Ohio...
GGGCTTCATCCTGATCAACAAGATCAACGAGATGAACAACAACTGGTGGTGCGAGAACATCCGCGCCACCAATCCGTGCGGCGAGCAGCCGCTGCCGGCGTACGGCTCCTGCCTGCTGGGCTCGGTGAACCTGACCAAGTTCGTGCTCGAGCCGTTCACCGAGCGCGCCCGCTTCGACTGGGAGCGCTATCGCGAGGTGGTGGCGATCTTCACCCGCATGCTCGACAACGTGGTCGAGATCAACGGCCTGCCACTCGACAAGCAGCGCCACGAGATCACCAGCAAGCGCCGCCACGGCATGGGCTTCCTGGGCCTGGGCTCGACCATGACCCTGCTCAAGCTCACGTACGGCTCGCCGGAGTCGCTCGAGTTCACCGAGCGCGTCACCCGCGAGATGGCCGAGACCGGCTGGCAGGTGGGCATCGATCTGGCCGAGGAGAAGGGCCCGGCCCCGATCCTGGTCGAGGAGTTCACGGTCACCAATGAAATGCTGGCCCGGCGCCCGGAAATGCGGCGCGACGGCTTCAAGGTCGGCGACAGGGTGCCGGGCAAGGTGCTGCTCGCCAAGTACAGCCGCTACATGCAGCAGTTCCCGGCCGAGCTCACCGACCGAATCGCCGCGGTCGGCTGCCGCTTTACCCACCACACCTCGATTGCCCCGACCGGCACCATCTCGCTGTCGCTGGCCAACAATGCCAGCAACGGCATCGAGCCGTCGTTCGCCCACAAGTACGCCCGCAACGTGATCCGCGAAGGCAAGAAATCCAAGGAAAAGGTCGATGTGTTCTCGTTCGAGCTGCTCGCCTACCGCACCCTGGTGAATGCGGGTGCCGAGCCGGACAGCGAGACCCCGGAAAACCGCCTGCCGGACTACTTTGTGAGCGCCGACGCCATCACCCCGCGCCAGCACGTGGACGTGCAGGCCGCAGCCCAGAAATGGGTGGATTCGTCGATCTCCAAGACCGCCAACGTCCCGACCGACTTCCCGTACGAGGACTTCAAGGACATCTACCTGTACGCCTACGAGAAGGGCCTGAAGGGTTGCACCACCTTCCGCTTCAACCCGGCGGCCTTCCAGGGCGTGCTGGTCAAGGACAAGGACCTCGAGAACACCCTGTACCGCTTCCAGCTCGCCAACGGCGAGGTCGTGGAGGTCAAGGGCAACGAGGAAATCGAATACGACGGCGAGAAACACACCGCCGCCAACCTGTATGACGCCCTGAAAGAGGGCTATTACGGGAAATTCTGACGGACACAGAGACAGGGGCGGCGCCCGCGCACCCCTGCGGAGGAGCAAACCCGATGGCTATCAAGATTGACACCAAGATCACCGGTTACGAGGTGGTCAAGAAGGACGAGGCGCCGGCCAAGGCGCCCGAGAGCAACGTCGTGCACATGCACGAGCAGATCGAGCGGCCGGAGATGCTGCTTGGATCGACCTACAAGATCAAGACCCCGCTCACCGAGCACGCCCTGTACGTGACCATCAACGACATCGTGCTCAACCCGGACACCCCGCACGAGAAGCGCCGGCCGTTCGAGATCTTCATCAATTCCAAGAGCATGGACCACTTCCAGTGGGTGGTGGCCATGACCCGGGTGATTTCGGCGGTGTTCCGCAAGGGCGGTGACGTCACCTTCCTGATCGAAGAGCTGCGTTCGGTGTTCGATCCGCGCGGCGGCTACTTCAAGAAGGGTCGTTATACCCCGTCGCTGGTCGCGGAACTGGGGGATGTGATCGAGTGCCACCTGAAAATGATCGGGCTGCTGAAGGCCGACGACCAGGACGAGCACCAGAAGAAGTACCTGGCCGAGAAGCGCGCCCAGCATGAAGCCCATACCAGGACGCTCACCGGCAAGAACGACGAGCACGGCAGCTTCCCGGCGGATGCACAGCTGTGCGGCAAGTGTTCGACCAAGGCGGTCATCAAGATGGACGGCTGCATGACCTGTCTCAACTGCGGCGACTCGAAGTGCGGATGATGCATGCGCTGCTCTCCATCGCGTGCACGCGCGCGTGATGGAGAGCAAAATTGCAAAAAAGAGATTGCAATTTTGAAAAACGCTGATTACATTACGCTTGACCTGAGATCAAGATGTGCTACACCTCAGTAAACGCGGTACGTAGTGCGCTGCATGATGCAGTGATGAACTGACAAGGCAAGCGATACTGCGGAACGACGGGGCGAAGCGAAACTTGGTTCGATTGCGAAGTCTGACAAGCAGCGCCACTCTCACTGGTAACGCAAGGTTACCGGTAGCCCCTGCTTCCCCCTCCAGCATCTCCCTTCCCGAATTCACCCAGCACGGCGTCGTGTGTGGAGTCGACCGCGGTCGTGCGGTGATGCGTACGGGCCATTCCGGCCTGTGCGAAGTCGCGGAACCCCGGTTTTATGCCGGTTTTGTGCCGCGACAAGCGCAGTACCGGGGGCACTAAAAGTCCCCGTTTTCCTTAACCAACAACCTGAAGGAGTCAACCATGGCGACGAAGAAGAAAGCGAAGAAGGCTACCAAGAAGAAGGCCAAGAAGGCTGCCAAGAAGAAGTAAGTAAGCAGCACTGGTTCCGGTGGTCGCCCGACTGATGTCGGCGACTACCGGAACCCCAGAGATGTATGGAGGGCCCGCCTTGCGGGATCCTCCGGTAAAGCCGGCAGCGCAAGAAGGTAACAACAGCGCGCTGCCGGTTTTTTCTTTGCCCGCGATCCGGCAACCTGCTGACAGTGCCCGCGGCGGCAATCACCGCCCGATCCGGCACCCGTTTCAAAATTATTGAACGATTGGCCGCTTACCCGCGCCGGCCGAGCGCGCGATCGAGTTCCTGCAGGCGTTCGGGTGTGCCGATGTCGACCCAGCGACCCCGGTAGTGCTCGCCGCTCACCTGGTTCTCACCCATGGCGGCGCGCAGCAACGGCGCCAGCGGAAATTTTCCCCGGCGGCAGTCACGGAACAGGTCACGGTGATAGACGCCGATACCGCTGAAGGTAAGCCGCGTACGGCCTTCGACCGCGACCCGGCCGTCGTTCAGGGCAAAATCGCCATGCGCGTGGTGCAGCGGATTGTCGACCAGCACCAGGTGCGCAAGCGCCGCCGGCACCTGCCGCAGGCGGACAAACGGGTAATCGGTCCAGATGTCGCCGTTCACCACCACGAACCGCTCGCCGAGCCGTGGCAGTGCCTGCATGATGCCGCCGCCGGTCTCGAGCGCCCCTTCCGGCTCCGGCGACCACTCGATCGCGACCCCGTAACGGCCGCCATCGCCCAGCCGCGTCACCAGCTGTGCGCCCAGATGGGCGGTATTGATCACCAGTTCATGAAAGCCGGCGGTCGCCAGCGCTTCGATCAGGTGCTCGATGAGCGCCTTGCCGCCGACCTCGAGCAGCGGCTTGGGTGTGTGATCGGTGAGCGGGCGCATGCGCTCGCCGCGACCGGCGGCCAGGATCATGGCCTTCACGCGTTCAGACCCTCGATCGGCAATGCCCCGAGCAGCTGGTACAGGCCGGCGAGCTCCGGGTACCGGGCGCTCACCTCCAGCACATAGCCGAGGGTGCGCGGAATATCAGCCTGGTAGCCGGGCTTGCCGTCGCGATGGTGAAGGCGGGCGAAGATGCCGGCCGCCTTGAGGTGACGCTGCACGCCCATGAGGTCGAACCAGCGCAGGAACTGTTCTTCGTCCGCGCCGACCGGCAGGCCCGACTGCCGGGCGAGTTCGTAGTAGCCCTTGGCCCAGTCGATGACCTGGTCGCGCGGCCAAGCGATGTAGCAGTCGCGCAACAGCGACACCAGGTCATAGGTCACCGGGCCGACCACCGCATCCTGGAAATCGAGGATCCCGGGATTATTGCGGGCCGTAACCATGAGATTGCGCGAGTGGTAATCGCGATGCACCCAGACCCGCGGCTGGTCGAGGGCGGCGCTGACCAGCGCGTTGAACGCCGCCGCCAGCGCCTGCTGCTGCGGGGGCGCAAGCGTGATGCCAAGATGCCGGCCGAGATACCACTCGCGGAAGATCTCCAGCTCGCGCCGCAGCAAGGCCTCGTCGTAGTCCGGCAACAGCCCGGCGCCGGTGTAGACGCCGGCCTGCAACACCACCAGTGCGCCGAGGGCGTCGCCGTACAGCCGTTCGACGGTGGCCGGGCTGAGTTCCTGCAGGTAGGTGCGCTCGCCGAGGTCGGTCAGCAGCAGATAGCCTGCACCCAGGTCCTGGTCGAGCACCTCCGGCACATGCAGACCGAGCTCGCGCAGGCGCGCCGCCACTGCCAGAAACGGGCGCAGGTCCTGCCGGTCCGGCGGCGCGTCCATGACGATATGGGTCGCACCCGCGGTGCGCACCCGGAAGTAACGGCGGAAGCTGGCATCGGCCGAGGCCGGCTGCAGCTCGTAGTCGGTGACGTCGAGCACCGCGCCGAGCCAGCGTTTGAGCCCTTCGAGCCTGCTGTCCAAGAGAAGATCTGTACCGGGAAGTGGGTAGGCGGGAACGCAACGGGCGCGCGCCCTGCGCTTGTATCCCCGGGGATTCTATGCGAATTTATGCGTGACACAACCATCTCCCGCGCCCAATGCCAAGGACTCCCCCGCTGCGGCGCGTGCTTTGCGCAGCGATGCTCGCTACCTTCGGCAGCACCCCGGCGGTCGCGCAGGACTTCGGGGTACCGAAGACCAGCCGCCCGGGCCTGTGCCCGGCCCCGACCCCGGTAACGCCCGCCTCGAACCTGCCCACCGACGGCATGGACGACGGACGCGCACACGTGGTGGCCGATCATGCCGAGGTCAAACTCAACGAGTCGGCCGCCTTCCGCGGCCATGTCGAGCTGCGTCGCGACGGCCTGCACCTGTTCGCCGATGAGGTCGACTACGACCAGCTCGGCAACGGCCTCAAGGCACGCGGCAATATCTTCCTGCAGAAAGGTGATGGCCCGGCAATCGCCGCCCCGCGCCTGAGTTACGAGCTCGATACCGAGCGCGGTGAGGCCGAGGGGGCGCGCTTCAGTTTCGCCCAGGGCGCCGCCCACGGCGAGGCCGGCATGCTGCGCTTCGAGGGCCGTGACGTCATGGAGCTGGAGTCGGTGCGTTTCACCACCTGCCCGGTCGGCGAGGAGGACTGGTGGCTGCGGGCCAGCACACTCACGCTCGACCGCGCCAGCGAGACCGGCGAGGCCACGCACGCGGTGGTGCAATTCATGCATGTGCCGATCTTCTATTCGCCTTACCTCAACTTCCCGCTGACCGAGGCACGCAAGTCCGGACTGCTGGCGCCGCACTTCGGCCACACCAGCCAGAGCGGCTACACGCTGGATGTGCCGTATTACTTCAACCTGGCGCCCAACTACGACGACACCCTGACCCCGCGCTACTTCAGCGAGCGCGGGCTGCAGCTGCTCAACGAGTTTCGCTATCTGGGCACGGGCTACCAGGGCCAGCTCGATCTCGGCTATCTGCCCAACGACCAGAAGACCGGTGAGGACCGCGAGCTGGCCTATTTCCGCCACAACCAGACCCTGCCGCGCAACTGGAGCCTGGCGACCGACATCCGCTGGGTGTCGGACGAGCGCTACTTCATCGATCTGGCCACCAACCCGGCTGAATCCAGCCTGACCCATCTGCCGCGGTCCGTGGCGGTCAACTACGGCGGCAGCATCTGGCGGTTTTCGGGCCAAACCCACACGTACCAGACGCTGGATGAAACAATCGCGCTCGCCGAACAGCCGTACCAGCGGCTGCCGCGGCTGCTGCTGAGCGCCGATGCCCCGTTCGGCGCGAACCGGCTTCATCCGGCGATCGAGAGCGAGTGGGTGAACTTCTACCGCCAGGACAGCGTGACCGGCCAGCGGCTGGACGTGCTGCCGAGCCTGAGCCTGCCGCTGCGTACCGCGTACTTCTACTTTACGCCCAAGGCCGGCTACCGCTACACCAGCTGGCGGCTCGACAACGCCGATGGTGCCGATGCCACCGGCGTCGCCGCCGTTCGCAATCCGGATCCGCAACGCGGACTGCCGGTCTACAGCATCGACAGCGGGCTGGCGCTGGAACGCGAGGGTGAACTCCGCGGGACGGCTTATACCCAGACCCTCGAACCGCGCCTGTTCTACGTGTTCATACCGTACAAGAATCAGGATGACCTGCCGATTTTCGATGCGGCGGTCCCCGACTTCAGCTTTTACAACTTTTTCCGCGAGAACCGCTTTGTCGGCGCCGACCGGGTCGGCGACGCCAACCAGCTCACCCTGGCGCTGACCAGCCGCTTCCTGGCGCCGGCCACCGGCGCCGAGCAGGTTCGGGTCAGCATCGGCCAGGTGCGTTACTTTGAGGACCAGCGCGTGAACATCCCGCCCGGCACCGTGACCCTCACCAGCTCCGACCTGATCGGCGAACTGTACGCGCGCCTCGGCCACGCCTGGTATACCCGTGCCGATCTGCAATGGGACAACAAGCTGCGCGAGACCCGCAAGGGCAATGGCTACCTGTTTTACCGCCCGGCCGCCGACCGCGGCCTGAATCTGGGTTATCGTTACCTCGACACCGCGAATGTGCCGCGCGACGAGCAGACGGACATATCGGCGCAGTGGCCGCTCAGCGCCCACTGGACGGGGCTGGCGCGCTGGAACTACTCGCTGCTGGCCGACACGACCGTCCAGGCCTACGCCGGCCTCCAGTACAGCAGCTGCTGCTGGGCGGTGCGCCTGAGTGGCCGGCACCGGCTGCTGCAGGACGGCACCGAAGATCGCAGCGTGCTGTTCGAGTTCGAGCTGTCCGGCCTGGCCCGGCTTGATCCGCCCGAGGACAGCCCGCTGCGCCAAAACCGCTTTGTCTTCGAATAAACCGGGGGCAACGGGCGGGTGGCCGCTTCCGGTATAATCCCCGCCACTGAACTCACGCCCGGCATCCGGGTCCCATTGCCGAGACTATGCTGCTGGCCCGCCCGCTATTGCTGCTTCCCCTGCTTGTCGCCGTGACCCTGGTCGGCGCGCCGGCATCGGCCGCCACGACCCAGGCAGCCGACGCCCCGGCCGCCCAGACCATCGATCGCATCCGGGTGGTGGTCAACGACGACATCATCACCGAAAGCGAAGTCCTCGCCCGTGTGGATGCGGTCCGCAAGCGCCTCACGGCCCAGAAGGTGGCACTGCCTCCGGACACGGTGCTGGAACGCCAGGTGGTCGAGCGCATGGTGGTCGAGCGCCTGCAGGTACAGTTTGCCCGCAGCCTGGGCCTCAGCATCAGCGACGACCGCCTCGAGCGCGCGCTCGAGCAGGTGGCCGAGCAGAACCGCAAGACCGTGGCGGCACTGCGCGACGAGCTCGAACAAGAACCGGGCGGCGTGCGCGCCTTCCGCGAAGAACTGCGCAACCAGCTGCTGGTGCAGCAGCTGGTCGACCGCGAGGTGAATGGTCGGGTGGCGGTATCGGATGCCGAGGTTGAGAACTTCCTCACCAACCAGGCGAACCGCGGCGACACCGAGTTCGACCTGTCGCACATCCTCATCACCCTGCCGGAGAAGGCCTCGCCGGAGGCAATCGCGCAGGCGCGCGCCAAGGCCGAAGACCTGCATCGCCAGTTGGTACGCGGCGCCGACTTCGGGCAGCTGGCGGTCGCCCACTCGCAGGGCCAGAATGCGCTCGACGGCGGGCGGCTCGGCTGGCGTGCTTCCGGCCAGCTGCCGGACCTGTTCGTCGAGGCGCTGCGCGAGCTCGCGCCCGGGCAGGTGAGCGCGGTGCTGCGCGGCCCGAACGGCTTCCACCTGCTGCGGCTCAACGACCGGCGCGGCGGGTCCGCGACCGTCAACGTCACCCAGACCCATGCCCGCCATATCCTGATCAAGACCGGCGAGCTCACGTCAGCAGCCGAGGCGGCGCGCCGTGCTGCCGATCTGCGCGAGCGCATCGCCAATGGTGCCGACTTCGCGGCACTGGCCCGCGCCCATTCCGAGGACATCGGCTCGGCCGCCAACGGTGGCGATCTCGGCTGGATGAATCCCGGCCAGACGGTGCCCGATTTCGAAAAGTCCATGGATGCCCTCCAGCCTGGCGAGCTGAGCGCGCCGGTCAAGAGCCCGTTCGGCGTGCACCTGATCCAGGTACTGGAGCGGCGCGTGCGCGACGTCAGCCACGAGCGCGAGATCGCCGAGGCGCGCCGCCAGATCCACGCGCGCAAGGCCGACGAGCGCTACGAGCAGTGGCTGCGCCAGCTGCGCGACGAGGCGTACGTCGAGTACCGCCTCGACGCCGGCGGCTGACGCCATGCGTCCGGCGCTGGCGCTCACCCCGGGCGAACCGGCCGGCATCGGCCCGGACCTGGCGCTGGCGCTGGCGCTGGCGCCACCGCGCGATCACGACCGGGTGCTGATCGCCGATCCGCAGCTGCTGGCCGAGCGCGCCCGGATACTGGGACTGCGCTTCGACCCCCGCCCATGGCCCGGCCACGGCACGGCGCAGCCAGCCAGCTACGTACTTCCACTCGCCACCGCCGCGCCGGTGCGTGCCGGGCAACTCGACCCGGCCAACAGCCGTTACGTGATCGACTGCCTGCGGCACGCGGCGCACGGTTGTCTGCGCGGCGAGTTCCAGGCGCTCGTGACCGGCCCGGTGCACAAGGGCGTGATCAACGACGCCGGCATCGCCTTCAGCGGTCACACTGAGTTGCTGGCCGCCGAGGCCGGCGTCGGTCAGGTGGTCATGATGCTGGCCGTGCCCGGGCTGCGGGTGGCACTGGCCACCACCCACCTGCCGCTTGCGGCCGTGAGCGGCGCCATCACCCGCGAGCATCTCACCGGCGTGCTGCGCATCCTGCACCACGACCTGCGCGGGAAATTCGCCATCCCCGCGCCGCGTATCCGCGTCTGCGGCCTCAACCCGCACGCCGGCGAGGGCGGCCACCTCGGGCGCGAGGAGATCGAGGTGATCGCGCCGGTGATCGAGCGGCTGCGTGCCGAGGGCATGGTGCTGGAGGGTCCGGTGCCGGCCGATACCGCGTTCCTGACGGCCAGCCTCGGCGCCACCGACGCGGTGCTGGCCATGTACCACGACCAGGGCCTGCCGGTGCTCAAGCACCACGACTTCGCACACGGCGTCAACATCACCCTCGGACTGCCGTTCGTACGCACCTCGGTCGACCACGGCACCGCACTGGAACTGGCCGGCAGCGGCCGCGCCGACCCGACCAGCCTCGAGGCGGCGATTGCGCTGGCGCGCGCCCTGTGCCGCTGATGGAGCACCGCGCGCGCAAGCGCTTCGGTCAGCACTTCCTGCACGACCCGGGGGTGATCCGGCGCATCCTCGATGCCTTCGATCCGCAACCGGACGAGGTCATCGTCGAGATCGGCCCCGGGCTCGGTGCCCTGACCCGGCCGTTGCTGGAGCGCATCCGGCAGCTGCACGTGGTCGAGCTCGACCGCGACCTGGTGGCGCGGCTGCGCAGCGAGTACCCGCCGGAACGACTGCAGGTGCACGCGGCCGATGCGCTGGAGTTCGACTTCTGCGCGCTGGCGCCGCACATGGACGTGCCCGTGTCGCGAGACGACCGCATGGATGCAGGAGGCAGGGCAACGCCGGGAGCGGTTGCCGAGGCCGGATGCCGGGAGCGACCCGCGCCCGGTACACGGCTGCGGCTGATCGGCAACCTGCCGTACAACATCTCCACCCCGCTGCTGTTCCACCTGCTCGACCAGGAACGCTGCATCGGCGACATGCTGTTCATGCTGCAGAAGGAAGTGGTCGAGCGCATGCGCGCCGCGCCCGACACCCCGGACTACGGGCGGTTGAGCGTGATGATCCAGTGGCGCTGCGCGGTGGAAAAGCTGTTCGACATCGGCCCCGGCGCCTTCAACCCGCCACCCAGGGTCGACTCCAGCATCGTGCGGCTGACGCCGCACCCGACGCCGCCGGTGGCAGTGGGCGATCCAAAGGTGTTTGCCGACGTGGTCAAGGCGGCGTTCGCGCACCGGCGCAAGACCCTGCGCAACAACCTCAAGGGCATCGTGCCGGGCGCGGCGATGGCGGCCCTTGGCATCGAACCGGAGCGACGCGCCGAGACCCTGATGCTGGAAGAATTCGCGCGGCTGGCCAATTACGCCGCCGGCGAACAAGAAAACTTCTGCCGCAAAGACGCAAAGGACGCAAAGAAAAGCCGGAATTGAAAGTCGTTATTTTAGGAGTCGCGTTTTGGGACAGGACACCCAAGCGAGGAGCCCATCACGCTCTCGCGCTACTTATTTGGCTTTCTTTCGTTGCGTCTTTGCGGCAGATGTTGCCTTTCAGGTCTTTGGCCAGGAACGCACCTGTCAACGATCGCGCTGGTGCGCGCGGTCGAGCTCGTGCATGGTGCGCGTGATCCAGTCCTCGGCCTCGCGGTTCACCTGCTCGGCGGTCTTGCCGTGGCTGTCGATGAGCGGGCCGATTACCACCCGGATCGTTCCGGCGCGCTTGCGGAAGCCGCGCCGCGGCCAGTAGTAGCCGGCATCGTGGGCCACCGGCACCACCGGGTAGCCGGTGCCGGCGGCCAGCGCCGCGCCGCCGATGCCGAAGCGACGCTGGTGGCCGGCGGCCACGCGCGTGCCCTCCGGGAACACCACCACCCAGCGCCCGGTGTCGAGGCGCTGGCGACCCTGATCGATGATCTGCTGCACCGCCTTGCGGCCGGCGCCGCGGTCGATGGCGATCGGCTCGAGCATCGCCAGTCCCCAGCCGAAGAACGGCACCCACAGCAGTTCGCGCTTCAGCACCCACACCTGCGGCGGGAAGATCTCCTGGAACGCGAGCGTCTCCCAGCTCGACTGGTGCTTGGCCAGGACCACCGCCGTGCCGTGCTTCGGCAGGTGCTCGCGGCCGCTGACCTCGTAGCGCATCCCGAGCAGCACCCGCGCCAGCCAGATGTGGAACCGCGCCCACTGGCGGATGAACCGGAAGCGGGTCAGCGGCGCCAACGGAAAGGTCAGCACCGACAGCGGCGCGTACACCGTCACCGTACTGAACATGATGAAGTTGAACAGCAGCGAGCGCAGCACGGTCATCATGCGGACAGTCCCAGGCGGCCGGCAAGCAGAGAATCGGCGAATGCGGCCAGACCGGCGAACGCCGGCGCCCCGGCTTCGGCGACACCGACACGCACTGGCTGGGCACCGGCGGCGGCCGCGGCCCTGGCCTCCTCGGCGCCGGCCACTGCCACCGCCACGCCGGCAAGATTGATCTTGAGGCGCTCGGCAATCTCCTCGAACAGCCCCGGCTGCGGCGGCCGGCAGCGGCAGCGGCTCTCCGGCCCGTGCGGGCAGACGAAGATCGCCTCGACCTCACCACCCTTGTGGCGGATCAGGTCGAGCATGCGCGCGTGGATGCGGTTCAGGGTCTCGACGTGCAGCGCGCCGTGTGCGATCGCCGGCTGGTGGGTGACCACCACCACACGCCAGCCCTCGCGATGCAGGCGCGCAATCGCCTCGAGTGCCCCCGGCAGCGGCTCCCAGTTCCCGGGTGCATCGACATAAGTGGCCGGGGCCATGTTGATCACGCCGTCACGACCGAGAATGACCAGTTTCATTTGAGCATTTAGCGGTTGGCTATTAGCTATTAGCATTTAGCGGTTGGCAGTTAGCTAACCGCTAATAGCTAATCGCCAACAGCTAGTCTTTAAATTCCGACACCCGGATGCGCCCGTTGATCATGCGGCTCTGGCGCGACTGGATCTTTTCCATCTTGTCCCAGAACGCCTGCTTCAGGTCGAAGTCCTGCGCGATCGCGGTGCCGATCAGCAGGATGAACAGGTCGGCGACCTCTTCGGCAAGTTTGTCCCTGGCCTTGCCCTTGGTGACGCACTCGGCGATCTCGCCGAGCTCCTCGGCCATGAGCGCGACCCGGTAGGTCATGTCCTCGCCGCCGGTTTCCCTGAAGCGGTGCTTGTCATGGAAGGCCTGCACGGCCGTGAGCATCTGTGCGTACGAATCCGGGTTCATTCTGGCCTCCGGGTCTGCTGCCTGAAACCCATCTCAATATACTTTAGACAATTGCAGATCAACGCAAATTGGCATAGCTATTGGCTGTTAGCGGTTAGCTAACAGCACATCTCACCGCGGAGGCGCTGAGGCGCGGAGAAACCCATACTGTATCCGTCTTGCCTTTCTCTGCGTCTCCGCGTCTCTGCGGTGATGATTCATAGGTTTTGCTAACCGCTAACAGCCAATTGCCAACAGCTAATCATCCGCGTTCATCTCTTCGCCTTGTCGGCGTTGATCTGCGATGAAGGTGTTCCCGAAATTACGCAGCGCGCGGCTGCAGCCGCGCGATATCGGCGGCGCCGAGGAACAATCGGCTTAAGGAGGCGAGCAGCGCCAGGCGGTTTCGACGCAACGCGGCATCCTCGGCCATCACCATGACCTTGTCGAAGAACTCGTCGACCGCCCCGCGCAGGCCGGCGAGGCGGCGCAGCGCCGCGGAATAGTCACCGGCCCGGAGCAGCGGCTCCACCTGGGCGCGCAACGCCTCGAGTTCCTGCGCCAACTGCTGCTCGGCCGGTTCAGCCAGCAACGCGGCATCGATGGTGCCGTCGGCATTGTCGCCGGCCTGACGCAGGATGTTGCGGATGCGCTTGTTGGCGGCCGCCAGCGCCTCGGCCTCGGGCAGCACCCGGAACAGCTGCAGCGCCTTGAGCCGCGGCACCAGGTCATCGAGCCGGGTCGGATGCAGCGCCAGCACCGCGTCGATTTCGTCGATTTCGAAACCCTGGTCACGCAGGTACGGCTTGAGACGCTCGAGGGTGAAGGCATGCAGGTCCTGGGCGACGCTGTCGACCAGCACCCCGGCGGGGAAGTGGCCGCGCGCCAGCTCGTAGAGCGCGCGCACGTCGAGCGGCAGACGCTTTTCCATCAGCAACCGCACCACACCCAGCGCGGCGCGGCGCAGTCCGAACGGATCCTTGTCACCGGTTGGAGCGAGGCCGATGCCGAAGATGCCGACCAGGGTGTCGAGCCGGTCGGCCAGCGCCAGGCCGACCGCCACCGGGTCCTCGGGCAGTGCCCCGCCGGCAACCTTCGGCCAGTAGTGCTGCTCGATGGCGGCGGCGACCGCGGCCGGCTCGCCATCGTGCAGCGCGTAGTAACGACCCATGATGCCCTGCAGCTCCGGGAACTCGCCGACCATGTCGGTGAGCAGGTCGGCCTTGGCCAGGTACGCGGCGCGCTCGGCCGCTGCGCGGTCGGCATCGAGCTGATCGGCAATCTCGCCGGCGAGCTTCACCAGGCGCTCGACGCGTGCCAGCTGGCTGCCGAGCTTGTTGTGGTAGACCACGTTCGCCAGCCGCGGCACGCGCGCCTCGAGCGACTGCTTGCGATCCTGGTCGAAGAAGAAGCGCGCATCCGACAGGCGCGCGCGCAGCACCCGCTCGTTGCCGTGCACGATCTGCTTCGGGTTCGCGGCCTGCATGTTGCTGACGAACAGGAAGCTCGCCAGCAGCTCGCCCCTGGCGTTGGCCAGCGGGAAGTACTTCTGGTGCTGCTGCATGCTGATGACGAGGCACTCCCTGGGCACGTCCAGGAACGCCTTGTCGAAGCTGCCGGTCAGCACCACCGGGAATTCGGTGATCCCGGCCACCTCGTCGACCAGTTCGGCGCTCTTGCCGACATCCCAGTGCACACCCTTGGCGACCTTGCCGGCGGCGGCATCGAGCCCGCGCGCGATCGCCTCGCGGCGCGCCTCGAACCCGGCGATCACCTTGCCCTGCTGCCTGAGGACCTTGGCATAATCACGCGCGCTGGCAACCGTCACCACCGCCTTGCTCGCGAGAAAGCGATGGCCGCGGGTCTTGTTGCCGCTCTTGAGACCGAGCACCGTACCCGGCACCACCTTCCTGCCGTGCAGCAGGATCACGCCGTGCACCGGCCGCACGAACTGGGCCTCGCCCGCGCCCCAGCGCATGGTCTTTGGCACCGGCAGCTTTTTCAGCACCGCTTCGACCAGCGGCGCGAGGTGATTGCGGAGCGGTTCGCCCTTCTGCCTGGCGCGGAACACGAAGTACTCGCCCTTGTCGCCCGCCTGGCGCTCCAGTCTGGCGACGTCCACGCCGCAGGACTTGGCGAACCCGGCCAGCGCCGCAGTCGGCTGACCGTCGGCACCGAGTCCGGTCGCCACCGCCGGGCCCTTGCGCTCGACCATGCGGTCGGGTTGTTTATCGAGCACCTGGCTCACGGTCACCGCCAGCCGCCGCGGGCTGGCGTACGGCTGCACTTCGGCGCCCGGCCGCAGCAGACCCTTGTCCTTGAGGCCCTCGTACAGGCCGTGGCTGAACGCCTCCATGAGGCGCGGCAGCGCCTTCGGGGGCAGCTCCTCGGTGAGCAGCTCGACCAGCAGGGTGTCGGTCATGCGCGCTTCGCCTTCTTGGCTCTGGAGGCCACGGCATTTGTGCTCCTGCCCATCGGCCGCTCCCGGCCATCCCTGGCCTCCGCGGCACTTGTGCTCCTGCACATCGGAAAGCCGAGCCGCTCGCGCGCATCGTAGTAGCTCTGCGCGACCGCGCGTGCCAGCTGCCGCACCCGGCCGATGTAGGCGGCACGCTCGGTGACCGAGATCGCTCCGCGCGCGTCCAGCAGGTTGAAGGTGTGCGAGCACTTCATGACCATCTCGAATGCCGGCAGCGGCAGCTCGAGCGCCATCAGCCGCCTGGCCTCGGCCTCGTAGTCGTTGAACTGCTGCAGCAGCCACGACACGTTCGAGTGCTCGAAGTTGTACTTCGACTGCTCGACTTCGTTCTGGTGGTAGACGTCGCCGTAGCTCACGCCCTTCACCCACTCGAGATCGAACACGTTCTCGACCCCCTGCAGGTACATGGCCAGCCGCTCGAGCCCGTAGGTGATCTCGCCCAGCACCGGTTTGCAGGGCAGCGAGCCGACCTCCTGGAAATAGGTGAACTGGGTCACCTCCATGCCGTCCAGCCACACCTCCCAGCCGAGCCCCCAGGCACCGAGGGTCGGCGACTCCCAGTCGTCCTCGACGAAGCGGATGTCATGCTGCTTCGGATTGATGCCGATCGCGCGCAGCGAATCGAGGTACAGATCCTGGATGTTGTCCGGCGAGGGCTTGAGCACCACCTGAAACTGGTAGTAGTGCTGCAGGCGGTTGGGGTTGTCGCCGTAGCGGCCGTCCTTGGGGCGGCGCGAGGGCTGCACATAGGCCGCGCTCCACGGCTCCGGGCCGAGCGCGCGCAGGAAGGTGGCGGTGTGAAAGGTCCCGGCACCGACCTCGATGTCGTACGGCTGCAACAGGATGCAGCCTTGCTTGGCCCAGTACTGCTGCAGGCGCAGGATCAGGTCCTGGAAGTTCACGGGCGGCTCGGGAAGTGCTTGAAGTTGTGTGAAAATTCGCGAAGCCGGGATTATACCCGGTCTGCCGGGACGGCGCGAAACCGTCGGCTTACGGCTCGCGGGTCGGCGCCACGACCGGCGCCGGCGGCTCGAGCGCGGCGTCCGGCTCTGCCGCCTCGGGGTCGACGGTGGCCGCTGGCGACGGCTCGTCGAACGGCGGTGCGTCGGTGGCCACCGCGGCCTGCGCCGACGGATCGCGCGTCATGAGGTTGAGGATGCGCTGGGTGCGGCGCTGGAACAGCTCGGTGCGGCTGGCCGGATTGCGCTTGACCGGGCTCGGGAGCGTGGCAGCGAGTTCGGCGGCCTGCAGCGGGGTGAGCTGCTCGACGTTGACCCCGTAGTAGCGCTGCGCCGCCGCTTGCACGCCGTAGATGCCGCGGCCGAACTCGGCGATGTTGAGGTAGATCTCGAGGATGCGCGTCTTGCGCAGATTGACCTCGATGCCGCCGGTGAGAAACAGCTCGTGCCACTTGCGCAGCGGGTTGCGCGACGGCGACAGGTACAGGTTCTTGACGGTCTGCTGGGTGATGGTGCTGGCCCCGAACGCAAGCTCGCCGCGTTCGAGGTTGTAATCGATCGCGTCCTGGATCGCGATCAGGTCGAAGCCGCTGTGCTCGTAGAAGCGGCTGTCCTCGGCCACGATCACCGCGCGCTGCATGTGCGCCGGGATGCGCGTGAGCGGCACCGGCTGCCAGGCAAGCGCGCCCCAGCCGCGTTCCGCCGCCTTGTCTTCGTAGCGCTGCATGAAGCTCGACTTCGGGATCGGCCCGCCGGCCAGCGCCTTCCAGTCCGGCCAGATGATCGCCAGGTACGCCAGGTCGGCCACCAGCAGCACCAGCGCGATGCGCAGTGCCCAGCGCAGCACGCGGGCGCTGCGCGCCACGATGCCCTTACGCCGCCGGCGCGCCATCGAACCACCCCGCCGCGCGACCGCAAGCGGCGACCTGCCAAGTTGAACTGCCGAGAAGGAACATCGAGAAACGACCGCTGCGCCGCCGACCCGCGGCAAGCTGCGCATTCTAATGCGCGGCCCCCCGGCCGGCCAGCCAGTCGCGGTGCGGCCGGTGGCCGCGCCGGCGATCGGGGCGGCGGCGCCGATGGTGCGCCGCCGGGATGGACAAATACCTGGCGGGCGGCTAGGGTTCTGCCAGCAGTACGACGTCCGAACCACCCGAGGAGGTCCGGCCCGGCGCTTTTCCGGGACCGGCCATAGCAGTCGACAATCCGACGCGGGGAAGGCCGGCAACGGCCTTCCCCAGCGCGCCCGCCTAAGCCCTTCTTTCCGTACCGCTTTTTGGCGCCCGGCCCCGGTGCGGGCAGGGGCCGATTCCGCTATCATTGCCGGTCTTCGGTACAGCCGGTTTCCCAACCCGCCCCATGACCCAGGCCCGCAAGGCAGTTGCCCTCATTTCCGGCGGCCTCGATTCGATGCTGGCCGCCAGGCTGATCAAGGATCAGGGCGTGCACGTTGAAGGGATCAATTTCTTCACCGGCTTCTGCGTCGAGGGTCACACCCACGCCATCCGCGCCGACAAGCACGACAGACCGAAGCGCAACAACGCCCTGTGGGCGGCCGAGCAGGTCGGCATCAAGCTTCATATCGTCGACGTCATCGAGGAATACAAGGACGTGGTGATGAACCCGAAGCACGGCTACGGGGCGCACCTCAACCCCTGTCTCGACTGCAAGGGCTTCATGGTCAAGAAGGCGCGCGAGTGGATGGAGGCGCACGGCTTCGACTTCATCATCACCGGCGAGGTGGTCGGGCAGCGGCCGATGTCGCAACGCAAGGACACCATGCCGGTGGTGGCGCGCGAGTCCGGCGCCTTC
>Ga0316626_10000356_pt1 | contig 17157 bp, 11 predicted proteins | sample OWC_Aug_T1_C1_D5_FD_207656 | JGI IMG/M metagenome (GOLD analysis project Ga0316626, IMG submission 207656) | Wetland soil microbial communities from Old Woman Creek delta, Ohio, United States - OWC_Aug_T1_C1_D5_A | ecosystem: Environmental > Terrestrial > Soil > Wetlands | place: USA: Ohio...
GGGCCGAAGGTGCTGCCGATGGGAAAGGAGAACTGGTTGGGCGGTAGCAGGACTGGGGGTGCCATGAGGATGAGATCGAGCAAAGGAGCGCCGACACTGAGGTCGGCCACGACCGACCCGGAGAGCTGGAAGTTGAAGTTGAAACACGAGAGCGCCAGCTGTCGGCCCGCGGCATCGATCGATAGGGCCGTGTCGCAGAGGCGGTCGGAGCTGAGCACCGTGGCCGTCTCGGTGTCGAGGACCGACACGACGCCGCCATCGCGCGCGTCAGCGACGTAGACGCGCGGGGCGGCCGAGCTGGCGACAATGCTGCGACCCGGGACCACGAAGGTGGCTGCGGTGCCCACGGCGACCCCGAGCGGAATGGTGTCCAACACGCTGTCGTCGGCCAGGTCGATGACCGAGACGTCGCTGCTGGCGTCGTTGGATACGTACGCAAGCGGCGCGGCAGCGACACACAATGGCATCGCCATCGCAACGAAGAACGTCGGGAGCCCGGAAGAAGAGGTCCTCGCGTTCCAGAACGGCACGACCGTTACCTATTGTTCCTGTTAGGCACGTATACTGCCGCGACTTCGGAACCGTCAAGTGGATTTCGCGACCGGGCCTGCGGGGACGTCGGAGGGCTATCCGCCATGCGGGCTATCCGCCATCATCACGCCAATAGCCTGCTCAACGACTGCTGCTGATCGCGGTGGCGCTGGTGATCGAACGCCTCTTTTGCCTGCGCTTTTCTGCACCGCGGCCAGAGCCTCCCGCTGTCCTCGCAGCTCTTCGTCACCCATTTGCGGCTGAGCCTCGGGGCGCCCCGCCGACACTGGCTGAACCTCCACGCGGCCCGTCTCCTGGTTTGCTTCTCCTGATTCGCTGCGCGCGAACCGCCCCGCTGCGTCTTCCTGCCCCTCCGACCCGTCAAAACGGTCGCTGGAAAATACTCCCAGTCGCCCAAGATTGCGGAATATGGTCTGCTTGGAGACCCGCAGGGCGCGGGCGACTGCGGTCTGCGTGAATCCGGGACGGCAAACCGAGTGGAAGTTCTCTTCGCTTTCCTGACTCAGCTGGCGGAGGGCACCTCGCGCCGGGCTCGCACCAGGTCCTCGAGGCTGACACCGGCCAGGGGCAAGGCCACCATGCCCTGTGCCACCAGGGTAAAGAGCTGAATCGCGTTGAGGATCAGGCCGTAGGCAAGGGCTTCTGCCTTTGCAACGCCGAACAGCGCGAGGGCGAGGACGCAGGCGTACTGGAAGGTGCCGATCATGCCTGGGGCGTTTGGCAATGCGGTGCCGAAACCGATGAAGATGAAAACGATCACCGCGGCGCTGAAGGGGATTGGGAGGCGGAAGGCCTGGATCATGATGTAGCTCGAGAGGATGGGGAGGAACCACAACGCCAGCGAAACGAGGAAGACGAGCAGCAGCAGGCGCGGGTCGGGAAGGATCCGCATGCCGTCGAGCAGAGCGGTCAACACTCGCTTGAGCCCCTCGCCAAAGCGGGCCGGCAGTCGGGCGACGATCCAGCGGTCGACGAATGACTCGCCGCGCCACCACAGGAGGACGACCAGCGTGACGAGAAGCCCGGCGAGCGCGGCGGGGAAGGCCGCGCCGCGGCGCACCCAGAGCGGAAGATCAGTGGTCGTGATCAACCCGACCAGGATGTAGAAGAGGATGACCACCGAGTCCATGGTCTTCTCGATGACAAGATTCCCGACGACGTTGGAGAAGGTCACCGGCGCCCGGCGCGAGAGCAACCAGGGACGCACAAACTCGCCGAGCCGCATCGGGAGAAGATTGATGGTCATGTACGAGACGCTGGTGACGACCCACAGCCGTCCGAGGGGTACGTGGGTGAGGGGCCGGAGCTCCAGTTGCCAGCGCCAGGCGCGAAACACCTGAATCAGGACGCTCACGATGAGGGCGGCCCCCAGCCAGCGCCAGTCGACATGTCGCAACGCGGCACCGACCTCGGCGAGGGGGACGTTGCGAAAGGAGAGATACAGAAACAGGCCGCCCACCAGCAGGCTGATGGCGACCGCGCGTAGGTGACGACTGTCCATAATCCTGCCTCTCCGCAGCATCGCGCCGTGAGGATAATGCTCATACCGGTCGCGGGGCCCTGCCGCAAACGGTGAAACGCACGGTTGCGCGTCTGCCGTGATCATTATGCTCTTCTGTCCCTTGACTCCGTCGTGGCTCACATGGTCACATGTATGTGCCGCTATGACCCTGGGGGGAATCAGCGCTTTTCACGAGGTGACGCCCGCGCCGTGCTCGTGCCTTGACGAGCGGCGGCGGAGATCGATCCGCGCGTGGTCGCGGCCAGGCGTGGCGTTCCTTGCCGTCATGCTGGCAATCGGCAGCCCGAGCCTCGCCCGGGCCCAAACGGCGACCCCCACGCAGACACGAACCGGCACGCCGACGCCGACGCGGACCCCGGTGGCTGGGTGCTGTGCGTGTCAGGGTTGCGTCATGGCGCCCGATCCCATCTGCATCGAACCGGTCACCTTCGACACGTGCGCGGCCTTCTGTCTGCAGGCGCCGTTCATGTGTGGCTTTCTGTTCAGTGGTAGCGCGACTTGCGACCAGGGCTGCAGCGCCCCAACACCGACCGTGACCGCGACACCGACGGACACAGCCACCCCGACGCAAACGCCCACCGGCGGGACGCTCACGCCAACGGCGACGCCAACCGTGACGAGCACCTCGACTGGTGGGACCCTCACCCCGACACGGACCCCGACGATCACCGGCACGCCGACCAGCACGAACACCCCGTTGATAACCCATACGCCCACGTCCACCGGTACGCCGACCCAGACGCCAACGCCAACGGTCGTCCGCGGCTGCTGCTTCTGTCAGAACTGCGACACACCGCCGGCGCCGGTCTGTATCGAGCCGGTTACCTTCGACACGTGCGGGGACTTCTGTTTGCAGGCGGCGTTCATGTGCCAATCGTTCAGGTTCAGCGGCACATCGAGCTGTAATGACGGGTGCGGCCTGACCCCAACGCCGACGTCCACGCCGACACACACGCCCACACCGACGCGCACGGCGACGCCGACGTCAACCTCAACGCCGACCGTAACGCAGACGCCGACGGTCACGGCAACGCGCACGCCGACGGCGACGCCTACGGTGACACACACGCCGACACGCACCGCGACGCCAACCCTCACGCCGACGCGCACGTCGACTCGCACGGTCACGCAAACGCGCACGCCCAGCGCCACTGCGACCATCACGCCGACCCGGACCGCCAGCGCGACGGCAACCGTGACGCGGACGTCCACGTCGACTCGCACCCCGACGAGCACGGCGACCCCGACCTCCACGTTCACTGGCACACCGACGCGGACGCCAACGAACACACGGACGTCGACGCGGACGCGGACAAGCACGGCCACGCCGACACCGACGCGCACGGCGACCGCAACGTCCACGCCGTCTCATACGCGAACGCCCACTGTGACTCGCACGCCGACGGCTTCGAGAACTCCGACGCGGACGGCGACAGGTACGGTGACGTTGACGCCGAGCCTTACCCCGATTCAGACCGCGAGCGGAACGCCGACGATTACGCCGACGGAGGTTCCGACCGTCAGCCCGACGCCGTCGGTTCCGCTGACTGCGACGGAGACGCCGTTGCCGACCGTCACGTTTACCGGAGCCGCAACCCAGACGCCGACCATTTCGCCAACCGGAGGGGCGACCGTCACGGCGACCCCGACCGCCACGCCCACTGACACGCCGACGAAAAGCTCGAGTGCGACCCCGAGCCCGAGCGACACGCCGACCCCAGGGCCCACCGCGACGGATACTGCAACGGCAACGCCGGTGCCGACTGCTACGGCGACGGCAATGCCAATGGCGACCGCGACGGCAACGCGAACGCCGTCACGAACGACCACTGCGACACCGAGCCCGTCACGCACACCGACCGTGACCTCGACAGCCACGCCGGGGTGCGCGGGTGACTGCGATCAGAACCGCCACGTGACCATCAGCGAACTGATCCACGGAGTCAACATCGCCCTCGGGCAACTCCCGCTGTCCGGGTGCCCCGATTTTGATCAGGACGGTAGCGACGAGGTGGAGATCAACGAGCTTATCGCGGCAGTCAATGCTGCTCTCAATGGCTGTCCGTAATGAGTCTGGGGCGTTACGGTGCCAGTGGATCGATCAGGACGCCCGGGTTGAGGACACCCGCCGGATCGAGCGACCGCTTTGCGGCCGCGAGTGCGCGGGCGAAGCCGGCGGGTCGCTGTTGATCGTACCAGCGGCGATGGTCGCGGCCGATGGCGTGATGGTGTGTGATCGTCCCGCCCAGTCGCATCACGGTTTCGGAGGCCGCCGCTTTGATCTCGGCCCACTGCTCGATCTGGCTGTTCTTCTTGCTGCCGGCGATCACGCTGTAGTACGGCGCCGGCCCATCGGGGTAGACGTGGGTGAAGCGGCAGGTGACGGCGCCGGCACCGCAGACCCGCTGTACCGCGTCCTGCGCCGCCTGCAGCACGGCGCCATGGAACGCTTCGAACCGGTCCCAGGTGATGGCGGTTTCAAACGTTTCGGTGATCAGCCCCATGCCGGCGAGGGCGTCGCGCAGGTACGGCGCCCCAAGGAAGGACTCTCGCCACGCTCCGGCCGCACCTTCGCGGGTCGCACCGGTGTCGGTTCGCGTCTTACCCGCCCCTTCGGGCACCCGGCCGCCGTGATCGCGGCAACACTCCAAGGCGCGCGCCATCCAGGGGTCGAGGTTGTGATCGGCGGATTCGAACGCGACCAACAGCACCGCTTCGTTTCCGGCTCCCGCGCCAGCGGTCAGGGCCTCGTCTGGATCGAGCAGTCGGCAGTTTGAGGGGTAGATACCGGCTGGGCTGATGGCGTGGACCGCCGCGGCGCCGGAGAGAAAATCCGAAAATGCAACCGCCGCCGCTGCCCGGAAGGTCGGCCGATCCTGCAGGCGCATCCACGCTTCGGTGATGATGCCGAGCGCGCCTTCTGAGCCGATGAACAGCCGATCCGGGCTCGGCCCGGCGCCCGATCCGGGCAGCCGTCGCGACGCGATCACGCCCGTCGGCGTCAGCACGCGCAGCGATTCGACGAAGTCATCGATGTGCGTGTACAGTGTGGCGAAGTGCCCGCCGGATCGGGTGGCGATCCAGCCGCCGAGCGCGGAGAACTCGAAGGACTGCGGAAAGTGGCGCAAGGTGTAGCCATGCGGACGCAACTGATCCTCGAGCGCCGGCCCGAGCACGCCGGCTTGAATGCGGGCGGCTCGAGAGCGGTGATCGATCTCCAGGACGCGATTCAAGTGCTGGAGGTCGATCGAGACCGCACCCCGGTACGTGCCGGCGCTCGGCGGCTCGACGCCGCCGACGACACTCGATCCACCGCCGTAGGGAATGGCGGCGACGCGCTCGGCGGTGCACCACTCGAGCAGGACGCCGATGTCCTCTTCGCTGCGGGGAAAGGCGACGAGATCCGGGGGATTGTTGAAGTCACGCCGAAACGCCCGCACCACGTCGCGGAACGACTTGCCGTACGTGTGCGAGGCTCGGTCGTAGGGGGCTGCTGAGCAGAGCGGGGCCAGACCGGGCGGTGCGGCAACACGCGGCGGCCGCAGCGAAATCTCGTCGAGAGCGGGCGGCGCTTCGATCCGCAGGCCGCTGATCCCAAAGCGAGCCGACACGAGCTGGGCAATGCGCTCCTGCTGCTCCCGATTCGGTCCCTCATCTTCCCAACCCCAGCCCCAGAATTTTCGTCGTCGCTGTGACATCTGACGGGCCTCCGGGCCCTGCTGATAGCGCACCCGGAGCATGCGGTACAGACAGCCGACCTACGTTCCTGCTGGCATTCCGAACGGTGCAAGCGTTCGAGGACTTTCGGCCGCGCTACCAGGCATACCTGGACGAGGTCGCGCGTGGTTGATCGGGAGCGTATCCCAGGAACCAGATTGCGATACGTCACCGTAATTGTGAAGCGGAGTACTACGGCCTGCGGGCGGAGCGATCGGCTCTTTGGTTCGCCGCGTTGGCGCGCCGCGGCGTCGCGACGTCGGCTCGTTTGAGGACGCGCAGGACGGGGCGTCGTGTCCGGGCGGTCTTCGTCGCCTTGGCGGGCGCTGCCCGCCGGACCCGCTCTTTCGGACACAGCAAGGCGATCTGGCGCGCGATGTCGTAGGCGTAATACACCGCCGGATGCAGCAGCGGTTTGCCGCTGGTCAGCAACGCGGCGGCCACCTGGCGTTCCGGGTCGGCCCAGAGGACCACGTTTGTGAAACCGAGATGGCCGAAGACGTGCTGCGTGTCCAGCCCATACATGCTGAACCATTTCCCGCCGAGCATGAACCCCATCCCGTAGCGCAAAGGCACGCCGAGGCTGAGGTCGAACTCGAGATACGACTGCTCCGAGGTCGCCCTTCGAATCGTACGGGGCTCGAAAATGCGCACACCGTCCAACTCGCCGCCGTTGAGCAGCAGTTGGAAGAAACGGCTGCTCTCATTCGCGGTGGCGATGACGTTGCCTGCTGGCACGATGGCCGTCAGGAAGCGGGGGTCGTTCGTCAGCTCGGTCACTTCGCGAAAGCCCACCCCAAGGGCACGGTCGAGAACGGTCGACAGCGGCGGCAGCGGCGGCAGGCCGGTGAAGTAGTTGACGGCGACCCGTTTGAGGTCGCGCGGTGCGACCCCGTAGTTCAGCCAGCGAAAACCGAGGGGCCGCAGAATCTCCTCGTGGAGCACGGTGCGGATACTCTTGCCGGTGACGCGCCGAACCACCTCGCCGAGGATGAATCCACCCGTGATCGCGTGATACGCGAGCTGGCGTCCGGCGCGCCAGACTGGCTCGGCCTCGCAAAGGAGCTGCACGATCGCGTCGGGGTGTTTGAGCAGATCGAGATCCATGACGTCGCGCGGGACGTTGGGAATCCCGGCGCGATGGGTGAGCACGTGACGGATGGTGATCCACTGCTTGGAGTGAACGCCGAACTCCGGAATGTACTCGCACACGGGGTCGTCCAAGTGGATCAGGTGCCGCTGATCGAGAAGGTGGATCACCATGGCTGTGATCGCCTTCGATGCGGAGTAGAGGTTGAACGGCGTGTCCGGCGTGGCGAGTACCTTCTTGGCGTCGGGCGGATCATCGGGCCCGTTGCCCGACATGTGGCCGATCGTCCGGTCCAGCAGCACCTGTCCGTGGCGACGGACGCAGAGCTGAATCGCGGGGTGGATCCCGCTGCGGTAGAGCTGCTCGGCTGCGCTCCAGATGCGCGCGGGGGCATCTGGCGACACGCCGATGTCGCGTGGCTTGACCTCTGCGTCGTAGCGGATCGACGTTACGGACTCCAACGACTTGGGAACGCGGCAACGGGTTACGAGTGTAAACGGCACGGTCGACTCCTCACTGGTTCGAGAACGTCTGTACTTGGATTCCGATCGGATCTCTTGGTGTTGTTAAGCGTCGTTGACAGCGCTCCATGACACAAAAGGTCACTCTGCGCGTAACTCTAGCCCCACGGGCAGGGATTCGTCGAGTATCCGTGCGCGTTCCTGGCTGGCGAGCGGCGTAAACTCGGTCACCAAGCGGGCCGCGCGTTCGCCGCCTGAGAGCGTGCGCAGGCGCTCCGCGAGCCGGATGCGGAGGCGCTCATCCAAATCCCGTTCGCGGTCGCCGACGCAGCGTGCCATCTGGACCAGTGCAAATGCGGTGCTGTCGGACTTCCGCCATTCGCGCTGAAGCGCCTGCTCCACCCAGTCCTCCACGGTCGAGCGCGCGACCACGCAGTTGAGCGGACCGGAGAACGGCGCGCGCGCGCCGAACCGCCCGAGCGCCCAGATTTCGGCGTCCGTGGCCCTGCCTTTGGCGACGAGCGGCGCGAGCACATCGCCCAACTCCGCCTTCATTTCGGCGGAGAGACGTTCGCAGCTGGCGAGCAGTTGCCAGTATTCGCGCAGCTCCTGTGGCCCCACCGGCTTCTTTCCCTTGATCCGTGATGCCAGCCGGGGCAGCAGCCACGGTGCGACCTGATTGTAAAGCTCCATCTGCTGCGGCCGCGACAGCCCGCCGGCGACACGCTTCCACATGTTCCACCATTCCACCCGGCACTGGACCGCGCGCGGAAAACAGAGCCCTTGGGCGAGCAGCTTCCACAGCTGCTGAATCCGCCACTCGTCCATCTCATGCCCAAACCCGGGTCGAAGGAGGAAGCCGGCGAGGTTCAGCCAGCGCCCTTCGTACGCCTCGGACCGTCGGCGCCCGGATTGGCCTTCCCAGAGCGTATCCCAGAGCTTACGAATGGCGCTGAGCGGCCAGGCGTCTTTCCCGGCGTGTAGCCGCTCCTCGAGCACGCGAACGAGCGTGACGGGGTCCCCCGCCGTTCCCTGCGCATCACCTGGCGGGAAAGTGCCCCGGAGGGCCTCGATCGCTGCGCTCAGGCGGGACGAGCTGATCTCGAGTTCGACGTTCTGCGCCTCCTCATTGCCATCGCCTGCCGCGGGGAGCCGGTCGCGCACCGCGAACTGCAGCCGCCAGCGGTGATCCGTCTTCAGTGAACGGCACCACACCTCGAGCGTGCCCACCTCCGTGAGTTGGGCCAAGATGTGGACGGGTAGCTTGGTTTCCGTGAGCTTCTTGCCGAAACGGAGCACGGTCCGGATCGGCGGCAGCTCGCTCAGCGAGTCGCGTGGTGCCGTGACCAGCGCGCCGGCGTGATCTCCCAGGCGTGTGCTCGATGCGTAGAGCGGAAAGCTCACCGGGCGGTTGGCGACTACCTGAAACTCCGGGTTGGTGATCTCGATCGACTCGCCTTCGTGCATGCCGCGCTGCACGAGGCAGACGGCGCTGATCTGGCCCGCGTCGCTGGTGCTGCCGGCGAGACCGAGATAGTAGGCTCGCGCGCTGCCGCCGCCGATGCGGACGCCGAGACCACGCCGCACCAGGCCATAATACGCGGCTCCACGCGCGACCGCGAGGTCGAGGTCGACGCTCTCCAATATGGCTGGTTCGGTACCGCCATTCCAATTGGTCAGCAGCCCCCGCAGCCGATTACGCAACAGCGCCGGTTTCAAGGCGCCGCCATTGAAGAGAATCGCATCGGGCCACCCCAGGGAGGCGTCGGTGCTCGGATCGACGGCGGGGTGGAGTTGGAGGAAGGCGGCGAGATGCCGAGACACCTCGGCTTCGGTGGCGAATGGCAGCCCCCATTCTTGCAGGCCGAGGCGCGCCGAGCGTCGCGGCAGGTCCTGGGCGTTGGTGAGCGGGAAGAATCCCTCGAGCACGAGCCGTTCGACTTCTTCACGGCTGAGCGTTGCCGTGAGGACCCCGCCGACCACTGCGCGCCCGCGGCCGGTCAGGCGGATGGGAACCTCTGCCGGCGGGTCCGCGCCCAGTAGCGTTTCCTTGGCGGCGCGGCAAAGGTTTGCCAGCGCGAACCAGCGCTGACTGTCCAGGCGCGTGCCGAGCCGAGGCTCGAGAACACGCGCGAGCGCAATGTCGATGTTGTCGCCGCCGAGCAGGAGGTGGTCACCGACGGCGAGGCGATCGAGTTCGACGCGACTGTCGTGGTGCCGGACCGCGACCAAGCTGAAGTCGGTGGTACCGCCGCCAATGTCGACGACGAGGACGAGACGGATGTCCGCGAGCTGCGCCTCCCAGGTCGACTCGTTGCGGTGGATCCACGCGTAGAACGCGGCCTGGGGTTCTTCGAGAAGCGCGACGCGCGGCAGACCGGCGCGTTCGGCCGCCGCCACCGTCAGCTCGCGCGCCACCTCGTCGAACGAAGCTGGAACGGTGAGAATGATGTCCTGCGCCGCCAGCGGCGCGTCGGGGAAGCGCTGCTGCCAGGCCTCCCGGACGTGCTGGAGATATCGTGCCGACGCCTCCACTGGCGAGAGCCGCGGCACATCGTCCGGTGCTCCCCAAGGCAGGATCGGCGCGTCGCGATCGACGCCGCCGTGGCAGAGCCACGACTTGGCCGAGGATACCAGGCGTCCGGGGACGCGGGCCCCTTGGATGCGAGCGAACTCGCCGACGGCATAGGATCGATCTGGAGCCCATGGGAGCGCCAGGCTGCCGGGGGCGATATCATGCTCGCCGGCCACGTAGAGGCTGGAGGGGAGGCTTGCACGCTCGGCCACGGAGCCTTCAGCCACCAATTGCGGGATGGGAAACTGCTCGACCGCCCGAGCCGAGCCGGAAAGGTCGACGAACGCCACGGCGCTGTTGGTGGTGCCGAGGTCGATGCCGACGATGTAGCGCGGCTTTGCCATTCCCCTTACCATTATCAAGTATCAAGGTCGGAAAGGCCGGCAGGCCGACACGGGGACGCGCCGACGCGGTGAGATCCGACGCCGTGAAGTTCTTATTACAAATCGGCGCGTCGCCGCGTCCGTCTGCACAAGGTACATCGGTGTCATTGGGTCGAGCGTACGTTGAACTCCAACTTCCACCGCTGGGCACCGTCGCGGCTGACAAACCACAGCTCGAGCACGCCGACCTCGCTCACGCGTGCGTGCAAGCGGACGGGGATGGTGGTGCCCTCCTGGCCCTTTCCCTCGAGCGTCGTCGTGAGCGGCGCCAACTCTTCGATGTCGTCGATCCAATTCTCGACAAAGGCGCCAACCTGATCGTCCCGCCGTGTGGCCGAGCTGAGGAAGCGGAAGGCCGCCGGCTCACCCACCACGAGACCGAACTCCTGCGCCGGTAGCTCGACCTCACTGCCTTCCTCGAGGCCGTGGGGTACGACGCACAGGGCTTTGATCGGCGGCGACATTCCGGGCACCGCGGGCATCGCGGTCTCGATGCCGATGTAGTAGCTGCGAGCCGTCCCGCCCCGAATGCGGACGCCGCGGCCGCGTCGCGCCAGACCGTAGTATGCCGCGCCGCGGGCGACCGCATGCTCCGGATCGCCGGCGGCCAGGATCCGAACCGCGGCGCGGCTGGTGCTCTGGAGCCAGCTGTTCACGACCTCGATCAGGCGCTGTCGTAAGACCGGCGCGCCCATCACCCCGCCGTTGAAGAGCACGGCGGTCGGCTGGGCGAAGCCGGCCTGTTCGTCGCCGACGGCCTCGGCGTGGCGGTTGAGGAAGTGTGCTAGGTGCCGGGTGACCGCGGGATCCGTCGCGTACGGGAGGCCGATCTCCTGGAGGCCCGTCCGTCGCTGGGCCTGCGGCCGGTCGGTGACCTGACAGCGGGGGAAGAAGCCATCGACGAGCGTCTCTTCCACGTCGGCTCGTTCCACCACGACGCGCAGGCTGCCGCCGACGACCTTGCGACCGCGACCGAGAATGGCGATGGGTTGTTTCGACGCGCGTTCGTCGCCCAGCAAACGCTCCTTTGCCTGGCGGCAGCTCAGCGTGAGGCTGCGAAACTGCCACTGGTCGAGTTGCGCGCCTTCGGCTGCCAACCGCTCCCGTGCCCGGTAGGCCAGAGTAAGGTCCATGTTGTCGCCACCGAGCAAGATGTGATCACCCACGGCTACGCGGTCGAGCACCAGTGCGCCGCCTTCCTCCCGCACGGCGATCAGGCTGAAATCAGTGGTGCCGCCGCCCACGTCGCACACGAGTGCCACGTCGCCCACCTGGACGGACTGGCGCCAGGCCTCGCCGCTGGCGTCGATCCACGCGTAAAAGGCGGCCTGCGGCTCTTCGAGAATCGTGACCTGCGAGAGCCCCGAAGCATGCGCGGCGCGGAGCGTCAGATCGCGCGCGACGGCATCGAACGATGCGGGGACGGTGAGGAGGACGTCCTGCTCGGCGAGTGGGGCGTCGTGAAACGCGGTGTCCCACGCGTGGCGAATGTGGGCCAGGTACGCCTCCGACACCGCGACGGGAGACAGTTTACGAACGTCATCCGGGCTGCCCCACGGGAGGATCGGCGCCGTGCGGTCCGCTCCGGCGTGCGAGAGCCAGGACTTGGCAGAGGTGACCACGCGGGCCGGGACTTCGGCGCCGCGTTTTCGCGCGAACTCACCGACGATCATCTCCGCGTCGGTCTTCCACGGCAGCTGGAGCGCGCTCGCCGGAAGCTCTCCCGGAGCAGGGAGGTAGAGAAAGGATGGCAGCAGCGACCGCGCCTCGACCGTACCGGCCTCGGTGAGTTGGGGAAGCTCGAGCACCTGCAACGGCGCGCTCTCGCCAGCCGCGGTGTCGATATACGCCACGACACTGTTCGTGGTGCCGAGGTCGATTCCGACGATGTAGCGCGGCTCTGTCATATACGCGTCCGGATGCAGTCGCAGGCAGACACGGTGACGCGGGGATGCGGGGACGCGGCGAAGCCAGGTAGTTCTTTTTCCGCGTCGCTGCGTCGCCGCGTTGCGGCGTCTGCTCGCGAGTCGACCACGCTTCGCCTCATGGGATCTCGACCTCCGCTGGCGCCAGGACGCTTGCGTCGGGGCCGGGGGTTGCCTGCGGCAGCCTGACATTGGTGGCGCGCCATCCGCTGTGCTGCAGCGTGCCCCGAAATGGCGGTTGCCCGTGGACGTTGCCGGTGAGGCGAATGGCGGTGGAATCGTACCCTGCTGGGACCTCGATTTCGGTGCCGTCCTCGGCGCTGAAGATGCGTTCGATGTGCATCCGCTCATGCAGGGCCTTGCGGCACCCCGCATGAATCGATCGCACCGCCGCGCCGACTTGAGTGTCGCTGTAGAGATCGATGTCCTCTTCGAGGAAGTCGATCAGTCGTCCCTCCGTTTGCAGCAGCGCAAGGAGATGGAGCGCCGTGGCGGTGGGATCAACCGCGGGAGCGCTTTCGGTTGCGGCTTCTACCCTCGGTTCGGTGGTTTTCCGGCCCGAGAGCAGCAGGAGGCCCAGTGCGGCGACCCCGGCGAGGGCATGAATGCCGCCCAGGTAGGCGAGGTGATCGGGCAGGCGCTCGTAGAGGGCCCGGATTTGGTCCACGAAAGACGCGGCGACCGGCCCGCCTGCGATCTGTTGCAGGGTATGGGCGAATAACAGGAGGTTCCCGCAGGCCAGACCCACAACGATCAGCAAGATGCCGACGATGACGCGCGCGCCACCGCTGTTTCTCGACATGAAGGACTCCTTACGTCGCTGATTGAACTCGGGCGTTTCTCACCCTTCGTACCCGAATCCGCCCACTATAGCGGGCGACAGGGGCCGTGGGCCAGAGGCCCGGCGAGAAATCGAGCCAGTCGACTGATCATTGGTGATTGAGTGATTGGTGATTGGGTGATTGAAGGGTTTCAGAAATCGACCAGTTGATCGTTCTCAATCGCCAATGACTCAATCACCAATCACTCAATGACCCGATGACTCAATCACGAATTCTCTCAACGGACGGACGCCGCGTGGGGATAGACCTCGGGGGAACCAAGATCGAAGGAGTCGTGATGGAGGCCAACCGACCGATCTTTCGGGAGCGGATTGCAACGGAAAGTGAGGGCGGGTACCGGCACATCGTTGACCGGGTGGGTATGATCGCCGATTTGCTTCTGCGGCGTGCACCGGACTGTCCGGTGATCGGCGTGGGCACGCCAGGAGCAGTCTCGACGCGCACTGGGCGGATGAAGAACTGCAATACCGTCTGCCTCAACGGTGAGGATCTCCCCGGTGACCTCGCGCGCCGCGTCGGCCGGCCGGTGTACGTCGAGAATGACGCGAACTGTTTTGCTCTGGCCGAGGCGATCGCCGGGGCTGGCCGCGGGGCGGCGCTCGTCTTCGGTGTGATCATGGGCACTGGTGTCGGGGGCGGTATCGTCTACCGTGGCGAGCTGCTGCAGGGGTTGCAGCATATCGGTGGCGAGTGGGGTCACCACAGCATCGATCCCGACGGGCCCAGCTGTTACTGTGGACAGCGGGGCTGCGTCGAGCGCTATGTGTCCGGCCCCGCGGTCGAATCGCTGTACCGGGAGCGGACGGGCCGGGTGGCGAGTATGGCGGCCATCGCGGACCGTGCCCGCGCGGGGGAGCCCGGGGCGGCCGCGGTGTTCGAGCAGTTCATCGACCGCTTCGGCCGGGCCCTCGCCAACGTCATCTCCATCCTCGATCCCGATGCGGTGATCATCGGTGGCGGGCTCTCCAACATCGAGGAGCTGTATGGGGCGGGACGCGCGGCGGTTGCGCGGTGCGTCTTCAACGACGAGTTACGCACGCCGCTGCTCCCGAACGCGCTCGGGGACTCCGCCGGCGTGATCGGTGCCGCCCTGCTGGGGAATCGCACCGGGTAAGACGCCGGGTGGAAGAAACTCGTACGCGTTCGAGGCTAGACCGTCGGCGTCGCGGTCGGTGGCTTCGGCGTGGGCGTGGTGGTCGGGCCGGCTCCCACCGGAGTGGGGGTTTTGCGGTATTCGGCTAGTTTCTGCGAAGCGATGCAGAGGAGATCACTCTTGACGAGTTCCATCTGCAACACTGGCGGCGGCGCGCTGTCATCGAAGACGTTCCGAAGCGCGACTTTCCCGCCCATGAACTTCGACAGGTCTTTGACCTTGTAGCACGTCAACGTTTCGTCGGGGACACGAATCCCGTTGTCGGGGAGCGGAGTGCCGCCCTTTTTGAGGACAACCGGCTCGCAGAAGAGGAAGGGTTTCAGCACCCGGCTCACTTTCTGACCGAACTCGTTCTGGACCGAGTACTCCAAGCCCTTAGCCTTTGATGTGCCCTTGGCGCGGAAACAGTTGAAATTGTCCAGCTTGAGTCCTCCCAAGGTCGGCGTCGACGTCACCGTCGGCGTCGGCGTCACCGTCGGCGTCGGCGTGAACGTTGGCGTGGAGGTTCGTGTCGGCACAGTTGCCGTTGGCGTATTCGTCGGGGTTGGCGTAAAGCAGCGCCCCACCAGTCCACCGACGCAGACGGCGTTCTCGACCAGTGAACAGCCGTTTCCGCAGTTGCCTGGCGGGCCGCACGCGGGCTGCGGGCACTGACAGCAGAAAAATGGCGTCGGCGTCGACGTCGGCGTTCCGGTCCGCGTCGGCGTCGGCGACAGCGTCGGGGTGCTCGTTATCGTCGGGGTGGGGGTGGGTGTTGGGGTCGGGCTGGAATAGGGCGGCATGCCCGCACAGCCTCCGCCGCAGGTTTGGGACTGGCTGAAAGCGATCTCACAACCCAACGGGAGGCACTGGTCGGCACACGCCACGTCACCCGTGGAATCTGTGCAGAAAGGGCTCACGGTGATCGGACAGTTCTTGCAAAAACAGCAACCGACAACCGGCGTGCGTGTCGGAGTGGAGCTCTGGGCATGTGCCAGCGGCGGAGCCGCGATCATGAACATCCCCGCGATGAGCGCGGCGAGCAGGTCAAGGAACGCGGCAGCACTGGGTGCACGGCGCGGCGTGTCGACGCTTTCGGTTCCCCTTCCCCTTTGCGAGCGGTCAGGCACGGCGCACATCGTCCTTCCTCCCGAACTCGACCCGCGCGGTCCGGAGAGCAATTTCAATCCCCCCACCACGCGCGGCGTGTGCAAAACAAAGTATGTTTCATCAGTACCAGAGGGCAAATCGATAAGTCAAGGTGATGGTCTCGACGCCATCGATCGACACATACCGAGCGCTCGCAGCTGAACCTGACCGGTCGCCGCTGTCCGGCAAGCACCCGCGGCGCCACAGCGAGAAAACGTACGGGCCAGCCCGGAGAATCTGAAGATGGAACGTCGTTCCCGACCCTGCCGCGTGCGATTCGCCTCTCGCCCTGGCGAAGTACATCTGCATTCCGAGGCGGCGAGGCTGACCAGCATATGAGCCGAGGGGTTGGGCTACTCGCGGTTTGCTGGTAGGGATTCGGGGCGAAAAGTGCGAAGGGCGAACTGCGTAACACGCGAACGGCTGAGTATCATGGGAAAGATCACTGGATTCCTGGAAATTGAGCGGGAGCTGCCCTCGCGGCGGCCGGTGGCGGAGCGGTTGCGCGACTGGCGCGAGTTGGAAGGGAAGCTTCCGGAGGACAAGCTCAGGGAGCAGGGCGCGCGGTGCATGGACTGCGGCATTCCGTTCTGCCACAAGGGCTGTCCGCTGGGGAACATCATTCCCGACTGGAACGACCTCGTGTATCGCGGCCGCTGGCGACCGGCGATCGATCGCCTGCATTCGACCAACAACTTCCCCGAGTTCACCGGGCGCGTCTGCCCGGCGCCGTGCGAGGAAGCCTGTGTACTCAACCTCAACAACGACCCGGTGACCATCAAGCTGATCGAGAAGCAGATCATCGACCACGCCTGGAAAGAGGGATGGGTGGTGCCGCACATCCCGACGGCGCGCACGGGCAAGACGATCGCGGTGGTGGGATCTGGTCCGGCCGGCTTGGGCTGCGCCCAGCAGTTGGCGCGGGCCGGTCACTGGGTGACGGTGTTCGAACGCGCGGATCGGATCGGCGGCCTGCTGCGGTACGGCATCCCCGACTTCAAGTTGGAGAAGCTGCTCGTCGACCGGCGCGTGCAGCAGATGGAGGCTGAAGGGGTGACGTTCTGCCCGAACACGAATGTCGGGGTCGACTACCCGGTCGACCGGCTGCGCCAGGAGTTCGAGGTGGTCGTGCTGGCTGGGGGCGCGACGGCGTCGCGCGATTTGCCGGTGCCGGGCCGCGAGCTCGAGGGCATCCATCTCGCGATGGAATACCTGCCGCAGCAGAACAAAGTCGTGGCGGGCGATACGGTTTCCCGCCAAATCACGGCGCAGGGAAAGCGGGTCGTGATCCTGGGCGGTGGCGACACCGGATCGGATTGCCTTGGAACGGCCAACCGACAGGGCGCCATCTCGGTCCACCAGTTCGAGCTGCTACCCCAGCCTCCGGATGCGCGGACGGACGGTGTGGCGCCGTGGCCGTACTGGCCGATGATTCTGCGCACGTCTTCGTCTCATGAAGAAGGCGTCTTCCGCGACTGGAGCATCAACACGAAGCGCTTCTCGGGTGACGAGCAGGGCAGGGTCCAGAAGCTGCATGCCGTGCGCCTCGAGTGGGTGAATGACAATGGCCGGCCCGTCATGAAGGAGATCGCCGGGAGTGAATTTGAACTCGAGTGTGCTCTCGTGCTGCTGGCCCTCGGCTTCGTCGGCCCAGAGCGCCGCGGCATGCTCACCGACCTCGGCGTTCAGCTCGACCAGCGCGGCAACGTCGCCGTGGATGACGAGTACATGAGCAGCGTGCCTGGGGTGTTCTCCTGCGGCGACATGCGCCGCGGTCAGTCACTCGTGGTGTGGGCGATCTGGGAGGGG
>Ga0316626_10000357_pt1 | contig 17102 bp, 14 predicted proteins | sample OWC_Aug_T1_C1_D5_FD_207656 | JGI IMG/M metagenome (GOLD analysis project Ga0316626, IMG submission 207656) | Wetland soil microbial communities from Old Woman Creek delta, Ohio, United States - OWC_Aug_T1_C1_D5_A | ecosystem: Environmental > Terrestrial > Soil > Wetlands | place: USA: Ohio...
CTCGACGAACGTGTACCTGCGCTTCTCCAGGAAGCCTTTGATGAAGCCCAGCACCTGCTCCCGGTCGAGCCGCTGATCATCGACGGCGGCGAAGTACCATCCCAGCTTGTCGCGGTCCATCTGCCCCATCTTCAGCATCACGATGGCCATCACGACCAGGAAGATGATGGTCGAGACCAGAAGCTTCACCGGGATGTCGTCGTAGCCGGCAAGGGAGGCGAAAAGGTTCACCAGCATGAAGAACATGAACCAAAGAATCGCCGCCAGCGGAACGATGACCATCAGCTTCTTCCGGCGCATCTTGACAACATCGTAGAACTCCCACTTGTTGGTGATGAGAGAATCGATGGAACCCATATTGCGGCCCCCTGCGTGACCTGACGCGACCGGCCATTATTATGCGATTGCCGGTATTTCTACGTACCGTCCGTCCAGCTCCGCAGATAGGCTTCCTGCTCCGGTGTCAGCTTGTCGATGCTAATTCCCATCGATGCGAGCTTCAGCCGGGCGACTTCCTTGTCGATGTCCTCGGGGACCGGGTGGACGCGCGTTTCGAGCTTTCGGCCGTTCTTCATTATGTGCTCGGCGCACAGGGCCTGGTTGGCAAAGCTCATGTCCATCACGGCCGCCGGGTGGCCCTCGGCCGCGGCCAGGTTCACGAGCCGGCCCTCGCTCAGAAGGAAGAGCTTCTTCCCGCCCTTCAAGACATGCTCCTCCACTTCCCGGCGTATAGTCCGGTGCGAGACCGTAAGCTTCTGCAGGGCCGGTATCTCTATTTCGACGTTGAAGTGCCCGGTGTTGCACATTATGGCCCCGTCCTTCATGGCGGTCATGTGCTCCGAGCGGATGACGTTCTTGTTCCCGGTGGCCGTGATGAATATATCGCCCTCGCGGGCGGCGTCGGCCATCGGCATGACGCGGAAGCCGTCCATGGCGGCCTCGATGGCCTTGAGCGGGTCTATCTCCGTGACGATCACGTTGGCCCCGGCGCCCTTGGCCCGGTTGGCGACGCCCCGGCCGCACCAGCCGTAACCGGCGACGACGAAGCTCTTGCCCGCCAGAAGCACGTTTGTGGCGCGCAAGATGCCGTCGAGGCTGCTCTGGCCCGTGCCGTAGCGGTTGTCGAAGAGATGTTTCGTCAGCGCGTCGTTCACGGCGATTATCGGGAACTTCAGGACCTTGTCGCGCTCCATGGCCCGGAACCGGATGACGCCCGTGGTCGTCTCCTCGGTCCCGGCGATTATCCCCTTGAGCAGCTCCTTCCGCTCGGAGTGGAGCGTGCTCACGAGGTCGCCCCCGTCGTCCATCGTGATGGACGGCTTCGTGTCCAGCACCTTGAGAACGTGGTCGTAGTAGATCTTCTTGTCCTCGCCGTGTACCGCGAACACGGGAACCCCGTAGTCTTCGACCAATGAAGCGGCCACGTCGTCCTGCGTGCTCAGCGGGTTGGAGGCGCACAAGGCGACGGAGGCGCCGCCCTCCTTCAGCGTGCGCATCAGGTTGGCAGTCTCGGAGGTCACGTGCAGGCAGGCGCCTATGCGCGCGCCCTTGAGGGGCTTCTCTTTCGCAAAGCGCTCGCGTATCAGCCGTAATACGGGCATCTGCCGTTCGGCCCACTCGATTCTCAGTTTCCCGCCCGGCGCAAGCTTCTGGTCCTTTATGTCGCTTTGGGCCATTTTCGCACCGGCTCGGCAATCCGGATGTTGGTTAATAATGATTGTTTAGCATTGGCTACTACAAACCGGCCGCGGAAGGAAAATATAATAACACCCCCGCGAATGTTCATCGGCCCATGGAGAGCACGGCGGAGCAGCACTTCGAGCTGGGCACGGCGGCCTACGACTCGGGCGACATCGAGGCGGCGCTCGGGCACTGGGAGAGCGCCCTCCTCCTGGACCCGACGTTCGTCGAGGCCTGGTTCAGCAAGGGCATCGCGCTGGGCCGCCTCGGGCGCTGGGAGGCCGCCCTCGAATGCCTGGAAAAGGCGCTGAAGCTCGACGACCTTCACACCGGCTCCTGGACGTTCAAGGGCATCGTCCTGGACAAGCTGGGCCGCCCCGACGAGGCGCTGCAGGCCTTCGACGCCTCGCTCAAGCTCGAGCCGGCCTCTTTCGACGCCCTGGTCGGCAAGGGGCTGCTTCTGGGCGAGCTCGGGCGCGACGCCGAGGCCGTGCCGGTCTTCGCCCGCGCGCTGGACATCTCGCCGCTGGACGACGAGACCTGGTTCAACAAGGGCGTGTCGCACTCGAGGCTGGCCGAGCGGGACGATGCCCTCAAGTGCTTCGAGGCCGCCGCCGCCATCAACGCCGGCTTCGCCCCGGCCTGGTACAACATCGGCATCCTCCGCTGGGAGCTGGGCCGGCCGGGCGAGGCGCTGGAGTGCTTCGACAAGGCGATCGCCCAGGACCCGCGTTTTGCGGAGGCGCTGGTGCGCAAGGGCGCCGCCCTCGAGGAGCTGGGGCGCGAGCAAGAGTCGCTCCGAAGCTTCGAGGCCGCGATAGCCGTCGACCCGGAGAACGCCCGGGCCTGGAACAACAAAGGCTCGCTCGTCTGGGAGCAGGGCCGCCGCGACGAGGCGATGGCCTGCTTCGACCGGGCGCTCGAGATAGATGGGCAGCTTGCTAAGGCCTGGTACAACAAGGGCAACGCGCTGGCCCGCACCGGCCACAACGATAGCGCGATCGCTTGCTTCGGGCGGGCGCTGGAGCTCGACCCACAAGACGAGCTATCATGGTTCAGCAAGGGCGTGGCGCTGTCGGAGCTGGGCCGGCACGATGAGGCCATTCGTGCCTTCGACGAGGCGCTGGCCGTGGACGGCAGCTATGCCGACGCCTGGCACTTCAAGGGGCTTGCGCTCTCCGACCTGTTCCGGCCTTTCGAGGCGCTGCGCTGCTTCGACCGGGCGCTGGAGATAGACCCCGGGAACGCCGAGGCCCGCGAGGCGCGCCGGGCGCTCTTCGAGCAGCTGCAGGGGCAGTGAAATCCGGGAGCCGGGGAACCGGAGAGCCGGGGAACCGGTGGCGGGGAGCCGGTTTCCCTGGCTAACAGCCAACCGGTTTCCCGGTTCCCCGGCTTCCCGGCTCCCCGGTTCGTGCGCGAATATCACCAATAATTATATACCGCAGGGCGGGAATGTTCTCCATAATGAGCCTGCACAGGTGGGCGGTCCTTTGGGTCGCCCTGCTCTCGGCGGCGCCGGCCGCCGCGCTCGGCGCGGGATCGGCCGCCGACACCGGGCCCGATGACCGGGCCCGCCCCGAACCCATCGGCGCGGGAGCGCGCTTTTGGTTCCCCGCCGGCGCGATGGCCGGCCTTCCCGGGGTCGAGGAATCGCGCGCCGCGCTAAGCTGGGTCTCCGGCGAGCCGCTCCTGGCCTCCGGCGCCCTCGTCCTGGAGGAATCCACGGGCAGCGGCGAGGGCGGCGCCGGCGGAAGGGCGATGGAGCTCAAGCTCACCGGGGACCACTGCGAGCTCTACGTCGACAGCGGCGCCAAGCCCTACCCGTCGAACGCGACGCTCCTGGCCCTCGCCGACGAGTTCGACCAGAGAATCTGGCCCAACAACACCGCCACCTTCGGCAACATATTCCAAAACTCCATAGACATCAACATCATCAGCATGGACGGCCCCTGGGGAGTCGGCGGCTATTTCACGCCCGCGGACCCCAGCGCGGTCTACGTCGACAGCGCCGACATCAACTACTGGGGCTACCAGATACTGGCGCACGAGTTCCAGCACCTCCAGCACAACCAGAAGGACCCCGACGAGGCGCTCTGGGTCAACGAGGGCTGCGCCGATCTCGCCATCGCCGTCATCTACGGTCAGGACGACGGAACCATCACCGGCCACGTCGACGGCTTCGAGGGCAACCCGGACAACGACCTCACCGTCTTCCAGAACCAGATGTATGACTACGGCTCGGCGTACGCTTTCGTCCAGTACTTCTGGGACCGGTTCGGGGGCCAAGAGACCGTCCGATCGCTGGTGGCCAACAAGGGCAACGGCCCCCAGGGAATCGACGACACGCTCTCCGCCGCCGGCTACCCCGACCGCTTCAGTGGCATCTTCCCCGACTGGTGCGTCGCCAACCGCCTGAACGACCGGGGCCTCTCCTCGGGCCAGTTCGGCTACTCCGAACTCCGGATCCGCGTCAATCTGGCCGGCGACTACAGCACCCTCCCGGTCTGCGCCACGGCCGACGTCCATCGCTGGGCCTCGGACTGCTACCGGTTCCGCGGCGGCAACGCCCTCGACCTTCTGGCCCGGTTCGAGGGCCAGGCCGCCGGCTTCATGCCCCGGCTCTTCGGGCTGGACCCCTCGGGCGCGAACTCGTCCGTCTCGGACATCCCGCTGGACCAGAACTGGAGCGGCGAGCAACTGCTTCGCGCATTCGGCCGCGACTTCACCGAGGCGGTCCTTTTCACGCCCTCGTCTGCAGGCAGCAGCTACAACTACAGCGCCGTGCTGGTGGACCGGACGCCGCCGATCACCTCCGCCACCGTCTTCCCGCCCGAGCCCGACGGGCTCAATGGCTGGTACGTGCAGGCCCCGACCGTCAGCCTGCGCTCCAGCGAGTCCGGCGCGCTCGTGGCGTTCCGCTGGGACGACTCTTCCGAGGAGAACTATTCCGCGCCACTCTCGGCTCCCGAGGGCGTCCACACCCTCTGGTACTATTCGGTCGACCCATCGGGGAACCGGGACACGGACCGATCTTTGGCCTTCCGGGTGGACACGGTGGCACCCGGGGCCCTGCTGACCCTTCTGCCCGGCACCCCCGACGGCGCCTCCGGCTGGTACCTGAGCCCGCCGAGCATCTTGCTCGAGGCCGCCGAGAGCGCCAGCCTGCACTATGCCTGGGACGGCGGCCTCTTCGAGAACTTCACCGGGCCGCTGCTGGCGCCGGAGGGCCGCCACCGCCTCGAGTACTACGCGGTCGACGAGGCGGGCAACGAGGGCACGACCGCCTCGGTCGAGGTGCTCGTGGACACCCGCGAGCCGGGGGCGTTCGCCAACCTGACGCCCGCGCTGCCCGACGGCACGGGCGGCTGGTACCGCACGCCGCCGGCGATAACGCTCGAATCGGACGAGCCGGGAGCCCAGCTCCTCTACCGCTGGGACAACGGAAGCGAGGCGGCCTATGTCCGGCCGCTTGCCGCGCCCGAGGGCATGCACCGGCTGTACTACCGATCGCGCGACAGTGCCGGGAACAACGGCACGCCTCGCGACATCCTGGTGCGCGTCGACACGCTGGCGCCCGTTGTGTCCGTTTCGGTCGCGCCGCGCTCCCCCGACGGCAAAGGCGGCTGGTACCGCACCCGGCCCACGATAGCGTTCGCCCTCGAAGACACGGACGCGGCCGCCACGGCCCTCTACGCCTGGGACGACGCCGAGCCCGGCCCGTACTACGGGCCGTTCAAGGCGCCCGAGGGCGTCCACACCCTGCATTTTTTCGGCCAGGATACCCGCGGGAACACGGGCAACGAGAGCGGAAGGACCTTCCGCGTCGATTCGCTTGTGCCTGTGACGAAGCTCTCGGTCTCCCCGCAGGACCTGGGCGGCGAGTGGTACCGCGAAGTGCCCGAAATAACGCTCTCGACGGACCCGAACGCCCAGGCCTGGTACTCGTGGGACGGTGGCCTCCTGCAGGCCTACTCGGGGCCGTTTCCGGCGCCCGAGGGGGAGCATTCGCTGGCCTTCCAGTCCCGCGACGCCGCCGGCAACTCGGAAAGGCAGCGCACATCCGAGTTCCGGGTGGACACCGACGCCCCGGTGGCCCGACTGGAGCTCTCCGCGACCGCCATCCTGGTGGGGGACCTGCTCTACCTGGACGCCGCCGGCTCGGCCGACCCGAACGGGCTGGAGAGCTACTCCGTCGACTTCGGCGACGGCTCGCGCCGCACGGGCCCGGATAACCGGTGGGAGCACGTCTACGAATCGCCGGGCGTTTTCACCGTGGTGCTGAAGGTCCAGGACCGAAGCGGGGCCTGGAGCGAGCCGGTGGAGGCCAACCTCACGGTCTCGCTGCCACCGAGGCCGTCGGCCCCGGAGCCGCAGGGCACGACCCTTCCGGCCCGGTCGACCGTCCTGGGCGCGCTCGCCGTGGTCATCATCGTCGTGGCCGCGGCTACGGTTGTCATCCGCAGGCGGCGGCGCAACGAGCGGGAAGAGCGGTAATATGCGCAGGGGGCAAGGCGCAAGGCGCCGCAAGCATGCGGCATGGCTCGACCGGATTCTTTTCCGCCCCCTCTTCACCCGTTGACCGTGAAGGGTGGGCGGGACAAAAGAGCCTTCCTCGTCGCCACATGCTCATCGCCCCTTGCGTCCTTATCAATCATATCTTATATTACCGCGCAAGGCATTTCCGTCAACGATGTCCCGACTCGTCTTCCTGGGCACCGGCGGCGGCCGTTTCGCGGCGATACTGCAGGCGCGGGCCACCGGCGGAATCCATCTCAATCTCGACGGCCCCGACGGCCAGCCCCGCCGCTTCCAGATAGATCCCGGGCCCGGCGCTCTCGTCCGGATGCTTGACCGCGGAATAGATCCCTTGCGGACCGATGCCATACTGGTCTCGCACTGCCACCCGGACCATTACACCGACACAGAGATGCTCATCGAGGGGATGACTAACGGGGGCAACCAGAGGATAGGCGCCCTCGTGGCCAGCAAAAGCGTCCTGGAGGGCGTGGAGGGCTTCGGCCCCGCCATCTCGAAGTACCACATCGTGAGGCCCGGGCTCGTCAGGGTGGTAGCGCCCGGCGATTCGGTCGAGCTCTTCGGCATCCGGGTGGACGCCACGCCGTCGGCGCACTCCGACCCCAGCTCGGTGGGCTTCCGCATCCACTTTCGCGAGGGCATCATAGGCTACGTGAGCGACACCGCCCTCACGAACGAAGTGGCCGAATCGCACCGGGGCAGCCGCATGCTGATAGTGCCGGTCACGCGCCCGCTGAAGATGCCCATCCCGTACCACCTCACCGTCGAGGACGCGGCCGCACTGGTCGACATCGTCAAGCCGGAGCTCGCATTGCTCACCCACTTCGGCATGCGCGTCATAAAGGACGGCCCGGAGGCCGCGGCCCGGTGGATACAGGACAGGACGGGAGTCCGGACCGTGGCCGGGAAAGATGGAATGGCCGTCGATTTGGGGGACGGGTTGAGAATTTCCTGAGCGGTCCGTTGTCTGTTCGCGACCGTCCTTCCGTTCACCGGGGTCGTCCGCCCGCTCCCTCTTTGCGCATGATCCAACCGAGCGAGATGACCATGACAACGAATACGACGGTCGCGAGCACCGATAGACCGAGCAGGATATTGCGTTCATCTGGCGGGGGCGCCGGGGCAGCCACGACGTACTCCATCGTCCGGTTGTTGTTCCCCTCGTCCGTTTCATGGATGTGGTTATTGGGGTCCAGCCGGACCTCGACTCGATGCCGGCCCTTGTCGGCCCGCATCCCGCCGATGACGAACGACCGGGTGGCATTCGCCGGCACGAGGCCAAGCGTCTCCAGCCGGTCCTCCCTGCCGTCCACGACAAGGATGGCGGTCACCGAAATATTCTCCCCGGCGCAGCTCACGCTGACATTTAAACTCATGTAATCCCCGTACTTCGGGCTGGCGGGCACCGTGCGAATCCTCCCGATAGCGATGTCCGCTTTGGGCGGAATCTGGAATACAAGATGCAATGTATCCGCAGGGCCATCCAGGACGGTGCGGCAGGTCACGCCGTACCTCTCCGCCCAGAATGTGGCCGGGAAATGGTCCCTGCGGATGCCATCGTTATCTATGTGGTACGAGTCGAATGCCACGTTGCTCAACGCGTAGACGACACAACCGCCGGGATTTCCCAAAGCATCGGTCCAGCACAAGGCCACACTTCCCACTCCCGAACCCCACTGATCTCTCGTGTCCGCCCTGATCTGGACCTGGCGCACCAGCCTGCCCTTTCCGTTCGTCTGCCCTGCCCCGTCGTCGAATGTATTGTTTTCCGCTCCGGAGAGATTAACTCCATCGGGTGGACCGAATCGAATGCCATATTCCGTGTTGTTGAATATCCTGTTGCCTTCCAAGACGACCTCGAAGGGCTCGTCGCTCCCCCAGTTGGAGGCGGTCACGCCGTATTTCGACCCGGACAAAGTGCAATTCGTGATATTCGCCGAAACGCTGGTATGAATGCAGGAATCGCCGCAATTCTCCAGCACTGTGTCACGTATCACGGGGGCGGAAGGGTGTTCCTTTCCGGTATCGGTGCTGACATAGATGCCATAATGATCGGCATCCGATATATGACATCCGGCCATCTCCAGGGAACCGCTCGTTGAATAGATCGGCCAGAAGAAATTGGTAAACCGGCTGTTTTCGATGCGGACATTTCCGGATGAGTATATGGCCGCATCAGCGATTCCCGCCGTCGAGATGTTCCAGTCGAACCGGCACCCGTCGACAACCGTCACATTCTCCGATGAATCGGTCCGAACCCCGAGATATGAGCCCTGGAAGATGCAGTTGCGCATCAGCGCCGGGGTGTCGTACATCTTGACGCTGCAGTTGAAGAAGACGCAGTCCGAGAACTCGCCCGCTGCCTCGTAGACAACGACGTTCATGTTGCGGAAGGAGCAGTTTTGAACGAGGAACTGGGCCGGCATCCCGTCCCCGATGATGTACAGGTACGAATGGCCGTCGAAGATACCTTCGATAGTGTCATCGGCCTCGAATGTCACCGGGCGCAGCGCAGTCCCGTTGACGAGGAGCCCATCCCCGACCGTCAGGGACGGGGTGGAGTTTTCCGGGTCCGAGGGCGCCGACGCAGGCACATCGAATGACACGTTCACCCCGCCGGTGATCTCCAGCGAGGTCCCGTTCTCCAACTCCTCCAGGGTCGTGATGGACCGGTCAACGGTCCAAACCTCAAGGTCGCCGGCCGCTGCGCCTCCAGTCGGGACCAACGGGAGAATCATGACCAGGAGAATCGACCATGCTCCGAGCCTTCGCCTCATCCGTCCCCCCTTTCATATCGACGAACCACCACATCAACTTATCGAGTGCCCCGTCGACGCCCCTATCCATGCGCCCCGGCCCGCCCTCTCACCGGCTCCCGGAGGACCGCCGTCCCCTTGGTCCTCAGTCCTCCTTGCCTCAAGCGGCGCCGGTCGCTTTCGGTCCCGGCTCCCTGGCTCCCCGGCTCACCCGCTCTTCTTCGTTATCGGTATCAGGCACATGAAGAAGAACGGCTCCTTCCCGGCGTTGCGGAACTGGTGCATCTCGCCTGGCGGCGCCCAGACTATGTCGCCGGGCTCCAGGGCGCGCTCGTCACTGTCGAGCTTCAATGCGCCCTTTCCCTGCATCACGTAGACCTCGTGCTCGTAGTCATGCTTGTGATAGGGCGTGTGGCCTCCGGGCGCGAGCTCGAAGACGCGCATCGCGAAGTTGCGCGCCCCGCGCCGCTCGTCGATGAGCCAGCGCACCTTCACGCCCTCGGCGCCCTCCATGTTCACCGGCTCGGCCTTGACATCGGCCCAGCGGAACTTCTCGACCACGCAGACACCGGCCCCGCAATGCCCCGGCGCGGGGAAAAATATATCGGCCCCCCGTCCAATGCTAATGCGGGATCGTCATGGGGCGCGAAGAGATAGGCAACGTGTTCCACTATTACCCGAAACCGGGCGTCGCCGCCATATCCATCACGGCCGGCGGGCTGAAGGTCGGCGACACGATAATGATAGAGGGCGCCACCTCGTCCATCAGCCTGGTGGTGGAATCCATGCAGATGGAGCACGCCCAGGTCCAGGAGGCCGGCCCGGGCCAGAGCATCGGCATCAAGGTCCCCGAGCGCGTCAGGCCGGGGGACAAGGTCTACAAGGTCATTCCGACGCCGTGAACGAGGGTTCAGGGTTCAGGGCACAAGGCCGCAAAAGACCGGCCCGAGGCCGGTCTTTTAGGCCGAGAAGACCGGCTCGGCCGGTCTTCTACGGTCCAGGGTAAAATACAGGGTTCAGGGTTCAGGGAACAGGGTGCGGGACAGAGTCTGGAGTCGCATCCATCGTTGTCCCCTCGGCCCTGGTCCCTGAACCCTGAACCCTCGTCGTCCCCCTGAACCCTGAACCCTGAACCCTGAACCCTCGTCGTCCCCCTCAACCCTGAAGCCTGACCCCTCCTCCGTTCTAGCCCATGAAGAGCCCGCCGTTGACGTCCAGCACGGCCCCCGTGGTGAACGCCGCGCCCTCCGACAGGAAATAGGCCACCGCGGCCGCCACTTCCGAAGGCAGGCCAACGCGGCCCAGCGGGATATTGCGGATGCGCTCGGCCCTTTTTTCGGGCGTGTCCGAGGCGATTATGTCCGTCTCTACGGGCCCGGGCGCGATGGCGTTCACGGTTATCCTGCGTGGCGCCAGCTCCTTGGCCAGCGAGCGCGTGAGACCGATGACGCCGGCCTTGGCGGCGGCGTAATGGGCGCCCTGGGTCGAGCCCTGCCGGCCCAGGTTGGACGACAGGTTGACTATCCGCCCGCCATCGACCATGTGCGGCAGCGCCGCCCGGCAGCAAAGGTATGTGCCCGTCAGGTTGGTGCGTATGGTCCGCTCCCAGAGCTCCGGGGTCAGCGCCGGAAAGAGCCGCCGGTCGTAGACGCCGGCGTTGTTGACCAGCCCGTAGATGCCCCCGAACCGCTTCACGAACGAGCGCACCATCCTGCCTACCTGCCGGTCGTCCCCGACGTCGGCCTTGAGAAGCATCGCCCGGGCGCCCCGGGCCTTCACGGCCTCCAGCACCCGGCGCGCCCGCCCTTCGCTTTCCAGGAAGTTGAGCCCGAGGGCATACCCCTGCTCGGCAAGCAGGAGGGCGGTCGCCCTCCCTATCCCGCGCGACGCACCGGTTACAAGCACCGACCCGGCTCCCACCGCTTTCATGAAAGGACCCGCGCTACTCCTCGGTCAGGACAAGCTCGTAGACCAGGCACCTGACGTCCAGCTTCCAGTTGTTGCCCAGGTCGAGGTCGTTGCTCGTGATGTCCTGGGCCCCGCCCGCCTCGCCGAGCGTTATCTGGGCGGTCCAGTCACCGCGCCCCAGGCCGGTGGCGTACTTGCTCCCCACCTCGGCCAGCGCCTCGTCGGCGCTCCGGGCCTGGACGGTCAGGGACGCCGGCGGGTCGGTGATGCTGAAGTTGAAGCTGATGTTGCCCTTCATGTCCCGCAGGTACTGCGTGTTGTTCTCCGGGTCCGTCACCCGGAGGCCGAAATCGTCGTTGTAGGTGCCCAGCAGCCAGTGGCGGATGTCGTCGGTCCAGGTGAGCCCGAAATCCACCCGGGTCATGTTGTCGAAGCTCAACGTCACCGTCTTGTTGGCGGTGGAGTTCTCGGCCGCGTATTCCGTGACCTGCGGCAGCGAGCGCGCCACCAGGTTCCAGCCGACCTCGAAGGTCCGGAGAACGACCGTCACGGCCAACGAGCGGTTGTTCCTGGCCCCGAAATCGTCCGTGACCGTCAGGTTGACGATGTAGGTCCCGATGTCGGCGAAGGCATGGACCGCCCGCGCGCCGCTCCCGGTGGCCCCGTCGCCGAACTCCCATCTCCAGTCGACCACGGCGCCGTCGGGGTCGTTGGAGTTCTGGCCGTTGAACTGGACCTGCGCAAGCACCTTCACGTCGGCGCCGTCGAGGTCTATGCGCGCCCGCGGGTACTCGTTGATGCGGACGGTCATGTTGGCCCGGTCCTTCTTGCCCTCATTATCGGTCACAGTCAGCGTGACCGTGAAGTTGCCGCCCTCCGAGAAGGTGTGCTCCACGGACACGCCCAGGTCCTCCGTGGTGTCGTCGAAGTCCCAGTGGTAGCGGACGATCTTGCCGTCCTTGTCGGTCGAGTTGGAAGCGTCGAATATGACCGCCTGGCCGACATTGGCCGCCTTGGGCGCGGTCGTGAAGACGGCGGTGGGCGGCCGGTTCTCGCTTTTCGTGAGGCAGCCTGGCAAAAGAAGGCACAGGAGGGCTGTCCCGACCACGAGCATGACCAGCGCGCGCTTCATGTACCGCCTCTTTGTCTTGTGTAGGAAGATATTACGGCATATTAAAGGCTATCTCGGGGCCTGTCTGGGGCTTCCGTCAGCCCTGGCGCGCCTTTGGCCCGCCCGGCCGGTCCGCTGGCCCCCTTCCGCGGGCGTTTCGCCACCACAACTGCAGCGGCCGCCAGGGCCGCGAGCAATATGATGAACGGGATATAAGGCCCCAGCCCGTCCATCAGGCCGGGCTCGGGGGGCGCGGTCCTCTCCGGCGGCGGGGCGCTGACGACCACGGAGGCGGTCACGGGCATGCTCTCGCGCCCGGCGGCATCCCGGACGGTGAGCGAGACCTTGTAGACGCCGGCGCGGGCGAAGGCGTGCACGACGTGCGGGCCTTTGCCCCAGCCGGATTCCGTCCCATCGCCGAACACGAAGCGGTACTCCCTTACGCCGCTTTCCTGGTCCGTGGAGCCGGAGCCGTCGAAAGAGATGTACTGGCCCTCGAGGGGCGTCAGGTTGCCCGCAACCAGCGCGCCGGACGGCCCGGACAGGTCCAGCGCGTAGCCCTTGGACCGCCGGGCCTCCTCGTTGCCCGCGGCGTCCACGGAGTAGTACCGCAGCGAATGCCTCCCGGCGGGCAGCTGCACCCGGCCCGAGTACGGTCGTGGCTCCCCGTCGTCGATGCACCAGAATGTGCGCGCCCCCGGCTCGGTGGACAAGGCCACGGCGGGCGTCTCGGCAGTCCACTCCCCGCCCGTGTCCGGCTCCAGCGAAAGCTCCGTCACAGGGGGCACCGTGTCCAATGCCAGATCCAGAGAGCGTTCCTGGGCCCGGTTGCCCGCCCCGTCCACCGCGTAATAATAGAGCGTGCTTTGGCCCTCCGGGGCCTGGAGGGGCCCGCTGTAATTGTGCCAGGCTCCCGGGCTCCACCGGTAGACGGCCGTCGCGTCCGGGTCGGTCAGGAGCGATATCGTGACATTGCTCCGGTAGTAGCCGTTGCTCCCGTCGGGCAGCTCAGGCAACAGCACGGCGGAGCAGGTAGGTGCGGTGGAGTCGACGCGTACCGAGAACGTCCGGGGCTCCTCCCGGTTCCCGGCCGGGTCCGTGGCGTACCAGCCGAGCTCGTGCCGGCCCTCGGAGGCCAAAAGCGGCAGCAGGTACCGGGCCTCGGCGCCGCCATCCCACGAGTAGAACAGCTCGCACTGGGGCTCCGTCTCAAGCCGCAGGACGGGCGGCCGGAGGAACCAGCCGTTCTCGCCGTCGGGCTCCGCCGGGTCGGTCAGTATCGCAGAGGCGGGCATCACGGTGTCCACCCGGAACTCGGCCATCCGGTCCGCCTCCGCGTTGCCATGGCGGTCCACCGAGTGGTAGGTCAGGCTCGAATACCCCTCGGGCGGCCGGAACGGTCCGGCGTACTGCGTCTCGTTCTGGCCCGCCCAGCGGTAGAGTATGACGGCCCCGTCCTCCGAGCCCAGCCCGATGTCGGGCGCGTCGACGTACCAGCCACCACGGCCGTCCGGCGGTGCCACCGAGAGGTTGGTGACCGGAGCAGTCGTGTCCACCCGGACCGGGAAGGTCCGCTCGTCCTCGACGTTCCCGGCCGGGTCCCGGGAGTGGAACCGGAAAAGGCGGGCTCCCTCGGGCGCCACCAGCGATCCCGAATACTCGGTGTCGTTGCCGTCGTCCCACCTGTAGAGGATCGTCGCCCGGCGCTCGCTGCACGAGAGAGCAAGGGACGGCGGCCGGGTGTACCAGCCGTCCGGCGTGTCCGGCAGGGCGGGGGTGATGTTGAGCGCGGTGACCGGCGCCGTACGGTCGATGGCATCGGCCGTGAAGCAGTAACTTCCGCCGGATGTGGAGGCGCTCACCACCATCACCGCCTCGGTGTAGTCCAACCCCAGGCGCGGAACGCTGATGTTGCCGTCGCGGGTGGCGTTGAGCCTCATCCTTTCCACCGACGATTGCACCGGGTCGATGCCCACCTTGCCCAGCCAGACCTCGAGCGGGGCGGCGTCCGAGCCGTTGAACCAGAGTTCCAGGTCCGCCCCGTCGGCGGTGAACACGTAGTAGTCCGCCGCCCAGCGGTTCACGCTCCCGTTCAGGGAACAGGGATAGCCCTCGATCGGGACGGCCCGCACCCCTATCGAGAGGTTGGTGTATCCGTACCTGCCGGCGATGGAATTGTTGTCCATGAAGTTTGCCATGGTCCAGTCGCGGAACACGGAGGTGAAGTCCCTCCCGGTGCCGGCCAGACGGTTGTTGATGCCCTGTATCCCGTTGGCGGGGTCCGCCACCAGCGCCCTGATGGTGTCGTTGCCCCCGAAATGCTCGTGGAAATAGCTGATGAAGGCGTACGACGAGCCGTAGTCGTAGAGTTGGCCATTGAAGGCCGTGAGGTCGTTGTCGGGGTAGGCCTCGAAATAGCTGATGTGGGAGTTCAGCGAGGTGGTGTTGTTGAAGAACCCGTAGCACAGCTGGATGGCCAGGTCGGCGCAGCCCTCGTTGACCCAGGATTCCTCGTTGGAATCCTTTGAATGATGGACCAGGTGCTGGAACTCGTGCGCCAGTATCTCGAGCATCCAGTCCATGTCGGAGCTGTCGCCGTAGAGGTCGTTCCCGCCGGCGTAGTAGCCTCCCACGCCGCCGGCCCCGTCGATGGGATAGATGAAGATGTCCATCATCGAGGAGCCGGGCGTCCCGAACACCGCCGTATCGACGGGCCAAATGACCGTGTCGAACTGGTCCGTGATGTTTATGCAGACGGTGTCGTTGGGCTGGGGGCTGGCGGCGGAATCGACATAGAGGGTGCAGTGAACGCCGGTGACCCTCAGGACCGGGGCCCAGCGCGCGGACGCTCCGCCCTCCGCTTCCGTTGCCTGGCCCTTGCCCCGTCCCCCTTCACCAGCGCCGCCTGCGAAATATTCCGGATGGTATTGCTGGAAATAGGGCGTGCCCGAAAAAGGGATCTTTTGCCCGTCAAGGGTGTACTGGCGCGGCTGGAAGGCCGCCCATTCCGAAAGCGTTGGCGGGCCTTTCGGGGCTCCCGCGGCGAGCGGCCCGGCCCACCCGATGGCCACGAAAGAGGCCAGCACCACGGCAACCGCAAGGACCTTCCTCAAACCCCCGCTTCCCGCCGGCGTTGGATAAATTCTTTATGTTAAATAGTTATTGGAGTTCCGTCGGACAATGCACCGGATACCTCGTGACCACCCGCGCTACGAATCGCTGCTCATCCGCCAACGCATTGTGTCGGGCTCCGAGCGGGGCCTGGCGGTGCGCCAGGGTCTGCTGGCCCACGGGCGGGGCGAGGCGTTCGATTACCTGCTCGGCGAAAGGACCAATCCCGAGGCGCGCGCTGCCCTGCGCGCCGCCGCGGCGGCGCTTCTTTTGGCCCGAAGGCCGGTGCTCAGCGTGAACGGCAACGTCGCCTCTCTGGCGCCCGTTGAGATGGCCCGGCTGGCCTCGGCCATACCCGGGGCGGCCCTCGAGGTGAACCTCTTCCACCGCACCGAGGGGCGCGCCCGCCGGATAGGACGCGAGCTCGAATCAGCCCGCAACAAGCTGGGCCGGCGCGCCCGGTGGCCACGCCTCTTCGCCGGCGGCCCCGACGCCCGGCTGGCGGGACTGAGCTCCGACCGCGCCAGGTGCCATCGCGAGGGCATGTTCTCCGCCGACGTCGTGCTGGTGCCCCTCGAGGACGGCGATCGGGCCCGGGCGCTCAAGCGTGCGAAAAAGCTGGTCATCGCCATAGACCTCAACCCGCTCTCGCGCACAGCCCGGGCGGCCGACATCACCGTGGTGGACAACCTCGTGCGCGCCCTGCCGGGGCTCTTGCGCCAGGTGGAAGGCCTGCGCGGCGCCCCGAGGTCGCGCCTGCTGCGCATCCGGGACGGCTTCGACAACAAGGCCAATCTCCAAAAGGCGCTGGGCCGCATCCTGCGCCGGCTGGCGGCACTCAGCCGGACGCGCCGGCCGGCCGCCCCGGGTCAATAGGTTCATAATGCGGCAGGTCGATTGTCGCCCGATGAACTGGCGCACCTTCCCGACGGTCTTCCTCACCATCATCGTTGCCACATCTATTGCCGCCCCCTTCGCGGCGGCCCAGGACGAGGCGCTCGCCGTGGCGTTCGTGCTGGCGATGTTCGGCATCCCGGTCGTGATACGCGTGCTGCTCTGCTGGTGGGTCTACAACGACGCCCACCGCCGGGGCAAGAGCTCGGCGCTCTGGCTCGTGGTGGTGATATTGAATCCGCTACTCGGGGCGATACTCTGGCTGATGGAGCGGGACAAGCCGTCGGTGGTGTATCCGGGTTACTACCATCCGGTGCCCTACTATGCTCCCTCCTACGGTGGAGCGCCCCCGGCCTCGCCGGGCGGGTTCCGGCCCACCGTCTCCTGCCGGGGCTGCGGCGCCCAGATGCCCCTGGGGTCGCTCTTCTGCCCGTCCTGCGGCGCCCGTCAGCGGTAGGCTCAAAGCCTCTTTCTGAGGTTTATCATGTCACCCTTCTCGAAGCCCATGGAGTCGAAGAAGCGCAGGAGGCCTCCGCTGCGCCAGTCGACCATCGTGTAAACGGTGTCGACGTCTATCATCCGGAAGTTGGTGACGAGCTCCTCCATCAGCGCCCGGGCGACGCCCTTCTTCTGGAAGGCCGGGTCCACACCTATGGTGTCCACCCAGCCGATGTTGTCGGGAACGCCGTACTCCCACCAGCTGGCGGAGCCGATTATGAAGCCCACCACCTTGCCGTCTAGCTCGGCCACCAGCGGGGTGATGGGTGACTCCCGTTTGGAGCGCTCCAGCTTCTGCGCCCAGTACTCCCTCCTCTCCTTGCCCAGCACCTTCTTGTCGATGGCCACGATGGCCGGCAGGTCCTTCTGCCTCATCACCCGGATGCTTACGTCCCCCATCGCCATTGGATCGCCTCCGCGACGGGGTTGATATTCCCGGCCGGGATATTTAAGCTCATCCTTTGAGGATCTTTATCAGGACCATCCGCCGCCGCGGCCCGTCGAACTCGCAGAAGAAGATGCCCTGCCACGTCCCTAGGACGAGCGCGCCCTCCTCGACCATGAGCGAGACTTCCCGGCCGCAGAGCGTGGACTTGATGTGACCGTCG
>Ga0316626_10000358_pt1 | contig 17083 bp, 14 predicted proteins | sample OWC_Aug_T1_C1_D5_FD_207656 | JGI IMG/M metagenome (GOLD analysis project Ga0316626, IMG submission 207656) | Wetland soil microbial communities from Old Woman Creek delta, Ohio, United States - OWC_Aug_T1_C1_D5_A | ecosystem: Environmental > Terrestrial > Soil > Wetlands | place: USA: Ohio...
TGGTGATCTGGATTGGAATGACCTCCCTTTGAAGGCCGCCTACCTTCCTTTAATTCAGGGAATGATGAGGGAAGCCATCGGTACTTTTGGAGATTCGATCCCATCCACGATTCGATTCGGTGAGCCCTTTGGGGAGAAAACACCGGCTACCCAGATTGCCGGACCTGAAGGAGGGCCTGGGATCTATCAATTCTTTCCCTCTCCCGGAGAGGTGAGACAGGGAGTGAACACCCCTTTTGAAGAATCGGATTTAGGGAAACTGACGGAGGAAGAGGTCAGGAAGAAGTTTGGGAAAAAAGATATCAACATTGTGGAATACAAGGAAGGGGGGTCCGGCAATCTTCAAACAAACCGGAAAGAGATTTGGCCCTTTCTCCTTGCTTTCCTATTAATGGTCCTTGGTGTTGAGATGGTGGTGGCCAATGGAGTTCCGAGGGGAAGGGAATAACGGTTTATCGAAGGTTGCTGTGAGAAACAATCCGCAAGAGAAGAGCAACATTTCCCGGAGAAGATTCATATCTCTAAGCTTGGGACTTGCGGCTGGAGTTTTATTTCCAAGCTTTAAATCTCCTCTGTCCGCTTCTGGGAATCGAGTCGCACCGACTTTCCCTCAATTTTTTTTCTCCCAGATTAAATATCAAGGTGGACAGTGGGATCCTAATCCCCAGTTTTTGGATTCTCTCATGGAGGAGTTGGAGCTAAGGACCAGTATCCGTGGAATGAAAGAACGGCGCCTGATCACCCTTTCTGATCCTGATCTCTTCTTCTGCCCTCTTCTTTATATGGCAGGGAAAGACGAGTTTGATCCTTTTACTCCTAAAGAAAGGGAGATCTTAGGGCGATTTCTGACCTACGGAGGGTTTCTACTCGCTGACGATACTATGGGAGCCAAAGGGTTTGGGTTTGATAAGTCCTTCCGGAGGGAGATGAACCAGATTTTTCCGGGACAGGAACTGAAAAGGCTTCCATCCGACCATTCTGTTTATCGTAGCTTCTATTTGATAGAGACTCTTGGGGGACGGCAGAAGGTGAACCCTTATTTGGAGGGCATCACCCTCGATCAATGGACCCCGGTCATCTACTCTCAAAATGACCTCTCAGGAGCCTGGGCGAGGGATCGGTTCGGAAAATGGATTCATCCGTGTGTTCCCGGAGGCGAACCTCAAAGAGCTTCCGCCTTTAAGGCGGGCATCAATATCATCGTCTACTCCCTGGCCTCGGACTACAAAAAGGACCTGGTCCATCATCCTTTTATCAAGAGGCGGCTCAATTTATGAATTGGAATCGGATTGTCATCGCCCCAGTTTTTCCCTTCTGGGTGATCCTGTTCCTTCTCTCTCTTGGATTGGCCCTCACTGTCGTCCAGTATTGGATGATTCAGAAGAGAATAGGCCGTCCGAAAGCGATTCAGATATCCCTCCTCCGTCTGATCACCCTTTCACTCCTCGTCTCTTTCAGTGTGAACCCGTCTCTCATAGTAAAGAAAGAGGAAAAAATTGTTCCCGCCCTTGCCATCCTTGTCGATCGGTCGCAAAGCATGAGCTTATCTGGACAAGGAGAAAAAAAAACAAGGCTCGATGATGCGAAGGCGCTGCTGCTGGACGGGGAGAAGCCGCTTCTCAAAGCCCTGAAAGAGAGTTTTGAGGTGAAGCTCTACACCATGGGTGAATCACTTCAAGCCATTGGCGAAAGCGAACTCCCCGGTCTGAAGGCCGTGGGAAAGAGAGCGGATCTGAATAGGGCTTTGGAAAAACTTGGTTCCACGAACTCTCTGCTCCTGTTATTGAGCGACGGAAACGTCGACTGGAATGGGAGCGATAGGAAAGCACCTCCTCTCATCGCAGTTCCCATGGGGGATCCCAGAAGTTACAAAGATATTTCAATTAAAGAGATCAAGGCACCTCCCATCGCCTTCCGGGGGAGGCCAGTACAGATCGAAGTGGTTATAAAATGTCATGGGTATTCTGGAATCACCGTTCCAGTCATTCTTAGGAATGGAGCCAAGATTCTAACAGCCAAAAGCTTTTCGATTCGAAGAAGTCCTGAGGAAGGGGTCACCTCTTTTTCCTTGACCCCCGAGGAAGTGGGTTCCTTTCCCCTCTCCGTATCGATTCCCCCCCAATTTGGAGAGAGCTTAACCGCAAATAACGATGCGAATATTGCACTTAAAGTATACAGGGACAAGATTAGGATATTGATGGTGTCGGGAAGTCCAAGCTTAAATTACCGTTACATGAGAAGCGCTTTTAAGAACGACCCCACGATTGATCTGCTCTCCTTTGTTATCTTGAGAACGCCGGCAAATATCATCAATGTTCCCCTTCAAGAGCAGAGTCTTATCCCCTTTCCAGTAGAGACTCTCTTCACCAATGAACTGAAGAATTTTGACCTGGTCATTTTCGACGATTTTTTCTACCGACCCTACTTAAATCTAAACCATCTGGAACATGTGAAAGAATTTGTTAGAGGAGGGGGTAGCTTCGCCGTCATCGGAGGGCCCAATTTCTTCGGCCAAGGGGGATACGAGGGTACTCCCCTTGAGGAAATCCTTCCTGCCAGATTGTCAGGAAAGGAAGACTATCGCCGTGATCTCCCCTCAGGGGTTAAATTAAGCCGTCTGGGAATGATTCATCCGATAACTCGATTTTCTTCAGAGGGAAATAATCACCAAGGCCTGTGGCAGGAAATGCCTCCTCTGGACGGCATCAATCTTTTGGAAGCCAAGAACTCAGGGAGGGTGCTACTGGAGAGTACCGATGGAATACCGAGACCTATTTTGGTCGTAGGGAATTATGGCAAGGGAAGGGTTTCAATCCTAGGAACAGACTTTTCCTGGAAATGGTATATGGGGATGCTGGCTCAGGGAAAAGGAAATTGGGCCTACCTCAGATTCATGGAAAGAATGGTCCGCTGGCTTACGCGAGATCCAAGCCTTGATCCGGTTCAGATCACCCTGCCGGCAAAGCCTGGAGAGGTCGGACAGGAGATGGGAGTCCAGGTCCGGGTCAAAGAAGAAGGCTCCTCCTCTGCATCGAAGAGGATCGCCTCATTTTCTGTGTTCAATCCAGAAGGAACAAAGGTGGTATCTCAACTCAGAACAACGGCACAAGAGGGTGAATTTCTCGGGTCTTTTCTTCCCGAAAAGGGAGGGGTCTATAAGGTGAGAGTGGAAACTCTCGAGGGTCGTCTTGAAGAGTCCGTGGTGGTTGCCGAGGCAGTAGAAGGTCTAGACGGAGTTCCGAACCATGAACATCTAAAAAAGATCGCAGAGGCGACAGGGGGGAAAGTTCTATCAAGCGGTAAAGAGGTTTTGAGAGAAGCCGAGAGCTACGGTGAGAAAATTAAGGAGCATTTTGTCGAAGAGAAACGTCTTCCTCTTTGGAGCGCACCGTACCTGCTGGTCCTTATCCCGGCACTCCTCGGAATGGAATGGTATCTCAGGAGAAAAGGAGGAATGGTTTAGGCAAGTTCGAAGCACGAAATTTGAAATCCTAGACAAGCGCGAATGTCCAAAACACAAATGAAATGGTTTTGAAATTTTAGCCGGACCTGTCGGCGGGGAGGATGAATATGAAAAAGAGTTTGCTGTTTCTTACGGGACTCCTATCGATTGGAATGTGTTTTTTTCTATGGGACGCCGGGGCTGCCTGCCGGAATCCCAATATTGTGAGAGAGGGATATTCCTTAAGGCCGGCGGCCGCCTCCGGGGGGGTTGAGATCAAATGGTTTGGCCATTCGTTCTTTCAGATCACCTCAAGTCAGGGAACAAAGATTATTACCGATCCATTTGGAGCCATGGGCTTTCCGATGCCTGAGGTATGGCCTAATGTGGTCACTGTGGGAAGGGAACACGGAAACCACAATAACGTGAGCCTTGCCAAAGGGGCTCCCCTCGTTCTGCGGGGGACGAAGGACGGAGGACAAGACTGGAATGAGATCAACCTGCAGTTCCGAGATGTCCTCATTTATAACGTTCCAGTACACCAGAGAGGGGTTCCAGGATTTCCAGAGGCCCTGAAAGGGTCCGCCTTTGTCTTTGAAGTAGACGGTCTTTGTATCTGCCACTCCGGCGATGTCAGCGAGCCCTTCAACGAGGATCAGCTTCAGCTTATCGGGCACGTCGACATTTTGCTTCAGACGATCGGAGGAGTCTATACGATTGGTCCAGAAGAGGCAAAGAAGGTAGTTAAGCAACTAAACCCGAAGATCGTCGTTCCCATGCACTACTGGTACCATATGGGCGTTCTGGAAAGATTCACGGACGGACCTTATCCACCCCGTTTTTCCAACGCCAATAGCTTCACCGTCAGCAAAGATACCCTTCCCTTTGACACCGAGATTTACATTTTGAAGGTCGTGAGAGAGGGGGACCTCTGAATTCTTGAGTGTCTAAACCCTGAAAATGTTCTTCTCTCATCCGTAAAGCTAAGATACTGGATCTACAAAAATTTGACATTCGAACCACGGGCGAAGCATCCCGCAGGGATCAATCCGAAACATGTACAAATTTTAAAAAACAAATGGTGGAAATGAAAACTTTGGTTAATCGGAGAATTTGAATTGCTGTCCGGCTTTCTTGATATCTACATATTGTAGTTCGGGCATTTGGGCAAAAATGCACATGGCTGCTATGAACGTTGCCTTTCTAAACCTCTGAAAAGTTATCATTTGAAGATCATACCTTCCGTTTTCTCAACTCGATAGCCGGAGAGGGTTCTGGCAAGATATATTCATCTTCAAGATGCTGGTGGCATCCAATGGAGGGTCCATAGCTTCCTCTCAACACCTGGTTCTTGAATCTCATCTCACAATACAAGTTTTCCAAATCGTAATTACCCCCTTCGCAGATAAATGCTGATAAATAAAGTGTCGTTCCCGTAAAAATACCAGATTCACCCCATTTTCCCTTTCAAATGCTGGCAGTACGCTAGAATTGTGGAACAATGAACTTCTAAGGGGTGAGAAGAAGGATTTACATTACCAACCCCAAGGTTTAAACGCAACGAAAGGAGACGATGGCCGAGCTAATCGTCGCGCTGCCGCAACTTCCGCTGTAAAGGAGGAAACATAAGGAGAAAGGAGGTGGTAGAAGTAATCTTCAGAGGTAAGGATTGAAGAATGGTGAGCGGGTTGTTTTTTGTAGCCAGACTTACTAAATAACAAAAGGAGGACTTGCCATGAAAAAGATATTTGTATCAGCCACGGTAGTTATTTCCACGATAGTCCTGATGCTTTCCATCGGGGTCAACTTCTCACAAGCCGCAGAAAAAATGATGGATAAGGATATAATGATGAAACAGGGCGACATGATGACGGATAAGGGACAGATGATGATGGATAAGGGCAAAATGATGAAGGAAGGAATGATGGATAAGAACACGATGATGAAAGAGGGCGAGATGATGATGAAAGAAGGCCAGATGATGGAGAAAGAAGGGAAAAAGACAAAAGACGAAATGATGATGAAAAATGGAAAAATGATGACAAAGAACGGAAAGATGATGAAGGAAGGTAAAATGGATAAAGACATGATGATGAAACAAGGCGACATGATGATGAAAGAAGGCCAGATGATGATGGATAAGGGCATGAAAATGAAAGGGGGCATGATGAAATAGCATTTCAGGGAGGTGACCCCATGAAAAGAGGATTGACCCGAAGGGATTTTTTCAGAAGAATTGGGGTAGGGACACTGGGGTTGGGATTCGGTGTCTCTGTCTTTGACGGGATTTATCAATATGCCAATGCATTAACCGAAGAGGAGGCTCATACCCTTCTCATGAAGGGAACCGTCAATTTTATGGGATTTGTGGCAAAAGAGATTACACCAAACGATGAATTCTATATCACAACATACTCCTCGAATGTTCCCACTATCAATGTGAATAACTTTGCATTGAGGATAGAAGGCCTTGTTGAAAAACCCTATACGCTTCCAATGAAAGACCTTCAAGAGATGAAGGACAAAAGGGAGTTTGTCACCCTTCAGTGTATCGGCAATCCGGTGGGAGGAGATTCAATTGGAAATGCCCTTTGGGAAGGGGTAACACTGAGAAAGATCATAGAGAAAGCTGTGCCTAAGAGTGGTCTGGTTAAAACCGTCTTTTATGCGGACGATGGTTACACAGATAGCATCCCTTACCCTCTTTCGCTTTCAGATGACGTATTCCTGGCATTCAAAATGAACGGAGAGAATCTCCCAAAGGTCCATGGCTATCCTCTCAGAGCCATTGTCCCCGGTATTTATGGAATGAAAAATGTCAAGTGGCTCTCCAAGATCGAGCTTGTCAATTTTGACTTTAAAGGGTACTGGGAAAAGAAGGGATGGTCAGATGATGCGATCATTCCGGTTAAATCTCAAATCCTGATGCCGATGGAAGGCAAAAAAATACAGCTTGGTAATTACGTTATCGGCGGCATTGCCTACGGCGGAAGATACGGAATCAGTAAAGTCCAGGTATCCATGGACGGAGGGCAAAACTGGCAGGATGCGGACATGAAAAAGCCTCTTTCAAAGTGGGCGTGGGTGTTATGGAGTTATCAATGGAAGCCTACGAAAGAGGATAAGTATTCAATCAGAGTGCGAGGATTCGATCAATCAGGAAAAGTGCAGGAGTCAGACGCACTGAAAGGAAGCCTCTTTAGAAGTCGTGCTTTTCCCGATGGCGCAAAAGGAATTCATTCGGTGAACGCAACCGTCCAGAAGACGTAGGGTCAGCGCATGAACGGGATGATAAGCAATCGAATCATGAAGTGTTTGGTCTTCGTGGCTCTGGCCACTCTGTTCATACCTTCGGGACACGGCGCTGTTTCCGTACAAATAAATGAAGAATCCAAAGTAATCTTTATCGTGAGGTGATACGACGTCGGAAAAGAAGCCCTGGAAGGGCTGAAAGGTGTTAAGAAAGTGGAAAGAGGCTTTCGTAACTCGAAGGAAATAAACGCCGTGTATTATGATCCTAGCCTGATATCGATTGAAGAAATGGAGATGGCCTTACACAAGGCTGGAACTTCCTGGGAACATTAAAGTAATAAAGAAAATATAATAATTGCGGCCACTCCGCCGCATAAAAGCCATAAGTGTCCCTTTTAACGGAAGAACTGTGGGAGGTAAATTTCTTGTTACCGCAGAAGAGGATTACCAAAGACACATTCCTTGAAATTTTCCCCTTTTTCCAAAAGGGATCTCCCGAGGCGGTGAACGATATTCTGTCTACTGCCATGTATGAAGCTCTGCCTGCCAATACAATGATGCAATTAGAAGGGCAACCATGTGACAGCCTGGGGCTCATGCTTTCGGGAGTGAAAAGGATTTATAAAGCGAGCGAGAGTGGTCGGGAAATAACCCTCTATGAGGTGGGCCCAGGGGAGACCTGCATACTGAACGCCTCGTGTATTTTGTCAAACATCGTCTGTCCGGTTAATGCTGTATCTGTTACTGATGTCGCGATGCTTTCCCTCCCGGCCAAAGATTTCCGCGAACTGGTTGCGAAATATGAAGAGATGCGAAGCTTTGTTTTTGTTGCTATCAGCCAGAACTTTGCCTCCATTATAGAACTGATAGAAGAGGTCGCTTTCAGGAAAATGGATGAAAGACTGTCTGATTACCTTGTCGAAAAGTCTGAACACGGGAAGGTGCCAGCGACACATCAAAAGATAGCCGATGACCTCGGAACAGCAAGAGAAGTTGTCAGTCGGTTGTTGAAGGATTTCGAGAGAAAAGGAATCCTTCGTCTTTCAAGAAATCTTATCGAGTTGATCAACCTTTAACCCCTCCCTTCTCCCTGTAACAAAGTCACATATTATTGGTAATAACGTCACTGAAATTTCATGGGGACAATGGTTATATTAGGTATAAAGAGAGGCGAACGTCCAATCTCTCTTTTGACCCTTAGATGGTTTGAAAGCGATGTAGAAGAGGAAAGGAGGAAACGACGATGGCACATTCAGCAGAAGTGAACACCGACGCCACAGGCTACGTGATTCGTGGCTACGATCCGGTAGGATTCTTTACGGAGGGACGCCCGCTTCCTGGTCGCTCCGATTTTTCGGCAGAATACAAAGGCGGAACGTACCTTTTTGCTTCCGCTGCGAACCGCGATGCGTTCAAAGCGAACCCAGAGAAATACGCGCCTCAGTATGGCGGATACTGCGCCTATGGAGTCGCTGTAGGAAAGAAGTTCGACATTGATGCCGCATCCTGGCGCATTGTGGATGGGAAGCTCTATTTCAACTTGAATCCTGTGATTCTTGAAAAATGGAGTGGGGAGGTCAACGAATATATTCGCAAGTCCGAAAAGAACTGGCCACAGATCCGTGCGAAAGCTCCTTCAGAGTTATGAAAGCTTGTAGGCGGTACAATAAGGTCATTGGGGGCGTGTCGAAAGTAAACCGGGTGACTGAGGATCTGCCTAGCAAGCCGCGACGGGTGAAGATGGAAGGACCGAGGAAGGATGAAACCCGTGCAAGAGGCCGAGCTCAATTGTGATGAGACCAATCACAATTGCATTACAAAGTCTCTTTGGGGAAGAAGGAACACTTTAAAATTCCCTTTCCCTAATTATTTTCGTGTCCTTCCCCGAGATGGCTCGTACATCGTTTTTTCTGTTGCCCTGCCGCCAGCCCTGCTTTTAGGATAGGGTTTCCACTACCGGAAGAATACACGATGTACCTGATCTACTCCTAATACCCGCTCGTTCCCCACTGGCATTCGCTGGGCATGTAATACGTTGGCAACTGCGCGAGGGCACCTATTTTGCTATAGTTTAAATAAGACGGAGTGAATGATGAAAGTTAAAAAATGGCTAGCGGCTTCCGTAATGATTCTGTTCGCCTTGATCATTGCGATCACCGGAGTTTGTGGCTGGTAGGATCGCAATTATTTAATCCGTATCCATTAAAGACTGGCAGGTTGTGGATTACGATATCGAGGGTCTCAATATCTGCTATCTACTCGCCACATCCAACGACTCTAAGAAGTTACGATGTGGAAGACATATCGAAACCTAAAATTAGATTAGGAATCCCTAATTAGATTTATGCTGCTCGCCGGTATATTGCCGCAACCGTTCAGCTCCAAACTACAAAAAATCCAAACCTTTGGTAATTACCCTACGACTTTCCCTTTATCCTGACCAGACTTTGGCAGACCGCATCAAAAAGTGGAGGTTGGAACGGGGGTTATTTCAGGTGGACTTGGCCAAGAGGATTGGGGTGAGTGAAAAGATTCGGGACGGTTCTCGCATTGATTGAAAATAACTGATAGATACAGACTATTTTTGATCTGCTCCTCTTCGGTCTACGGTTACCCAATCAGACAAATTTTCTATAATCAGGAGATCAGGTTCCGGTCCAGAGTCCGGTACTGGATGGCTTCGGAGAGGTGGGCCGGCTGGATATTTTCCTGGCCTTCGAGGTCGGCAATGGTCCGGGCGACCTTCAAGATTCTCGTATAGGCCCTGGCGCTTAATCCAAACTTGTCGATGGCCAACTCTAATAATCTCTGACTCGCCTCGTCGATCTGGCAAAACTTTTTGATATGGCGGTTGGTCATCTGGGCATTGCTGTATATTTTCATCCCTTTGAACCGTTCGATCTGAATCTTTCGAGCCGAATCGATTCGTTTCTTGATTTCCCTGGAAGACTCCCCCGCCTCACGACTCGCCAGGTCCCGATACTTCACTGCGGGGACCTCAATATGGATATCGATTCGATCCATTAAAGGCCCGGAAATCTTTGACCGATAGCGTTGAATCTGGGGAATGGTGCAAGTGCATTCATGGTTGAGGTCACTGTAATACCCGCAAGGACAGGGGTTCATCGCGGCGACCAGCATAAAGCGGGAAGGGTAGGTGAGGGAGGTGGCTGCCCGGGCGATCGTTACCCTTTCTTCCTCCAAAGGCTGTCGCATGACCTCCAGAACATTCTTCTTGAATTCGGGCAATTCATCGAGGAAAAGAACCCCATTATGGGAAAGGCTGACCTCACCGGGTTTTGGGATCTGCCCTCCTCCGATCAGACCTGCATCGGAGATCGTGTGGTGAGGACTTCGAAACGGTCGGGTGGCAATGAGGGCGCTGTCGGGCGGGATCAATCCCATCACGCTATGAATCTTTGTTGTTTCGAGGCTCTCCTCAAAATTCATATCCGGCAGGATGGTTGGAATGCGTTTGGCCAGCATGGTTTTTCCGGAGCCGGGGGGACCGATCATAATCACATTGTGGCCCCCTGCCGCAGCGACTTCCAGACATCGCTTCACATGCTCCTGACCCTTTACATCGTTGAAATCAACCGGATAATTCATCTCTGTTTTAAAAATTTCGTTCAGGTCCACTTCAACGGGATCAATATGAAGGCTTTCATTCAAGAATTGAACGCAGTCTGAAAGCGTATCGAGAGGAAGGATCTGAATTCCTTTTACCACGGCGGCTTCTTTTGAATTGTCCCTGGGGAGCAGGAGGCCTCGATATCCTGCATCTCTTGCTGCCACTGCAATCGGCAGCGTCCCCCTTATCGGTTTAACCTGTCCATCAAGGGAGAGTTCACCTAAAATGAAATAATGGGCTAATTTGCTCTTTTGGACGATTTCGGTTGCCGCGAGGATGCCGATGGCCATGGGGAGATCGAAGGCTGCCCCTTCCTTCTTGATATCCGCCGGGGCAAGGTTAACGGTGATGCGGCGGGCTGGAAAGTCGTAGCCGCAGTTCTTGACAGCTGCCTTGACCCTGTCCTTGGATTCCTTGACCGCACCTTCGGGAAGGCCGACGGTGGCAAAGGCAGGAAGGCCCTGAGCGATGTCTACCTCCACCTCGACTACATAGGCGTCGATTCCAAAGACCGCACTGCTCAAGACCCTTGCCAACATAGAGATACTTATATCAAAAAGGAGAAGGTCTCACAAGTTAAAATCTTATCCAAAACCAGTTTTACCGCAGAGCCGCAGAGACCGCTGGGGAAGATTTTTGAGAATCCTATTTTGGACAAGAGAAGTGATTGAAAATTGTTATGATATATGAGATAAGTGAAGCTCCCCGCCTGCGGGGCGGGGCCGTTCGACAGAACTCACGGCTCTGAGCTTGTCGAAGAGCTTCCCGGAGAGGAAGTTTCGTTCATATTGTGCCCCCTCCTGCCTGCCGGTAGGTACGGACCCCGCCTATGCCGCTTTGGCGGGACGGGGCACGTTCCGGCCAGACGAGTATGAAGAGGTTTCGAATGACTCGCCAAAAAATTAACACGCCTCCTGAGGGTGGATCAAAGTTTTTTTACGGATATTTCGTAGTGGGGGCATCGTTATTGATCATGTCGACCATGTGGGGTGGGTATTATGCCTTCGGAGTCTTTTTTAAACCGGTGCTCAATGAGTTCGGGTGGACGAAAGCAATGACATCAGGAGCCTTCTCCCTTGCCTCACTGATGAATGGCTTACTGGCCATTGCGATGGGGGGGCTTACAGATAAGTACGGCCCCCGGATGGTGATGACAGTCTGTGGTTTACTCTTAGGTTCAGGTTTTATCCTGATGTCACAGATCAGTGATGTTTTTCATCTTTATCTATTCTATGGAATATTCGTAGGCGCTGGAATGAGCGGTTCCTTTATACCGCTGACGTCAACCGCGGTAAAATGGTTTTTCAAGAGAAGAGGTTTGATGACGGGCATTGTTGCGGCGGGTAGCGGAATAGGCGCCCTGATCGGCCCCCCGGTGGCCAGTCGCCTTATTCCAATCTATGGTTGGCGCATGTCCTATGCGATCCTGGGCGGCATCACTTTGTTAGTGGTTGTTCTATCTGCCCAGCTCATCAAGAGAGATCCGAAACAGGTTGGCCAAGTTCCCTATGGTGAAAATGAAACAGGGGAAGTGGGCTTGAATTTAAGAGTCGCAGGGTTTTCGCTAAAAGAAGCGGTCCGTACTCCGAAATTCTGGGTGTTTTTCACGACGGGTTTCTGTTATGGATATTGCGTTTTTGCTATCATGGTCCATATTACACCTCATGCCATTGAGTCAGGGATGCCAGCCGTTCGTGCTGCCAATATTTTGGCGACGATTGGAGGTTTCAGTGTTCTCGGAAAACTTTTGCTAGGAAGAGCGGGTGATATCATTGGAAATAGGCGCACCTTGATTCTTGGCTTTATTCTTATGTCAGCCGCCTTGATCTGCTTGGCACCAGCCAAGATGGTCTGGATGCTCTTCTTGATCACGGGTATCTTTGGGTTTGCTTTTGGCACGATCGCTGTATCCCATTCCCCACTCTTGGCAGAGTTGTTTGGATTAAGATCACACGGTTTGATTTTTGGAGTTTTTGGGATCAGCGTGAGCTGTGGAGGTGCCGTGGGTCCACTGCTGACGGGCTATCTGTTCGATGTGACCAATAGTTATCAGATGGCTTTTCTACTCTCTGCGGTTCTGAGTCTTGCTGGCGTACTGTTCGCTGCCTTCCTAAGAACTGAGAAAAAGTGACGGGAAATCTCTTACTGGAATGATGGGGGAGGGTGAGAAAACCATTATTCCAGTGTTCCACCATTCCAATATTCCATGTTTGGATGGTGTTATTTTATTTTCCAGGTGGTGCCGGAAGGGGTATCCTCTAAGACAATTCCTTTTGAAAGAAGGCTCCCTCGGATCTCATCTGCTTTTTTAAAATTCTTCTCTTTTCTGGCCAGATTTCTCTCCCCAATGGATCGAAGAATTTCCTCCTCGGTAAGATTCAACTTTTTTAACCCTTCTTCTTTTTGTTGAGCCAAATACTGCTCAGGAGCCTCTCTGAATAAACCGAAAACCCAGCCTGTTGTCAAGAAATGGTCGAGACCTTGCTTTAGCAGATGGGCGATCTCCTCCGTCGGTCGGCCCTTCGAAAGCGTCAGGAGACTATTGAAATGGGTTTGAAGATCATAGAAATATCCTAAAGCCTGAGCCGTATTGAAATCGTCATCCATGGCCTCTTCGAATTGGGCTTGGAATGACTCAACCGCTTTGCGGCAATTGTCGATTATTGGAGGTTCCGTCTTCTTTTGTCCCTGGAGCGGCTTCTTGAGTTCCTCCTGAACGGAGTCTAGGGTAGTGTAAAATTTGTCGAGTCCGATTTTTGCATCGTTGAAACTATCCTCTGAATAATCCACAGGGCTTCGGTAGTGGTGGGAAAGAAAGAAGAGGCGAAGAACCTCGGGATGCCAATCCTTAAGGATTTCTTTGATGGTTAGAATGTTTCCAAGGGACTTGGACATCTTCTCCTGATTGATGTTGACAAACCCATTATGAATCCAATACCGGACAAAGGGTTTTCCGGTCGCCCCCTCGGATTGAGCAATTTCATTTTCATGGTGGGGGAAAGTGAGATCTCTTCCGCCCCCGTGGATATCCAAGGTTTCTCCCAAATATTTCTGGCTCATCACAGAGCATTCGATATGCCAGCCCGGTCTTCCTTTTCCCCAGGGGCTTTCCCAGAAAGGTTCCCCCGGCTTGCTGCCTTTCCAGAGGGCAAAGTCAAGGGGGTTTTCCTTTTTCTCATCCACATCCACCCGGGCACCCGCCTGCATATCTTCCAGATTCCTCCTGGAGAGTTTCCCATAATCCCTAAATTTCTGTACGGAGAAAAAGACGTCCCCTCCGCTCTGGTAGGCAAATCCTTTTTCAACAAGGGTGGAGATGAGCCGGATCATGTCCGGGATGTGCTCTGTGGCCTTTGGCTCAACGGAGGGTTTTTCCAGACCCAGCCTTCCCATGTCCACATTAAATTCACCGATATATTTCTCCGCAATCGCTTTCCAATCCACACCCTCCTCATTCGCCTTCTTGATAATTTTATCATCAATATCGGTAAAGTTTCGAACGAAGGTCACGTCATAGCCGCGATATCGAAAGTAGCGATAGATCGTATCAAAGACGATTGCAGACCGGGCATGACCGATGTGGCAGAGGTCGTAGACCGTTACGCCGCAGACATACATCCCCGCTCTTTTTTCATGAAGAGGAATGAATTCTTCTTTTTTCCCGGTCAGAGTATTATGGATGCGGAGGCTCATAGATCGAAAATATAAGATGTCAAATGTCAAAGTTCAAATTTCAAATGAAGCCCAAATTCCAAATATCTTGGGAAACAAATTTGAGAAATAAGCATTTGACATTGATTTGATATTTGGATTTTGACATTTGAAATTTAAGTTACTTCCAACGCCATTTTTAGGCGTTGGATGATCCTTTCTTTTCCGAGGAGAGGGAGTGTTTTGGCCAGCTCGGGCCCCTTTGTTTTTCCGGTGACCGCTGCCCGAAGCGGGGCATAAAGGCTTTTCCCTTTGCGGCCTGTCTTTCTTTCCAATTGAGACAGCAGAGAGTCCTGCCCCTCCGCTCGGATGTCGGACGACTCCTCCAAGAAACGGAGGATGGAACTCAGGGTCTCCCGATTGATGGGGTCCTGGAGTATGGTTTTGGCCCCTGCCTCAAAAGAGAATTTCTCATCGAAGAAGATACCCGCATATTGATCCACTTCTGAAAGGACGATGAGATTGTCTTTTAAAATCCCAGAAATTTGATCGAGCCATTGATGATTGGTTTGATCGATCCGTATACCGGACTTTTGAAGGTAAGGGATCAGGAGATTGGAAAGCTGTTCGTCCTCTTTCGCCCGGAGGTAGATACTGTTCAGCCACTCCAATTTTTTGCGGTTGTAAACGGGTGCACTTTTTGAAACATCTTGAATTGAAAATTCCTCTATCATTCTTTCCAGAGAAAGGGTTTCTTGGCCAGAAGGGGGCGTCCAGCCCAAAAGAACGAGATAGTTTTCGAGGGCCTCCGGCAGAAACCCTTCTTCTCGATATTGGGAAACCGCCGTGGCGCCGTGCCGCTTGCTTAACGGTGAGCGGTCCGGTCCGAGGATCAGAGGATGATGCGCGAAGATAGGAGGTTGCCATCCCAGTGCCTGATAAAGGAGAATCTGCCGGGGCGTGTTGGAGAGATGGTCTTCCCCTCGGATGACATGCGTGATGTCCATTAAATGGTCATCCATGACGCACGCAAAATTATAAGCAGCCATTCCATCGGAGCGGACAATGATAAAATCGCCGATCCCAGCGGAATCGAAATTCATCTTTCCATGGATGAGATCTTCGAAAAAGATCGACCCTTTTTCCACGTGAAACCGGGTGACCGGACGGAGGCCCGAATCTTCCATCGCAGCAATCTCCGCAGCAGGGAGCGAACGGCACCTTCCGTCGTACCTGGGCATTCTTCCTTTGGAGAGTTGTTCTTTTCTAAGTTTTTCGAGCCTCTCTTCAGAACAAAAGCACTTATAACTCTTTCCTTCTTGAAGTAGCCGATCGGCAAATTCGAGATAGGTGGACAGACGTTCAGTTTGGCGGTAAGGCCCCAATGGCCCGCCTCGATCGGGACCCTCTTCCCAGGAGATCCCCAGCCATCGGAGATCTTCCATAATCCGATCCATGGAGGCATCGGTTGATCTCTCCACATCCGTATCTTCAATGCGGAGAACAAAGATTCCTTGATGCCGTTTTGCAAAGAGAAAATTGAAGAGGGCCGTCCTGGCATTTCCGATGTGGAGAAGCCCGGTCGGAGCAGGAGCAAAGCGAACCCGAACTTTTGAATTCATTTGAAATCCTTCAGCTATTACCAAATCTCAAATTCCAAACTTCAAATCCCAAATAAATCTCAAGCACCAATTTCAAATGACCGAAACCATTTTTTTGTTTAGAATTTCGTATTTGGATATTGGAATTTGTTTGTTATTTGGCCTGCCTGCGCGAAGCCGCTTCGGCGGAGGCAGGTGCTCGGGATGTGGTGCTTATTTTTCATTTACCAGGGCCACGGCATAGGCGGCGATCCCCTCTTCTCTCCCGGTAAACCCCAATCCCTCTGTTGTGGTCGCTTTGACATTGACTCTTGACGGCTCGATCCCGAGGACATCTGCAATCTCCTTCACCATTCTGGGGATGATCTCAGAAAGTTTTGGCTTTTGGGCGACAATCGTGGCATCCACATTGAAAGGAGTGAATCCCTTCCCCTTTACCTTGTCCAGAACCTTCTTTAAGAGAATCGTACTCTTGATCTCTCTGTATTGAGGATCGGTATCCGGAAAATGTCTTCCAATATCTCCCTCTGCAATCGCCCCCAGCAGGGCGTCACAGATCGCATGGATGAGAACGTCCGCATCCGAATGCCCTTTCAACCCAAATAGGTAAGGGATATTTATCCCTCCCAAGACCAACGGTCGGCCCGAAACGAACGGATGGACATCATATCCAAAACCCACTCTCATTTGCCTCTTGCTCCTCCTCGCGACCCTTCTTTTGGAAGGGGTTCCATCTTCAGAAAAAGACTGGCTAACGCTAAGTCTTCAGGGGTGGTGATTTTGATGTTCCTATGGGATCCCGGAAGGATATGGACCTTCACCCCCAGCCGTTCGACCAGAGAGGCATCATCCGTCCCAACAAACCCATCCGCGGTTGCCCGATTGTGAGCTTCCCTGATCACATGGATCTGAAAGGTTTGCGGGGTCTGAATTTGCCAAAGGAATTCCCTGTCCAACGTTTTGAGAACCGTTCCGTCCGGATTGGACATCTTAATCGTCTCTTTCACCGGTACGGCCAATACGACGGCTCCATATTGTACAGCAGAGTGGATTGAATCCTCAATCATGGCCTGGGTGACGAGAGGCCGGACCCCGTCGTGAATCGCCACGATGTCCGCATCCTTTGGAAGGGCATCAATTCCATTTTTCACAGACTCCTGCCTCCACTTTCCACCCGGGACGATCTTGGATACCTTTCGGAATCGGTACTTTTCGACGATTTCTTTCAAGCAATAATCCATATCCTCCTGGCCGACCACCAGGCGAACGGAACGGATCAGAGAACAGGCTTCGAACTTATCAAGGGTATGCGCGAGGATAGGCTTTCCTTCCAGGAAGGTGAATTGTTTCTTCCCGTATTCGGGTGTCGGTGCGACAGTGGTTCCGACTCTTGTCGACTTCCCTCCCGTAAAGCGAAGTCCCTTTCCTGCGGAGACAATCACTGCGTCTGCTTTCATCATTCAACGGATAAAAAAAACCTCACCCTTCCCCTCTCCCCTCGGGGGA
>Ga0316626_10000359_pt1 | contig 17079 bp, 18 predicted proteins | sample OWC_Aug_T1_C1_D5_FD_207656 | JGI IMG/M metagenome (GOLD analysis project Ga0316626, IMG submission 207656) | Wetland soil microbial communities from Old Woman Creek delta, Ohio, United States - OWC_Aug_T1_C1_D5_A | ecosystem: Environmental > Terrestrial > Soil > Wetlands | place: USA: Ohio...
GAGCCTCAGCAGCGGCAGCAGCTCCTGCGGATCGTCGTGATGGAGACCGAGCGCCTCACGCGCCTGGTCAATCAGGTGCTGGATTTTACCAAGATCGACTCCGGAGCCTACCAGTGGGTCCGCGAGAATCTTGACCTGGCCGGTGTCGTGCACGATGCGCTGGCGGCCACCAGTCAGCTGTCGCAGAACAGGAACATAGCCGTTACGCAGGAGGCGCCGGACAGCCCCGTCCTGGTGTTCGGGGACAAGGACCGCCTGGTGCAGGTCGTCATCAATCTTCTCTCGAACGCGATCAAGTACTGCGAGCCAGGCATCGGCCGCGTCCATCTGGTGCTTTCCCGCGAAGCGGGTGAAGCGCGACTGGCAGTGATCGACAACGGACCCGGCATCGAGCCCGGAGAGCGCGAGCTCATCTTCGAGCGATTTCATCAGTTCAGGGACCCCGCGAAGGGCAAGCCCCAGGGTACGGGTCTGGGTCTCGCGATCTGCAGAACGATCATTGAACATCACGGCGGGCGCATATGGGTGGAAGGCAATCAGTGGAGCGGCTCGAGCTTTCTTTTCACGATACCGTTAACGAACGGCTGATCTTCCACGTTCCCCGTTGTTCGCCCGGTTCTCTCACGACTCACCAGTGAGGAGGCCTTGTGTTCACGAAACAGGATGCGTCGGGCTATATGAAAGCCCTGGACAGGATAACGAGGAAGACGCTGGTCCATGGCGCCAGGACGCTCATGACCGAATTCCGGCTCGAACAGGGGGCAGTGCTGCCGAAACACCGGCATCCCCACGAACAGACGGGCTACCTCGTGTCCGGCCGCATGGACCTCACGATCGACGGCGAGACGCACGCGGTGGCCGCCGGGGACAGCTGGTGCATCCCGGCGGACGCGGAGCACGGCGCTGTGGCCCGCGAGGACTCGGTTGCCATAGAGGTGTTCAGCCCGGTGCGGGAAGACTATCTCCCGTAGAACGGCAGCGGGCCTGCATCAGCCTCATGCCGTACCCGGTCCGAGCGGGAAGAGCACGCTCGCTGCTGACGGGCGTTGGACGTTTCCGCTGATCAATTCCCTCCGGAGGTGCGTCATGCGTTGCCGGATCCCGTTCATGGTTCTGGCCTGCTCCTTAGCGTTACAGGGAACGGCCCTTCCCGCTATGGCCGAGAAGAATCCATCAGAGCAGGAGTTCTGCCGGCTGGACAGGAACAATGACCGCAGCATAAGCCTTGAGGAGTTCGCGGCATGCGAATTCTACAAGCTGGAACATGTCAAGGAGCTCCCCTATGCAGAACCGAACGACCTGCGGCAGCGTACGGACATCCGGATCTCCGACGATGAGCTCAAGGCCTACCTGTTCAAGAAAGCGGACAAGAACAAGGACCAGATGATCAACCGAAAGGAATGGGAAGAGTTCTACAATTCGCTCATGGACATGGAGCCGGAAGGCGGCGCCTCCCGCAGGCACCACGACCTCCGGTAGGCCGTGCGACCGGTGAGATCATCCTGGTGTTCCCGCGTCGTTTCCGACGCGGCACTTCGGCGTCACGGGAAGCGGCAGGCGATGCCGAGCATCCAGGATGTAGCGGTCACGTCGACGTCCTGGTCCATATGGAAACTGCCCGAATCGAAAGAGATCTTCCGCTGGGTCACGCCGCCCGTCAGTGCGATCATCGGATCCAGAGCCACGTTCACGCCGATCCCGTATTCAGCCCCCGGTCCCCGGTAGTGGGTCCCGCCGCTGTCGCCGATTGCGTATTGACCGAAGCCCAGGAACGCATAAGGCGTGTACCTGCTGTCGGGGATCGGGACGCTCAGCCTGAGGGCGAGGGCATATCCGGAGAACGTCTGACGCTCAAGGCTGGTCATGCCGAGAAACGACGTATCATGCCAGCCCCAGAACCCAGAGCCTTCGATCGCGACATAGTCGTTCGGCCCCCATCCGATCCGCAGCTCGATCCCCGGTCCGGCGTCGAGGCTGTCGACGTAGGCCTTGTCGACGGAATCGCCGCTGTTCATCTGGAAGGAAGTATAGGTCCCCTGGATGACAGCATAGGATCCTTCCGTGGCCTCCGCAGAGGGAGCGAAGAGCGTGCAGGACGCGATCATGAGAAGAAGGAAGCCCCTGACGGGGCTGCTCGTTCCCGCGCTGCATCCCGCTTTCGCAAGAGATCTCCGCCGCCTCAGCGCCTTTATGAGGAGGACAGGCCCGCAACAGAGCGCAATGGCCAGTAAGGCGGCCTGCTCAGGATGCCTGACCGCGAAGATGGCCGGCATCAGCGCACCCCGGGTGAAGGTACGCAGTGTTTCATGCCGCCGGATATGGTCGGCAATGGGCGGCGAGACGCGGTAGTAGTATCGGACGAACGCCCGGCCTACGCGGTTCGTCAGCAGATGTCTGTCGCGGAATGTCCTGAGAGTCTGGACCTCCGGCGCCATGTCGCTTCCGAAGGCTGCCGTCGCAATGAAACAGCCGAAATAATATCCGCCCCCGCCGCTTCCGCCTCCTGCGTAGTTATAGGTGCTGCTGAACGTGGCGAAGCAACCCTTGATGCCATCCATGGTCACTGCCGTTGATGTTCCCGCGCCGCTGCAGTTCCCACTCCATCCATCGAATGTTGATCCGCTGTCCGGCGTTGCTGAAAGGTTCACGACCGTGTTCAAAGTATAGCGGGCTTGGCAGTTGGTGCCGCAGTAGATGCTGCCGTCAGTCGAGCTTACCGTTCCGCTACCGCTTCCCGATTTCATGACAGCAAGCGTGAGCGGCCCGCCAATCTCGCCTACGGAGCCGCTATAGTTGTGTGACACGTAGGCCCGCATTCCATCCGGACTGATGGAGATCCCCGTAGGATTGGAGCCAGCGCCGGTGGGGAACGATCCTTGGAGCGTGTCCGTTGACGTATCGATATATCCGACCGTGTCATTGCCGGTATTCGCATTCACAACGAAGACCCGCGATCCGTCAGGGCTCACGGCAATGCCTCGGGGCATGCTGAAACCAGTGATGGTCGCCGATGTGGTGAGCGTCGCACCCGCTGTGTACACAGAGACACTATTGCTGTCGCTGCAGCTCACGTATGCCTTTGCACCATCGGGCGTCACTGCGATCCCCACGGGGTGCGATCCCGTAGGAACAGAGTCCACCACAGACATCGTTGTCAGGTCGAAGACCTTGATCTCGTCGGTCCCGGAGAAGGCAAAGTATGCATTCACGCCGTCGGGATTAATCGCGATGCCCATCGGGACTGCGTTCGGATCGGAAATCGCTGTGATCGTCGCCTTGGTCGTAAGGTCCATTACGGTTACTACCCCGCCCTGGGAGTTGTCGGAAAAGAGCAGGGTCCGACCGTCGGGAGTGATGGCAATGCCCTGCGGATTGTTGTCCGCGCCGCCCCCGGCGCTTCCCGGAATGGTCTCGATGGTGTTCAGGTTCGCGGCATCGAGCACTGTGATCCCGCTGTAGCCGTTTGCAACATAAAGACGCTTTCCCGCGGGATGCACCACGAGGCTTTCAGCGGGGCCCCACAGGTATTTTGGCGAGAAAAGAAGGCTGTTCGTAGCCGTGTTGATCATGGAGACCGAGCTGCCATTCTTGCAGGCTACGTAGGCTTTGCGGCCGTCAGGATTGAACGCGACGCCGACGGGCCCGCAGTAGCCGAGCGAAATCGATCTGCTCTCCGCCGGTTGGGGAGATGCGACAACGATGCTGAAGGGAAAGGGGCTGAATGCCTCGCCACGGGGAGTCAGCAGGGAGAGCGGGCCGGTAGCAAATCCGGACGGCGCTGTTGTCACGAGCTTTGTTGCCAGAACGGTCAGAAATCCCGATGGCGAAGTGCTGTTGAACTGGAGCTGATTGTCCGTGGGCGCGGGGCCGAAGCCGGTCCCGCTCACCGTCACGATCGTGCCGGGCAAACCGGCAGGGGGGCTCACATACGAAATGCGCGGTCCGCCGGGTTTCGCGATCTGCATGCCGGTGAAGATCCCCTGTGCTCCGGTGCCCGGCTGTGTCCAGGCGCCGGTGGCGGTCCGTTCGGACAGGCTGATCCCCGTCAAAACCCATTCGTTCTGATAGCACGGCGGCCGTGTCACGGTGCCGGAAACGATGTTGTTCGGCCCCACAGCGCCGACGAGATCGCCGTCGGGGCAGTCGACATCGCCGTCGAGCCGGAACGTTGCCCTCACGCGGTACCCCGGCTGGGACAGGTCCGATTCCCAAGTCCCGCTCACTGGCCCGATCACGGGATCATACCCCGTCCAGGACCCGGCCCATACGCCCGACAGGTCTACTGCCGGCTTGGGCGGGATGGGATCACCTTTTTCGCTGCAGCTGATAAGAAAGAGGACAGACAGGATGATGAGACAGCGGAAGAGCAGGACGAGACGACGGAAACGATTGTGCACCATTGCAGCACCTCCCCCCAGAGAATGGCACACAGCACTTGCAGACCGTATAAATAGTGTAGCAGAACAAGGGGCTTTTTCAAAACGGAAATTGCTGATACAAAATCAATTACTCATCTGTCATAGTGAGGAGCACCGCAGAGCAACCTACCGCGAGAGTGACGCACTCCCTGTGTCGCATGCAATGACAACGTAATAATACTTCATGGGTTGTCGGTCATGAGTGATGGCCCGCCGTGTCACGGGAACCCGCCCTGAACGGATCTGCCCGTCCCAGGGAGCACCTGTTCTCTTCAGGAACCATGCTTGATTTTTCGCTGACCGGTGTATAATGTGCCCACCGATATGCCGGTGATGACTGACAAGAGAATGCGCCTCCCGCTCGGCCCTTCGCAGGTCAGGTCCTTCCGGAAAAAGGTCCTCGGCCATTACGCGCGCCACGGCCGCGACCTGCCATGGAGGAAACGCGTTACGCCCTACCGCGTGCTGGTCTCGGAGATCATGCTGCAGCAGACGCAGGTGGAGCGGGTGATCACGAAGTATGCGGAGTTCCTTGCGGTGTTCCCCGATTTCCCGTCGCTCGCGAAAGCACCGACCGCGAAGCTGCTCAAGCTGTGGTCCGGCCTGGGCTACAATCGCCGGGCCCTGGCGCTCAAGGCCCTGGCGCAGGCCGTCGTGGAGAAGCACCGGGGACGACTGCCGCCGGACCCCGACGTGCTGGTGACGCTGCCGGGCATCGGCCCGTACACGGCGGGCGCGATCGCGGCCTTCGCGTTCAACAAGCCGGTCCTGTTCCTGGACACGAACATCCGGCGCGTGTTCATCCATGAGTTCTTCCACGACCGGCGGAACATCCGTGACAACGAACTGCTTCCGCTGATGCGGCGGACCCTTGACGTAAAGGACCCCCGAACATGGTACAATGCCCTCATGGACTACGGCGCCCTGCTCAAGCGTGAGCAGGGCAATCCGAACCGCCGCAGCGCCCACTACAGCCGCCAGAGCCCCTTTGCGGGCTCGAACCGCCAGGTCCGGGGCGGGATCCTGAAATTGCTGGTGGGAGGAGCCGCGCTCACGCCGCCGCAGATCGTCCGGAGGTCGGGCGGGGATGCGGGGCGGGTGACGAAGAGCCTGGAACAGCTCGTCCAGGAGGGATTCATTGTGAAGCAGAGAGGACGGTACCGCATCGCATGACGTACAAGCCGCTCGCGCCCGACTATATCCAGTTCTATCCGACGCTCCGCTGCGACCGGAGCTGCGGCTTCTGCTTCAACCGGCCGGTGCCCGAGCTGGAGGACATGCTCTTCTCAGCGTTCCGCCGGATGGTCGACCGGGTGACGGCCGCCGGCGTGCAGGTCCTCGACATCATCGGCGGCGAACCGACGCTCCACCGGGAGCTTCTGCACATGATCGAGCACGCCTGCGGCAAGGGCATGAAGGTCAATCTCAGCTCCAACGGGAGGGCCCCGGACCTGCTCGCGGAGATCATGAGGCGGTTCCCCAGGGCTACGGTCGGGGTCTCGGTGAACGATCGCCGGGGGCTGAAGGACCTTGAGCCGTTCCTCCGGAAGCACCGCCCCGTCGTCAAGACCGTCTTCCGCAGGGATGTGGACCACGGCCTGATCGAAGAGGTCCTCGCGCTGGCGCCGAAGCGCTTCTACCTGCTGTACCGCGACGCCCTCGGCCCCGGGGACCTGGCGGACTCCATTCCCTTCGACCGGTTCCTCGAGGAAGTGCGCCTGCGGTACGGCGACCGGCCGGGTGTCGTCTTCTGCTCCGGCTTCCTGCCCGATCTCGATCAGTATCCCCAGCTGCGGACGACCCGATGTCCCGCCGGGACGACGAAGCTCGGCATCCTTCCCGACGGCTCGGTCTATCCCTGCAACCTCTTCTTCGGACGCGCGGAGTACCGGCTCGGGAACATCCTCGACGATCCCTTCGATGCGATCTGGCGCAGCCCCGCGGTCGCGCGCTTCCGGACCTATTCCGGGAACCGGTGCCCCCGGACCTCCTGCACGCTCCACGGCAGATGTCACGGCGGCTGTCCAGCGCACAGCCATGCGCACACCGGAAAGCTTTCGGCCCCCGATCCGCGGTGCGGGGAAATCTGAACTCTTTCCGCGGGCCAGATCTGTTATACTATCAGCACCATCCAAATCTTATGGCAGGATCGACGGGAGAGCGTGGAGAACCGTCAGCGATCCATCATCCTGTCCGCCACGGAGGTTTCCATGGTCACCGCACTGGTTCTTCTCACCGTATCCCGCGACCGGGTGAACGAGGTCGCCGAGGAACTTGCAGGCATGAAGGGCATCACCGAGGTCTACTCCGTTGCCGGGCGGTACGACCTGGCGGTGGTCATCCGCGCCCGGGACAACGACCAGCTGGCGGACCTCGTGACGCATCACATGCTCAAGATCAAAGGCATCCTGACGTCCGAGACGCTGATCGCCTTCCGCGTCCATTCGCGCCACGATCTCGAAGGCATGTTCTCGATCGGGATGTAAGGACGGACGCGGGGACGCGGAGACAGGGGGACAGGGAGAAGAGATACAAGCTGTTTTGTTCCCCTTTTTATATTTCCCGCCGTCTCTGCTGTTTTGCGTGCTTGTCCGGTCTCTGTGCCTCCGTGGCGCCGCCTTGTCTCCCCTTAAAATCCCGTTGAACAGGCACCTGAAATAGTATAGAATAGCCGCACTTTTCCCCATCCGGCCCTTTACTTCATTTCGCAGGAGGAAGTGATGAGACAGACGAAGATCGTTCTCTCGGACAAGGAGATCCCCACGAAATGGTACAACATCATGGCGGACATGCCGAACAAGCCCAAGCCGCCGCTCCACCCGGGAACCAAACAGCCTGTGGGGCCCGATGACCTGAAGCCCATTTTTCCCATGGACCTGATCCTGCAGGAGGTGAGCACCGAGCGGTGGATACCGATCCCCGAGGAGGTGCTGGACATCTACACGCTCTGGAGGCCATCGCCGCTCTTCCGGGCGCACAACCTCGAGAAGGCCCTCGGCACGCCGGCGAAGATCTACTATAAATATGAAGGCGTGAGCCCGGCGGGCAGCCACAAACCGAACACGGCCATCCCGCAGGCATACTATAACAAGAAGGCGGGTATCAAGCGCATCGCCACCGAGACCGGCGCGGGCCAGTGGGGCTCCTCCATGGCCCTGGCCGGGGTCTTCTTCGGCCTCGATGTGACGGTCTACATGGTCAAGGTGAGCTACGACCAGAAGCCCTACCGCCGGCTCATGATGGAGACCTGGGGCGCCACGGTGCATGCCAGCCCGTCGAAGGTGACGAACGCGGGCCGGAAGATTCTTGAGGCCGACCCGAACAGCTCCGGCAGCCTCGGCATTGCCATCTCCGAGGCCGTCGAGGATGCGGCAACGCACAACGACACCAACTACGCCCTCGGTTCGGTGCTGAACCATGTGTGCCTGCACCAGACCGTCATCGGCCAGGAAGCCAAAAAACAGCTCGAGATCGCCGGCGACTATCCTGACGTGGTGATCGCCTGCTGCGGCGGCGGCAGCAACTTCGCAGGCCTGGCCTTCCCGTTCCTGCTTGACAAGTTCAACGGCAAGCAGGTGCGCGCCATCGCCGTGGAACCGGCGTCCTGCCCTACGCTCACCAAGGGCGAGTTCACCTACGACTTCGGCGATGTGGCAGGCATGACTCCGCTCATCAACATGTACACCCTGGGCCATGACTTCATGCCTTCGGGCATCCATGCCGGCGGTCTTCGCTACCACGGCGACTCGGCGCTGGTGTCCCAGCTCTACCATGACAAGTTGATCGAGGCGCGCGCTTATCCGCAGCTCCCGGTTTTCCAGGCGGCGATGCAGTTTGCCAAGACCGAGGGCATCATCCCCGCGCCGGAGAGCAGCCACGCCATCAAGGCCGCTGTCGATGAGGCGATGAAGGCCAAGGAGGAGGGCAAGCAGCGCACCATCCTCTTCAATCTCTCCGGTCACGGCCATTTCGATATGCAGGCCTATGGGGATTTTCTGGCAGGGAAGCTCATCGACCACGAGCATCCGGAAGCGGACATCAAAAAGTCGCTCGACCGGCTGCACACGATGCTGAAGTAAGGTCGGGCGGGAAAACGGAGCAACGCAGAAACGGGGGAGCCGCAGGGCTCCCCCGATTTTTTTCAGCCCTGACCGCGCCGTGGCGATCCTTGATCTGCCGGGCAGCTCAGGCCCTTCCGAAGCAAGGCGCCAGAAGAGAAGTTGTAATGCTGACCGCTCCTGGCCAGTGGATAACGGACTTAACCGTCTCTGGAGGAGGGAGACGGATCACGACTGCTGCTCAAAAGGGGAAGGGATACCGAACGACATCTCCAGGGTGCGGGGTCTGAAGGCCGGCACGGCGCCCGCTAGGGCGATGCGGGCTTTTTGATCAGCTCCAGGGCATTCTCGGCAATGAGCAGATGACCGTCAACTTCCCGGACGATCTCCCGGGAGGCGAGGAGCTTCATGCATTTCGACACGGCTTCGCGGGACGAGCCGATCATGCCCGCAAGCTCCTTGTGGGTCCGCTTGCCGGCCTTGAGAAATCCCCGCGCACCCTTGTCATCCGGCGCAGCGACGTCCAGCAGCGCCCGGACGAGCCGTTCCGCCACCTCCTGGAAGGCAAGGGCCTCGATCTTATCGTCCGCCTTGCGCAGACGTCCGACCATGGTGGTCATGAGCGCGATCGCGATCCTCGGATCTTTGGTGACCAGCTCCAGGAACACAGGCTGGCTCAGGACCGACAGCTCCGAATCGGTATCCGCAACGATCGTTGCGGACCTTCCCTGCCCATCGAGCAGGCTCAGCTCGCCGAAGAATGCGCCCTTTTCGAACCGGGCGAGGACTATCTCGTCGCCCTCATCGTCCGTAAGCACGGCCTTCAGGCTCCCGCTGTCCACGATGTAGAGATCGGTGCTCATGTCGGTCTTTTCGAAGACGATCGCGCCCTTCCGGTACTGGACCTTCCGGCACCGCGAGGCGATCTCCCGGAGCTGGGCATCCTTGAGATGGGCAAAAAGGGGAATCTGTTTCAGGTAGTCGATCAGCATGGTTTCCGGAGAGGGTCGGTCTGCCGGGTGATCCGGCCGGAACCCCTGTCCTCGGCTCCTTTCGGGATGAATGGAATGATTGCAACGCACTATACCACAGACCGCCGGCGAAGGAAATATCAGCTTGACAGATAGGTAGGAAATAGGTACTATTGTAAACGTCCGCTGAACATGCGGATAAATTCACATGAAAGGTAAAGGTAACAGCAATGGCAGAAGGTGTGGTGAAGTGGTTCAACGACAGCAAGGGGTTTGGTTTTCTGAAGCAGGAGAACGGTGAAGATGTGTTCGTGCACTTTTCCGCGATCCAGTCGGAGGGCTTCAAGTCGCTCAAGGAAGGCGAGCGCGTGACCTTCGATATCGTCCAGGGTCCCAAGGGCCTGCAGGCGGCCAACGTTCAGAAGGCCTAACAAAAAACTACAGCGTTAACAATCCTGAGCCCCGGAGCGATCCGGGGCTTTTTTATTGCCCGCCTCCAGCCGACCTCACCGGGAGGGAAATCTGGTCCAGAGTCGTCTCAATTAATGGCCGCAGGCCGCTTGGCCGCTAGGGACACAACGGTTTGCAACCGGCACCCGGCGGTCCTTCAATAAGCCGCGCGAATCAACTGGTCATATCCCGTCACGACTATGTGTCCGTTCGTGGTACGCTGCGAGGATCATCCCGTGCGCCCGGGCGGCCAGGTCTTTCCGCGAGCTGTGCTGGTGCACGGCGATGGTCGGGAGCACGTCGCATTCCACCTCGACGGACCTGAGCCTGAGCAGGCGCGGCATGTGCTCAAAGAACGTCGTCCCTCCGTAGTAGTAGACCGAGTCCCTGGTAACCTTATCCACGCGACGGCCGTTCGCCATGGTGTAGCGGATGCAGACCGGCAGGAGGCTCGTGCCCGTGGCGATGGCCGCGGTAATCAGCGAGTTCTTGAAGGGCCGCACCGTCTCGCCGTCCGAGGTCGTTGCCTCCGGGAAGAGGGCGACCGACGCCCCCTCGCTGAGCGCCTGCGCGATCTCGCTGATCTCCCGCTTCAGCCCTGTTGGGCTCCGGCGCTCCACGAAGAGGCTCCCGCCCAACCACGAGAAGAAGCCGAGGGGGAAGGTGCGCTTCAGCTCCACCGAGGTGATGAAGACCGATGGCAGGAGCGAGGCGATAATGATGATGTCGGTATAGGAGAGATGGTTCGCGAGGATCAGATGGTTCACCCGTCTCGCGCGGCCGCTTTTTCGCTTCAGCCGGTGGGCGAGGACACGGATGCCGAGCACCCGGAGGCCGACGCGCGCGAAGAACGAGACATTCCCGGCGAGACGCGCCCGCCGGCGCGCGCGGCCCGCGGGCAGCGCCAGGATACCCAGGGCAATCACCGTATACAGGATAAGGTACAGGAAGATGGCGATGGATTTAAGAAGTATTCGCATGAAGGAATGCTATGAATGCTTTACCAGCTTGATACGGCTGATTGGGCGAAACGATTGAGCAAAAAGGACACGTCCAGGGTTGCACCGGCGGCCGATATATTAGGAGGTGCAGAATGCGAGTTGTTGGTTGCATGAACGTGCGGCATCAGCGGCATCCCGCGACTGCCTGGATGCCATGGCTGACAAACAGCAAGTTTCCAAATCCTAGTATCTGGTCGATTTCAAGATATTGAAACGGCAGAGCCCAAAGGTCACAATCTCGTCCTCATAAACCATGGTGGTACCGAAAGTGATAATAATTATAGAATTTTATAAAGCGCATTATCTTCATCGATAGCTAAGGGTGTTTATTTTGATGCTTATTAAAACCCATCTGCTGAAGGAAGAGTATCTTTATCATAACCATGTGAATAGAGATATCCTTATGCTGTGGCGGAACGCCTATCCCGGGAAAAAACCCTATATCACCGCTCTGTCCTCTTCGTTGTCTCGAGCAGGTGGTACCCCCTGTGCCGCCACACCCCATTTTGAAAACAGATCCTAGCGTGCCGATAGGTCATCGAGCAGCCTCTTGAAGGCAGGCGCCTCGCGCAGGAGCCGGCCGGCGACCTCGCGCACCTTGTCGATCTGATCTTTCGGCAGCTGCAGCCTGGTCTTCACCTGCTTGAAATAGAGGCGCTCGGCGGGTTCCTTCAGGTTCTCGAAGGTGACCTGCGCAAAATACGCGCGCCGTTCCGGAGCGGCAGCCTGCCAGGCTGCCAGCTTGTCGCGCACCTGCTCCACGCCGTCCAGCGTGATCCGGTCCACCGGGATCGACCACATTTGGTCGGTCACAATGTCCGTGTCCGGCGGTGCATCGGAGGTATCCCAGTTCACTACGGGAAAGCGCAGGGCATTCACGGCGATCACCACAATCTTCTTGGCCCGGCGGAACGCTGCAAGGTCTTTTTCGTCCGGAGAGACCTTCAGGATCTCCATGGCCCTCACCACCTCGGCCAAGCCGAGATTTTCCGAGAGGCCGCCGTCGAAGATGTGGATGTATGGGCGGGCCGGGTTCTCGTAGGATTGAAGCGCCCGGGCGCGGTACAGCGCTCGGCCCGGCGTCTCGGACCCGGCGGCAGCGGCCTCGGCGGCGGCCTGCCAGGCCGCCGTCTTTCGGCCGCAGGTCCCGCCGCGGTTCTCGAAGGAGATCGGCGTGAGCAGCGGCGGCAGTGCCGTCGAAGTGGCGACGGCCCGCGCAAGCGGGACCTTCGAGAGGTCGCCGCAGATGGCGTCGAACTGGTCCTGGGTGAAGGAGAATCGGGCTCCGGTGGTGATATCGGTGCCGTTGATGATCACGAGCGGCCCGTTGGCCTTCTGCAGGTCGGCGAAGGTGGCATGGTCGAAGACCGTCTCGTCGTAGAGCTCGGCGAAGAGGTCCGATTTGCCGAAGGTCCCGGAGGGGAGCCGGAACCAATTGGTCGGCGTAAAGATGCGCCACGCCAGATCGCTCTCGAATGTGCGCGACAGCACCTTCGATTCGAACTCTTCGAAGGTCTTCTCGCCGCGCAGGGCGTAATAGGTTGCCGGGAAGGTCCCGCCCGATACCGCTGAGATCACGTCCACCTCGTCGATAAGGCGGCGCTTCACGCCGTTCACCGTCACCTCGGTGCGGCGCAGCTCCTCCAGCACGCCGTAGCCCAGCGCTGCGGCTCGCGTGCCCCCGCCTGAAATGGCGAGGATCACCAGCAGGTCATCGGACTGGCCGGGACGGGTCACCTCGCCGAAACGGTAGCCGGGCGCGCCGGCCTGTTCCAGCCGCGGTGTGGCCGGCCAGTGGGCGCAGCCGCCGGCGAACACACTGAGTGCCGCCAACAGGGTAACAGTGCACACCGAAACGAAGATCGAGTTGCCTTTCATGGTCGTCCTCCTTGTTTTACTGTTTCCTTCATGTTCTTCTAGCCTTGGGATATGGCCCCCGCGGAAATCGTTATGATGTGACGGTACGGGAACGTAGATGAGAGAGGAGCCATCGGCCATGGAAAGTCACTGTTTCGACCACGCCCTTGTCTGTATTTCATTATGGAATAATCCCGCTTTTTTTTCAATGAGAAACTCGGTCTGACGGCGTTCCTCGTTCCTCCGTTAAAAAAAGTCGCCGCGGATCTCCGCCCATGCACGAGGATAATTTACCGCATAATTCGGGCCAAAGGGTAAATCCGATTTAGTTTCTAACGGAGTTTACATCCCTCCGAACGGGCGCTATACTTTAATTGAAAGAGCGCTATGGTTGGTGCGACTTAAGTCATCAGCGTTCGCAAGCCCTAATCCCCTATTACAAGGAGAACGTCAGTCATGATGATCGAATTCAGTGTTGTTCCCTTGGGCAAGGGGGCGAGCGTGAGCGCGGTGATCGCCCGGGTCCTGAGGATCGTCATGGACAGCAGGGTTCCTTACAAAGCGAATCCCATGGGCACGGTGATCGAAGGCGAATGGGGACAGCTGATGGACCTTATTAAAAAGTGCCACGACGAGGCCATGAAGGACGCGGACCGGGTGGTGACATCCATCAAGATCGACGATTACAAGGAAAAAGGGCGCCGTCTTGAATCGAAACTGGAATCCGTCGAACAGAAGCTCGGCACTAAGCTGAATCGCTGAAGGGAGGGAGCCGCCATGACAAGAAACTCGAATGGGACCGCAGAGCGGGTCAGGATCCTGGAGAAGGCCGTCGTGAACCTCGGCGACACCCTCAAGAAACGGGATGTCGAGTACGACGAGGAGCTTCGCGACATCATGAAGGAGCTGAAGGCCCTGAAGGTGTTCCTCTCGCGGAACGTGCCTGAGTTCAAGACGCAGTTCCCTGAGATCCAGCGGAAGGTGAAGTGAAGAAGAAATCTAACGGGGGCAAGCCGGAACAAAAAGAACGTGAACGGAGGGATCTTTGAAGCCGAGAGGGCGGATAAGGATCCAGGAAGGATCATGATATTTCATCAAGATGCGTGTCAGTAGAGTGTGACGTGAACAACGAGGAGGCAGACCATGAAAGCACCCGCAGGAAGAGGAAAGAAGTACGGCACGAGCTATAAGAAGAAACTGGTGACAACCGACGCGTACCTTGTCACGGGAACGCAGGGCGTGGGAGTGTGCGAAAGCTGCCAGGCGGTGTACCGGAACAAGCGGTGGTACGTGAACGGCGATCTCGTCAAAGCCGGCACGCCGACGACCACGGTGGTCTGTCCCGCGTGCCTCAAGATCCGGGACAACTTCCCGGGCGGGATCGTCACCCTTGCCGGCGGCTACGTCCTTCCGAACAAGCGGGAGATCATGAAGCTCGTCAAGAACGAGGAGGACCGCGCCCGGGGCTTCAATCCGCTGGAGCGCGTGATGTCGATCAAGGAGAACGGCCGCGGGAGCATCGTCATCAGCACGACGAACGAAAAGCTTGCCCAGCGCCTCGGGCGCGCCATCAAGAAGGCGTTCCACGGGAAGCTCGCGTATAACTGGTCCCACGACAACAAGCTGGTGCGCGTCGACTGGGTGAGGGAAATGGAATAGGACCGGCGCAGGAAAGGGTCCGCGGAAGGCCGCACGACGGGGGAGCCGGCCGAGGAAGAATGGCAGTGACAGCGCGAAGCGAGGATCTGTGATCCCCGCTTTTTCTTTGAGAGGGCCGCCCGAGTATTAATAAACGCTTCGGCCGAATTACTAAAGGGGGCCGCATCTCGCTGCTCCTGCGGGTCTACTCTTCCTTTTTCAGCGAAGCCAGATATTCGTCCCATTCGGTGGGGAGGAGATATTTCTTTTTCGTGTTGCAGTCCTTGCAGGCTGGCACCACATTGCCTGATACCGACTTTCCGCCGCGCGTAATGGGGATGAGGTGGTCCATGGTGAGCTCGTCGGCCTTGAATTTCCCGCCGCAGTAGTAGCAGATCCCCGTTGAACGCTTTCGTTTCCACCACTGGGAGTTCCGCAGTTCCCGGGCCCGGGCCTTCTCCCGTTTGATGTGCTCCAGATCCGAGGTGATGAAGTGATCGCTCATTAGCCCAATAGTAGCTTTTTCCCCCCGCCCTGTCACGCAGAAAAATCGGTGAAATCACTTAAAAGCGCCCCACTATGTAACATCCTAAAAAATAAATAATTTTCTTGACATAAAGATTGTGGATAGATATACTTTGCGCAAAGGTGGTATAAAGTGGGGAAGGGTGGAGCGGGTGCGCTGAATGTTCCGGGGCAGCTTTGAACATAGTGTTGACTCCAAGGGAAGGGTGAGCGTTCCATCGCGGTTCCGCGACATCCTCGCGGAACGGTATGAGGGCCGGCTGGTGCTCACCATGGACTTCGACAAGTGCATCATGGTCTATCCCCTCGAGGAGTGGGAGCGCGTCGAGGAGAAGATCAAGTCCCTTCCCCAGTCGCAGAAGGAAGTGAAGGACTTCACGCGGTTCGTGTTCTCCAATGCCACGGAGTGCGAGCTCGACAAGCAGGGCCGCATCCTCATCCCGCCGGCGCTCCGAGAGCGCGCGGGGATCAGCAAGGGCGTGATGGTCGTGGGGATCATCAACAAGATGGAGATCTGGGACAAGGCCGCGTGGGATGCGAGGCGGCCCCAGAGCGGCGACAAGATCGGCGAGGTGCTGTCCTCGCTGGGCCTATAGTGATGGAAGGCAAGATCAAGATATATCGGATGAACCTCGAGGGTGAGGTCGACGCGGCCAAGATGGCTGAGATCAGCCGCATCATCGGCCAGTTGATCAAGGGCGAGATGTACGGTCTGATCCTGAACTTCGAGGCCGTGGAGCACGTCAACTTCGCCGTGCTGCCCTCTCTCGTGGACGAGCGGAAACGGCTCCAGTCCTTCGGCGGCGATATCCGCCTTACGGCCCTGTCAGACTATCTCAAGAACATCTTCAAGACGACGGGGGTTCTGGAGGGGTTCCAGGTGTTCGAGACCGTGCAGCAGGCGGCGAAAAGCTTCGGGGCGTCGCTGAAGGACGTCGAGACGAATCTTCCGCTGGGACTGTGACATGGCATTGCGGATTGCAGATTGCGGAATGCGGATTACCAGGCAAAGGCTGTAACATGGAAGACAATCCGCAATTGGAACATCCCCCCGTCCTGCTCAGCGAGGCGGTGGACCTGATCGGTCCCCGGCCGGGCGGCGTCTATGTTGACGGCACGCTCGGCGGCGGCGGTCATGCTGAGGAGATCCTGAGGCGATCGGCGCCGGACGGGATCCTGATCGGCCTGGACCGGGACGCTGATGCGGTGGGACGGTGCCGGGCGCGCTTCGCGGCATACGGCGATCGGGTCATCCTCCGCCGGGCGAACTTCCGGGACCTTGACGAGGTCCTCTCCGGGCTCGGCCGGGCGGACGTGGACGGCGTCCTGCTGGACCTGGGCCTCTCGTGGTTCCACATCCGAAGCGCAGAGCGGGGGTTCAGCTTTCTCGCGGAGGGGCCGCTCGATATGAGGATGGACACCGGGAGTGGGGCAACGGCCGCCGACCTGGTGAACACGCTGTCCCGCCAGGAGCTTGTCCGCATCCTGCGCGAGTATGGTGAAGAGAAGCGGGCGAATGCCATTGCGAAGGCCATTGAACGGGCGAGGAGCCGGGGGCCGCTCACCAGCACGGTCCAGCTTGCACAGGTCGTCTCCAGCGTTTTCCCGCCGTATCCGCCCCGGCGGATCCATCCCGCCACGCTGACCTTCCAGGCTTTGCGGATCGCCGTGAACGACGAATTGGGCGCGCTCACGGATGGTTTGAACGCCGCCATCGGCGCGGTCCGGCGCGGGGGGCGCGTGGCGGTCATTTCGTTCCACTCGCTTGAGGACCGGATCGTGAAGCAGACCCTGGCCGGGCGCGCCAAGGGCTGCGTCTGTCCGCCCCGCCTTCCGGAATGCCGGTGCGGGAAGGAGCCGGACCTGAAGGTCCTGACCAGGCGGCCGGTAACGGCGACGGAGGAAGAGATCGCGGCAAATCCCGCAGCGAGGAGCGCGAAGCTCCGGGGAGCGGAGAAGCTCTAGCGCGGGCACCGGGACGACGGGAGACGATGAGCACACGGGCCGGACAGATCGGGAGCCTTCCCTTCATCGACAGCAACGGCGGCAGCCTGCGCAGAGTCGTGATCGCCGCGCTGGTCGTCGCCGGCCTGATGGTGTATGTCGCCGGCAAGGTGCAGATCATGCGGCTCGGATACCAGATCGACGACCTGGAGAAGCA
>Ga0316626_10000360_pt1 | contig 17076 bp, 11 predicted proteins | sample OWC_Aug_T1_C1_D5_FD_207656 | JGI IMG/M metagenome (GOLD analysis project Ga0316626, IMG submission 207656) | Wetland soil microbial communities from Old Woman Creek delta, Ohio, United States - OWC_Aug_T1_C1_D5_A | ecosystem: Environmental > Terrestrial > Soil > Wetlands | place: USA: Ohio...
GGAGGCGGCAAGGAAAAAAATCACCCCTTAATCACCGCTTAAGGGCCACAGCTTTTTACCCGCTGAGTAAAAAGCCTGAAAAGAGTCATTTGTGACGTCATTCAAGGTGCATCATCCGTCCCCCATAAATTAAAGGCAATGACGGAATAAGTCATTATTTCTATTACGTTTTTCCATATAATAAAACCTTCTTCTTCTTTTCTTCTTGCCAATTCTTTTGCTTTATAAAAAAGCCCTTGACACACTGAATAACATATGTTATATAACAATCGTTATACAATAAAGGAGGCTGTTAAAATGCCTTTAAAAAGTTCGTTTACAAAAGATGCCTTCGTTGATGCGGCTTTTAAGATCCTTCGCACAAAGGGATGGGATAATCTTTCAGCACGCTCCCTTGCCAAAGAATTGAATTGCTCCACCATGCCTATTTATTCTTACCTGAAATCAATGAAAAGTCTGTATGAAGCATTGAGGAAGAAGGCTGTTGACCTATTGATTACTTACCAGACCACTCCAAGAACCGGACAGATATTCTTGGATATGGGCGTTGGATATATTTTGTTCGCCAAACAAGAGAAGAATCTTTTTCGTTTCCTGCATCAGAGAAAGGAAGGAGAAGAAAAATATCAGGAGATTGAAAAAAGAATTAGAGAATCTGCTTTCAAAAATCTCACTCAAAATATGAAAGCGGATCCGATTCTTGATGGCTTGGATGAGCAGACTTTAAAAGAGGTGCTGACTACGATGTGGATTTTTGTTCATGGCCTTGCCTTCTTAGTGAATAACAATGCAATCTCGGATGACGAAAATTATATTCTGGAAACCATCAAAGAAACAGGAAGACTTCTCATCCTGGGAGAGAAAAGTAATAAGGAAGCGTAATCTAAATCCGGTTCAAAATTCTGTGGAAATAAATAGACGAGTGAAAATGGAGGAAAAGCATGATGAGCGCGATGATCGAGAAACAAAAAGAATTTTTTAACAGTGGGAAGACACTGCCTCTGGAATTTAGAATCAACCAGCTCAAAAGACTAAGGGACAGCATCGAGCGTAACGAAAAAATAATCCTTGAGGCCTTGTACAAAGACCTTAGAAAATCGGAAATCGAGGCATATAATTCTGAAGTCTTGGTCGTCACAACGGAGGTTGATTATGTTCTAAAAAGAATTAGCAAATGGACGAGACCGAGGAAAGTAAGAACTCCCTTGATGCATCAGCCCGCCAAAAGCCTGGTCTATCCCGAACCGGCGGGAGTGGTATTGATTCTTGCCCCCTGGAATTATCCTTTTCAATTAACCTTTGCGCCTTTGATCGGAGCCATCGCCGCTGGAAATTGCGCCGTTCTGAAGCCATCGGAATATGCCCCGCATATGTCCGCAGCCATGGCTGAAATCATTCGCAACGACTTTGGACAAGACTACATCACGGTGACGGAGGGAGGGGTGGAGGTCTCAAAGGCATTGCTGCAAGAAAAATTTGATCACATCTTTTTTACCGGGAGCACAAATGTTGGCAAAATGGTGATGCGGGCTGCGTCCCAACATTTGACCCCCGTGACGCTGGAACTGGGCGGGAAAAGCCCTTGCATCGTATGGAAAGATGCAAATATTGAGGTGACCTCCAGAAGAATTCTATGGGGAAAATTCATGAATGCAGGACAGACCTGCGTCGCTCCGGATTATCTTCTGGTTCATAAAGATGTTCGCGAAGGATTAATAGAAGCTTTGATCAATGGCATCGGTAAATTCTACGGCCCATCGCCGCAACGAAGCAAGGATTATGCCCGGATTATCAATCAGAACCATTTCGAAAGACTGATAAAATACTTAGAAGATGGGACGGTCCTCTTCGGGGGAGAGCACGATAAGAAGGATTTGTATATTTCCCCAACGCTGCTCTCAGATGTCAAACAATCCGCTCCGGTCATGCAGGATGAAATATTCGGGCCGATCCTGCCGATCTTTGAATTTGAGACGATGGAAGATGTAATCGATCGGATTAGATCCAAACCCAAGCCTCTTTCGCTCTATCTATTTACGAACGACAGAAGTGTCCTGGAGGCCGTTTTGAGAAATACTTCTTCCGGAGGGGTGTGCATCAACGACACCGTGAGTCACATCGTTGGAAGCGGATTGCCGTTTGGAGGAGTTGGAGAAAGCGGGTTCGGAAATTATCACGGGAAGGCGAGCTTTGACACCTTTACTCACCCTAAAAGCGTTCTTAGAAGGAGCTTCTCGTTCGACGCAAGAATGAAATACCCGCCCTACCAAGTAGAATTGAAAAAAATTAAGAGGATCTTGAAATTTCTACTGAGATAACGGAATGAAGCGACCCGCAAGGTTTGATTTGAAAAACCGAAGAGGTAAAACATATGAAACTGAAATTAAGGACCATCCTTCTTATCACTTCCTTCGTCCCCGTCATCGTTTTCAAAGTGATAGCCCGGGTCGGTGATGCCACCTTGTCGCAGGCGAAAGTGGCTACCGTGGTGGGTCTGGTGCTTGCAGGAATTCAATTTAGTCTTTCTAAAAGGTTGCTCAAGCACACAACCTATTTAGAGAAAACCTTTCTTGGGTTCCTTGGGTTTGGGACGATATGGGTTTATTTAACGCCTGTTCACGTCTCTTCCTTATTTGTCGATCACTCTACGACGCTTCTCTATTTTGCTCTTTTCTTAACAACCTTCATCCCTCAATTGTTCGGCTATGATCCTTTCACCTACGCCATCGCCAAACAAATAACCCCGGAGACGGTTTGGAAGACCCCTTATTTTCGGACGATTAATCTTCACCTCACTTATTTTTGGAGCATCATTTTCTTTGTCAATTTTTTTTCAAGCTGGCTGGGAAACGGAAAGCCTCTATTTTCAATTCTCATTCCGTTAATCGTTATTTTGGGGATTGGCCTCCCCGTGGTGAAGATCTATCCGAAATATTACCTGAAACGGCAGTTCTCCTCCCAGCCCATTGACCCGTCTCTCATCCCAGCCACAGCCAAGGAACTCATCTCGAGGATGCCCATGGGTTTTCGTTCCGAAGCTGCCGGTGATCTCAGGGCGGAGATCCAGTTTGATCTTTCCGGGGAAGGAGGAGTAAAAGGGGTGCTATCGATTTCAGAAGGAAAATGTTCATTCCGGGAAGGAGAGTCTCCCTCTCCTACCCTAACGATCCGCTCTCCGGCCGATGTCTGGCTGAAGATCGCCCGTCAAGAGATCAACCGGGCACAAGCCCTGATGGATGGGCTTTATGAAGTCGATGGAGATATGAATTTACTCATGAGAATGGGAGACCTTTTCCGTCCTCCTACAAAGGCGACAGAGGAAGAATTGCCCCAGAAAGGAGAGAATAAAATGAAGATATTGGCGATCCAGGGAAGCCCGCGACCCAAAACCAGTAATACGGAGATTCTTCTTCAGGAATTCCTGAAGGGGGCACAGAGCCAAGGGGCGGAAACCGAAACAGTCTACCTGAAGGAAAAGGAGATTCACTCTTGCGTAGGATGTTATACCTGCTGGGCAAAGACTCCGGGAGTATGTGTATTCAAGGATGATATGCCGGAACTTTTAGAGAAAGTGAAGGGTTGTGATATTCTTGTTTATGCCACTCCTTTATACAATTTCAATATGACCGCGCTCGTGAAGGCTTTTCAGGAAAGGCTTCTGCCCCTTCTGGACCCTCATCTGATCAAAACGGGAGAGGCTTACCGACATCCTCAAAGATATGCAGTGAACCGGAAGATGGTCGTCATCTCCACGTGCGGTTTCCCCGAGGTTTCTCATTTTGATGGCCTTAGGCAAGTCTTCCGCCATCTGGAGCGGAATGGGGGCGTACCCATCATTGGAGAACTCTTGATGCCCGGAGGGGAGCTTTTGAAACAACAAGGAATGCAAGACAATGTTCAAGGTGTCCTCCGGACCGCCTATCGAGCGGGGATGGAGGTGATTAAAGAAGGAAGGGTCCTAAAAGAAACCGAGATGGAAATCCAGAGACCTCTTGTTCCACCCGATGCGTTGGCCGAGATGGCCAATCTTTGGTGGGATAGCCACCTTGAAGGAATCACCCAGGGAAAGCCGGTGCAAGGGAAGATCGAAGATATGAGACTCCTACTCAGAGGAATGGCAGCGTCTTTCAATCCCCAAGCTGCCGGAGATCTCACGGCCATCCTTCAATTTGAGGTAACAGGAAAGCAGCCCGGCGATTGGTTTCTCTCGATTGACGCTGGAAAATGCACCTATCACGAAGGGAAAGCGAATTCTCCACACCTTACAATCAAAACCCCCTCGGAAGTCTGGATTGCCATCGCGAATAAAGAGATGGACGGACAGCAGGCTTTTATAGAGGGTAAATACACAGCGACGGGGGATATGAGTCTTTTGATGCGGATGAAGACTCTGTTTGGGAGTGGAGCATCATGACATCCTTGATTCGGTCACCTCAGATAGGATTCCCATTGTTTCGCCGTCTCTAGGATATAGCCTTTGGGAAGGCCTTTGACAATCTGGTTGTGACCCGGAAGAAGGATATCCACCTCTAATTCAGCCAAACGCATCAGAGATTCTTTAAGCCCAGCGGGGTCGGCTCCGTAGAGGTCAAAACGACCAATCGCATAGTCGGCGTAGACGACATCCCCCGGAATAAGGACTTTCATGGGGCGGTGATAGAGGCCGATGCTGCCCATGGAGTGACCCGGGATGTGGATGACCTCCCAAGTCATCCCCCCAAGATCCAGGGTTTCGCCTCCCTCCAGTTTCCGATTCACTTGACACTTAAATGCACCCGGCTTGAGGCGAAGCTGTCCCTGACAAAACTCCCGGAACATATCCATCCCGTAAACAGCCCTCTCATCTCCCTTCTCCAGGAGGTCAGCTTCTGACCGATGCACCCACAGTTCAGCCCAAGGGAGTTGTTTCAGGATTTCAGCGAAGCACCCGATGTGATCCAAGTGCGTATGAGTCATGATCACCCTTTTGATCGATGACAATTCGATCCCTGCTTTCTGGATCGCCTGGATCTTGTAACTCCCCTTCCCCGTCAGGCCAGCCTCGACGAGGGAGAGGTTTTGAGAGGATGGTTTCCCCAGCACATACGCGTGGGCATCCGGCATGAATTCATCTTGCCCTGGAATGTGATAAACACCTTCGGTTACTTCTGGCATAGGTCACTCCCCAAGAATGTTCTAGGTCTTTTCATAACCCAAGAGGCCCTCGTATTCAAGCATCCTCTTTTCATATGGAGATTATCACAAATCCCTCCCCACCTCCCTTTGCCTGTCTTTGACAGGGAAAAGATAACCAAAGGGAGGAGAAATGTTTCCCCCTTTTGACAAAGGGGGATGAAGGGGGATTAGACGGTCTTTCCCAATTGGTTAAAATGTACGATTATTTTTATTTTGATTTTTCTCTCAATTGTTAATTAAAATATCGTGAACGAAAGACGAGTCGTCAGAAAGGACGAACCAATGATAAGACGAAACCTGGAACATCCCGAAGTCAAAGCCACTCGCTACCGAGCCCACGGGGGCGGCATCGCTCACATGATTCTCGACACCCGGCATCTTCAAACCCTGATGTTTCTTGCCCATGCTTATGTTCCCCCCGGTGAAATACTCATCGGACACGTGGATCCCATGGAAGAAATTTACTATATTCATACCGGTCAAGGCCGGATGCAGGTCGGCGACGAGATTATTGAAGTGAAGCCCGGAGATGCGGTCCATATCCCCATCGGTCAATTTCACGAACTGACCAATACGGGAGAGGAAGTCCTAACCGTGCTGGTTGTCGCCGGCCTGATTCCAGCCTGAGCCACTCCCCCCTCACCCCCGCCCTCTCCCACCAGGGGAGAGGGAGATAATTGGGTTGTTCTCTAGTAGTTTGCTGAAAAAGTCATTTTTCGCAGGCTGCTCAAAAATGCCCAGAGGCAAGGCCCCCGAAATCCTGAGAGTGGCGTCACGACGAATAAGGAGTGACTTCTTGCCACGCCGACGAGTTGGTGAGTCGGCTAGAGGCGTACTTGGACGTACGCCGCAATGACGAAGGATGAGGGAAATCCCGCGAAGCGCGGGACTGATGGGCGTTTTTCAGCAGCTTGCTAATCAGTCTTTTTGGTATTTCCACAGCCAGACGAGCCCGATCACGATGAGCAGGATGGGTAAAAAATAGGTACGGATGACTCCCGGGATCGAGAAGTGGAGAGAGTAATATCTTGTCCCAAGGATAAAGACTCCGATGATCATCGTCACCCAGGCAGCTACGCTTTTTCTATCGCTGAAAATGCCACCTATCCCAAGAGCAACCACGACCCATGGCCACCCTTCCCTCATCCCGTATCCCGCACCTATTCGATCCAAGAGGACCAATATCCCTAATGCGACCAAAGCCAATCCCAACCTCATCTCTTTGCTCCTTTCCTTCTATTCGATCATAAACCGATCTCGAACCCGGCCATCCAAGTCCACCACTTCTCCCTCCACCTTATCTTGCTGAACGGAAATCCACACGTAATGGAAAAAGCCGCCCCTTATCTTGAAGGAGGCCAGGGGTGCACCGCCACCTCCGGTGATGAGGTAGAGAATGCCATCTTTCTCCATTCGGTCATATCGGTGGTCATCGCCTTCGAAGACCGCTTTCACTCCCGTCCTCAGAAAGAGCCGGTGGAGAAGATCTCGCTCAAGTGGATATCTATCCATCGCCCGCCCTCTTTTTAGACTATCCATCGGAACGAAAAGAGGGCGATGAATAAATACCAACTTAAATCTCTCTTCGGAAGACACCAACGTCTCCACCAACCATGACAACTGGTCATTGAGGATCCTTCCCTTCCCGGTTTCTGAATCCAGGATAACAAAAAGGACGCCCCCTGCCCGGAAGGCATAATACGTCTTTTCCTCTGGAAGGTGGAACTGCTCGCGGTAAAGCTTTTCTCCTCGCCCGTTCGCAAATATTTCATGATTTCCCACTACCGGGAAGAAAGGGACTTCAATCGGTCCTGAAATCTCAAAAAATTTCTGCCATTCTTTCTCTTCGGGATGTGGAATCATGTCCCCTAAATGGATGAAGAAGTCAGGCTTTCGTTCAAGAGCTCCTTCCATCAATCGAACATAAACCTTATCTCCATCTCTGCTGTCTCCGATCAGAGCAACCTGGAATGGAGGGTCAATCGATTTGAGTTGCTCAATATTCTGGCTGACCTCTCCGAGCGATCCTGCATAAGAAGGCAAGGAGATGAGAAGAAGTATCCCGACCCAGAGCAGGATTTTCGCCCCGTTAGAAATGATGCTCCGCTGCCCTCTGGCGGGGTTGGGTCTCGGAATAATTCTGGCGGAGTTCGATATCCCGCAGGAATTTCTGACGGGGTTCGTCCATTTTTCTTTCTTGAAATAATTCTTAATTTTTCTCATAATGATCTCTGGTGAAAAATTTATATTGTCAATATACTATTTTAAGAAGAAATACAAATCATATCCAGCTTTTGGAAAAACAAGGAGGGTTTATGGATCCTAAATTAGTCAAACAGTTCATACTCTTTTTGGTCATCCTCTTCGGATGGACCGCTGCCGTTCTGCTCCTCGGATTCAAATAATTTTTCTCTGATTCACCACTTCACGGAAAACTTTCCCCTTTACTTTTTAGAAGGAGGTACTCCGATGGCAAGGAAATTACTTTTCATTTCAGCCCTTTGCTTTCTTTCTCTGGTTTTTTGTTTTTCCCATGCTTCTTCCGCAAAGGAAATTGTCCCGAAGGAAGAGGCTGCATGCTACGAATGCCATGACGAGATCAAATCCCTCAAGGTGGGAAGCAAACATGCTCCCCTCCCCTGTGCAGGGTGTCATGGCCAACTTTCCGAGCACATGAAAGATCCCGAAAAGCTCCCGGGGACGAACCTGGAGCTCAGTCTCTGCGGTAAATGCCACCCTTCCCAGTATGAGACATTGATGTCGGTCAATCTCAAATCAAAGGCCAAGGTTGAGAAAGCCACCACGACAAGTCGATCTCCTACTTCCGATAAGCTGTTGATGCCTCACGGCTTTACAAAGGAACACGATGAGCCCAGATCCCACGTCTTTATGGTCACGGACCATCTCCTGGTGGATCGAGCCTATGGAGGAAGGTTCCAGCTGAGAAACCAGAAGAATATCACGAAGACCGGAAAAGCCTGGGAGATCGTGGTGGATACCGGAAAGGAATTGCCTCAAACAGCCAAAGCGGCCAATACGGTCTGCTTCACTTGCAAGACGACAGACACCGTACTGAAATGGCCATATCGGGGTGATTCCCATCCTGCAACCGATTTGAAGAGAGGGGGGAACCCGGCAGCGATGGAGATGGCGAAGAAGTATATTCAGAATCCCATGGGTTGCATCCATTGCCATGATCCCCATGCAGCCAAGGCAAGGGTCGTCCGCGATGCGCTGATCGATGCGGTCGCGGACCGGGGAGAAGGGACCTACCCGTATGATAAAGAGAAAAGTAAAAGCGTGACGGTGAAGAAGATCGAATTCCAGCGGGATGGGAAACCCTTTCGAGCAATCGGGCTCCTCAACAAATCCGACTCCAATCTTCTTTGTGCCCAGTGCCATGTGGAATACAATTGCAACCCGGGATTCGACCCGAAGACGGGCGCACCCATCACCATGGACGATCGAAGAACCAACTACCTTCCTTGGGCGAATGTGTTCGACGTTCAAAAGCGATATGCAGAAATAGGCTTCAAAGATTTTAAACACGCTGTCACCGGAGCACCGCTGACAAAACTTCAACACCCGGAAACGGAGACCTTCTGGGGAAGCAGGCACGAACGAAAGGGAGTGGAATGCAAAGATTGTCATATGCCCAAGGTCAAGGATAAAAAAGGAAAGACTTTTACTTTCCACGGCCAGCGGAGTGCAAGGTACATGCTCAAAGACACCTGCGTCCGCTGCCACTCTTACTGGTCTCAAGACGAGGCCGAGTATCAGGTGGACGCCATCCAGAATTATATTCGCGGGAAAATAAGAAAGGCGGAATTCTGGTTAGGCCAATTGATCGACACGTATACCCTGGCAAAGGACCTGGGCGTCGGCGAGGAAATCCTGAAGGAAGTGCGGCCCTTCCATGACAAGGCTCATATCCTCTGGGAGTGGTGGACAGCCGAAAACAGCGATGGCTTTCACAACCCCGAGCAGGCAAGGGAATCTCTGGCTCAGTCCATCAACGCCTCTCAGGAAGGGATTAAGATTTTAGAAAAAGCCATCGAAGCAAAAAAGAAGTTATAAATTATAATTCCAATTGAACCATAATTTTTTGAAAATCCCCTCTAACTCCCCTTTGCTAAAGGGGAGAAACCGTCATCATCCCCCTTTGAAAAAGGGGGATTGAGGAGGATTTTAAAATAAGGGGCTGTTCTCAGCAATTTGAGAAGTCCTAAGAAATGTAATATAATGACGGGCACGAAATACGCGACACCGTCACGTTAGTTTAAGAAAAGCCCACGTAGCTCAGTGGTAGAGCTGCTGATTTGTAATCAGCGGGTCGGCGGTTCAAATCCGTCCGTGGGCTCCAAAATATCAATAACTTAGGTTGGTTTACATAAAACTACAATAGCAAAGAAAACAAGAATCTTCTTCATCTCACCCTCCTCCATTGTTAATTTCCGTTTTTCTTTTCCAAACCTCTCCCAATATTCATCAATGACACGCCTCAAAAAAGTAGAAAAGTATTTTCTCTTTTTATCAAAGTAATTTTGGATTTATGTGTAAAGTGGAACCGCTTTACACATTTCATTAAGATATCGAGAATTTTAAAAAAGTATGAATTATCAGGATGTTACGTGATTTGGCATTATTTGGCACTGATATTGCTTAATGGTCCTCTGGGGTCTTGGGTTTCAAACTAAGCAATTTTTCACGTAAATTAAGATAAACCTGTGCTCTTCCGTGGGGGGCGGGAAAGTGGCGGGCAAACTAAACCAAATGGCCGAGCTACCAAGCCAGATTTCTGGTAGTTTCGGCTTTTTTTATTCTAACCAGTTAAGGCATTGAGAGAGCTGTTAGCACAAGGTCGGGGGTCATGCGGGTGAAACGGCCAGTCCGCTCAGGAACGAATATTTGATGTTGTCGGCTCTTTCTCCACAATTTGTGGGATAAAGAGGCCAAAATGTCAAAGAAGAACAGCCTATTATTTAAAATATTAGGATATTTCGTTCTATTTCCATTTTTATTAGTTGGCGGACCAGATTATGATGAGTACCAATTCCGTGATCCTGACGTTTCGTTGGGTGTTTATGCGTTATCGAAAGATTCCGCAACCAAAGACAAACCTGGAACACCAATTTGTTGTTCTTTTTCTAACTTCTGCTCTAAGGCTCATCCTATCCGACACCACCAATCCTGGAACACTTATTCACAATCAGATACTTCAGAACTCATTTTCTCAGTCACCCTACGCTGTTGATCCTCCCTACTTCCGTTCAGAGAACTAAATTCAAAAACTTAATCCCGACGCAGTCCGGAACATTACTCGGCAGGGAGACATCGATAAGAAGTCGGAGACTCCATTGGATCGAGAAACTCTCAAGAAAGCAGAAAGAGACCTTCGCAAGATCAGAATTAATTTTCTAGTTTCCAGATTTGGAGGCGAAATCGAGTCGCAGTAAAATGGCGCGACACAAACAAGGAGGGACTACACAATGAGGAGGGACTACACAATGAAACGACTAATTCCGCTTATGGTGCTTGCAATGCTGATAGCCAACTTCGCGTTTGTTCACGCGGCCCCGCCGACGTACGTGCAGCAGGGCACCGTGAATGTCGCGCCATCCAACCCGCAACTGACGGCGGTCGATCCCATGGCGTACGTCGTCTCCACCGACGTCATGCCCGCCCGCCCGTTCTTGTACTCAGTGGACCAGAACGGGCTCACGATCACGCGGTTCAATGACAACAAGGTGGTGGGCACCTGGCCCTGGCCAGCGAGCGTCTGGATCGAAAAGCCGGACGGCTCGATCATGGAGATCTTCGCTCCCTATGGCGGCTGGGGGGAGCCCGTGGGGATGACGGTGTCGTACCCCACGGAGACTGAAATTGCCAACAGAGTGAAAGAAATCCCTGATCTAACTCCCCCGTGGACGTTCGTGTACGTGGTGATGCCGCACTCAGGGTACCAGTGGAATAGCAGCAATGGGACCCTCCGTGACACCCTCGTGCCCATGACGAGCTCCGACACCGAGTCGTCGATACTCCTCCAGATCAACGTGAACGACCCGTCGTTCTCGACGAGAAACGACCCCGTCGCTCCGGTGTTTCCACACATCGCGGGCGCGATCCTCGGCCACGGCGCAGGCCAGCCGGTGTACGACCGCAAGACGGGAAATGTCTATGTCGGCAACCTGCCGTCCAATTCTCTGCCCGCGAACCTCGCGTCGTTCGTATCCGTGATCCATCGGATTCCGCCTACGGTCACGGCGGAGGAAGCCGAAATCCCCGGACTCAGCAAGCCCGTGATTCGGTGCGGCCCCCAGCATCCCGAGACCGGGATCCCGGTCGGCAGGCCACAAGCATACGCCTGTTACGATCCGTCAGGCTTGCACCCGATCGATGATAACGAGCATGTTGGCGCGTTCGGTCAGCTCAAGCAATGGGATCCTGCCAACCCGAAGCTTTATCAGGAACAGTACGTATGGGAGTTCAGGAACCTGCCTATCGCCCCTGACTCCACTACCTCCTGGCTGACGCCACACCTTGACAAGGTGACCGGCGAGCCGGATGGCATCCTCTACGGCACGCCCCCCATCACCGGTGAATGGTTCGCCGAGGCCAGGGTCCATAACCTCGGAGACGAATACGGCGTCTGGTCGGACTGGACCCCCATTCGGCTGCTGGTGACCCCGTCAGCCGAGTATTTGCCCATCAAGGCCCAGTTTGCCGCCGGGGTCCCGGTTGCCTACCAGCTCGAAGGAACGGGTTTATGCACGCTCTCGGGGGCGCCAGCCTGGATCGACGTCAAATCGGTTCCGAACGGCTGCGTCGTCATGGGGAGGGCGCCGATCTCCGGTGAGTATTACAACTTCACGATGCCGGGCTTCAGGGAGACTGGCTACCCCGACATCCCGATTGTCTTCAGTGGAAACGTGGTCGGGGCCTATGGCTTCGATCCGCTGCCCGAAGGCAAGGGCATCTCGGGCCTTGCCTGGCACCAGGTTGAAAAATACCAGGATCCGTCGACTGAGCCGCCCGTACTGACGCTCGAGTTCATCGGCGTCGAGCCGACCACCGGGCAGCTGTACCGCATCCTTCAGCCGCCGGGCCAGCCCCAGCCTCCCAACGAGAGACCTGCCGAGACGGCGATCAAGATCGACACGATCAGCGCGGAGGGAGAACCACTGACCGGATCAGGCTTCGGGCAAGTTGCGGTCGAGGCCGATCGCGATATCTACGTGGCCGCAACCGGTGCAGTGATCAAGGTCAGTGGCGGTACGGCCAGCACCATCGATCTGGGCTTCACGCCGTCCTCGCTGAGTCTCGACTCAGACCTCCGCACGGCCATCATCGGAGTGGAACCAGGACAGGTTGACAACGGCGTCCTGTGGGTGGCCGGTACGGACAACGTGGCGGTGATCGATACCAACGCTGGGACGGTGCTCCAGACGTTCCCTGTTCCCGGCGCTTCCTCCGTGTCGGTGAACCCAGGGGCTCTCGTTGATCCCTATCTCGCGCCCTTGGGCACTCCTAATCGCTTAGGCACCAGGTACGCCTATGTGGCCGCCGGATCGTCGCAGATGGCCATCTTCGGGCCAGAAGGCAGCACTCTGCCGCCGATGGAGCCCAGGATCTGGAGCAGTGAGGAGATCACTTGGAACCGGAACTTTGCCAGTATCGCACTCGGACCGTTCCTGGTGATGGCCACGGGAGATCCGATCCCGACGCTGACCCTGCTGGGTACACTGCCTGACGGGATCACTTTCGTCGACAACGGCGACGGAACCGCGACGGTGAGCGGCACACCTGTAACCGAAGGCGAATACGCGTTTGCCGTCCTGGCAACGAACGCGACGGGGACCTACGCCCAGGCGCTCGGAATGAGCGTCAACATGCCGCCTACGATCACCAGCGGCAACACAGCCACCTTTACCGCCGGCTCCGCCTCGGCATTCACGGTGACGGGGACAGGGCTGCCGACGCCGATCTTCTTCACGTGGGATGAAGAGGTACTCGCCACAGCCGGCGTGCAGCTCGTGGACAACGAGAACGGCACCGCCAGCCTGCTCGGCACACCGACAACCCCGGGCACGTATGTGTTCACGATCAACGCAACAACCGGGTGCCCGCCCGATGCCACCCAGACGTTCACGTTGATCGTCAACTCTCCGGGGAACATGGCACCCACGATCACCAGCCTCAACACGGTTACCTGGGAAACCGTCGGGGCGCCCTTCGCCCCGGACCCGTTCACCGTGACGAGCATCGGATCGCCCACGCCGGCCCTGTCCGTCGGTCCCGGTCTGCCGCTCGGTGTGAACTTCATAGACAACGGCGACGGCACCGCGACGTTCGGGGGCGGCTGCCAGGTCGTCTGGCCAGGGATGCAACCGGAGTGCCTCATGGCCCTGTTTGAGGGGACCGAGGGCACCTACACGTTCACCATCACGGCAACAAACACGGCGGGAACCGCCACGCAGACGTTCACCCTGCTCCTGGGCACCGCTACGTCGATTCTAACGCCCCCGCCCACCGCGCCCGCCACGTTGTCGTTCGAGTACACGAAAGGAGGCACGACGCCAGCGACGCAGTTCTTCGAGGTGGGAACGCTCGGCGACACGATGCCCTATGCGGCGGTAACGACCGCGTACTGGCTCGAGGCGACTACCGTGAGCGGCTGGGTCCCAGGCACCCTCAACGTATTTGTAGATGTAGTTCCGTACGAACTGGGCGGAATGGCCGCCGGCACCTACACCGGCACCGTCCTCATCACCTCCGCCGGCACGGACGGGCCTTTCGCAACTGCACTCGTGACCCTGACGGTGTATGACGATCCTGTGGTGACCGTTACGCCCAGAATCCTGTCGTTCGAGTACACGCTCGCCGGTCGCACCATGCCGCCGGCGCAAACCATATCGCTGACAAGCGGCGGTGTACCACTGAACTACACGGTGTCGACGGACGCGGCCTGGCTCGTCGCGACTCCCCCTATCGGCGCGACGCCCACCAACCTAAGCGTCTCAGTGAATGCTTCGAAACTCAAGCTCGGAACTTACTACGCCACCCTCACCATTGATTCCGCTGGCGGGGCTAACGGTCCGCAAAAGATTAAGATTCCAGTGGTCCTGATGAAGAACGCAACCAAGACAAACTTCTCCATCAAGGTCTCGGACGATGTCGGTAGCGGGCCTGAAGGTATCGCCGTCAACACCAAGACGCACCAGGTGTTCATCGCCACGGGGAACGAGGCGGCCGCAGAGGCCGCAACCGGCAGTGAGAGCGAGGAGACGGCGCTACCGGAGCCGGTGAATCCAGCCGTCGGGAACGCCGTGTTCCGCTTCGATCCTTCTACCGGGGCGGTGAAAGGGCGAATCCTCGTGCACAGCGAAGGCGAATACATCGCCGTCAACAGCAAGACCAACCGCGTGTACCACGCCAGCCAGCGCACGTCGGAGATTGCGGTCATCGACGGGCTCACCGACACCATCGTCGGCTTCATCCCGCTGACCCAGGCCGAAGGCGCGTATATGCCGTACCAGATCGCCGTCGACGAGGCTCAGAACCTCATCTACGTCGGCGGGCATGCTCCGGCGATCCCGGATCCAATCCCGGTTCCGGGGCAGCCGTTCACATGCAAGGCGATCCATGAGATGCCGGACGACGAATATGATTGCTGGAATCCCGGCAAGGTTTTCGTGATCGACGGCAAAACGAACCAGGTCGTTTCGTATTTCCTCGCCGGTGATGATCCGGAGGGGGTTGTGTTCGCCGCGGCCACCGGGAAGGTGTATGTGTCGAACGAGGACGACGGCAGCATCACCGTCGCTAAGGGTGCGAAACGTAATCGTAACGGCACCATCACTCCACCTAAGGTGCTCAGCACGATCATCCGCGGCGTACCCGTTCCTGGCTGGTGGCAACCCACCTGTGACGCAAACAACTATTGTGGAGAACGAGGACAGGCAGCGCTGTGGCCGAACCTGTCGCGCTGCAATGGAATCGACGACGAAGCGGAGGAGGCGGACAAGATGGCCGTCGATCCGCGCGGCAACGTCTACATCATCGACGACAGGTATCGTGTCGCGAAGATTGACGGCCGCACCGATAAAGTCGTCAAGGTGCTGGAGATCGAAGGATTCGACTGCCCGGTCCAGGACTCAGACGGCTCCAGCGTGGTGGTCCGGAACACCGCGAACAACATCGTCTTCAGCGCAGTGGGCTGCGGCGGGACGCTGTTCGTCACTTCCGAGCAGGACACCGTCAGCCTGATCGACCCGAACTCGATGACGCTCAAGCAGATCATCACGATTCCGGGAGCGGCCGAGCTCGACGCAATCACCACCGATCCGAAGCTGAAAAACGTCTATATCACCGACGAGGGCCTGGGGTCACTGTGGATCCTGCACATGAAGTGAGTGCGCAATATTGAATGGACGGTCCCAGGTGTGTAACAGAGCGGCAAAGGCGGCAACCACCGCCTTTGCCGCAACTGCTTGATCGATAAAGCTGAGTGTACAAGCTACCTATGTAAACACAGTAAACTATGTTTTCCAATAAAAGGTGAAAACCATCAAGGCTCTTGAAGCCATAAAAGCTCTTACCATAATCACGATTATTTTAGCAGGGGTTCTGCTGTTGGTTGGTCTGCTCACTTCGCCTACTGATGAATCCTCAGAGACAGTGACCCTCCATAGGCTTTACATTAAGAGCACTTATTACTTATTTAGTGCAACCTTTTTTGTGATTTCTTGCATTCTTGGTGTAGGGTTAGCCATTATATCCAGATTGAACGACTCACTTGCGGCCCAACTTAGATCTCCATCCAATGTAAGGTACTTTCCAAAACCTTATTCCGGTCGGCTTCGTGGGGAGGTGGGGATGATAAGGAGAAAAATGGGACAGAACCCGGTTGTGGTTACGATGCAAGAGAGTTTGCGACATTTGCGGAAAGCAGTCCATGAGATACTCCGACACTGAGGTGTGAAAGTCAGGATTTGACTGTACAAACCTAACCTCTAATCTTCTGAAGTTGGGTGTAAGGAATCTCCTGGGGATGCCAATATGAAGTCTCCAGGCAAATTTCTTATTTTCTTGGAGGGACCATTCCGAGTACGTGATGAAACGGAATTTTGAGAAAACCCTGTTGATTCTCATCTCCGGGATAATAGGGCTTGGGGCGGGTTCCCCTTGTCTTTCTTTAGCCGAAATCTATAAATTTGTGGATGAGAATGGGGTGGCCCATTTTACCAATGTGCCTGACAAAAGATACAACCTTGTTTTAAAAGAAGAGTGGGTGCGATTTCGTCTGGGAGCCAATTTTGACAAGTACGACCCGGAGATTCGAAATGCCTCGAAGCGATATGGCGTGGATTACGCCCTTGTCAAGGCCGTTATCAAGGCGGAGTCAAACTTTGATCCCCTGGCCGTCTCCCGGGCGGGGGCGAAAGGTTTGATGCAGCTCATGCCGGAGACAGCCAATGCTCTTCGGGTCAACGATCCTTTTCATCCGGAGGACAATATTGAGGGGGGAGTCCGCCACTTGCGTTACCTCTTGGACTTGTTTAATGAAAACCTTCATCTCGTGTTGGCAGCTTATAATGCTGGGGAGGAGGCTGTCTTCCGGTATCATGACACTCCTCCGTATTGGGAGACCCAAACCTACATCCAGCGGGTGCTGAAGTATTTTCGGAATTACAGGAGGGAATCCAAAAGTCCTGATTCTTCTTCGAAACCCGCAAACTGAAAACAGGAACACAGCCAGAGGGGGCCGAAAGGCACCCCCGACTCTTGCTCACATGGGCATGGTAGTTTCAAGTGGAAAGTCTCAACCTCGAATTTTCATTGACAAGAGGCAGTTGAATGGGTAGGATTCTTACAAATTATAAAATGCAGTGAGAAAAGGTG
>Ga0316626_10000362_pt1 | contig 17057 bp, 19 predicted proteins | sample OWC_Aug_T1_C1_D5_FD_207656 | JGI IMG/M metagenome (GOLD analysis project Ga0316626, IMG submission 207656) | Wetland soil microbial communities from Old Woman Creek delta, Ohio, United States - OWC_Aug_T1_C1_D5_A | ecosystem: Environmental > Terrestrial > Soil > Wetlands | place: USA: Ohio...
TCGAAGCCAGAGGTTCGAAAAACGAAGCTCGAGCATCCAGATTCAATTCACGAGTCTCGATACGAGATTCGACAACGAAAAACGGCATTTTCAATTAAACGATACGGGCATCTTTGCCGTTACCGTCGCCTTCACCTTCTGCGCACCTCAGCCCTAACGTTTACTAAACGTGTCCTTCTGAGAAGGCTTATACGAAGCCTCAAAGACAGGTACTCAATGGTCCCGGGTCGCCTCCAGCAATTGAGGCTTCAGACATTCCTTTAGAAACGAAAGGGCTTCGTTTTTGTCTTCGTCAAGGAAGATTCTCGTCAGCCTGAGCATTTCTTCTGGGCTAAGATTCAGGACCACATTCTTGATTTTCATCCCTTTCCCTCCTCCAGCCACTTCTTGATCATCGACTTCGAAGGCACTCTGCCGGAAGATTTCATCTTCCCATTGATAATGAGCGCAGGGGTGGGAAGAATCCCATATTGAGCGATGAGGTTCGGATCGGAGATGTGATTCAAACCCGCCTGGATTCGGGTTTCGGAAAGCACTGCCATCACGTCCTGTTCCAACTTGTTGCAGGAATGACATCCGGGTCCCAGGATCACGACTTCGAGAAAACTACTCTTCTCTTCTTCAACCTTTTCGCCTAATGATTTTTTAAATTCCCGGAAAAGAGCTTTTTGGTATTCTTCCTTAATTGAGTCAGGAATATAATTTTTCTTGCTCGCTCTGTCTACCAGCATCTCTTTCAAGGCAGATTCTGGTTCTCCTCTGTGACTCTTCAAATCCTCGAAAATATCCTTCAATCCGATAAGTCCTACCTGCGTGTTTCCAACAAGAACGAGGCGATAGTCCTTATCTTCCACCTTAACCCTCCTTTCTCTCTTCAAGAAAGGAAAAATAGAGAGGTCCCGATTAAGCTAATAATTCTCCGACGGCGTTTTCAATCATATCTATGGGTAAACCACCTTGAAATCGTGGTTCATTGTTGATAACAGTGAGTGGAAGACGGACCGTGCCCAAGATCTTAACGATGCCTGGATATTTCTTCATCTCCTTGCCCTGTACATTCACATAAGAGAATTGAACAGCATTAGCAAATTTCTCTTCGAGATGATTTCTAATATCTTCTGCCTGTTCCTGCATGGTCTTCGTTGGACAGCATACTGCCGCCTCTGGAGAAGGGCCTCAGCCACAACTGCTCGTATAATTTGGATCATTGGTCCCAAAAACAATTGTTTTTACTTTCTTGTTCTTCTTCATATCTCCATTCCTCCTGATGGTAGTAACTGATTCCTTAATGAGCCTGAATCCTATTTAATCATATAATCCATTTTTTTATCTCTTCTACCTTTGGGACCTTTCCGGCGACCTTTACCACACCATCCACAACCAAAGCCGGTGTCATTAGCACACCATAATTGGTGATGGTTTTAATGTCTTGGACTTTAATCACCTCGGCGTCAACTCCCAGCTCTTTGACGGCATCCTTAGCTCGCTCCGCAAGCTGATTGCATTTCGCTCACCCCATCCCTAAGATTTCAATCTTTTTCATGACATTTACCTCCTTAGATTATTTATAGTTTTTTAATGAATGATTGTAAGGGCAAAACCATAGATCAGTCCAGCCAATGTACAGAAGAAAGTAATCAATCCCACATAGACAAACATTCTTTTTAGGCCGATCAATTTACTGATAACAAGAATACTGGGAAAGGAGATTACCGGGTCCGCCAGAAGATAGGCTAAAAGAGGTCCTCTTCCCATCCCTAAGTCGAGGAAGGTTCTGGCCATGGGGACTTCTACCAAAGTTGGGAAATACATAAAGACTCCAAAGAGGACAGCAAAGAAATTCGAACTGATTTTATTTCCTCCTACATAAGTGGTGATGAACTTCTCCGGGATCACTGTTTTCAAAATTCCTGCTACAAAGACGCCAATGAGCAATAAGGGAATAATTTTTCGACTAAATGACCAGGTCTCCAGTAGCCATGACTTAGTATCCTCTTTGGGCATCCAGAAAATAATAATGGCCAGTAACGCTGCAATCAGAACCGATAAGATGGTGATTTTTGTTGTCCATCCAATCAGAGATGAAGCTCCGAAAAGAAGGATCGCAACGAGGATGAAGAAGAAAACCAAAAACCGGTAAGATTTTACCTTCTCACCTCCGTCCGCGAGCGTCTGTGAAATTGCTGGGGTTGGGACATTTGAGAGGATCTTTTTTTCTTCTCCTTTAAATGTGGCTGACAAGATCATTCCAATGATACTTGCAAAGCTGATAGAGAGGATAATCCTGGCGAAAGCCAGATCCGCCCCGATCAATCCTCCTGTATAGATAATGGCCAATATATTGGTGGCAGGGGCTGTATATAGGAAAGCGACAGCCGGTCCAAGCCCTCCTCCCCTTTGTCGAATGCCGGCAAAAAGGGGAAGAACGGTGCAAGAGCAAACAGCAAGAAATAAGCCTGCGACCACAGAAATTGGGTATGAAATATAGGCCTTCGTCTTCTCACCAAGATATTTTAAGATCTTGTCCTTTGGAAAGAGGGCCGACATCGCTCCCGCGATAAAAAATGCAGGGACAAGGCAAGTGAGGGTATGGGCGAGGATATAATCTTGCAAAGCATCCAAGCCGCCCCTTAACATACTTAATAGAAAATCCATCTTTCGATCCTTTCTTTTCTTTTTATCTGAGTTGTTGAACGAGTTTTCCGGTCTCAATGATCTGTTTCTTCAGCAATAGACCGATGCTATCCAGAATTTCAAAAACCTTAGGATCCTTTACCTTCACCATTACCTTTACTCCATCCTTTCGAGTGGTGACCAGGTGGCTCTTTTGCATTAGAGAGATGTGCCGTGAGATATTGGATTGTTCCCCATTTATGGCTGGAACGATTTCACAGATGCATTTTTCTCCATTCCGAAGCAGTTCCAAAATCTTCAGGCGGGTAGGTTGGGCCAGGGTTTTCAAAACTTCTGCCTTCAACTCAAGAATCCTTTCATTCATAAATGCCTCCATGAATATATGATTCATTAATCATATAATCCAAAAAGCATATATTGTCAAGAGAAGAAAATAAGATTTCCGGGAAAGTTTTTTCTTTATTTGAAATTTGTTTAAAAAAAAGGGGTTAGTGCGGACGGTCCTCCCAGACAAGCCCAGGAGCGCAAATGCCGAACTCCTGCAGCAATTGTCACTCTTTCGCCAGGATCAGCGGCGATAGGGATTAGAGTCTTTTTATAGACCCGCTGCCTTTGCAGAATTTATTGGGGCACATGGGGCCGGAAACCCCGGCCCCACTTTTTTCATAGGGCGTCAAGCATAGGACTGAATCAAAAAATGAAACCTTCAGTCTACTATATCTTTTTATTAATAAAAAAGGCCGGATTAAGTCAAGCATGAAGACCATTGTAACGTACTGACCAGAGCAGTAAATTGCACTACGATGTATCCCTGACCCTCTATCGGAGATTCCAGAGAAATTGTAATATTTGACCATGTCCTTGGCCGTCATATCTTTTATGTATAGTTTAAGGTGTTTCGCCTTTTGTCTTATTGGAAGCTCCTGAAATCTTAATTTGAAAATTTTTGTGGCAATCAAGGCAATAAACCTTTGAGGCACTATGGGCATTATGGCATATGGTACAGGCGGTGTCGCTCTGGATGAAGTGGTTCTTATGAGGGTTACGGTCGGGAAACTGTTTTGGTACAGTTTTGGCCGCTAATTTCTCATAACTGCCATGGCATGATAGACAGCGTTCATTCTCAACAGTAATATCTGCGACTGGCAGCTCCTTCCCGTGGCATGACGAGCATGTTACTCCTTGTTTTCCGTGACGTTTGTCGAGATAGGATGATTCAGTCCAGGAAGCAAAAATCTTCTCCAAGAGTTCCATCGTGGTTGCTGCCGGAGCTCCGATAGAACCGTCATAATCAGGGATGCCGAAAGTTTTATTTCCTGTGGAGTTATGACAAACGATACAACGCTGCCGCGTGTTGATCTTCATATGGTTGCGGTGAAGTAGGGCGGAGAATTTATTGGATTCTGCCTTTCCATCCAATTTGGGAAGATGGCAACTGAGGCAAGACACGGAAGCCCCATTATTTATGGGTGGGTGCTCCCGGGGTAAAATGGACTGAAAATCTTTATGACAGGTATTACAACCCTTCTGATCCTGTTTGGTTTTCACGACCTCCGCTGTCCACCCGTTGACCAGTGAGCTGCACACAAAAAGCACAACGATGGCCCATAACATCCCAAAACGGTTCATAGAATATGTCTCAAAAACCTGCAGCAAGCTGAGAGAATTATCAAGTTACCCCGTTTTCAACTGCTGCGCATAATCCCGAATCTCTCCGGGTATATCCATCCGGTGGGCGAGCCTTTGGTGCTCTTTAGATGTAATCCACGATACGCCCAGGTAATTGGTAATTGCTTCATCGCTCAATCCGATTCGGCGGGCCTCCTGCACCGTGCCCCGGTAGGCCTCGATTTCGGTCTCCCGGTCAACATACGATCTGTCCTTGTTGTACAGATTCTGCCCTTCCAAGTATTTTTTGACATGGCACAGCTCGTGAATGATATCCAGAAAAGGGAATTCATCAGAGGCCCGTTGCAGGTACATCAGGCCGATAGTGATTGAGCCGTCGTCACATTTCACGAAAATCTCCTTGTGATGGTCCACCACAAACATCTTGGCACGCGTTATGATCGCATCGCTCTCTTCCACGTCGGCCAAAGATGGCAACAAGAAAACCGTAGGTGCGGATATTGGCAAAAACTTCCTACAACAGTATTATCCTGCTTCAAGCAAACGGTTTATATAACAAACAACCTTCATTCGGATGGTCTCATCTAACGTTACACTTCGTTCCTCAGGTCGGTGTCGGATTAATGGTTTCTCAAAATTCCATCAGCGTAGTAATCAAGCCACCGAAGGCAACGTATGATTGCGCGCAGCTTCCACAAGCTCCAGGATTGATCCACGCTCAGCGCAAAATACTTTAATCTCCGCTTCACCCAGCTTTTCCAAGGACTGCCGCGAAATCGAACCGGTGACGAGAATGTCAACCTTTTCCTCAGAAAGTTTTGTTGCCAGGGCGAGGTTATCTTTCGTGCTCGCTTCGCGGTAGGGGTTCATCCAGGCTTCGAACCGGTCCCGATCATCAACAATTACGATTTGTAGACAGGTTTCAAAATTAGGATCCAGCCAAGCACCCAAGCCAGCCCCTTTCGCAGTTACGGCAATTTTCATGGCACTCCTCCAATATCTGAGGGGAAAGAGGGACGATTTCCCATCCCAAACCAACGTTGGTCGGATTTATTCGCCCTTGACCAACTTCTCAATTGCAGCAGCAGCCTGTTCAGTATCCATATTACGGATATCTACACCGTGTAGCCGTTCCTTGCCGAATTCGGCAGCTTCCATTGCATCCCGGAACATCTTCACCTGCATGATCGGATCGCAACCCGCCACATATAGTTCGACTGTTGAGTCTCCCTTCAATAAAGTGATCAAGAACTTGTCCCCATCCGTTGAACAGAGCTGCGGGTGGATCGCCATGTAATCGATCAGTTTTTTCCGGCGCATGACATTGCCAACACTGAAGATGTCCATTTTCTGAAATGATGGGCAATCGCCCAGGCAGACACACAATAGCAGACCTTTTTTCGACATGTTAACCTCCTAATATAATATCCTCATCTCCGAAGAAAGTGATGGCCTTAAAGTCGCAAATTTTGGAACAACCCAGGCAGAATTCAACACAGCCATCCGGGTTAATAACCTTTGGATATAAATCCCCCTTCTCGAGTACACCATGTAGGCAGAAGTCAACGCACACGTTACAATTAGTGCATAGATTCTCATTCAAAATAGGGTACCAGTTTTTTGCCATTATGACCTCCATACATTATTGAAATTGGATTGCAGCAGAAGGACGACCCTTTGTGTTACGGGGTCAATGGTGGCGTCGACAGGCGCTGCCGCAATATGGACGGCATTTTTTGTACATTGCTCAATGTCTCCTTTTCCAGTAGCGGAAATTTATCCTGCGATGTTACAATTAATATCCTATCAAGCTATTGGTTTCTCTTTTCCCGCATTTTTTCCGGCAACACGACCAAAAACCATACATTCCGGATAGGCGTTGGCAGCAAGGCGATTAGACCCTTGAATACCACCGGTTACTTCTCCCGCTGCATACAAACGGGGGATTGGGTTACCCCATATATCGAGTACCTGGGCTGACGTATTGATTCGGAGACCGCCCTGAGTATGGTGAACGGCTGGCCACTGTGGAAGGGCAAAAAAAGGCCCTTCGATCAATGGGCCCATCTGTTTCGTAAACCGTTTATTAAAATCTGCGTCTTTCCCGTCCTGTAGGTATAGATTGTATTTGGTAACGGTCTCCTGCAGTGTCGCCCCCGGTATGCCCAGTTTCTCCGCCAACTGGATTATCGTATCCCCCTTGATGAAGCGTCCCTTTGCTACCCCGTCCGCAAGTTCCTTTTCGCCTTGCATTTTCTTCATCATAAGCTCGTTGAAAAGTGAGTATGTTGGTTTGCTTCCGGCCTTGATCTGTGCATAGGCTATCGTGTCACGCCTTTCCATCTCATTGACGAATCGCTTCCCTTGCTTGTTTATGTAGACGAATCCGGCACCGGCACCTTTTGCGCCATATGTCGCATATTCGTCGAGGACACCGCTTTCAGGTTCGGCAAAGGGGAAAAGCTGTATAAATGCCATCTGGATAGCTTCCGTACCGACAGCTTGTGCATATCGGATGACCTCCCCCGTCGCGCCCTTTTGGTTGGTACAATTAAACTCCGGCACAATCGCGGGATTGAAGACCACGCGCATCTTTACATCAGCGCTGAAACCACCGGAAGCCAGGATCAGAGCTTTCTTTATGCGAATATTTGATTTTTTCTTCCCCTTCATCACCTCAACTCCGGCAACAGCGCTCTGCCAGTCTTTCCTCCATATGCGCATAACCTCTGTTCCCAGGCGAATCTTTACACCGCGACTTTCGGCTATTTTTTTCAGTGCCTGTATGTAGGGTTTGCCGGATGCTTCAATTGCCATATGCGCTCTGGGCGCCGAATGCCCGCCATGATGCGCCACGGTCTGCCTTATCTCAAGTCCTCCTTCATCGATCAACCAGTTCAGAGTATCGGGTGCATTATTGACAATAATATCTATCAATTCCGGCACACCGTAGTAATCCCCGCCCTTTAACCAATCTGCCTTCCATTTGTCAGGACTGTCATCAGCCAAGTTAAGTTTTTGACGAAAGTGATATTTACTGTCCCAGGAGCTGTAGGAGCCGCCGCTGATGATCGAATTGCCGCCATAAAAAGGCATTTTTTCAATGATCACTGTTTCAGAATTCGTACCTGCCGCCTCCGCTGCCGCAGCAAAACCTGCAAAGCCCGAACCTATGACAACCACATCGATGGTTTCATCCCACTTGGAAGGCAATGTCATGATATTATTCGCTTCAGCCTTTTCTGCCGAAAGATGAAGGGGGAGTGGTGAAATTGATGCTGCCACCCCAAGCCCAATCGCACCTTTCAACAAGGTACGACGTTTTTCATCTACGATTACATCTCTTTGATTAGCCTGCTTATTTTCATAAGGCCTTCTACTTTTTTGTCTTTCTTCCATCTGGTTGCCCTCCCTTTCTTAAAAGTTTATTTAATCCATTATTGTTCTTAGCCTCCACCTTTTCGAAGCTTTGGGGCAGGAGAGTCATGCCCCGCGATTTGACGCGGAAACTGTACATTGGGTTTACAAAGATGCGTTAGACATCCCCAGGGTTGAGGATGGGGTGTACACATGATACTGGGCGAGTTTACTTTAACCACTTATTGATTGCTCCATTTGTAGAATTCTTCCCGCTCAGTTGATTTCTTTCCGCATGGCTTGTTTTATTCGCCCTGCTTCCTTGTAATACTTTTCTGCTCCCGGATGAACGGGAATAGGCATTCCTGCCAGCACCGTTTCCAGCTTTATCTGCTTCCCGACGGCATGACATGGTGCAATGATTTTAATATCCTCAAAGATCGCCTTCGTAACTCGATAGGCCGTATCGTCATCCCCCTCGGCGCTTGCGGCTAACATGGTGCTATGTCAAACACATGCTCCCCGGCGGCACTTGCAAAGGAATAAGTACCAACGTGCCTACTTTTGCCGTTTACTTGATATTCCGCCTTTCTTGGTTTGTAAATTCAGTCATTTAAACCTTCTCACTTTGGTGCGAACATAGACGGCAACCATAGAATCAATTCAGGGAAAACAGTGAACATGATTAGCGAAAGTACATAGATTAGCGCGAAGGGGAAAGATCCCGCAATAATGGTTCCCATGTTGATATTGAATTGCTTCGATACCATGCCTCTTACCACAAACAGATCGATCCCGAATGGGGGTGTAATAAAAGCAGCCCCCATGTTGACAATGAACAAAACGCCGAACCAGAGTGGATTGAAACCAAGACTTGCCACAATTGGGTTGAAAACCGGCGTAGTGATCATCATAATGCCTAAGGGATCCAGTAAACATCCCAAGATCAGTAAAATGACTTGCATAGCCGCCAGTATCCACCATTTGGATATTTGAAGATTCTTTATGATCGCTTCCACTTGATTGGACGTGCCGAGCGTCTCGACGACACGGCTGAACACTGACGCCGCTATGATGATCCAAACAACGAATACGGTGATCCTCACCGTGCTTTCCAAAGCTTCTACCAGTTTATGCATATCAAGCTTTCGGGTTACGATGGATGTACCGAGGACCGCAAGAACTCCAATCGCTGCAGCTTCAGTCGGCGTTGTGAAACCGGTATAAATCCCTCCTAGAACAATAGCGATAATGATCAAAGGCGCAATTGTGGCTCTAAGGGACTTAATCTTAACAAGCCAACTGAATCTTTCGCTGCTTGGTGGACCATGAAAAGGTTTGAAATAACACAGCACCCCCACATAAATGGCAAACAGGGTCGCTATTATGAAGCCGGGCAGGAAACCACCGGCAAACATGGCACCGGGTGATACACCGGTCAGCGAGGAATATACAATCATCAAGATACTTGGGGGAACAATAATGGCCAAGGCGCCGCTTGCGGCGATGCTACCCGTTGCCAATTTTGCGCTGTATCCCCTATCCAACATCGGTTTCATGCCCATGGAACACATGATCGCCGTGCTGGCAGGCGCGGCGCCTATCATTGCTCCCAAGATGGCGCCGATATAGCTGATACCGATGGCCAGACCTCCGCCCAAGCGACCTATCCACTTATGCATGAGATCAAACAAATCGTCCGCTACTCCGGTTACCCTCAACAATTCGCCCATGAGAATAAAAAGAGGAATGGCCAGCAGTATCCAGTTTGTCATGACTTCAGCAGTCGTGCTGCCGAGTATATAGACGCCGTTTACGCCGCCCCATACATACATGGTGCCAAATATCGCCACAATTCCCAAAGCAAACACAATGGGCACTCCAAGGAATATGAGCACTATCATCGAGCCCCAAATAACACTGGATGCGATTGTAGATTCCATAGAAGCTACTCCATTAATTTTTTATTTCCCTTGGTGATTCTTAGGAAAAGCTGTTTTGATGTCTTTGAGCAAATCCGCAAGTAATTGCAGAAGTGCTAAGGCAGAACCGACGGGAATGGCAAACAGATAAGGCCACAGCGGCCACATCAGGATGCCGGCCCGTTTCTGATTTTGTGTCAGGGCCATCCAGAAGATGTCCCATCCGACGATCAGCATGGTTATGACGAATATGGCGGCAGGTATAAAATAAAAGATGTTTAAGTAATTCTGTAGTTTAGGACTTAGATTGGCGGAAATGACATCTGTCCTGATATGGGATTTACATAATTGAACATACCCGCCTCCGAGAAGAACAAAAAAACCGAAGCCGTATACGGATATTTCCTGGACCCATTCATTCGGGCTGTTAAACACATACCTCATTACTGTGTCATAGCCTACGAAGAGTGAAATAACTAGAATAATCCAACCAATATAACGGCCGAGCATCGAGTTAATCAATTCAAGCGACTTTACGGTTCTATCGATGATGTACGTCATATTTCAGTGACCTCCGCTCCCAAATGGCATCATCGTCCATCTATTTGATCGCATTTATCCTGGTTTCAACCGGCGATTCTTATTTGGGATCGCCGGTTGAAACTGGATGAATGTCCGAAATGACAACGACCAAACTTGATGATATCGTTTACTTGGCCGTCCCTTTCGGAGCTATTTGTGTCCTATAAATCTCTATCATTCGCTTGCATTCGGGACTTTGCTTGGCGAAAATTTCCTGCACCTCAATGGCCTTGCTCGCATACTTTTCCCTGTCCGCCGCAGAAAATTCGAACACGTCAAGTTTGTATTTCTGAATGATACGGGGTTCGTCTTCCTTTTCGCAGTAGTTGGCCAGGAGCTCTTTCATGTGGCCCCAATGCCATTTGATGGCCCTTTGGAAGCCTTCCTTAATGTCATTCGGCATTTCGTCCCAGAGACTTTTCCTGATAACGAGCCCATACATCATGGGACCAACAATGGCGGGCTTGACGATTTGTTTGCCGACTTCGCCCCACTTGTAATCTTCAAGACCTGGGATAAAAACCGTGAGGCCGTCGATGGTTCCTGTCTGCATCGCATGATAACGTTCGGGAGAGGGCACCGTGACGGTCGCCGAGCCAAGTGCCATGGCAAATCGATCGAACATACCACCAGAACTTCCGATCCTAAGACCCTTAAAGGCATCCAAGCCGGCGATTTTTTTATTCAAGAAGAAATACTGAGGCGAGCCAAGTATATGCACGATCATCTGGCCGTTCACTTTACCCCACGCCTTGTTGATGATTTGGTTCAGCTCAGCGTTGTTCGCGACCTTCTCAGCAGTGGCCCAGTCCATAATGACGCCAGGGACCATGTTGAAGCCGATTTCAGGGGCAATTCCGGTAAAGAAAGAGAGGCCACCAGTCAATTGGGCATCAATGATCCCTTTTTGTAGAGCCTGGGGGACTTCCGGGGGTTTTGCCAGTCCGGAGTTCACAAAAATTTTGTATGTAATCCGTCCCTGGGTTTCCTTGTTGACCCGGTCCAACAGATCCCGCCCACCGGCATCCACATTGTACCGGTTGATCTGGCCCATCAGCGTGTTCACCTTCAGCGACCATGTTTTGTCCGCGGCTTCCAAAAAGGTCGGAGAAAGAAGACCAACCGTCATGACCAGCGTAGCAAGAAACACGCCCCATTTTATTGCTGGACTGATATTTCGTCTCATTTTACTACCTCCTTTTTTTAGGAAAACATTCAAGGCTGCCTTGTGAGAAACCTACCGATTACCTTATAAATCATTCCTTTCCCCGTCCCAGGAAAATTAAAATGGCCGCCGGACATGAACAGGCGAAACTACCTTTTCTTGCCCGGCTGACCGCTGCATCTCTTAAGCAACCATAACTACCCTACCGGGACGATCTTTCCCCGGCTAGCGTTTCACGTCAGGCCTGTAATGGCGGAATTGGAGCAGCATCGCTCCCACAGGCGCTTCAAAAGGTCCGTAGCTGGTTCCCTTTTGGAAAACGGCAATCGTGCCCGGGTGGTACCTGTAACCCAAGCGCTTGTTGATGAGACCACCTGATATGATATAGGTGATTTCCTCAACATCATCGTTGCACCATGGTTTCTTGATTTCTTCCTCCGTCTTTCCCCCGCAGAATCCTTCCGGCAGTCTGAGAACACGGCAATAACTTCCGTTACCTTGTACATCGCGATAAACGAGGGCGGCCTCGGCGCCAGCCTGCGTCACGCCTTCCGTGGACCACTTCATGTCAGTCGCGGGCTGAAGAAATTCCTTCTTTGTCGTAGTCTTTTCGGTCGGATCCGGGCGATGAACAAAATGGCGGAATTCAACCAGCAGGCAGCCGAAAGGAGCCTCCAGCGGACCATGGTTCACCTTCATCGGGAAAAAGGCTATCGACCCCGGCAGGTACGTGTAATGCAATCGCCTGTTGATGACACCCCCAGTTGCGACATAGACCATCTCGTCAAAATCATCGTGGTCACAGCAGGCATGATCAGCTTCCTCCTGTGTTTTCCCTTCGCCGAACCCTTCGGGGAATCTGAGAATCCTGCAGTAGGTGCCACTATTCTTGTCACGGTAGACTAAGGTTCTCGTGGCGCCTGCCTGCGTGACGCCTTCTGTGTCCCACTTCAATTCCGTAAGCGGTTCATAAAATTCCTTGCGCATGGTGATATTCTCTGACATTTTTTCTCCTCCTTAAAAAATAACATCGCTCCATATATGGTTCTCATCTAACTCATAAACTACTTTATCACCCCCTTCTCCCTGTAAAATTTCTCTGCTCCTGGATGAAGAGGAATTGACATCCCTCCCAAAGCATTCTCCAGCTTTACTTGTTTCCCCAAGCCATGTGCTGCTGACATGACCGCCGTATTCTCAAAAAGCGCCTTTGTGATTCTATAAACAATATCCGCCTGAAGTTCCTCCTTTACAGCAAATATCATCCATACCGAAATAGTTGAAATCTCGGCGTCTATCCCTTTGTAAACTCCAGCAGGAATCTTTCCTCTGGCATATTGGGGATATTTTTTCATCAATGCATCAACATGAGCACCATCAATCGGAACAATCACCGTCTCCGGCTGGGAAATTGCACGAGTAGGATCAGGGGAGCCCATGACGGCCATAAGGAAGAAAGCATCCACTTTATTGTCTTTGAGAAAATTAATCCCTTCGTTAATGGTAAGCCACTCCACCTTGCCTAAATCCTCAAGCCTCATCCCATAGATCTCTAAGATTTCCACGGCATTCTGCTCCGGACCACTTTTGGGTTCCCCAACTGCCACAATCGCCACCCTCTTACCCCTTAGATCCGAAACCGAATTGATCTTGGCATCTTTGCGAGCAAAAATGTGAAGCGTTTCAGGATAGAGTGATGCGATCCCTCGAATGTTCTGAATCGGTTTTTCGAAAAGAGGTTTTAACCCCTTTAATGCATAATAGGCTATGTCACTTTGGACAATGCCAAAACCCCCATCTCCTCTGCCAATCGCTTTAGCATTAACAAAAGAGGAGATGTTAGGTATCATATTCATTTCAACGTCAGACAAATTTACATACACGATCCTTGAAATACCTACGCCCAACTGGGCAAACGGGCCTGGGAGTCACCCTGCATTGAAGTTAATGATTTTTCTTTCACTCTGAGCTAAAATAGGATTGGAAAATGAGCTAAAAACCACGACCAATGCGGCTAAGCACCCAATGATCCACATCTTTCTCATAAAACACCCCCCTTGTTGAAGTTACTTAAACACAGGGAATCCCACATAATACCCAAGAGCATCCCCATGGGTTATTTCATCTACCTTTGACATAAAAGAGCATTAGCCGTTTACCTATAGTGTGTTGTGTACTCGATTATACGGACATTGAATACCTGCACACATGTTGTTTTTTGGGGAATAAGGGCATTCAATCTCTTCTATTTGTAAATTATAGCCCTGCCGAGCCAAGTAATTTACGGCAACTTTGATACCTATGTAGGTACTTCTTTTACAGCATCTCCTCATTATCTGGGCAATTTCTCTCTGTGAATCGGCTACCAATTGCATGATTTCTTGCCGTTCCTCGTCATGGAGTGGGGTGGACCTCTTTACTATGGCGGCGACGATGCCAACACCGTTTCCTCCGCCACAGGTGCCGGAAAAACCACAGGAAACCTTCCCCATTTCCCCTCGCTGTATACCTTCCATAATATCCTGATCACTGATCTGATAGTCGCTGTTACGCATTGTTGTTAGGACGACTCCTGGCACCAGGATGTGATTCCATTCACCATGTATTGGCATAGGGGATTTTGCAGTCCAATTTTCTTCACATTGTGAAAGGACATTAAAAAGGAGCGTGTAAGGATTCCTCTCTTGTGAGGATAAAATCAGCTCCTTCATTTCTATAACCAATTTTTTTAAGTTGTCTTCCGAAATTCCGGCTGCCTTCCAAAGAAATTCCATAAAAGGACGCCGGAAATAAATTTTCTTTGCTTCGGCCATAATTTCATTCTTGTTCACTTATATATCCCTCTTTCTTTTTCAGGCGTCTTTATTCTATTTTTCCGGTCTGCCTTCGTGGAACCCTTCAGGATTTTAGAATCCGGCAATAGGTGCCCGTATCCTCATCCCGGTAGACAAGCGCTGCGGTAGCCCCTCTTGGGTTAACCCTTCGGTGGACCACTTTAATTCTAAAACAGGGTCTAAGAACTCTTTGTGTTGGGAGATGTTTTCCATTAACGTCTCATCCTTAATTATTGCTATTTTCGCGAACCACTACCATTCATTTTCGAAATCCTTCTTTTATTCGGGACGACGACATAAATCCACCAGGTTCGAGACATCCTCCATATCCTCAAGGTGTTCAAGGGATTCAAGAAGACGGCTCCCTATTTCTCGGGGATATCGGGCATAATTAAGGCAATCAAAAAATTTGGCGTGCCGCTCATCGACAGACATGGGTATGGTGGGACTTCCCTTTACAGCCTCCGTGTAACAATCATATTTTTTGCCGTCTTTTAATGTGATTGAAACCCAGGCAGGAATTCCCTTATCGGTTGCCTTTGGAAGATTTTCATCTTTAACCGGGTAAATCATTTTTGAAAACTCCAACAGGTGCGGTCTCTTTATGCTTTCAACGGTGAAGTCATCCAAGCCAATTTTCCCTTGCACGAATGCAACCGATAAAGCATATGGCAAAGAATAGATGGCATCGACAACGCTCCGTGGATTTCTTTTGATAGACAGGGGTTCGCAAATCATGTCATAGTCTTCACGATTTATCCCGGCTCGTATCTCCGCAGTCTCTTCTGGGGAGATCCCGTACTCCCTCCGCAGATCAAAGGCCCCTTGAAGAGCAGTATGGATCAGTTTGCAGCACGGGAAAGGCTTGAGGCTTGTATTCTTGATCTCCCATGATTTTCCTAAATCCTTTGTGAAAGCATCCATATTGTACCGCTGGGGATGGTAGATCGGAAAATATCCATACCTACCTGAAAAGACTTCTTTGGGGCCTGTTAATCCTATTCGGGCCATCTCGACTGCAATCATCCCGCTCATTGCGCTGAGGCCTTGCTGTACAACCATGAGGTCAACGCCCTCCCGAATGACTTGCTGATTGCCTGCCATCTGGCTATAGGCAATTCCTAATGCATTCTGGGTAACATCAGGGGAAAGTCTGAGGAGCCTTGCCCCCACCAAGGCTGCTGCAAGTGAGGCCCCCTGGTAGGTCGTTGACATTCCCGTTGCTCCCGGACCCTTCGTCAGGGATAACCCCATTCTTGCAAGAAGTTCGAAACCGAGAACGATGGAAACAATGAACTCCTGTCCGCTAACCTTGGTCGTCTCACTGAGTGCCAATGCAGGCGGAACGACCGCAACGGTTGCATGCAAATGTGCCTGCTCATGGACATCATCGTAATCGAGCGTCCTCCCAGCCGTACAATTTGCAAGAACGGCCGAGTGTATGGGAACTTTCCGGTTATTTGCAAAAACAGTTGATTCTGGGGGGCCTCCCCATCCGTTTACCATTTCAGCGCATAGGCGTGATGGGCGGCTGACTGTCCCCCCCATCATGACGCCAAAAAAATCTAAAAGAACTACCTTAATTGACTCTAACGTTTCAGCAGGAATGTCTTCGTAGCGGGTTTTTTGGGCAAGATCAATAAAGGAATCGATAGGGTCCATCGTTCTCAAATCTCCATTAGGCTATGACGAAAAAAGTGTCAGAACCCCTCCATACTTATCTGTTCGAAGCTATAATTAATGTGTGAAAGCAGATAATCCTTGGCTCGGTCATATTCACCCATTTTGATAAAGTCTAAGATATGCTGATGCTCTTCTAGGAGAGGCTTTCTATATTCTTTTGAGAAATATAAAAATTGATATCGCATGAGATTACTTGCAATCGAATGATAAAAATGACGAAGATAAGCATTTCCTGCTAATTCAACCAACTTAATATGAAATTCGGCAAAAACTTTTAGAGATTCCAGAACTTCTTTCGGTTTCGCTCCGGATTCTAATTTAATTGAAGAGGCCTCATTTAAAGCAGCAAATAAAGGTGTAAAATCATGCATATTGTTAATTCTAATGAGATCTATGGAATAACATTCAATCATCCCTCTTGCTCGGTAAATTTTTTCAAAATCCTCCTTTGAAATTTCGGTAATATAGGTCGATTTTCTGGGAACGCTGGTGATTAAGCATTCACTTTCCAATATCCTAAGTGCTTCCCGGAGTGGGGGGCGGCTTAAACCCATATTTGATGCCAAAGCGGTTTCATTGATTTTTTGGCCAGGTTTTAGTTCGCCTAGGATGATTAAGTCCCTTAAATGATTAACAGCAGCTTGAGTTGCAGAAAAAATTTCTAATTTCATAATTAAAGTCTACAATCTACAATCTTCAATAGACCAAATACCATTATTAAAATTTAATGTCAAGAAAAAAATTTAATTGGGCTAAGAACTTGAAAAATATAAGGATTTTTTATAAGATCTTAATAACGTAAAAAGAGGGCAATAAATCTTTTTTTGGTAATTTAATATTTAGACAGGTATGTCAGTCACAAAGAATTGTTTGTTCAATTGAAGACTGACACTATCAAGATGGGAGTGTGGAGTGGGATGTAGATTGCAAAATATTTTTTTTGGTTCCTTATTTTTACGAAAACTTTGAATATGTCCTTCTGATTACTTACCAGATGACTCTTTTGCAACAAATTTATTGATATCTACGCGATCAGGTTTGGTCTGGGGATTTCAAATTCACAGGGAACATCCGTTTGGCAAAGGCCACAGGAAGAGGGAGGGTTTTGTAGTCCATATTCCAATCGTTTTGCTACCAGGGGTTCGGACCGGAGATAATCATAGCATTTATCCTTATTATGCCCTTTCTCCGTAATCGCACCGGCAGGACACCTCGGAATGCACTTTCCACATTTTTCGTTCCGAAACTGGA
>Ga0316626_10000363_pt1 | contig 17008 bp, 16 predicted proteins | sample OWC_Aug_T1_C1_D5_FD_207656 | JGI IMG/M metagenome (GOLD analysis project Ga0316626, IMG submission 207656) | Wetland soil microbial communities from Old Woman Creek delta, Ohio, United States - OWC_Aug_T1_C1_D5_A | ecosystem: Environmental > Terrestrial > Soil > Wetlands | place: USA: Ohio...
ACCAATATTTTCGGTACGCCTCCTATGGCTTCAAGGCACTTGCGTATTGCGTATATGAAATCTTCACTCTTTTGTGAAGGCACACACAGCGCAAAACCGTAATCGGTATAAGGCAGACAAGCTACAAACACTTCTACCTTGATGATTTCGCCGGTCCGGGTATCCACATACGACAGCTTGTCTCCGGCGAAGTCTACATAGAGCTTTTCAGCAGGATTATATGTACCGGACAATACTGTTGTTGGCGATGAAGCTACAAGATTCTGTTTAAGATGAAAACAGAACTGCGTGAAGCGGTAACCTCCGGGATGCTTTTCAATATACTCCTGCCACAACAGACGGCGTGTGACATGCTTTCGTCCAAGCTCCTTTTGGAGATAAGGCAGAAGAGAGGAAAATTCGTTAAAACGTTCATCCGTATAAGCCGGATTACCCTCATGGAGCTTCCTCTCAAGCTCAGGATCATCCAACTCTAAAAGCTTTTCCATTTCCGACGGATGTTCATTTAGCGTCTTCACATAGTTGTTTACCGTTTCTTTGTTGATGTTCAACATCCTTGCTATCTCTCGGTTTGATTTGCCTTCATCATGCAAACGAAGGACTTGTTTGATTTTACTCATATCCACTATCTTTCCTGCCATGTCTGTTATGTACCTTTTATTTATACTCGTTTTTGAGGTACAAAAGTATGCCGAACAGTTATGTGAGTGAACGGATATGCTCCGAATTGCTGTGGAAGCTTTTTCGTGAACGGATATGCTCCGAAATAACTTAGAAATGAAGATGTTAGACCAAAATATTGAACGGGTATGCTCCGAAATAATGTTATTTTCGGAGACTTCCGTCACATGTGAACGGATATGCTCCGAAATAAGGTACGACGGCATAAGACACATAGGACTTAACTTCGCTTTTACTGACATTTTGTTACTTCTTTTCATCCTTTTCTCTCTTATCCACGGATGAACGGTTACAAAATGACTGATTCTTTTTAACTACTTCCTTTTTGATAGCGAGATTTTATATCTCGTTTTGTGGGTGGGTATGCTCCGAATTATGTAACCATTTGTATTTTTTATGTTTAAATTCCTTACGTTTACCATACAAAATGTTATCATTAAATAAAGGAATAGCTATACTGTCAGTTATATAATAATGAGAGTGACAAACTAAATGCCAGTTGCCAATAGACGGATACAAACTTATAGTATCCCCATTGTAAGTAATACGCCAGCCATCTGGTGATATAGGTGTGTCTATTATAGAACTACAACCACATGCACAAAGGTGTGAAACTACTCGATGCTTTATAGAGACATACAATATTCCTTCCTTCAAGTGAAGTGGAAAAGAATCCGTAAATTTTACATCAAACTTTCTGGCTTTCATTGGAAATATCATTATCATCAATATTATATACAGAAAGATACTCATGTTCCGTATCGGCATAAAATCCTAGCATCTTTTTCCATTTGATAACAGACAAACATGCTGCCAATGAATTTAGCTCGGCAATCTGAATATTAGAAGCATACATGTCATCGTCTGCTTCTTCGCTACCGAAAGCATAGTTGAGATGGTCATATTTCTGAGGGGTTCCTATTGTTATATGTAACAAGCCTGAGAGAGTACCATCTTGCAGTTGGTTGACACCCATACCAGAATCTATGAGCGGGATATTCCTATCTAACAAATAGTCAGCTATTTGTTTTTTGACAGCGACCTTGTCAAGGGAGAAAAATACAAAGTCCATATTATCTAAAAGAGATAGATTCATAGAATCAATCATCACTGGATGTCGATTAATACCATTATGCATTCTGTCGTAGATATCGCCAAAATAATTAACCTTTAATGATGATTCTGATAGCTGTTGCTCTGTAGGTACACCAGGTGCCCTAAAAGCATTGTGTGTATTAAAAGTATCAGCGTCAAAGATATGAATCTCAGCGACTGGTGTCTTCGCAATCAAATCTAACATATATGAACCTGAGCCACCCAATCCAATAATAGCAATTTTGAGACTTTTATATTTGTCATTCAGTTGAGAAATGTTAGCTCGACTGGAATTTGTATCCATAAAATTAAGTGGACTGTTATTATCATGGATGAAAAGAGGCAAGTTGACTTTTTGCAATATATTTGGATCTACTTGAATAGCTGGTCCCATAATTATATCAAAATATGTAGTAACCTTTTCATAGTAGTTTGGATAGTCACCATTGGGAGGATACACCTTACTATCTGCATGGCAGGAGAAAAAGTAATCGCTTTGATAATCAGCTACTATATCTTTGTTCTCGTGTTTATTTACAAGAGAAGGTAACTGGCAACCATTAACATCGCATGGCCATGTTCCTGACCAATAAGCGGTGTGGTTACAAGGCTTAAGTAATTTATTACCTGAAAGTGTAAGCTGAACAAATAGTTTCCCTTCTTTGATTTTCTTGTCCGCATCAAGGTAAGGTATGTGGTGGATAATTAGCCATCCATCACATACCTCCATGACAAATCCTTTTGCCTGCAACTTACGCAGGTCCTCGTTATGATCTATGAGTACTTGCAACATTGAAAATCATTTTGTTACGTACAATAACTACTGTTTCTGGGGACATAATACCCTTTGGGTTCTCTATAGGACCGTGGCTGTATTTTACAATGAAACCCGTTGTGCTTGATTTAGCCATCTTGGCAAATTCTACGACCTGATCAAATGTAATCTTATGTTCGTTATATTCGTATGGGGTGCTGTTGACATAAACAATAACCTTTGAGTCGAGCGTTATGAACTTCTCTATACCTGGTCTGGCTAAGTCTATTTTCTGATCCTCATCAATGAGTGTATCCTGCCATCCTTCAGGAACATCAAGATATAATTCTTTGTCATCAGGTAACTTTGCCATCTCTCTAATATCTGCACCAGTAATAAACTGTTTGCGAGTAGAAAAATGTCGACTATCTACTGTGAAAAGCAGAGGTTTTTTTGTAAAAAAGCCCTCAATACCTGGCAAGGAAAGATCAATTTTTTGATTGTTTTCTATAATTTCATCGTTATATGGCTCTCTGATATAAAGATAAAGATTATTATCCAACGGAATACCAGCAAGTTCCTTTACTTGGGCACCAGTAATGAACTGCTGTCCGGTTTCAAACAAGTTTCCTTCTACCATGAAGTGAAGTACTTTGCCCTCATGATTGGGCGAATTTGTAAAATTATTCATATTTATTATTTTAATATTATGCCGCATAAGGAGTATCCTTGGTCGGTTTTCATATTATATACTTCTAAACGTGACAAAAAATAAATTTTTGAATCAAAAAATTTAAAAACCAAAATAATATATATTTTTGTAGAACAGATAATAAAAAATAGCGAAAACTGTCACGTTTGGTGGTATATTTTATAAAAGATAATAAGGAGGATTGAAATGATAGTAGACTCTGGAGAAATAAATAAGTTTTCCGATGGAGAGCTGATGGCCACCATTCGGGAATCGCGGGATAGGGATAAAATTCTCACTATGAAGGCAATAAGCATTTTATATGAGCGCTACCACAGTAAACTGCTATGTCTATGTAATAAAGTATGTGGTGGGATGTCAGAAGCAGACTTGGTTTTTGAAAGTACATGGAAAAAGGTATACAAATATCCTACCTTCGACCCACAAAAAACTAATACAAAGTTTTTCACATGGCTATCCAAAATTGCCAAGAATGAATGGTACTCGTTAAAAGAGAAATGTCTGTTAAACTACAACGGTATTATAGAAGATTATCAAGATTCAGTTATCGAAGAAAAAGTTCAGGAGGTTACACTACCCCTTACTAGAAATCCACTCATAACAGCACTCCAGCACATAAAAGAAAATTTGAGCGAAAAAGATTGGGATATCCTTCTTAGACACTTCGAGTTCAACGCTATCAATGGAAAACATTTACCAAAGTATATTTTGGAGGAATTAAAGATCAAATACCACACAACAAGTGCAGCAATTAGACAAGCAAAAGGTAGAGCATTGGAAAAGGCAAAACAGATTGCCAGACTCAATGTATGAAACAGATTAAAAACAAAGATTATGGAAACAAAAAAGCTACAAAACACGAATTTCGAGGCAGAACTGAGCTCTGCTCTTAAATCAGCTGGATATATATTCCCAACTACAGATAAAGAAGCTGAATATTTTTTAGAACAATCTGAAGATATAGACGTCCCAGATAAATATAAGACTTGTAATTTCATTTTTGATGAGAGTGACCGGGCACTGGATATAATAAAAGGAACACATGTAGATAATCAAAAAGCCAAACAGAACTGGGCTATTGCAGCTCGACATGGACGCAATATTCCACAAGATATTCTTGATAAAATGAAACATGACAAAGATAATTCCCCCAAAAAATAAAATTGGAAATAAGACGAAAAAAACAGATTTCAGATCTTGCAGAATATATTGCAACAGAAGATGGAGACTATGGAATTCCAGTAAACGTTATAAAAATTGCTGAAGATAATGACATCTCATATAGTTTTAACGACTATGGGAACTATTTTGATGGGCTATTAGAGCAGGAAGATGGTCATTTCCATATATATATTAATGACTATGGTAAACTTTTAAAAAGTTCTGTGAGAACAAGATTCTCTTTTTCTCATGAGTTGGGCCATTATTTCATTGATGAACACAGGATGATTTTGGAAAATGGTAATTCTCTCCTTCATCCATCCTTTTATATGATGCACCAAAAAGAATCTGTCGAAAAAGAAGCTGATTACTTTGCATCATGTTTATTGATGCCTGAGAAGACGTTCCTAAAATTTTGTCAAAATTTTTTTTCATATGAGATAATTCGTGAGATACAAGAATCTTTTCAAGTTAGCCTATCGGCTGCACTTTTTAGATATATAGATCTAGGAGCCATACCAATAACTGTTGTTTGCGTAAAAAAAGGAATTATCCAATATGACTGGCATTCTGTAGATTTCCCCTATCCTTATTTGAATAAAGATTACACAAAAAAAGTTCCACTATTGACTTGTGCAGGAGACTATTTTACCAACGAAGTTGTATGTGATAAGACTGAAGACGTTGATGCAAAAGAATGGTTTCGTTCCTACGACGACATTTCTGAACTAACAGTTCATGAAAAATGCATTTATCAAAAGAAGTTTGATACAACTATAAGTATCCTCTGGTTTGACTAAACCCAATTTTACACAAACATTACTAAAAAATGATAGTAAAAGGTCTAGCAATAAAACTTATATATTTTTAACTAGATAGTCTTCTAAAATTGTGCGTTAGAGCACTTTAAGATATTGGTAAAATAAGCGGTCTTGACCTTTTTTATTCAACCGGCATATAAATCGTTATTAATATAGAAGTTTTTGCTTTTATGTATTGCTCGCACATATTGCATATATCAAAGTTGGTAATTAACTGTTCCGGATCCATATATCTTCCATATCATGCAGTAATGAATTCAACGAACGCAATTATGTACTGGTTATACGCTTTAATTTTTAATACCCCAAAACAGGGATATTAAAACCGGTAGTCTTTAGTATTTCAAATACCCATAAAAATGGGGAATTAAGAGTGTTCATAAGATTATTATACGATAGTCCAAATTTGGACACTCGTATTTAAACTATTATGTCGGATTTCCGTATATGTAAAATCAATAAACTACATACTACCAAAATAGTGTATCATAAACAAGCCGAAAGGTAGAATTATACCGTTCGGTGATACCCATGATTCTGGGTTCGAAACTTAATAAATCAAAAGGCTAATATAAAAAAATCTGTAATCCATTTATATAGAGTTATAAATGTTTATTATCAATTAAATTGAATTCCATTCGTTCTTTTGGTATAAGAATAATACTTTTGTATATATCAATAAAATGTATTATAGAAATATAAATAGACAGAAGTTGATAAGAAATAAACGGAGAAATTACTGGCAAAATACTTAGAAAAATGCCATTCAGCTATTTCCAAAAGTGTAATATGTTTGCAACAAAACTCAGCGCAATTTACACAAGAATTTCTGTGTTGCTGTACGTGTGAATATATAAAATTATGATATTATAATATGGGACAAAACAATGTTGAATTAAAGTCTGTATCCAGTATTATCGGAATGAAATTTTTTATTCCGAATTATCAACGTGGATACAAGTGGAAGGAACAACAAGTGAAAGATTTGTTAGAGGACATTGATGAGTTTATTCAAAATAATCAACTAGACAGCTTCTACTGTTTACAGCCATTAGTTGTTAAAGAGACTGTTCCTGAACCAGATAAATTTATTGAAGCCTTGCCAAGAGATAAAGGAGTAGATGTCTTGAAAGAAACGAACAAAGTAATAATTGAAAATACCAGATGGGAAGTTATTGACGGTCAACAAAGATTGACTACAATTTATATTTTACTTTCTGTTTTAGGGCAAAAAGAATCATATAGCCTTGAATACAAAAATAGAAATGATAACAAGGATTTTCTTTCTAAAATCGATAATACTAAGTTAGAAAAAAAATCAGAAGAAAATATAGATTTTCACTATATGGCAGCAGCAAAAAAAACTATCGATACTTGGTTTAATGGGAAGGAAAATGAATACAAAAAAAAATTTGAAAAGGTACTGCTAAATAAAGTACAATTTATTTGGTATGAATCGGATGAAAACCCTATAAAGGTATTTACACGAATAAATATTGGCAAAATAAGTTTGACTAATGCTGAACTGATAAAAGCATTGTTCCTCAATCGTTCCAACTTTATAGGAGATGACTACGAGAAAGTAAGATTGAAACAATATGAGATAGCTAACCAATGGGATAACATCGAATATATGTTGCAAAATGAAGAGTTCTGGCTTTTTTTGCATGATATGTACTACAAAAATCCTACACGCATCGATTTAATTTTTAACCTGATGTGCAATATGGGGACACTTGATAAACTCATTGACTGGAAGAACGATAAGAAAAATGACATTGGAACCGACAATTACCGAGCATTCCGGTACTTCAATGCTTATTTCCATTCTATTAAGGCAAAGGAACAAGCGCAAAACAACAATATCACCCTCATTGAACAGTGCTGGTCTGAAATCAATAATATCTTCCAAACTTTTGTAGAATGGTTCAATGACTTGGAATTGTATCATTATGTTGGATATTTGATTGCATTTAATTACCAACTGAAAGATATTCTCGGCGAATGGAATAAGACTACTAAGAAAAAGACTTTTGTAAATTATCTCATAGATGAAATAAAGAAGAAAATAAGTAAATACGACAACCTTTCTCAACAATATGACAGTGAGGGAGAGCCATTAAAAACAGACTGTAAGCCATTACTATTATTGCATAATATCCAAACTGTTATATCCCAAAATACTAACTACAATGATAACTACAAGTTGGGTGTCTTTTATAAGTTCCCTTTTCATCTTTATAAGATAGAAGGTTGGGATGTGGAACATATTGATTCTAACACCGAAAATGACTTGGATGAAAAAAGAAGCGAAAATGAGTTTCTGCTTAATATCTATAATAGTGTCTCTAAAGCAGATAAGCAAAAAATAGAAAGATTTATTAATAATCCTACTGCAAATAATTTTTCTGATTTTGATGAACACACAAAAAAACAAGAAAATAGTTTAAAAGACTATGAGAAAAACCAAGTCTGGAATTTTACACTTTTAGATTCTTCAACGAATAGAAGTTATGGAAATTCTATCTTTTCAGCCAAACGAAGGATTATAATCGGAAAAGATAAGGGAAGACTGATTTCTGTACCTAAAATAATAACCAAGAATAAAAAACCTTATTTGGAACTTCCTCTAGAAAAGGAAGCCAAATCTTCATTTATTCCACCATGTACCAAGCAAGTGTTTTTAAAATATTATAGTTCAACATCTTCATCACCTAACTATTGGGAAAGATCAGATGCGGAAGCATATCGAAAGGATATATATGAAACATTGAAAGATTTCGGAGTAACATACAATAGCACTAAGGAGACACACAATGAAAAATAAAAAATATAAATTTTGGGAATTTCTGAAAGAACATAGAATAGAAATACCTATCATTCAACGTGACTATGCACAAGGTAGAATTGGGAAAGAGGAACTTCGAAAAAGTTTCTTGAGAGATTTAAAATCTGCTCTCGATACCAGAAATGAAATGAAATTAGATTTTATCTACGGTACAAATGAAAGTAATATTCTAAATCCTCTGGACGGACAGCAACGACTAACAACACTTTGGTTGCTGCATTGGTACATTGCCTATCGTCATAAAGAACTTGGTTTCATTATAGGAAATAACATACCAAACGAAGTTAGCAGTATTTTTCATAATTTTACCTATGAAACACGCATTTCATCCAGAGAGTTCTGCCATAAATTATCAGTTTTCAACATTACTCAACCTAATAATATGAATATTGCTGAACACATTCAAAATCAAACATGGTTTCGTTCCTCTTGGAGACAAGACCCTACCATTCAAGCCATGCTTAGGATGTTAAATGGTATGCCAAATAAAGATAAAAACGGCGAAGAAATTGTTGATGGGATTGAAGAAGCTTTTAAAGACTGTACAGATGAGGAAATAACTAACTATTGGACTATATTGATAAGCGACAAATGTCCTATCGTATTCTATTACTTAGATTTATTAGGTTTAAGGCAACCCGATGATTTGTATATAAAAATGAATGCTCGCGGTGAGCAATTGACAAGTTTTGAGAATCTTAAGGCGGATTTGATTGGCTACATCAAGGAGCAGGTTGACGGTTCAAACAATGATAAAAAAAATTGGGAAAAGTTATTATCTCCGAAGGACGGTATTCCTATAAAAATGGATACGGCTTGGACTAATATTTTCTGGAAAAATAGGTCATCAAATTACCAAATTGATGAAATCTACTTTGCTTTTATTAATCGTTTCTTCTTTAATGAACTGTTTACAGCCAAATATGGAGAAATTTATCTATTGGATATTGGTAAGGGAGGTGAAAACTCTACAAAGGAAAATGATAATAAGACTTACAGATATTTAAATGATTCTGCCAATCCCAATGATTACGATACAAAAATTGCATATTCAGGATTAGATGTTTATAAATACGATAAAGATAAGATGCCTATTGATTTTTTTGAGAGACTGCTGAGAGTTCTTGATCGATATAAAGGCTCTATTCCTGAATGTAATTGGGATAAGACCTTTCACTTTATACCTGAATATGACAAGACTGGCGGACAAGAGTCAGAAATAGAAAATAATGCAGGAGTAAAAATTAAGAAGGTAACAGCTCTTAACCAAGTACAAAGAATTGTTTTTTTTGCTGTATGTAAATATTTTAGAGATGGTGAATTGACGCAAGAATCATTAAAAAGTTGGATGCGTGTGGTATGGAATCTTGTTTCCGGTGAAGACGGAAGCGACCATCCACAAATCAGAAGCACTCCGGCTATGCGAACAGCTATAGAGTTCATCGGTAAACTAAATAGCCATGAAGTATATAAAAGTCTTAAAGATAATTATGTTACCTATAGGGATAATCAAACTAATGGTACGCCTTCTGATTTTGATTTAAGATGCAATGAAGAAATTGACAAAGCAAATAAAATCTTAGACGAACAAAATAAACTTGCTAATTATGATGGTATAATATCAGAATTTAAAGGTAAAACTTGGGAAGAGGTTCTAATAGAATCCGAAAAATCTGCTTTTTTCAAAGGCTCCATTCGATTTTTATTTACTGATGACAAAGGCAATGAGAATTGGGAAGATTTTGATAAAAAATGGCAAAATGCACAACAATATTTTGGTGAAAAAGGAGTAAAAGAAAAATATCGCAAAAAAGCTAAATTACTTCGTGCTTTACTAAGTAGAGTTGACATTGATGATCGTCTTTGGTTTGGTAATGGAAAAAGATTTTGGTACAATGTATTACTTGGTAATAAATTTCGCACTATATCTGAAATATTGAAAGGAAATATTGATATAGCAAGTGATTGCAAAGAAGGCTGGTTGGAGGATTCAAAACTTCTTTCAACGGTATTAGGTGATAGTTATGAACAATGGCATATTTTATCAGATTGGAGGGGATACAAAGTCCTGACTCAGTACTCATATAGGCAGCCTGGGAACGTTAACCGTCCAGATCAAATTGTTGTGCTGGGCCACATCAGAAATGAAATACTCAAGACTTTTAATGTAGAAAAAAAGATCTCTGATGGAGGATTTTTTTATGGTTGGAACATTATATTCAAATACAATGACCATTATTTCCAATGGTGGGGAGATCCTAACGATAAAAAATTAGATGTGTATTTGATGAATTCAGAAAATAATGATGATTGGTCGGAACGCAAAGAATATGTAAATAACAAAAATGGTACAGATAAAGATAAATACTATTGTTTTAGTTTTGACAAAAATGATGATGCTTCAACTTTTAAAGAAAATTTAAAAAAACTGATAGAAGAACGAAATTCCTTTCTTTAAGCCTAAATCAGTAATGTTGGATATCGCATAATATCAGGTAACAATAAAGTAAAGCCGAAATCGTAAAAAAGCGATTTCGCACAGTATCAAATAGTTATGAAGTAAATTCCAAAGTCCAAAAATGGACATAGGTTAAAATCAGTTCGTTATAAATAAAAGCCAAAGTGCAAAAATGCACATAGGTAGTTATCAGATAGTTATGATTATTTAGATTGGCTTTCAAAATACATGTATCACATTATGAATTAGGTCATGTCAAACTTTTGCTCTAAGTATTGAAATCGGATAAATTCACGGAGATTTGTTGTGAATTTGTCCGATAAAAATAATATCATTCAAGAGAATCATCTTTCTTTGATTTAAATGGAAGTTAAATACTTTGATTACAAATGTTTTCTATAGCTTTTGCCAGTTCTCTAGCTTTAGCTATAGATAATGAAATAAATAGATCCTTCTCCGGTGATATGTCATCTTCATCAAGATGATCAATTAGAAATCCAATCTCATCTGGACATTTAATAATGCCTTCGCATGTTATTCCTTCTGTTTTTACTTTTTGAACAGAAAAATTTAATCCCTGTTCATTTTCAATAATAAATAAATTTTTCATTCTCTTGTTATACATAAACTTTTTAATTTAAACTGACTTATTTGACAACTATTGATGTTGTAATAGCCAATGGTATATTCCTGTCGCAAAAAGGGCAACGTACATGATATACATGGCTGTCTTCAAATAAATCCTTTATATTAACATCCAATACATCAGCTATTTGCGCCAATTTACTTACGCTCATGCTATTATTATCTAGCATCTTAAACACTGTACTCGGAGAAAGACCTAAATGAGCAGCTAACATACGTTGCGTGACCTTTTTCTCTTTCATTAATTGTTTTATTCTTAAAGGAATCTTTTCCATGTCTTTTCAATTTTGTTATTCTACTGATTTTTTCTGTACTGAAGTACTATTTTACTAGAGTTATCATACTTGAGGTATGATTTATGACCATCATTTTGATAATTAAAACGGTTCATTCTCTTTTATCTCATTGAATGGTAGTCTTGGCGTATCTTGCATGTCATAAAAACTTGTTGTTTGTTCGTCAAAGCCACAGATAAAAGAAAAGATACCTGTATTGCGACTTTTAGCAACATTGATTAAAGCAGTACCAGCAGTATCGACGCTACTATATTCTCCACTATAACGGTATACTTTGCCATAAGTCTTTGTATAGTAGCTTGGACGATAAATCAATATTGTTGCGTCTGCTGCCTCATTCACTTGCCCACTTCCACGTAATCTTGCAAGTGTCGGCTCCGGATTATCGGTATTACGGCTCAATTGTGATAATAATAATATCCAGATATCTAACTCTTTGGCAACGTTCTTTAGTCGTCTCGAAGCTTCAGCTAATTGAGCCTCAACGTTTCCGGTTTTAGTGTTTACACTTAATATTTGCAAGTAGTCTATAACTATACCGTCAATGTGATTTTTGATTTTCATGCTACGAATGCTTGAAATAATAGTATCTATATTACTGGTACTACGATCATCAAAGAAGATATTTAGCTTTGACAATTTCCCGACAGCAGTATCAAACCTGCTTGTTTCATTTGGACTTAGTTTACTGTTATACAGTATGCCACATGGAATTTTGCTTATCATAGCCGCAAGCCTTGTAACTAGCTGTTTTGATGTCATTTCCATACTGTAGATAGCTATTTTACTGCCTGTTGAGGCTGCATTAAGTGTAACAGCATTAGCAAAAGAACTCTTACCCTGTGAACTGTCTCCAGCCGCTATTATTAGGTTATTAGGTTGAAATAGACATCGCTTGTCAATTTCTTCGAATCCGACATGCGTAAACTCAGGTTCTTTGCCATTCAAATTATCATTGATTTGCTTACACAATTCCGGCAAATAATCATTTATACATTTGATGTGATTAACGCTATCGCCAAGTATGCCATTTATTTTATCTGTAGCATTCGCAATGACATCTGATATATCATTACATTCATTTGAACCGTTCTGCTGTAAATACAAGCCTAAATCAGCTAATTCACGGCGCTTGTTTAATTCCGATAGATGTAAAACCTGTTGCTTCAAGTCATCAAGAATAACATAATCACCCAATTTAGCTATATAACTCGGCTCTATTTTAGTGCCTGTCTTCTTTAGTTCACTGAGCACTGTAATAATATCGGCGGTATCACCTGCATTGGTAACATTCAATATCGCTTTGTATATTTGCTTGTGAAGTTCTTTATAAAAACAGTCTGGAGCTAGATACTCACGAACTTCATACAAAGCATCACGACGACTTAATAGAGTCCCTATAACATACAGTTCGGCTGCATTATCATATAAAACATTATTACTTTCCATTGCTTTCCCTCCTGTTCCATGTTCTTAATCTACCTGCCATATCCCAAGTTTTTTTTAACTCATATTGCATCTTCGTTTTGGCTACATTTGGTTCACTCCAATAATCATAGAATGCTCTAATCATATCTTTACCATATTGTTCAATATAAGGAATGAGTGAATCATGAAAAATCTTTTGGCGTTCGGTAAAAGAAAGAATTTTCTTTTTAATGTTTTCTTTTTTGTTTACATCTACATTATCATCTTTATCTACATCCTTATCCTTATTAGGTAAGTTTTTGGTTAGTTTTTGGTTAGATAATGGTAAGCTTTCGGTTAGTTTTGCCTTTTTTCTACCTAAAGGATTGTTATGAGATCCTATAGGTGGTCCACCTTTACAACCATTCTGCCAACGTTTTAAATTTGCGTCCAGATTAGGACGTATCAAAATAAATAAAGCATTAGGGAATCCTGTCAATTGTGGTTCTTTCTGGTCGAGGCTATAATCACATATAGCCTCATACATAATTAGTTTATCTTCGTTAGATAGATCTTTCAGGCTATCTTTGAATGACCTATAAAAAACGAAACTATTTCTATCTCCCATTTGACTCTCCTTTCTTCATTTCGTTAAGGATTTTACTTAATTTTCGTGGCCGATAATATTCATCAAATTGTGGCGATTGCTCCGTAGTATTCTTGTTTGTTGTTGTCATCTCTTCAACACGACCACAAATAGAACATTTGCCAGTTGTGGATATAATCAAATTCCACCTCCGTAACTTTTCTACATAGTGACACAAAGTTTTACGATTAATACCAGTTGATACAGAGACTTCACAAATTGATTGAAAATGTTGAAGTCCATAATAAGTTTTGTCAGTATATGAAATATAACTATCTTTGTGTATTACGATTGATTTCCTGGCGGTTGTAGCGACCGCCTTTACTTTTTCCGTCATTTTCCGATCCTCCTATTTTTGTTTTAATATTTTTTGAATGGATGATTCTGTATAGCGTACCTTATATCCAACTTTTACAGTTTTCAAATACCCTATTTTGTCCCAACGCCAAAGTGTACTTTTGGTTACATTTAATCTTGCTGCAACTTCATCAGCCGTCCAATATTTCTCTTCCGATGCTTGTTGTTGCACATTTTGTTTTTGTTCATTTTCCCATTGAAGAAACGCTTCCTTCAGATCAAGTGAATTAACAACTAACTGGACATTCATGCCGTTTTTTATAATTTCAGTAATTCCCATAATTCTTATACTTTTAAGAATTAAAGTAGTCTTGTTATACCTTGCCGACGACTAACAATTTGCTACACCCAAATAGCGGAAATACGGCTTTATCTCCTTTGGATGCACAAAAATAAATAGTGGTAGAAACGGATGCAAAAAAAATAGGTTGGTACAAGTTGAAAACAACCTGTACCAACCTACAACAACTTTATGAGATATTATTTATGGGAAAATAGAGATTCCTTGTACCTTTAATATAGCATTGTTACTCTCTTTATCAAGATACTTTCTGATAGCTTCCCAACTGCCAATCAAGTTAAATTCACTTTCATATTCTGCTTGCGTTGGAACACGCATTAAATATCCATCTAAATATGCCTTTAAAAGTATTGCACCAACATCTGCACCTCGTTTCCCATCAATTAGGGAATGCAACCTTTTAAGTAATCTTGGTTTATTATTATCTTGAATGATATAAGTAAAATTTTTCTTAACTGTATCTTTTGGCTTATTAGTTTCAGACGTAGTATTTGCTTTACATTCTTCCTTTTTGCTTTCCTGTTTAGTCTTTAACTTTATATTTTCCACCCATGGCTTGTCACTAAGGTAAGAAACGTATTTGTCATAATAGAATTCTGCTATATCATAAAGCTGCCCATATTTTTTTAGTCCTTTGCTTTTATCCAATAATATCTTTTCTTTTTTAATATGTTCGAAAAGGAAATTCCTTTCTTTTTCTTCCTCAGTTAATTTTGCAAATTTAAATCCAGAGTGTTCATACATATAGATCTTTTTCCAGATATTATAATACTTATTGTAAATAGTAGCAACATCCTCTGTGAGTTTGTAATCCTTTATAGTTTCGTCTTCTTTTGTTTTAGACAAAATATAAGCAGAAAAACCCCATGCAATTTTTGGGCAGCTTTTATCACGTTCTTTTTCTGACATTCCTATCCAAATACTAGCTGGCACGTCCATACCGCCACATGGCATAAAGCTGTTACCTCGTTTTTTGCCTAATCTAATATAAAAAGGATTAGAATTATCCACAAATAAGAGCTCATCATAATCATCGGAGCTATTATTTGTGGACTGTATATTTACACGTATTTTAGTATTATAAAAATGCTCTTGTTCTCCTGTTTTATAAAAATCATTCTCATTTATGCATTTATTACTCATATTATTATCAATTAATTAGATTTACAAGTTCTTGTTTAATTTGATTATCAATATCACGGTATCTAGTGAATGCTTTGCTACCAGGTACATGGCCTGATAAAGCGCCAACTAAGTTTGGATCTTTCACCTGCTTGTAAAGGTTGCCCACGAATGTTCTTCTTGCCATGTGTGATGATGCAACTTTATTAATAGTTTTTTGTTCGTATTCACCGGTAGTTGGGTTTAATACTGTTACTATTCGGGTAATTCCACATGCAGTAAAAACCTTTTTAATTGCAACATTATATTTTTGGTCTGTAATGAATGGCAGCAATTTATCTCCACAGTCTTTATATTTATCAATTATGGCCTTAGCTCTGTCATTTAAAGGGACATGCAATGTTACTGGTCGCTCATCTTTTGTTTTGTGTGCAATATATTCGATAGCGTCACCTACAATATTGCTTTTGGTCATTTTAAGTAAGTCACCAACTCTACAGCCAATAAGAGATTGAAAAATAAATATATCCCGCTGTATTGCAAGCTCTGGAGCATTGGATAAATCATAATCGGCGATTTGATTTCTTTCTTCAAGTGTTATGTAAATTGGTGTTCCATAAGTTTCTGTTCCAACAGTGATGCCGTCAAAAGGGTGGTTATTAGTTATACCTTGTTTGTTGAGCCAATTAAAAAACGTCTTAAACTTCTTCATCAGCTTAATTACAGTGTTCGTACCACGTTCTACAAGTTTGGGACTTCTTGCTTTGATGTTTATTTCTAAAGGATACTTTGATAACAGTTCTTCAAATATAGTCGGGTATTCATCAGCTAAAGATTTCTCATCACTGATATAATCCCTAAAATCTTCTATTGTTTCTTTATCAATAGTGTCAATGTCTAATTTAAACCCTTTTTTCTTATCGGTAAAATTTCTATATTCTTCATACCGACAAAGTATACGCATCAGTACATGATGTCCTTTAATCTGATCGAAAGCGTGTTGTTGTTTTTGTATGTATTCTTCAAATAGAGTAAAGAAAGACGGTTTAATTAACTTTTCTGGGTGTCGTTCCTGTTCTATCAGATTATCAATTAAAGAATTTGTTAGTTTGGAGACATCAACATCTTTGCATATAGAAAGAATTTTTTCTATCCATTCTTTATCAAGAACATCTACAGGACAAATCTCACAAAGCTTTAAAACTTTTGCCTCAATTTCTTTAAGGCTGGTTTCTTTTTCTGTGAGTTCATTCTTTTCAACTCCTATTGCCTTTGCAGAATTAATACGCTCTTTGTCTTCATCCCACCTTTTAGCTGGAATAAAGATATTTGTTTTTAATCGAAGCTTTTTATTTTTGCTTATTGACACACGGAATAATATTTGGCTGTAACCCCGTCCATCCTGCTTTGTTGAGAGCGATTTTTGAATTGTTGCCATATCTTTATTTTTAATGCTATACAAAGATAAAATAGCAGGAGGACAAAAACAATAAAAATGTCCTCTTTTTGTCCTCCAAAATGGAAATTGGTTTAATTTGGTAGAAATTTATAATATTTTAATCCTATGTAACTATGTGATTATCATTGTGTTGAATTAAACTCGTTTTTGTGGCATTTAGTATTCTGTGTTCCTATCAGCCGCACATGAATAATCGCTAATTAACTTATAAACAGTTAGTTGGCGATTTTATTTATAAATGTCAT
>Ga0316626_10000364_pt1 | contig 16994 bp, 13 predicted proteins | sample OWC_Aug_T1_C1_D5_FD_207656 | JGI IMG/M metagenome (GOLD analysis project Ga0316626, IMG submission 207656) | Wetland soil microbial communities from Old Woman Creek delta, Ohio, United States - OWC_Aug_T1_C1_D5_A | ecosystem: Environmental > Terrestrial > Soil > Wetlands | place: USA: Ohio...
TCTGGCAGCGAGCGGCTGCTACGGCGACGACTATGCCTACTTCGAACCGGCGCACGGCTCGGCGCCGGACATTGCCGGCAAGAACGTCATCAACCCAACCGCCATGCTGCTCTCGGCGGCCCTGATGCTCGAGCATCTCGGCTTCGCGGACACCGCCCGCCGCCTCGAGACGGCGATTGCGCGGGTCTACCGCGAGGGTCGGTCTCTCACTCCGGACCAGGGCGGCAGTGCCAGCACCACCGACTTCTGCGCCGCGGTCGCCCGGCGCCTTTGATTCGCGAAACGGGATCGCCTGCGCGTTCCTTGCCCCAACCTGGCTTCTGCGCCACGGCCGGGCAAGGGCGCGGGCACGGATGAAACCGGATCAGGACCAGTCGCCGGCCATCAGGGTCAGTGACCGATGTCCGATTCCGCCGCGGCCGCTTTGATCAACTGTCCGTCGGCAGGACGGATGAAGCCGGCCTCGACCGCGCTGTCCGTCGCTTCGTTGACCGCCGAAACGTAGGCGTCGTGATCCGGATAGAGCTGTGCAAGGGGCTCGACGTCGAACGGCACCGTGGTGCCAAAGATCCCGCAGAAGGTTCCACCGCTCTGCCCCAGACCCGAGAGCGTGGCGATCGGGACATCCACAGCCGGCGTTCGGATGCCTCCGCGCGCGTTGCCCAACTCGTCGAGGACAAACACCGCGGGCTCGCCCGCAACCTCCAGACGGGGCGCCATCGGCGGTGTCCCTTCGCCGCGGATCCAGCGATCCAATGCGGCGATGGCGGCTTTCAGCACGAAATGCTGGGGACCCGAGTTGATCGGACGGTCGCACTCGATGAAGCCGGGGATCGGCACTGCGGTCAGCACCAGCTCGGCCGCGGCGGGAGAATCGCCCTTGTCTTGGAAGCCGACAACCAAGGTGTACGTGTCGGCGTGAGCCGTGCCCGCCACCTCCCACAGCCGGAAGCGGGATCCGTCCGGCTGGCGCGCCGCAAGGTAGCCCAACGTGATCAGGTCGGTCTCGGTCTGGAACGTCAGCACCGGTTCCTGGAGGTCATCGCGAATCCGCACGACCGGCGGATTGGCAACCGCGGGCTCCGGAGCCTGGGAGAGCGGCGCACTGCCCCCGCCCCGGCTGTGGATGAGGAAACCATCGTACAAGCGAACCAGCGGGTGCACGGCGTTCACGTAGGTGACGAGCCGAAACGCCGACTGCGACTCGCCGGCCGCGATGAGCCGCTCCGCTCTGAGACCTTCAAGCGGGTCCAGCCCGTCCGGATCGAGAACGGCCTTGCCGGCCTGCGAAAAGATGTCGTACGAAAAGCTGTCTCCCGGATGGACCAGCGGTCCATACCGCGCGGGGTCGACGGCCTTGAGGCTGAGGTTGAATGCCCCGCCGCCACCTTCGACGCCGACGGACTGTGCCGACACGCCGATCCACGCGTAGCCCTCGCGGGTCAGCTCGGTGTGCGCCGAGGTCCAGTCCGGCGCGGCGTCCAGGCCGCCGCTGACATTGAGCCACTCGACCACGACCGAGCCGTTGAACCGTTGCGGATCGATCGGCCGGTACACCAGGATGCGTGTCTTGTAGGCGGCGCTGCTGGCGGGCGCCGCCTTCCATCGACCATCCGAGCCGAACTCACCGACGTTTGTGTAACCGGTCGCCGCGCCAGAGATGAAGAACTCCCGCTGCTGGTAGCCGACCTCGGCCAGATCGAAGCTCGTTGATTGGACCCACGGCGCTCCGTTCCCGCCTGTGACCGGTCCTTCGACAACCGGGTTGGGAACCACCGCCAGGTTGTCGTCGGAGTCAGACGAGTCGCACGACACGATCACAAGCACCAGCGGAAGCAGGACGAGATGACGCAGGCGCATGGCGTTCAGAGCTGCTGCTTCAGCTCGTCCAGATCGAGCGGATCGCCCTTGGACGCTTCCCGGCGGAGATGGAGCGCCTCAACGGGGCACGATTCCTCGCACACGCCGCAGCCCATGCACTTCGCCATGTTGACCACCGCCGTCCGCCCGTCAGCGGACATGGTGAGGGCGGAGAACTTGCACGTTCCATCCGCGCAGAGACCGCACCCGTTGCAGTTCTCGTTAACCGCGGCGACGTAACCCGAAGGAGCGAGCAACGGCAGTTGCCCCTCCATCAGGTTCCACATCCGCACCCCCATGCAGCAGCAGCCGCAGCAGTTGCAGATGGCGTCGAGCCGGTTGCCCGCCGCGTGCTCGAAGTAGGCGGTGTGGACGAAGCCCTTCTTGTGACACGACTCGAGGATCGCGACGGCCTCGTCCTGGGAAATCCGGTGATAAGACGCGTTCTGCTCGTCCATGAACGTCGCCCAGGGGTCGCCAAGGAACATGCAGACATCCTGCTCGCCCGGAGGGAGACACGGATTGGGAGACGCCGAGCGGCAGGGGCAAGTGCCGGCGACGATCGATCCGGGGTTCTCGAGGATGATGTCCCTGGCGATCTTGAACGGGACGACCCGCTCCGATGGGGTGATGTTCACATCCTCCTTCTGGGTGACGAGCTTCCGAGCGTCTTGCAGCCGCACGATCTTGCCGTGGTAGAGGCTGGTCTCCGCGCTCCAGGCCTTCTCGCTGATCTCCCACGCGAGAGCGTAGAGCATTTCCTCGACGGCGGGATCCAGCGGCGGGAGCGCCTTTGGCTGCATCCCACCCGTCTCCAGCGCCTTGTTGAAGAAGTACTCCGTGTACTTCAGGTACAGATACCCGGCCCAGAAGTCGCCTTTGCGCTCCGGGGGAAAGGCGTCGAAGAGCCGCTTGGTGATCTCGTGATGCATCTGGCTTCCCTCCCTTTCAGCGCCGACCAACAATAGTCGCGCTGTTCGCGCGGGCCCACGTACCGTTCGGCGCATTTCATCGCTCTTGCCGTCGTTTTGCAACCGGATTTGAACGTGCGGTCGCCGAGGGGTGATCCTCAAATTTGTGGGGAGGGTGCGGTGGACCTCTGGCGCAGTCCATCGGCAGTAGGGATCCGGAATTGTCTCCAGGGTAGCCGACGCCGCAGCGTCGTTGATGAGGTCGGTAACCGCCTCGGCGTCTGCGCGACGGAACGGCCGGAGTACAAGACGCGCAGTCTCAAACGTCGGTATCGTAGTCATCATGCGCACGCTAACTTGGGCGGTCAGCGGCGCCGCGGCCTTGGCCGGCGTCGGCTGGAACGGCTGAGTTAGCGTCGGTTTTCGCCGAATGCGGCGGGCATCGTTTTCACACCCGGTAGACGCGGGCCGTTGTCGGATCCTCGGTGTAGTCTTCCACGACCATGTTCCACGCGGATTCGATGCACACCATTCGCATGCGGGCCGGCTTGTCGGCGGTGAACGGACACGCAATCAAATCGGCGTACACTCGCTTGCTGAATCCAATGTGCGGCAGCAGACAGTTTGGAAAGCCTTCGGATTCCCCTGCGACCCCGAGAATGCGCTTCGTACCGACCGGCCAGACCCGGAGCCCCGGCGCACCGTTCGCGGCGAAGATTCGGCCGTGCACCTGAAAGCAAGACCCAACCAGGTTTGGATTGTCTGCGCACCCGTGGTTGTCGTCCGCGGCAACCCGGCCAGCCGCGAACAAAATGAGGACGGCGGTGGCCGCCACGCCGCGACCATAGACTCCCACGAGCCTCACGCGAACTTCGCGCATCGCCCTACCGCTAACGGCTTGGCGATGAGCCGCCCGGCGCAGGATGCTCGCCGGTGGCACCCAAGCTCATGCCGGTCGGCTCGAGCGCCTTGTTCGGCTTCGCCGCTCCCGCATTTCGACGACTCGTCCAACGGCACGAAGCGCTTCGTTGACAGACTCGCGGTCGGGGAACATCTGCGCGACGTCGGGATCGAGCACCACCACGTTCGTTCCCTCTGCGTACCGCTCGGCGTACTTGCCGCGGACACCGCCACGAAAGTCGTAATGGTCGCGCATATCATCCTTTTCGCGGGTGGCCTTCTTCATACTCCCTCCGCTCGTCCGGGTCGGCCGGACGCGCGCTGATGATTCGGATAATCTGCTGCTCATCCTCCTCCGTGTGTACCACGACCAGCAGCCGCTGGCGATGCGAGAAGCCCATCGTCACCCACCGCTCCTCGCCCTCCGAGTGATCCGGGTCGGGAATCGTGATCGACAGCGTGTCGGCGAAGACCGTGCTCGCTTCGTCCAACCCCACACCATGCCGCTGCCGGTTGCGGCGCTCCTTCCGCTGATCCCATTCAAACCGGATAGGCACGCGGGCATCGAGACACCACGGGATGACCGTGTCAAGCCGAACTACAATTCGACTCCCAAAGAAAGCTGCCACCCCCGCAGGTTTCTGTCGGCATAGCATTCCTCGGGTTCGTCGACTTCAGGCTGAACAATCTCTTCATCTCTCCGGTGCTTGCGTCACGGGAATTCGTCGCCGTGCGGGGGGCTACGCGACGCGGCTTCGCGGGCTAGCACGCCCGTCACTCGTGTGGGCAGACGGAACGCGGCAATACCTGCGCGGTGGCGCGGCATAGCATCCGTCCGGTTCGCCGGGCCCATGTGCGTCAATCGCCTTGAAGATCTCGTACATGCGCTACGCAGGCTCCTTCCCGTGCGGGTTGTTACGCGGCTCGCCTTCGCGGGCTAGCACGCCGCCACCCCCCGCCAGGAGTCGGTCGGCGGGGCTCTGCACGCCGTGCCCGCCGCGGTTCAGCACGTGCGTATAAATCATCGTGGTCTTCACGTCGCGATGACCGAGCAGTTCTTGGACGGTCCGGATGTCGTAGCCGGCCTCGAGCAGATGGGTCGCAAAACTGTGTCGCAGCGTGTGCGGGCCAACTGGCTTGGTGAGCCCGGCCTTGCGAGCCGCGGCGTGAATGGCCCGCTGCGGAACCGATTCGTGTAGATGAGAGCGCTGCGGCGGACCGAAACGCGGGTCCCTGCAGAGCCGGGAAGCCGGAAACACCCACTGCCAGCCCCACTCGCGATCGGCATTCGGGTACTTCCTTGCCAGCGCATGCGGCAACTGGACCCGGCCGAATCCCGCCTTCACGTCGCGCTCGTGGATGCGGCGCACCCGATCCAGATGTCTCCGGAGCGGCTCCTTCACCGCAGCCGCCAGCATCGAGGGCGCGTCAGGACGACCGGGAGCCGCCGCGGTCGCTTCGCCCGCACGACGTCGTCCAACCAGCCCGGGTCCGTGCCGAGCACCTCCTTGTAAAGAAACAGAATGGCCGCCAGCGCTTGGTTCTGGGTCGATGCGGCCACCTTACGATCGACCGCCGGCGACGTCAGGAACTGCGAGATCTCGGCCAAATCATGTCGGTGGGGAAACCGGAAGGAACCCGTAGGGCGAGTGAAGTTCTCCCCACCGACACCGCGCTCGGCGGGGGATGCATCAGCAACCGAACGGCCAGGGTCCGGTTCCGCGTCGAGGCGCAGTCGCGGCGTTCATCCGCAACTGCGGCGAGGAGCTGCGCGATCTCGTCTGACTCACGCAGCCCGCGCGCGGAAATTCAGGCTACGTCAGCGGATCGTATTCGACGATCAGGCTCTGTACCGCCCGGCCGATCGGGCCGTGTTCGTCGAACAGCGCGCTCTCGGTAACGCCAAGACCGTGCGGCTGGACGGTGGTGACGGCGTCGAGGCACACCCACTCGCCCACCGGCAGGCGGTGCAGGTAGATGGTGAGGTCGGGATTGACGAAGCGGTAGCCATCGCTCCGGTTCAAGACCCAGCTCACCCCGTTGCCGAAGTCCGCCGCCGCCGCCACCCGGCAGAGCGGCGAGTTCTCCTCGCCGTCGACCAGCGGCACGCGCAACCGGATCCAATCGGTTGCCGGTCCCGGACGCATGAAGCTGCCGCCAACGAAGCGGTGCTCGACCCCGTGGTTGTGAAAGGCTCGATACTCGATGGTCTCCGCCCACGGGGACACACTCGGCTCCCCGTGATCGGGTCCAGGCGGCGCGACGTGCGCGAGGTCCGCCGGCATCGGAATCTCCGCCTTGCGGATCCGCAGGCCGGTGGCGCGGACGACCTCGGTGTCCTCGCTCAGGAGCGACGCCGCCACGAGCTGCACCTTGCGCCCCGGACGGGCAAGCTGCGTGCGGGCGGCGAGCGGGGCGATGGGAACCGGGCGCAGCAGCTCGATCGTCAGTCGCGCCACGAACATCGCCTCGCCCCCCTCGAAGCGCTCGACGAGGCGTGCCAGCAGCGCCGCCGGCGCGCCGCCGTGCTGTGCCTCTGGCGTCCACGGGCCGCGGGCGAGATCCGTCGGGACGAAGCGCTCGCCGTCCCTCACGAAGATGGCATCGGGCATCGAGGATGAAGCCTGTGATTCAGTGGGGACAGGCCTCCGTGCCTGTCCGGCGGGCACGGAGGCCCGCCACCACCATTTTCTCAGCACTATCGTTCGCGGGGATGACGCTCGCCTCAGAGCGTGGAATGGCTCCGTCGCGCGACTTTGCCGTGCCCCGTGTCACTCGATCACCCGGGCGGCGTGAAATCCCTCCCAGATTGCGTTGTCGATGTTGCGTGGCTTGCTGCAGTCACCGATCGTCACCACCTCCGGCACGCGGTCTTCCAGCGCGTCGCGGAGACCCACGTCCGGCGTGAAGCCGGTGGCGATCACCACGGTGTCCGCTGCCAGCTCCTGTCTGCCGCCGTTGCGCTCGACGATCGCGCCGCCCTTGGTGATCTCGACAAGCTTCGTGCTCGTCATCACCTCCACCTTGGTTTCCGCGAGCAACGCCTGAATCGCCAGGATCGTGTTGACGGTTTTGCTGCCCGCCGACACCAGCTCCCGCATCATCTCGATCATGGTCACCTGCTTGCCTTGCTGGGCGAGGTAGGCGGCCGCCTCGCAGCCGCACAGGCCGCCACCGATCACCAGCACCCGATCTCCCACCGGCTTGCCCTCGTACAGATCGACGGTGTTGAGCACGTGCCCGTGCTCGACGCCGGGCACCTCGGGCAGCTTGAACCTCGACCCGGTGGCGATGATGACCACGTCCGCACTGTGTTGCCGCACCAGCTCCGGCGTCGCGGTCTTGTTGAGCTCGACCTTGACGCCGGCTTTCTCGACCTGGACTGAGAGGTAGCGAGTCAATGGCCGGATGTCCCGCTTGAAATCCGGAACCGCGGCGATGATCAACTTGCCGCCCAGCCGGTCGCTCTTCTCCCAGAGCGTGACGTCGCAGCCGCGGACCGCTGCCGTCCTGGCCGCTTCCAGACCGCCGGGTCCGCCGCCGATGACCAGCACCTTCTTCTTCCGCTCCACCGGGGTCAGCGCGTAGTCCCGTTCCTTGCCAGCCTGCGGATTCACCGTACAGCTCAGGTAGAATCGCTTCCCGAGGCAGACCTCGTTGCAGGCGATGCACGGGCGGATGTCGTCGACCCGTCCTTCTTTCACCTTCTTCGCCCAGGCCGGATCGGCGAGCAGCGGCCGACCGACGGCGACAAAGTCCGCTCTGCCCTCTTCGATGACCCGCTGCGCGACGGCGGGGTCTCCGAGCTTTCCGTGCGCGATGACCGGGAGCTTGACGACCATCTTCACCGCTTCCGCAAGCGGGATCTGACAGGCCGGCACCTCGTACATGCTCGGGATGACGCGGTTCCACACCTCGTAGCAGCCGCCGTCGACATGCAGGGCATCCACCCCCGCCTGCTCGAGCCGCCGGGCGATTTCCAGGCCTTCCTCGAGGCGGCGGCCGCCCGGGATGTAATGGTCAGGCGTGAACTTGTAGATGATCGGGAACCCCGCTCCGAGCATGCTGCGGGCCGCCCCAATCAGCTCCAGTGTGAACCGCATTCGCCCGTCGAGGTCGCCACCGTATCGGTCGGTTCGTTTGTTCCAGAGCGCCGTCTGAAACTGATCGATCAGATAGCCACCGTAGCCCTGAATCTCGATGGCATCGACGCCCGCCGCCTTCGCCATGGCCGCACCCATGGCGAAGGACATCGTCAGCTCGCCGATTTCTTCGGCCGTCAGCGGACGCGTCGTGACTTTGGGGTCCCGAAAGCACGGCACTGCGGACGCGGAGATCGGGGGGATCGGATTGCCCAGCAGGTAATTCACTCGCCCGAAGCCGGCGCTCATCTGCAGGACGAGCTTCGCGCCATAGTGATGCACGGCGTCGCAGAGCTCGCTCAATCGCGAGATGTGCTGCAGGCCATCGATCCGGGGCAGGACGTGCGACAGCCCGCCCTCCAGCCGCGTGTTGACGATGGCGGCGCCGGTGATGATCATGCCCGTGCCGCCCTTGGCCCGAGCGGCATAGAAGTCGATCAGCCGGCGCGAAAAACCAAAATCGGCATCCACCAGCCCGGCCGTACCCATCGGAGCCATGGCGATTCGATTCTTCACCTCCATGCTCCCGATCCTCGCCCGCTCGAACAGCTTCATTCACTGGCTCCTCTTCCGCGTCCGGCTCCCAGCTCCTTTTCTCACAGGCGTTCGGCGGCCACCAGACCGAGCACCTCGTTGCAGCCATCCTCGATCATCGACGCCCGCGCGTCGCGCAGCAGCTTCTCGATCGGGTATTCCCGGCTCAGCCCGTTGCCGCCGAAAATCTGCAGCGCCGCGCTGGCGACCTCGAAGGCCGTGTTGGTTGCGGTGACCTTCGACGCGATAGCGTACTGCAGCTGCGGCGGGGTGTTGAGCGTGTTGTACAGCGTCACCCGCCGCGCCAGGGCGCGTGCCGCCTCCACCTTGCGGAACATCTCGAACAGCCGCGCCTTGACGCTCTGGTGCTGGACGATCGGCACCCCACCCTGCACCCGCTGCTTCGCGTAGTCGACCGCCAGGTCGAGCGCCGCCTGGGCCACACCGGTGAAGATCAGGCCCATGCCGCCGTTTGCCTGCGACAGCACCGCGTCCGCGGCAAACCCGAACATCTCGGGTCCGAGCACCATGTAGCTCGCGGGAATGCGCACATTGTCGAAGAAGATCTCGCCCTGGTTCAGGGCACGCTGGCCGATCTTGTTCAGCGGCTTCCCCCGCGACACCCCAGGCTCGTCGAGCGGCACCAGGAACGAGGCGCTGCCGGTCACCCCATTCCCCATGTCGACGGCGCAGAAGAGCGAGGTTGCCGAGGCGATGGTTCCATTCGAGACCCACGCCGCCTTCTGGCCGTTGATGACGAAGAAGTCGCCGTCCTTGCGAGCGATGCAGTCGGGCTTGCCGTATACGGGGGTGCCGAGCTTGTCGGCAAAGATGATCAGGTCGCTGCCGTGGCTCGGTTCGGTGCCGCCCCAGCAGCCGATGCTGTCCTCGCCGCCGAAGCGCTCGATGAGCTCCGGCCGCCCCAGGAGCTGCGCCATCATTCGTGGAAAAGCGGCCACGCCAAAGCTGATGGCCAGGCCGGCGTCGCCCCAGCCCAACTCCTCCGTAATGACGCATCGCAGTCGGGCGCGCTGGATGGGCGCGAGGTCGCTGTTGGGGGCGGTATACTCCTCGAGCCCGAGGGCGCGGTACTTCTTGAACACGTCCCACAGCACCGACTGCGGTGCGATCACGTCCTCGGGATCGGGCAGGCGATCGAGCGCGACGCCGGCCGGTCGCATGACCTCGGCGGCAAACTTGTGCACCGTATCACGAACCTTTCGCTCCTCTTCGGACTGTTCCACGTCGAGATCGATCATCGCCATCGCATTCTCCCTTCCTCACTCAGCGGCAGCCGAACGTCCCCTCAGGCTACCATTTAAGACCGAGGCCGTGCCAGTTATGACCGAGGCCGTACCTTGCCATCCTGCGCTCGAAGAACGGCAACAGCACAGCAGGAAGTGAGTGGCGGTTCACGCCGCCCGGCGCTTCTCCGCCAGCGCTCGCAGATCGATCTTCAGATCGATCTCATCATACGGAACACGTGGGGCCCGCGAGTTCCCATGTCCCACCCCAGGGGCAAATTCGACGAGCCCTAGCTGATGCAAGACCCCAAGGTCGTTACTCACGTTCTTGAGATCCCGCTTCATCAGCTTGGCGAGTTCCGTAATCGAGCCCGGGGAATCACGCAGAATGGTGACCAAGATGTTCAGCCGTTTTGGAGTGAGCAGCCGGCGCAAATCCGCGAGGGACTCGAAATAGAGCCCGGGCTCGTGAGCACTAATGTCTCCGGCTTCTACCCGTCGCAACGCCTGTAGGGCGGCAGCGTAGGAATCCCTTCGTGACCGAATCCCGATGCGTAACCGGCGCTTCACAATTGCCCTCCCATGACCAGCTCAACGTCCCGTTGGAAATCCGCTATGAGCGTAGCCGGATCGCGATAGGAATACGGCGTCTCCTTGCCCCGAACGTGACGGTGATGCCCCTTGCCCCGGTGAATATCATACAGCAGTACCACCTCGCCGGTATCCCGATCGATCAGGCAAAGCGAGTAGCGCAGCCCCTCCGCGTACTGCGGCGAAGGCGGAAACGCAGAAATGCGAATCTCTTGCAGATAGCGGCCCCGGGCCAACACCTGGCGATCTTCATAGACGACCGGCACGTGTCTCCGATCTTCTTGGTCTTCTACACCAAGGAAATTCCAGCTGCAACGGACAGCGCGGTCCGCTATCCCTCACACCCGTTTAGCGCCGCATTTACTGCCTTCACGAGCTCATCGATCGTCACCCGGCCGTTGCCGCTGGTATCGAACCGTGCGCACCGGTCGAGCTGCATGTTGCCGAGGGCGATGTTCACCCCGCGCACCAGTTCTTCGATCGTTACCCTCGTGTCGTGGTCGCAGTCGCCTGGGCAGACCGGGACCCCTTGCCCGCGCAACTCGATCGTGGCGCCCCCGCCGTTGCTGCCCAGCATGACCTGGCAGACGAAGTTGCCCGTTGCCTGCGGCGCGAAGCTGGCCTCGAGGGCGAGCTGCTCGCCCCCCGCGAGGGAGACGCCCTCGGGCTGCGCACTGAAGTCGGGACAGGTCTCCGTCGCGGTGATCTCGAGGACTCCACCGCCCTGATTGCTCATGGTGTAGTTGAACGATCCGGTGTCGCCGACGGTCACCAGCCCGAAATCGTGTGCCGCGCTTGGCTCGACGACGAGCTGCGGGGGAACGCCCACGTCTGGATTGCAGTGCTCCGGACACGAGCACTCCGCCAGGGTCGTGCACTGGTTGCGCTCCTCGTCGCAGTCGTCACACGGGCCCGCGCACGGGCGCGTTTCGGCGGGAACGCAGGCCCCGCCCTCACAGCGCTCCTCGCCGTTGCAGAAGCTGCCGTCGGCACAGTCCGCATCCTCGGTGCAGGCGGGCGGCGTGCAGCCGCTCTGGTTGGGCACGCAGATCAGCTCGCCCGTGTTGCACTGGAGCGTCCCGCTCTGGCATTCCGCACCAAAGCCGGTCTGGCAGGCGGTCCCACCCTCGGGGTTTCCCTCGTCGATGGTGCCGTCGCAGTTGTCGTCGATGCCGTTGCAGCGTTCGGCGGCGGCGCAGTCGCGCACCAGAATGCTGACCTCGTCCGGCCGGCTCGTGACGCCGTTGGAGGTCACCTCCAGCGCAAAGGCCAGCGCCGTGTCCTCCGCGACCCCGGGGGCCGTGAACGACGGTGCTGCGGCGGCCGGATCGGACAGGGCAACCGCCGGGCCGTCGATCTGGGTCCAGCGGTACGTGAGCGCCCCGCCGTCGTGCGAGAAACTGCGGCTGCCGTCCAAGGTGACTTGCTCCCCACCACCCGTTGTCAGGTCGTCACCGGCGTTCGCCACGGGTAGCGGGACCGCGGGCACTTCCTGATCCACCACCCCATCGCCATCGAGGTCGATTTCCAACGAAACCGAGGCGGCTGTCCGGTCCCACCGCAGGCTCGCCCTACTACCCTGACCCAGCGTGAAATCATAGTGCACCTCACTTATCGGCTCGTTGGAGGCCAGAACACGCAGCCGCAGATACAAAGGTCCGCCACTACGCCCTTCGACCATCACCGTCAGTCGCTCGTCCGCCGGTGCAACCACGAGTTGGGCATCCGCGAGATCCGTGTACTGGCTTCTGGAAATCTCCTCCAAGACCTGCTCGCCAACGCGGCCTGTCGTGTTGTTCGCCTCATCCCGGAGCGCGAGATCCGCCGTATCACCTGTCAGCAGAACCTCCACTACGTCCTCGGCTGCCGCAGCACGCCCAGACAGCGATCGCGAACGACCGGCACCCGCAACACAACCGCTGAAGTCGAGGGTATCCCCAACCAATCCCTTGACGCACTGCTGCACGTCGGCGTCCTTCGTCAAGCCGAGATGATCCGCGTCGAATGCGAAACGCCGCGTGACCGGTTCGAAGTACGCGATTCCGCGTGCACTGGCGCTCTCCATCGGGACCGTTTCGTCTCCGGGGCCGTACTCGAGGTCGACAACGGAGCCATCTCGACCGTTCGCCGAGATGTTCACAGTGCGAACTGTGTTTATGCCGTCTCCATAGATCAGGTACGCATCCAGTCCCGGGTCCGCTGGAGACCACAGGTCCCACATGCCGTGCGGCCGCGCCCACCGGGGCATGCGTGGATTCAGAAACTCGGAGAAGATCGTGCAAGTGGAAAGGCAGTTTGGGCAAGCCTGGTGTTGCCATCGATAGGCGGACATCACGTCAAGAAAGTCCCGATAGCGCCGAGCGGGGACAGAAAAGCCGAACTGGCTGTCGCCACGAACCGACAGCACTGCGTAGGCGGATGTCAGCGGCCGGCTCGGGAGCAACTGGTAGGCCGCCGCCATGTTCTGCGCCACATACCCAACCACCCGGGGGTGCAAACCAACCCAGCCGCCGAATTTGAGGAAATCGTCCAGCGCCCCGAACGGGCCGAGCGTTGCCTTGGGCGCGCCGAAGTGGGGCGTACCGATGAAGATCATCCGCCGCACCTTTTGCTCATTGTACCTTTGACCCTGCCCATTGGTGCGGGTCAGCATTTGCTTTGCGACCAGGCCGCCCATGCTGTGAACCACGAGGTCGACCCGGCCGGCGCCGGATTTCACGAGCGCCTCGTTCACGGCGCTCTCCAGCCTGTTTGCCACCTGTTCGATGTCCATGCGCCAATCATAAGCGAAGAACCGGACATCGTGATCGTTCCCCAGCTCGCGTTCGAGGAATCCCGCAAACGATTCATAGTATTCGAGAGGGATAAGAAGCCCCACCGAGCAACCCTTAAGGGGGTTACCGGTGCAGCGTAGCAGCTCTGCGGTCGCCGGGGACGAAGGGACCCCGCTGTCCGCAGACCGCAGCGCCGACAGCTTACAGTTGAGTGCCGTCGGCCAATAGACGGACCCTGAGCAGTTCTCCGTTTCACCCTCCTTGCACACGCTCAGCTCACTCCCGTACACCCCATGCACGAAGATCAGCGGGCGCTTCGGCGCGGGCGATCCGGTGGCCGAAGGGGTCGGTGTCGCGGTGGGAGTGTCCGTCACCGTCCGCGTCGTCGTCGGGGTCGGCGTCGCCGTCGGGGTGCACATGTTGCCCGCACACCCGGTGGCCGGGTCACACGTCTGACACGCGTCGCACGCCGTTGTGCCGCGGCACGTGCCGCCGGTGCAGCGGTCCGTCTGGGCGCACGCGCTGCCGTCGTCGCAGGCCTGGCTCTCGCAGTTCTCGTCGGCGCAGTCGGTCTTGCCGTCCTCGTCGTCGTCCACCCCGTCGCTGCAGTTCACCTCGCAAGCCAGGATGCCTCCGCTCACCGTGTTGGTGAGCAGCTCGCCCCCGTCGTCGAAGGTGATGCGGGCCTGGCTGTGAATCGTGCTCCCCCTGGGACAGTCGAGCCGCGGCTGCACCGCAAACGATACCTGTCCGCGCCCGTTCGCATCGAGGTCGAGCCCGGTGCAGGTCACGGTGCTTCCAGTCAACCCACACTGCGGCTCGGGCATGAGTACGCTCAGTGTCGCCGGGTCCAGGCACGGGTCGAGTGTCAGCGTGAGGTCGGCCTGCGCCGAGCCCGGGCGCTGGAAGAGAATCAGATGGAAGAACTCGTCCGCGTTGCACACTGCGCCGGGCGGATCGAGCACCAGCTGCGCGAACTCCGCCGGGCAGTTCGTCCCGCCGAGCTCGACGGTCTCCTGCCGCGTGTTGTTCGCGGGGTTCGGGTCCACCGCATCCGACGTGCCGCTGACCGTGCGGGTTCCGCCGCGTCCGACGTCGATGTTGTACCAGGTCGCGACCTTTCCTCCGGGCGGCACGTTGCGTGCCGTCCACGTCACCCGCTGACCTTCGATCACCGGCTCGGCTCCGGTCCCGACACGTCGGCCGCGGTCATAGATGAACAAGGCGTGCGGCACGCCGGAAACCTGCATGTTCCCCGTCAGCTCGAGCACCACGGTCACCTCCAGCGCCGTGCTCGGGCCGCGGTTGCGCAGGTGGATGTCGCAGTTGAGCATGCCGCCGGCGCAGACCGGGTCCGGCCGGCACGGGGCGAACATGTCCAGATCGGCCACCGGCGTCGGCGGTGGCGGGACGCAACGGCCGTTCAGGCAGGTGTTTCCGCCCGCGCCGCACGCCTGCCCGTCGTTGGCGCGTGCGTACCGGCAGGTCCCGCCCGCACACGTGTCGCTCGTGCAGATGCTGCCGTCGTCGCACTCCGCGTCGGCCGTGCAGGGGGTGGGCTCGCGGTAGCGCCGCGCAAACATGTCGTAATCCGACGCCCCGTAGGATTGGCTTTGCCAGACCACGACGAAGTTGCCGGTCGCGTCGCTGGCGACCGACGGAGAGTTCTGCCGGTTCGTCGTCTGGGTGTTGACCTGGAACTCCGTGCCGATGGCGCTGCCGTTGCTGGCATAGCGCCGCGCAAACACTTCCGACCCGCCGCCCGTCGCGTTCTCCCCCTGCCAGGTGACGATGAACTCGCCGCCGGCGCTCGCGGCAACGTCCGGCAAGCTCTGGCTCTCCGTGGTGTACGTGTTGACGCGGAACTCCGTTCCGAGCGCCGCTCCGCTGCTGGCGAAGCGCCGCGCGAACACATCGTACTCCGAAGCGCCGACTTCACTCTGCCACGCCACGACGAAGTCGCCGTCGGCATCGCTCGTCAGCGCGGGGTACGCCTGCACGCCAGCGGTCAGTGAATTCACCTGGAACTGCGTGCCGGCGGGCGCTCCGGTGCTCCGATAGCGCCGCGCAAACACGCCGCTCCGGTCCCCGTCGCCGTCGCCGCTCCAGGCGACGTTGAAGTCTCCGTCGGCGTCCATCGCCACCTGCGGCGCATAACCTTGCTGGGCGATCTGAAACTCGGTACCCGCCGCCGTACCGCTGCTGGCGTAGCGGCGGCCAAAGACCCCGGTGTCTTCGGCCCACACGACGACAAAGTTGCCGGTGCCATCGCTCGCCACGGCCGGGTAGCCCTGCTGGATAGTCCCCGTGTTCACCTGGAACTCGCTGCCAACGCGAGCTCCATCGCTGCTATAGCGGGACGCGACGACACGAACGTCGTCGCCGGCGCCCGGCTCGTTCCAGGCAACGATGAAATTCCCGCTCGCATCACACGCCACAGCCGGGTTGCCCACATCGGCGGCGGTCGACACGACGATCTCACCGCCACGCGGCGTTCCGTTCGATGCGAAGGCCCGTCCGGCGATTCTCGATCCGAGGAACTGCTCCCAGACAACAACGAAGCTCCCTTCGGCGTCCGAGCACACGGCGTTCCTCCAGGGATAGCCGCTGACCTGGCCTCCCAGCGTATACGAGTTGACCCGGAACTCCGGACCAGTTGGCACGGGTTCGGCAAGCGCACGGTCACTGAAAACTTGGGGCGAGAGGGCCACGCACAGCAGGCTCACAACAAATGCTGAATGACCACGACGTCGCATTGCGTCCCCTTCTCTTGCCATCTCCGGCTATGCGCTGCATCCGTCCAAGGCGGCTCTCACGCCGCGGATCAATTCGTCAATTGCAATCTGGCGGTCGCCGTTGCCGTCGAAGCTGGGACAGGAAGTCCAAACGTCCATACCCAAAGCGATGGTCACCCCCCGCACCAGCTCATCAACCGACACCCGCCGGTCGTTGCTGCAGTCGCCGGGGCAGGCACCTGCTGAGGGCGTGCGTGAAGTAGCGGTCGGACTCGATGTGCAAGTCGCCGTGGGTGTGATCGTCGGAATCGGAGTGCTCGTACGTGTGGGGGGATGAGGCTGTCCGATCGAAAACACCTGACCGTCCACGTAGATGTTTATGCCTCGACCTAGAAAACCCCAGTATCGAGGAACCTGGTAGCACACCCGCCCGTTCCCAAGACCGCTCTCCCCTTCCGTAATCGTCACCCCATCACCGTAATTTGCTGCGGTCCACCGACAATCGTCCGGTGCGATGACACTGAAACAACCCTCACCGCCCGTCCAGTCTACGCACACGTTGTTCGTTCCGCAGAAGAGGTAACAGCATCCGATGTGGAGATTCGGCTCCAAGGAGACTACACATCCTGTCGGCGTGCTCGACGGCACAAACGTCGCAGCTCGTGTCGGCGTTGCACTTTGCGTGAGCGCCGGCGTCACGCTGAGCGTGGCCGACGGGGTACTCGTCGATGTCGGTGTCAAGGCTTGCGTCGCGGTATGGGTCGCCGTCCGGGTTTCCGTGAGGGTCTCGGTAGTCCACGAAGCCGCCCAAGGGCTCGGTAAGCCGGTGGTGGAATTGACCACCGGCTTACCATCGGAGTCGGAGAACCGGCAGTCGTCGCTGATCGCCTGTGTTGGCAGCAACCACACGGCGAGGGAAATCGCTGTCCTTTGCCATTTCTCTGATCGGACAAGCTGCGCAGGCATGCGACACCTCACTCGAACGCGAAACGGGAGGACCCCCGCTCGGCCCCCCTCACCCCGGGCACCCTTTCAGTGCCGCGTTCACCGCGTTCACCAGCTCGTCGATTGTCACCCGGCCGTTGTCGTTCGTGTCGAACCGCTGGCACCGATCGAGCTCCATGTCGCCGAGCGCGATGCTCACCCCCCGCACCAGCTCATCGATCGTCACCCGCCGGTCGTCGCTGCAGTCGCCCGGGCAGGAGGCGACGCTGCGCCCGCGCAGCTCGATCGTGGTCTCGCCGCCGTTGCTGCTGAGCGTGACCTCGCAGACGAAGCTGCCCGCTGTCTGCGGGGTAAAGCT
>Ga0316626_10000365_pt1 | contig 16993 bp, 10 predicted proteins | sample OWC_Aug_T1_C1_D5_FD_207656 | JGI IMG/M metagenome (GOLD analysis project Ga0316626, IMG submission 207656) | Wetland soil microbial communities from Old Woman Creek delta, Ohio, United States - OWC_Aug_T1_C1_D5_A | ecosystem: Environmental > Terrestrial > Soil > Wetlands | place: USA: Ohio...
CAAGCCTGCACGGATCGGATCCGGTTGCTTTGATGCTCAAAGCTTTACACGTAACCGTATCATCGGCGAATCGGGTACTAAAAACAATGATTTCTGTTTTATCTGCCTTGAGCAGATCGGTCGCAGTAAAGCAATATTAGGTTCTTTTTCCGCACATGCAACAACACTCGGACCAGACAATATGGATATCAGCGCCGATTATCCGGGTTACTGGGCACGGAAAATTGAAGCTGGCACTGCCGATCTGGCAATGTTCTTTGCAGGTTCCGTGGGAAGCCAGAGCCCTGTAGGGAAGGGAGACAAATTCGAAAGATCAGAATCTATAGGTGAGGCATTTGCCGACAGTGTTGCCGGGTATCTTAACCATATGGTATTAAAAGATAAAATAGCATTTTCCTTTGTGTCATTAAAAATGCAATTGCCGGATTATCATATCCGGTTAACGACAAAGATCAACCTTTCATCATTCTGGAGCAGGAAACTGATGCCACCGCCTGAGAATGTTTACCTGCAGGCAGTCAGAATTGATAATATGGTGTGGATCACAACTCCCTCCGATTTCAGCGGCGAATATGCGCTTCAGATAAAAAATGCCCTGGCTGCAGAAGGATTCGATTCGAATGTTTCCAGCTTTAACGGCAGCTATGTCGGGTACATAGTTCCCGGCCGGTATTTTTACCTCAACGAATATGAACCCAGATTAATGGGCTGGTTTGGTCCCAACATGGGTGAATATACGATGGACGTGATCCGTCAGATCTCAGAAATAGTAACAGGTTCGGGGAACCTGTAAAGAGGAGGCCATAATGCTTAAAAGAATACTCAGGTATATGCTTTCCCTGGTTTTGGGATTCATTCTGCTTGCACTCCTGTTGTTATTTGTTCCTGCCTTGTGGCGCCATTGGATCACCTATCCCCGGCTTGAAAAACAGGTGATTGAGCTGTCCGGGCTTCGAAAAGAACCTCCTGTCCTGATTTCGTTCAACACCTACAGGGGAGTGATGCATGCACACAGCTACTGGTCGCACGACAGTGAAGGAACCTTATACGACATAATCCCTGCAGCAAAGAATACAGGTATCGAATTTGTGTTCCTGACCGATCACCCCCATGGCAACATTGACACGATCCCAAGAGGCTATAAAGGATACTATGACGGAGTTTTGATAGAACCCGGAAGCGAGCGGCAGGGATTCGATGCCTGGCCTCTTGATTCTGTGATCATTGACTGGAATATTGACAGAGATACCATTGCAAAAAAGCTAGTCAGTGCGGGCGGGATCATTTTTTATGCCCATACCGAAGAACCTCATAACTGGAGCAATCCATGGTACCAGGGAATGGAGATATACAATTTTCATACTGATACAAAAGATGAACTGCTGATCCCTCAGATAATCAACTTTCTTGTCAACGGGAAAAAATACCGCAAGTGGGCCTACCGGCAAATGTTTGATGAACAGACATCCATTTTGGCTCTCTGGGACTCATTGAACACCAAAAGAAAGATCGTCGGATTTTCAGCAGCCGATACGCATGAGAATCAGAATATCCGTGCAAGATATCTGAAAGATGGCAGAATTGAATGGGTTGGTCCGGATGCCAATATTATTGATACAACTGAGGTGAAATTCTGGAACAGATGGCTTTTGCAGCAACCTGACGAAAACGGCTGGATCTTCAGGCTTATGATCGATACATATGAGGCAGGATTCAATCATATCACCAACTATGTGTTTTCAGATACATTATCTGTACCTGCTCTTGCAGATCACCTGAAAAAAGGGCATCTCTTCACGGCATTTAAGAGCCTGGGCGATGCAAAAGGATTCATGTATTATTGCGTTGACCAGGGCGACATTCCGTGTTGCCTGCCTGGTGATTCTATCAGTTTCGAACAGGTAAAATCTCTTAATGCAGTATCGCCGTTGCCGGGTCAGTTCAGGCTGGTACATGATGGTAAAACAGTGAATATTTCGCCGGTTGATGACTATCAGTATTCCTGGGGGGAACTCCTGGAGAAAGGAGCTTACAGGATTGAAGTGCATATCAGGCTGAAAGGGAGATATCTCCCATGGATCTATTCAAATCCGATCTATATATATTAAGGATAACCATAATTATCAGGGTTTCTGTCTTATTTTTTGGAGTTTACAAAAAAAAATTCTAACTTGTAGATTTGCCCTTTTATTATCTAACCTAATACCCGAGACTCTATGATGCCTGAGTTCCATACAGGTTTTTTTAATCCTAAGAACTATTCTATATTATTAATCTAATTACATAATTTATGAAAAAGTTTATCCTTTTTTCATTCATTGCAGCTATTGTCGGATTGACTTTTCTGACATCATGTAAAAAAGAAGAACCGGAGGGCCCGCCTAAAGCGGGTATCTTTTACAGTATTGCAGATAAACAGGTGGCATTTACTGCCCTGACAAAACGGGTTGTCACCTGGAACTGGGATTTCGGGGATGGAGAAACCAGCACCGAGCAGAACCCGGTCCATGTCTATGATAACGGGGGGTATTATACAGTCAAGCTTACCGGAACTGATGCTGCCGGTACTTCTGCAGAAGCAGAGGTTGATATAGCCGTTGCTGTGACTCCCTATGTGTTACTGACCGGAGGTCCCACTGCTGTCAATGGTAAAAAATGGAAACTGACTGCCAACCACACTGCCAATGATAAGCTGGTAAACGCGGATGCCACATTTACGCTGGCAGATGAGGATATTCCATCACTCCCGACAGGTGCGTTCGGCTTATATCTTGGACTGGGGGAGGTATATGAAGACGAATTCACTTTTTACTTTGACGGGAGGTATTCGCACGATGTCAAAGCAGATGGTGCCTCACTCGGTGGGATCGTTCATCAGTTAAAAACTACCGGAGGTGCCGGAATTGTCAAGATGGGGCCTGCGGAATTCGGACTTTGCACCGGATTATATACACCACAGACAGGGGCTACTTTCACTTATGTCGAAAAAGAAGACTTAACAGTACTATCTGTTTACGGACCTCCGACCTATACTGTAACTTATAAGAACGTCAGCACTCTTGATTTTTCGGGAACTGAGTTTGTCGGATTTATGGATTACCAGAGGAAAGTGATTGTCCAGGCAATATCGGATAAAACAATGAGGCTGGTTATGTTTGGGGCTTTGCACCCGGATTATTATCCACTGAATACGAACGCACTGATCCTCACATTTGAAGTTGTTGAATAACATTGACTTAACAATCTAATTATGAAATATATATATATAATTAAGAAAATAACCAGGTTAATGGCACCTGTATTGTTATTGTCCGCATTGTTCATCAGTACTGCACAGGCAAACTTTGAATCCTACGTGAGGCAAGGGATTGCGGGCAGTACAGAAGACCAGCAGGGCATTGTAATTACCGGCCGTGTAACTTCGGGTACCGATAATGCCAATATGCCGGGTGTAAGTATCGTGGTCAGCGGAACTCAGAGAGGTACTGTTACGAATTCTTCCGGCGAATACACTATTGAGGTCCCGGGAAGCGATGCGGTCCTGGTGTTCTCCTTCATCGGTTACAAAACCCAGGAGGTTACCGTTGGAAACCAGAAAGTGATCAACATAACCATGACTGAATCCATTGAAGCGCTCGATGAGGTGGTCGTTACTGCCCTGGGTATTACAAGAAGGGAAAAATCACTCGGGTACTCCGTTGGAAAGGTCGACGGTGAAAACCTGGCGAGGGTGGTACAGGAAAATGCAATTAACTCTCTCGCCGGCAAGGTTACCGGAGTTCAGATCAATTCCACCGGAGGTACCGGCTCATCAGTAAGCATGGTCATAAGGGGCGCCACATCACTAAGCAATGATAATCAGCCTCTTTTTGTTGTGGATGGGGTGCCGATCGTAAATACACTCAATAATATTGCCGGGTTCGGCAGTGATAACAGGGTGGATTACGGAAATTCACTCTTCGATCTGAATTCTGAAGATATCGAGAGTATTTCTATCCTGAAGGGCCCCAGTGCTGCTGCACTGTATGGATCCAGGGCAGGAAACGGTGTTGTGCTTATCACCACCAAATCGGGTCAGAGAAACAAGGGGATGAAAGTGAATATCAGCACCAATACTGTGTTTGATATGCCTTACAAATATTTTCCGGTGCAGAAAAAATTTGCTACCGGGTATTTCTCATTTACTCCCGAGGATCTGCCTCCGGGGTATGTTTTTAAAGTCAATCCTGCCGAAGCCGCCGGTGCAGGTATTGAGCTGGATAAAGAGTATTTTGCAGTCCAGTGGAACAGTCCGGTTGATGCAAACGGGGTTCAGGTCCCGATGGAGCTTGTCAGCCATCCGAACAATGTGGCAAATTTTGTACAGACAGGAATTACATCCACAAACGAAATTTCAGTTTCGAACAATACAGAACTGATAAATTACAGGATCGGAATATCGAATATGTCGAACAGGGGCATCGTACCTAATTCCGACCTGTTTAGGAATAATCTGGCAGCAGCAACTTCTATAAGGGTACGGGATAATTTCACAATCAGCTCCAATATTAATATCAACAAGTCATGGTCAAATAACCGTCCATCGAGCAACAGGGGTACAAATCCTTTGCAATGGGCTTATAATGTACCGCAAAACACTGACATTCGCGATCTGAGAGATTACTGGGAAGAAGGGCAGGAAGGCATTCAGCAGAGAACACCCTATAACGGGCTTTACAATAATCCCTATTTCCTGGCATACGAGGTTAACAACAGCTTTAACAGAGACCGGGTTTTCGGCAATCTGAAAGCCGAGTGGAAGATAACAAAGGAATTCAGCCTGATGGGAAGATATTCGCTGGACCAATTTTCAGAGAAACGTGAATCAAAATTATCACCCAGCTATACCGGAGAACCTAATAACGGAGCATATGGAGTACAGGATATTACAAGCTATGAACGGAATGTTGATGTTCTTGCCACATATTCAAAGCAGCTTACGAATTTGAGTATTTCCGCTTCTGCCGGAGGTAACGCTCTCTATAAGAAAGGCACATGCATGTGCAATTCATCAATGTCGGGAGCTGGCCTCATAGTTCCGAATGTATATACGCTCAGCAACATAAAATCAGGATCTTTGAGCTATAATAGCTCGTGGTCGCAGAAGGCGATCTATAGTATTTACGGATTAATTAATCTTGGATTCAAGGACATGATCTTTCTGGATGTCACGGGACGAAACGATTGGTCGAGCACACTGCCCAAAGAGAACTGGTCATATTTCTATCCTTCGGCCTCGTTAAGCCTTCTTATTAACGAAATGATCAATATGGGTGGGAGCGTGGAACTTTTTAAGATCAGGGGAGGCTGGGCAAAGGTCGGTAACGACACTGACCCATACCAGCTTTACAATACTTACGGAAATGCAGGTCAGTGGGGTGATGCAACCCGACTGGCAAAATCAGGACAGATACTTACGCCGAATTTAAAACCTGAAGAAGCTGCATCAAAGGAAGCCGGGATCGATCTGAGCCTATTCAACAACAGGCTCAGATTTGAAGGTACCTATTATGTGGTTGAAAACCGCAACCAGATTATAAGAAATATTCCGGTTGCAAGCTCGACAGGTTCCGATTATGTGAACATCAATACAGGCCTGATAAGAAGCAAAGGCTGGGAATTCATGATCGGCGGCACTCCTATTAAAAGCCCCTCCTGGAACTGGGACATCAGCGCCAATTTCACACAAAACAGAACAAGGGTTGTTGAGATTGCCGAGGGTATTGAGGTCATCAAGTTCTGGGAAGATGCAAAGGGCGGTGCATGGTCGTATGTTGGTGATGAAATAGGTACAATTTATGATGCCGAGGTTCGCACTGTTACAGACGAGAGCTCTCCTTATTACGGCTATCCAATTCTCAGTGAAGCCGAACTGGAGTGGGACGATATAAGTTTCAGGGATACAAGAAATAAAATCGGAAATTACACTCCAAGGTTTATTATGGGACTTCAGAGCTCACTTTCCTGGAAATCATTGTCCCTGAATATGACTATCGACTGGAGAAACGGTGGCCAGTTTGTTTCTCAAACCCAGAGATATATGGCTGAAGATGGCAGTTCACAACTGTGGCTTGATAATCTGATCAACCCAGGTGGCCGGACCGGAAAAGAACTGCGCGACTGGCTTGTTGCAAATGAGGATAAATATATCAAAAACGGATTTCATGTTGTGGGCGGGCCTACAGCCGAATATGGCGGATTTGAAGAGAATTACAGCGGTGTGTATGTATCAGACGGAGTATTTGTTCCCGGCGTTTGGGCTGTTGACGACGGTGAAGGAGGGATAACCTATGTTGAAAATCTGGGAGAAAATATGGGTGAAGAAGGTGGAACGGTAGTTGCTCCCTATGTAGTGAGTTATCCATGGGGATTTACCAAACCCTCGACTTTTGATGCTGACTTTGTAAAGCTGAGGGAGGTTTCGTTAAGCTACAGCTTCCCCCGGAACATTATAAACCGTATTGGCATGATTGAGGATATTTCGGTTTCTCTCTATAGCCGCAACATCATTCTTTGGACCAAGTCAAAAGTCGGAATAGATCCTGAAAGGGCTTTCCAGGCAGAAAGTTCAACAGGTGGCACAAGAGGCACACAATTCAAACAGGGAATTGAAAGATATAACCTGGAACCATGGGTAATTCCTGTTGGTATTAAGATAGACGTAACATTTTAGAACATATTAAAATCTGAAATTATGCATACGATAAAAAATAAAATATCAGCAGCGTTGGCCCTGTTCCTGTTAATCATTGTTTCATGCCAGGACCTTGAAGAACTCAATATCAATCCAAACGGCGTTGATCCGGCTAATGCAAAACCATATCTTCTGATGAGCACTGTATTAACATATACCGGGCAGAATGTTGTCGGCATGGGTTTCGGAGATATTGCCGGTGTTATGCAGCACACGCAGAAAGACGGTTGGTCCGGTGGCCATAACTCGTATGACTGGTCAGACCAGAACTGGGGAAGTTATTACGGGATACTCAGGAATGCCGAGGAGATGTTAAAAAAGTCAGAAGATCTCGGGCTCGAATTCTATCAGGGAGTAGCATTGATCATGAAGGCATATAATTATGGTTTAATTACTGATATATGGGGTGATGCACCTTTTTCTGAAGCCCTTCAGGGAGAGACAGGCAATTTGAAACCTGCCTACGATTCCCAGAAAGATATCTATACCGGTATACTGGAGTACCTTGAAACAGCAAATACATTGTTATCGAAAAGCCAGAGCGAATATCAGGACATCAATTCAACGCAGGATGTTGTTTACGATGGATCCGTTGCAAAATGGAGAAAATTTGCCAACTCCCTTGCTTTGAGATATTATATGAGGATCTCTGCAAAAGAATCGGTTATTGCTAAAACCGGAATTGAGAAAATAGCAGCTGATCCCGGCCAGTATCCGATCATAATGGATGCGTCAGAGGATGCTACCATCAGTTATATCGGAAACAGTACCTCGGATTCATGGCCATGCAATACAACTTTTGACCTGAGCGAAACGAACTGGAGAAGACTTAAAATGTGTTCAACACTTGTTGAAAAGCTGCAGGAGCTGGATGATCCGCGGCTGTCACTTTGGGCAAGCAAAGTAGAAATACCTATCGTAATTGATCCTGCACAACCTGATGGCTATGATGAGATTGTTGCAGGGAAACGAATGATTGCCCAGGATGTTGCCGACACTTACGAAACAACCTTTGGCGTACCGCTGGATCTGGATCCGGAATATGTCGGCCTTCCTCCCGCCTGGTCAATAGTTCCACAGGCATATAATCTTTGCCCTAACCTGGAGCAGGCACCCCTCAATCCACACGCTTCACATCTGAGTGTTATCTATAAGGCACCCTCAGGTCCACACCTTAAAGCAAGGCTGATATCGGCTGCAGAGGTCAATTTCATCCTTGCAGAAGCCGCTCTAAAAGGCTGGACAACAAGTGCAACCGCCGAAGTTCATTATGAGGCAGGAATCAAGGCATCCCTGGATGCCTGGGACCTGAGTGATTCCTTTGATGATTATATTGCAGGAACAGGAGTTGCTTATGCAGGAACATTGGATCAGATCATGGAACAGAAATGGATCTCAAGCTGGACAGCAGCTGTAGAATCCTGGTTTGATTACAGAAGGACAGGAATGCCTGCTCTGATCCCCGGTAAAATTGTTAAAAGGAATGCAATGCCGCTCAGGTTTTATTATGGCACAAACGAATTATTGTATAATCCCGATAAAGTTGAGGAGGCAATTGAAAAACTTGAAGCAACCACCTTTTCATCAACTGACGGGAAAAACAGTCCATGGTCAAAATCCTGGCTGTTGCAGGGAACCGGAAAACCCTGGTAGATAATATAGAGATCTTTTAATTTATACCTCCTTTCCCGTCCCGCAAAGCGGGAAGTTTCTTAGCTCCTTCCCCTTTGGGGGAAGGTTGGGAAGGGGGTAAATTATTTATAAATAAACTTAATTATAAGATATCTTACTCTGATTAGTTGTAATTCAGATACTGCTCGAAGAATTCATTCATCTTAAGCTGGCAGAAATCATTCACACGCTGTACAATATCCATTGTGTGAGGCCAGCCGGGAAGACGGTAATATGCGCATGGAACACCAAGCTCGCCGAGCATTTCTTTCAGCTGATCTGACTGGACTGCGGGAACAAGCCTGTCGGCTGTTCCCTGAAGTATCAAAGTAGGAGGATCATCTTTATCCAGATAATGAACCGGTGAAGCTTCCTGAAAGATCCATGGGGCTTCTTCATACGAATGGGCAAGAAATGAGGTTACCAGCGGATGGTTCCTGGCATATTCGGTTGTAAGGTCAGCGGGACCGTAAATATCAACCACAGCCTTCACCCGGTAAACATCCTTCGGCCTGGTAATGCTGTCATTGAGTTCATTAATGCATCCCCATCCGTAAGCAGCAAGCAGGGCCAGATGCGCTCCTGCAGACCCTCCGATAAGGGCAATCCTTGATGTATCATATCCGTAAGTTTCACCATTTTTAAAAAGCCAGTCAACTGCATCTGTTATATCTTCAATACATGCAGGATAAGGTCCATCCCGCAGCAACCTGTATGAAACAGTGGCAGTGATAAAACCTCTTTCTGCAAAATCGATGAGATAGACCAGGTAGTCCGATCTATTGCCGCCTTTCCATGAGCCTCCGTGAATGAAAACCAGGAGCGGAGGAGCAGCACTGGTCTTCTTTGGACGGTAGATATCCAGCTGCAGTGATTTCCCGTCAATGTTCTTATATTCAATATCCTTGATCTCCTCAACATCCTGAGGCACCTCAGGAGTCAGATTGACCAGATCTTCCAGCCCAACCCAGAGGGCCAGATAAGCAACAGGTGTGGAATAATATCCAACAGGAGGTTTACCGGGATTCATCGCTGACCATGTTCTTGGGAGAATAAGCCACATGATTATCAGGATGACGATTATCAGTAAACCATAAAGAATCCTTTTTGAAATCCTTGATATCATTAGATCCAATTTTCGCTTTATTATTTTTCTTTACTTTACCCCCTTCCCGACCTTCCCCCTGGGGAAGGAGTTCTTTTACATTTCCCCCTTGGGGGAAACTGAAAGGGGGTGTTCTTCTTCCCGATTCAATTCATTCAGCATTTCCTTAAGCGCTGAATGTAAAATTGAGGCAGTTTCCGAACCCAGGGAATTCTCCTCACCGTACGGAGAATCATTTCTGCCGTAAGTATAAGGATCTTTTACATCCCACTGGCTCTTGGGGATGATATACCCTATTTCATCATTGGCAAGCCCGAATATGAATTTGTAATCCCCCTTCATCATATCCCTGACCGGTGGTATCTCGACCGGACCGACCGGGAAATCACGACCATCAGGTGCTTCAATTCCGCCGTTTATTATTTCGGGATATACTTCGCCAGGAAGAGTTGCAAAAGCAAGCGGGCCAAGTGTGAAGACTGAAAGTTCAGAGCGCATGTTCATCCGGCCGGTAGTCCCCCGGTTAAAGAGACCCAGCAATGATCCCAATTTAAACAGTTTATTATCAATTGGCAGAGGCAGAGTCCTCACTATCAGGGATATGCATGCAGAATCAATTCTTTCAACGGGATTACCCATTGCGGCCAATGCCAGTAAAGCCACCTGTTTCCCCTGTGCTTCTGCCTTTTCAAAAGCTGGTTCACTGAATTCCTTGCCGGTGAATGGATCTTTCACAGCAAGGCTGGGGTGCGTGGTCATCAAACCACCGATTGCACCATTAACATATACAGCGATCCCTCCAATACCGGACTTGACAATAGTGTCACCATTGAAAACTCCCTTTTCAACTCCTTCACGCACATAATGCGGAAAATCGGAAGTGATCAGTAAATTCTTTCCCCATAAGGTTTCCGGGTGATCAGCCCAGGCTATCAGAGATCCGAGAGTGTTACCATTCTCTTTATCAACAGCTTTGATCAATCTCAGACCGGAATCATATACTTCCGGTTGCCTTGTGTCCCTGACAAGGTGAGCTGCACCTGTGAGATCTTCAGAAATTTCCAGTACAGCAGGTCGCATGTTCTTAACTGCAGCCACAACCGATTCCACGACCTGGCTTTTCACATATTCCAAATATTCTTCATTGATGCCACTTTTTAAAGGCGATTTACCCCACAGGCCGAGCATATCAGGCCCTTCATGCGTGTGTGTTGAAGCAATAAGCGTATAAGTTATTCCTGCATCATCGGGAATTCTGTTTCTGACATCAATCACTCCGTCATACATGAATCCTATTGCATCGAGCACAACAATGGCCAGCCGCGTTCTGCCGTCATCAACCACCATTGTTCTTGCCCAGAGATCGTCATGTATCCCGTTGGCTGCCCTCCTGTTTCCAAATCCGGCGATCCAGACGGGATCAAAGATCCCGTTCCCGTTGCCGTCAGTAAATGCATCACCGTCTTTTGGATTATATTCCGCATCACTGTTTAAATCGTTCCACCTGTCGGGAACAACCGGAGTGATTGTTTGTGCAGCGAATCCTGTTTTTAGTGGCGATATTTTCCTGTTAATAATCTTTAAATCTGCATTGTATCCGGGAGTCCTGTCTTTCAGATTTGATCTGAACCATATTAATAAACCGATAATTATCAGGAGCAGCAATCCTCCTATTACTTTCAATATTTTCTTCACAGGTGTGTAAAATTTAAATTCAATATTTAACAAAGTTGCTGATTTGGAATAAAATATCAAAGAGGAAAATTTACCTTTAAAATCTGTAGACACTTCAGGGACGGAATAAAAGAAAAACTAATTTTGCATTTCTAAGTCAGGAACAAAGTTTAAAAATATCCGTCTTTTGCTTAAATTAACCTCAAAATTTCAGATAAAAGATAACATGGCCGAAAAAAAGACGGCGGTAATTATTGGCGCCGGAATCGGTGGGATAGCCACTTCTGTTTTTCTCGCTAAAAATGGTTACAGCGTCAGGGTTTACGAAAAGAATGCAACACCCGGAGGAAGATGCGGCCAGATCATTCGTGATGGTCACAGGTTCGATCTCGGAGCAACAATGTTAATGATGCCGGGTATCTACAGGGAAGTCTTTGGATCTTTAGGTATGGATCTTGAAAAAAGTCTCAGTCTCAAGCCTCTTGATGATCTTTACAAAATTTATTTTGACAATGGAGATTCCCTTGCCTTTTCGGCCGATGAAAACAAAATGAAGGAGCAGCTGGAGAAAATTGAACCGGGCAGCTTCAAAAGATCACAGGAGTATGTTTCAACAGGGTACGGGATCTTTCGGCTTTCGATGAAGAAGCTGATCGGACGAAATTTTTACAATATCTTTCAGATGGTCAACCTGAAAAATGTACCGATGCTATTCAAGATCAAAGCTTTTACTCCCCATTATAAATATGCAGGAAGATTCTTTAAAAATCCTCATCTGCTGATGGCATATACTTTCCAGAATATTTATGTGGGACAGAGCCCTTTCAGTTCCCCCGCACTGTTTTCAATGGTACCTGCGGCAGAGCTGACAGAGGGTTCCTTTTTCCCTTCAGGCGGAATGTTCTCGGTAGTTGAGGCCTTACTTTCCGAAGCAAAGAAATCAGGCGTCAGTTTTTATTATAACAGCCCGGTTAAAAGGATCTGTGTAAACAACCGGAGAGCTGACAAAATAGTTTTGAACAGCAATGAGGAGATACCAGCAGATATTGTGGTGGCAAATGCCGATCTCCCCTATGTCTACCGTGAATTATTGCCTGCCGGGAGAGCTTCCGCCCGGCTGGACCGGTCGAACTATTCATGCTCGGCAATTTGTTTTCACTGGGGACTTGACAAGAGATACTCTCAGCTTGAGCACCATAATGTTTTTTTATCGGATGGATTGCGTTCCGGCCTTGACATGATATTCAAAAAAAAATCTGTCAGCGCTGATCCAAGTTTCTATGTGCATGCTCCAGCAAGAACTGACCCTGAAGCAGCTCCCCGCAATAATGACACTCTTTCAATTGTTGTTGCAACGGGGCATGTTGATAAAAGATACGGGCAGGATTGGGACCAGGTAAAAATCACAACCAGGGCTGCGGTAATTAAGCGCCTTAAGCAGCAGGGCCTTGTGGATATTGAAGATCATATAAAATTTGAGATCTGCCACATGCCTGAAGACTGGCAAAGTTCCTGTAATATTTCAAGGGGTTCGGTTTTCGGCAGTATTGGACATAACATCCTGCAAATGGGCTGGTTCCGTCCCCATAACCGCCATGACCGATATCATAATTTATATTTTACAGGCAGCTGTACGCATCCTGGCAACGGTATACCGAATGTTCTTATTTCGGCAAAACTTGTTGCCGAACGTATCATGTCAGGCAGATGAAAATAATTAACAACAACTAATAAAAATTTTGAATGGATTCAGAAAAGGAAAAATTTCTTGAAATATTCGAATCGATAGATTTCCATCGTATCATGGATCATCCGAATATCCTTCTGGCGGCAGCATTCTGGGAAAATGACAGGTACCTTGCAGCGGAGATCTTCTATAAGTTCATGCGCAGAATTGACGACATGATTGATGATTACAAGGCATCTCACAAAATCATAGCCGAATCGGAGAGAAAGGAGTTTGTCAACAAAGTAAACGAATGGCTTAATATGGTAACTGATCCGGAAGGAAACAGTCCCTTCAGGAAGGAGATGATACATGCAGTTGAAAAGTTCAGGATTCCCTTTTGGCCGCTGGAAGACTTTTCTAAATCAATGCTTTATGATATTCAGAACGACGGATTCCCGACTCTTGAATCATTTCTTGAGTACTCCCGCGGAGCCTCAATCGCCCCTGCTTCGATATTTGTCCATCTGAACGGACTGACAAAGAAAAATGGAAGGTATGATGCCCCGTCATTTGACGTAAAAGAAGTTGCAACACCCTGTGCCATATTCAGTTATTTAGTTCATATTGTACGTGATTTTCAGAAAGATCAGCTTAATAACCTGAACTATTTTGCCGACGATCTTATAGAGAAACACCGGCTGAACAGGTACGACCTGAAGGAAATAGCATACGGTCACCCTGTAAGCAGTAATTTCCGTAAACTGATCCTGGAGTATTATTCCCTGGCAGATGAATACCGCAGGAAAACCTACGATGTGCTCAAAAGGATCCGGCCACTTCACGAACGAAGGTACCAGCTGAGCCTTGAGATCATCTTCAATCTTTACCTTATGGTTTTTGAAAGAATTGATGTAGAACACGGGAAGTTCAAAACCGCCGAGCTAAATCCCACTCCTGAAGAAACAAAGCAGAGAGTGTATGAAACTATTATGAATTTCACATCTGGTCCTGGAGCAGTTTCTTAATAGCATCCATCAGAATTCCTTCAGCTTCAGGAGTCACTGCTGACGCAATACCTGCCTCATAACCACCCTCCTGGTAAGCTTTTGCAGTACAGATGTATCCGGTTGCATAATCACCATAAGCCGCCATGGTTACAAACAGGTCGGGGCGCATTTTCTTTGCGGCAAGCTGATATTCAACAAAAAGTTCACCAGGCATGTGCAGAATACGGGCATGACCAAGAGTGAGGCAACCTATATCGATCTTTTTCCCTGTCTGTAATCGCCTGAGCCAAACCAATTTAAACAGGTTATTTGTAAGATAGACCATGTCTTTGGTTTTCATCTCACCCTGCAGGTTTTCAATGAATGATGCCGGGGGCAAAGCGACAGGAATAAAGTTCCATTTTACATTGCTGGCAGTAATTGTATCTTTTACGGTAGATTCCCATGCCCTTTTCATTCCATCTGCGAGCCTGGCAGCCAGAATATCCCTGTTTTCCTTTGATCCGTCATTATACTTGCCGGCAGTAATGTTGCCTCCTGCTCCGTTGAAATGGATATGCAATGCCTGTGGTACTGCCACCTGACGCATAAAACGGGCCAGGCCAGGGTAATCGGGATTTGCAACTCCAAGACGGTAATAGCTCTGCGGATGATTTGCATAGTAGCTCAGTACTGCAACAGGCTGGTCTCCGTTCCAGAAGCTTACCAGCGACACCATAGGATCAATCAGGCCTTCAGGTTCGGCCCGGATTCCCGGATCCCTGGTTGCTGAGGTACGGCTTGCTTTAACCTTGTCGTCAGGACCAATGATTCGCCTGTTTGAAGCAACCTCATAAACCTGTGCCTGTCCAAGACCAATATGAGTGACCGGCTGCGATTTATCAAGTGAATTCTGAATGGCGGTTCCGAGCCTGCGGATCAACTCACGGGCAAATGTGCCGTCATAACTCCTTGGGTCAAGACCGGCTTCCTCAAGAAGACGTTCAGCACCAAAATCGCAGATAGGAGCATCATGCTGATGAATTGTATGAACAGCGACCCGTTCGGGTACTGTTCCTGCAGCAACTGCAAGCGCCTGCCTGAAAGCATCCTGGCTATCGTTGGAAATACCGATCCAGTCGACAGAGCAAAGAACAATCGGCTTTCCGGCACCCTGGAGAACAATCCCCTTTGCCCTGAGACCAAGATCCCATGAATTAACCATCAGATCATAAGCAAGATAGCTTCCAACCGGTGGAGTCGCATCAACATCAAAAGTCGATAACCGAAGACCATCAGCCGTAGTTACTGCTTCAGAATTCCCAACTCCTGCAAAACTGTTAAATGCAGGCAGGAAAAAAATCAGGAGACTGGATATTAGTATCAGTCTGCGTTTAATACAATATCGCATGGCAGCCCTGTTTTATAAATTATTGCGTGACATGCTGCACTCCCGCTTTAACAGCCAGTTTTTCAAATTCCTTAAGGATCAGTTTCTGAATGTCCGGCGCCCATTTGCTTGGCATCCCATAGACCTTCTGGGATGTATCTCCTTCATATCCTCCTTCTTTAAGTATGGTTTCAGAAGGAATGTAGGCCATATCATCATTGGCATAACCCATGACGAACGTTTCCTGGCCGAAAAGCTTTTTCAGTTCAATGGCATATTGTACTACCAATTCACCTCCCAGCGCCATGATCGGCTGGTCGCCAAGCTTCCATATCTGCACAGGGTATGGGTAGGAAGTCATCAGTGATCCGTTTTCCCTGAGCAGCTCGAGCTGATGAGTTGCCCAACGCTTCTGGGAACCTGAGGATTCCTCTTCCATCTTCATTAATTCCTCCCTTGTAGGAGGTTTGGAAAGTGGCAACCTGATCTCCGAATATGCAGTTGATATGGAAGGAGCAAGAATACGCATTTCCTCGCTAAGCACCCTGTCGACCGCGGCTGCCAGCTCGCGGCCGTATTGCTGAGCAAGGTAAACCGTCCTGCGTGGCAACGGATTCTGATCGGCACCGGCGCCCTGAAAGAACATTGCCGTTATGCCCGGGTGCATCTTTTCCAGTTCAATCTGGGCAAATCCCGGATAATCACCCGATAAATGATAAATACTTAAAACAGTAGCGTGGCAGGCGTAACCGAAAACGACTGCCATCAGATTCCCGGCTTCATTCATAACCTTCAGCACCGGAACCGCATAATCGTTCGGACCATTTAAATCCGTCACTTCACTTATTGTTTTTTCAACATTGTTCCGCCTGTTTACCTGAAACCGCGTAACGCCATTTTGTGCATAGAGTTGCGCAGGTACCAGGGAACGTATGGCTTCTCCGGCCAGAGTTACAATTTGCTTTTCAAGGTTAGCGGAATATTTCTTTATAACCTCTTTTTGCTTAGTATCCAGCGGATAAATATCAGAGAGCGCATCCTGCAAAACAGGGCCTGAATGTGTATGTGAACAGCTCAATATTATCTGAGCCCTTGTCAGACCATACTTTGCTCCGATCTGGTTCCGGATGCGGTCAGACATTTTTTGGGGGAATCCCAGAAGGTCACTTGTGATGAGCAGTACCTTCTTCCCTTTAGCATCTTCAATTGCTAATGCCTTTACCCAAAGATCATGCAGGGTACCTTCGGAGACGTGATCACGTGAGCCGTAACCTGCCATCCAGATTGGTTCCTGGGGAGTTATAACCACCCTGGCAACTCCAGCTTTCCAGCCCTTAGTAGTTCCCTGTGTATCGCCGGCAGCAGCTGCATTAACAAATATTATGATAAGACAGGCAGAAAAGATTGAAAATGAAATAGTTTTTTTCATTCTTTTGAATTTTATGAATTATTAATGTTACTCAGTCAGAATATCAAATAAAAATCTCCCCCGGTGTTTCCGGAGTTTATCAAATCAGGAACGGTGCATATCAGTTTTTAAACGGATCCGGAATACCGATCAGGTCTGTTCTTGTCTTTCCGTTCTCAGTGATCCTTGCCAGAGTGTATACCGTGCCGTCAGCGCCGATAGCTATTGAGTTAACATAAAGAGGGCGTTGGCCATCCGGGTAAAATACAGCACCATGATCCAGGTATTTTCCGGTTGGTATATCATAAGTGATCACATGAAGATCCTCAAGACCTTTAGCTTCACCTTTAGCAGTAG
>Ga0316626_10000366_pt1 | contig 16976 bp, 12 predicted proteins | sample OWC_Aug_T1_C1_D5_FD_207656 | JGI IMG/M metagenome (GOLD analysis project Ga0316626, IMG submission 207656) | Wetland soil microbial communities from Old Woman Creek delta, Ohio, United States - OWC_Aug_T1_C1_D5_A | ecosystem: Environmental > Terrestrial > Soil > Wetlands | place: USA: Ohio...
CGCGCCGGCGCGCAGGTCGCCGTCGGTGCGGGAACGGATGCCTGGGCCGTCTACCGGAACGGGTACCAATCCTGGAGCGGCACGAGGACGTATCGCGTGAACGAACGCGACCGCGACCCGCGCTGGCACTTCCTCCGCATCAGCCACACGGACCTTCGCCACCCCTGCTCCGGTCGTCCCGGTCACTTTCGTTCTGACGGATTCACCCTGATCAAGAATCTCCGTTCCGGGGAAGCGCTGTGTCTGGGTTTCCTGGAAGCTCGTCGCGCCTTCGCGGGCGTCGTCGTCGACGCGCGAGACGGCACGGTGCATGAGATCAGCGCCAGCGCCGATCTCGACGGCATCACCGTCGCCCCCGGGGACATCGTGACGAGCGAGCCGCTGTGGGTGGCCGCTGGCTTCGACGAGCAGGCATTGCTCGCGGCCTACGCAACGGCAGTCGGCGCGGCAATGAACGCGCGCGTGCCGGAGCACACGCCAACCGGGTGGTGTTCCTGGTACTACTACTTCAATCGCGTCACCGAAGCCGACATTGCGGAGAACCTCGCGGCGCTCGCCTCCCGTGGCGCCCGCTGCCCGTGCGACTACGTGATGATCGATGACGGGTATCAGCGGGCCGTTGGCGACTGGCTCGAAACCAACGCGAAGTTCCCGCACGGCATGCGGTGGCTCGCGGAGCGTATTCGCGCCGACGGCTTCGAGGCGGGTATCTGGCTCGCGCCCTTCATCGCGCGACCCGAGTCGCGAGTCTTTCAGGACCACCCCGACTGGTTCGTTCGCACCGTCAACGGCGACCGGCAACCGGCCCTGTGGAACCCCGTGTGGGGCTGGAAACGGCAGGCGTACGCCCTCGACACCACGCATCCGGAGGTGCTCAGCTGGTTGGAGGAGCTCGCCCGCACGCTCGCGCGGGACTTTGGCTATCGCATCCTCAAGCTCGATTTCCTCTTCGCCGCCGCCCTGCCGGGCCAGCGGTACGATCCGAATGCCACCCGCGCGGAATCCCTGCGGCGAGGCCTGCGCGCCGTACGTGCCGGCGCGGGCGAAGACGCGTTCCTTCTCGGTTGTGGCTGCCCGCTCCTTCCAGCCATCGGGCTGGTCGACGCGATGCGCATCGGAGCCGACGTCGCACCCTTCTGGACCAACTGGCTCAGCCGCGGCCCGCTCGCCAACCTGCACGGGGTGGCGACGAAGAACGCGATCCGCAACACGCTCACCCGGGCGTTCATGCATCGGCGCTGGTGGCTCAACGATCCCGACTGCCTCATGGTGCGCGATACCGACACCCGCTTGAGCCTCGATGAAGTTCGATCTTTGGCAACTGCGATTGCTCTCACCGACGGACTACTGGTCCTCAGCGACCGCATGGATCGTCTCGCCGGGGATCGCCTCGATCTGTCTCTGCGCGCCCATGAGCTGCGCTGCGGGATGCCCACGGCGATCGATCTGATGGAGCACGACGTACCCGAGCTGCTCCTCACCCGGCGGCCCGCCGACACCATGCTCGCCGTCTTCAACTTCCGCGATCACCCGGTGCGGCGAACGGTCAACCTCGCCGCGTGCGGCATCACCACCGAACACGCCGAGGAGATCTGGACCGCCCGACCCGTGACCGTTCAAGATGGCTGGGCCGACGTCGGCGAGATCCCCGCCCACGGGTGTCGCGTGCTGCGCATCCCGCATCCGATACCGGGGCGCTAGCATTTCCCGGCGCGGGCTTCGCCCGCAACCCAAACGATCCCGCTCGTCATGCCCGCGAAGGCTGGGAGCGGGAACGACGCAACAGAACGGAGCCGAGAGATCTTCCCGCCATCCGAAGAGGCAAGCCTCAGTCGCCTCAGTCGTTCACCAGGTTTCCGTTTGCCTTGCCGGTTCGGGTGCAGTGCAGGAATCGCTCCGATCCTCGGCTCGCCGGCATCGCCGTGGTTTGCGCTCACAACCGTGGCGCTGCTGGTTGCCGGAGCGGTGTCACTGGTCTGCAGCAAGCGGCGGCAAGGCTAGCGCCGCGCCCGCGTCCCTTCCGGCGCGGCGCAGTGGCTGGTCCCCAGCCCATCGGCTCAAGACTCTCCGTCCTTGCACACGAGCGCGAGTAAGTGTACGGTGTACACAAACTGGAGCATCGATGGAGCCACGCTTTGAGATTGCCGGGACCGCACTGGAACGGCGCTACGCGTCCCTGCACCTGCCTCGCGTCTACGATCACCGCGCCTGCGCGGAGATGGCGGAGACCATCGAACGGATCCACCAGCTCAAGCGCGAGCGCCGCGCCGTCGTTCTGGCGCACAACTACCAGCGTCCGGAGATCTTCGAGGTCGCCGACTTCGTCGGCGATTCCCTCGAGCTGGCGCGCAAGGGGACCCAGGTCGACGCCGACGTGATCGTCTTCTGCGGCGTCCACTTCATGGCGGAGAGCGCCAAGATCCTGTCGCCGGAGAAGACCGTGTTGCTGCCCGACCTGCGGGCGGGTTGCTCCCTGGCCGACAGCGTCGATCCGGACGAGTTGGTCGAGCGGCGCGACCAGCTCCGCCAAGTCTATCCCGACCTCCAAGTCGTCGCCTACGTCAACACCACCGCGGCGGTAAAGGCCGTGGTCGACGTCTGCTGCACCTCGGCAAATGCGGTGCAGATCGTGGAGCGGGTGCCGGCGCAGCACATCCTCTTCGTCCCCGATCAGCACCTCGGGGAGTACGTGCAGCGCGAAACCTCGAAAACGATCATCACGTGGAACGGCAACTGCTACGTCCACCACCAGATCACGCCGGCCAACATCCTGGCAATCAAGGAATCGGTTCCCCACATCAAGGTCCTCGTACACCCGGAGTGCCGGCGGGACGTTATCGACATCGCGGACGCCGTCCTGTCGACCAGCGGCATGGTACGCTACGCCAAGGAAAGCAGCGCCGAGGAGTTCTTGATCGTCACCGAGTGTGGCCTGTCGGACAAGTTGCTCCTCGAGGTCCCGGAGAAGAAGTTCTACAAAGCGTGCAAACTCTGTCAGTTCATGAAGATGATCACCCTGGAGGGAACCCTGCACGCCCTCGAACGCATGGAGCATGAGGTCCGGCTGGATGAGACGGTCCGTGCCGGCGCGGAACGATCGCTGCGGCGCATGTTCGAGTTGACGGCATGAGGCAGTAAGCGGTGGGCACTCGGCAACAAGCGGAGCGCCCGTGCGATAGCCGCCGACTGCCCACCGCCTACCGACATGCAACCGCACGCGTCCCTCGCCGTCGACGTGATCGTGCTGACCATCGCCGAGGGGCAACTGCTCACCTTGTTGGTCAAGGTGCGTGACGGCCCGTTCGCGGGGCGCTGGGCGTTTCCCGGCGGTTTGGTGGGCGGAGACGAATCGCTCGAGGCGGCCGCGATGCGGGAACTCAGCGCTCAGACCGGGTTGCGCGGCACCTACCTGGAGCAACTGCGCACGTTCGGCGACCCTGATCGCGACCCGCGTGCCCGCGTGGTGTCGACGGCGTACTTCGCGCTCGTGCCCGACCGTTCGGCAGTTCAGACCCGAGGCAAGTACGCGGGCGTAGCCTGGTTCCCGGTCAAGCGCCTCCCCCCGCTCGCATACGACCACGACGCCATGGCGCGCGCCGTTCTCGAGCGCCTGCGGGCGAAGCTCGAGTACACGAACATCGTGTACAGTCTGCTGCCGCCGGAGTTCACATTGGGCGAGTTGCAGGAGGTCTACGAAATCATCCTCGGCCGTGCGCTCGACCGGCGGAACTTCCGCAAGAAAATTCTCGCTACCGGGCTTTTGCGGGCGCTCGCCCGACAGCGGCGTGGCCCGCATCGCCCGGCGACTCTCTACGCATTCACCCGCCGGAAGCCCATGGTGGTGGAAATGCTGTGAACAAAGGTTTCATTGCTCAATTGGCGCCAGTGTGGTCTGATGTACAATCATGTCGACCGCTGAAACCAACCTGGCGTCGGGGCGCGCCTCATCCGTGATCAGTGCCTCCAAGCTGGCGGCGTCCCACCGGACAGCCACGCAGGGCCGTGTGCCAACGCTCGACGATCTGCTCCGCCTGTCCGCCGACGAGCAGACGGCGGCTCTGGCCGAGATCAACCGCGAGCTGGAAGGGTTGAGCGCGCTGGAGCGGGTGCGCTGGGCGTTTGCGCATCTCGAGGCAGAGTTTGTGCTCTCCTCCAGCTTCGGCATCCAGGCGGCGGTGAGCTTGCACCTGGTCACCCAGGTGCGCCCGGATGTACCCGTGGTGTTGACCGACACCGGGTATCTGTTCCCGGAGACCTATCGCTTCATTGATTCCCTGACCGCGCAGCTGCAGCTCAACCTCAAGATCTACCGGGCCGAGTTGAGCCCGGCCTGGCAGGAGGCCCGTTTCGGCCGGCTGTGGGAGCAAGGGGTGGAGGGCATCGAGCGCTACAACAAGCTGAACAAGGTCGAGCCCATGGCCCGCGCCCTGAAGGAGCTGAACGCTCGGACCTGGTTTTCCGGGCTGCGCCGCGAGCAGTCCGGCTCCCGCGCCGCCTTGCCGGTGCTGGCGGTGCAGCGCGGGGTCTTCAAGTTTCTGCCGGTCATCGACTGGACGAGCAAGGACGTCCACTACTATTTACAACAGTTCGGGCTGCCCTATAACCCGCTCTGGGAGCAGGGTTACGTCTCGGCCGGCGACGTGCACTCCACGGCCAAGTGGCGACCGGGCATGAGCGAGGAGGAGACGCGTTTCTTCGGCCTCAAGCGCGAATGCGGCCTGCACGAGCAGGGCGAGATCGACGGCAGTGGGATTTGACGGGCTGTGCCCTGGGCACTGCTCTGTGCGTGTCCAGGAACCTCAGCTTCACCGCATCGTACGTTTTCGCGGGCGCCGGGAACGTTACCGCCCAGCATTTCGGTCCCGAGCCCGTGTTCTCCACGAGTTGCACGGTTCCCGCCGTGTTGTCTGTGATTGAAAATGGCAGCGCGAGGCCAGGGCCCCTGCCCTGCACCTTCACTTTTGCCTTGCCAGTGCCGGACTTCAGACTCACCCGGGTGATCCCCTCGGCGTTGCCGCTCTTGTTCTTGTAGGTCGGGCCCGTCTTGCTCGCGCTCCAGCAAGGCCTGGCGTCGCGGGTGTCTCCCCCAGCCACCCCCGCTCCTCGATCGTGGCCAGCAGACGCAGCCGCCCGCCGCACTCGGGGCTGACCGTGAATCGTGCTCGTGTTCGTGTTCGATGGTCGCACAGATGGTCTCCCGGACTCGCCTTGACTTGCCACAACGATTCCGGTGACGTCGGGGAATCACCATGGACAGCGAAACGCAGCCCGTCGTCGGCGCCGCCGCGGTCAATGTCGCGGCCCTCGCCGCCAGCGGGGCTGCGACGCGGGTCGAGTTGGCGCGCGTGGTCTGGGCGCTGGCGTGGCCCAACATCGTCACCTTCGCCCTCGAATCGCTGGTGGGCCTGGTGGACATGCTGATGGTCGGACGGCTGGGCGCCGCCGCCGTCGCCGGGGTCGGCGTGGGCACGCAGATCCTGCATGCCGTGGACGTCGTCATGATCGCGGTCTCCACCGGGACCATCGCGCTCGTGGCGCGGCACATCGGCGCCGGCGAGCCGCGCGACGCCGAGGATATCCTGCTCCAATCGCTGTACGTGGTGGGCGTCATCTCGGCGGTCACCGCCGCTCTGGTGTTCTGGTGGACCCCGGATTTCGTGCGACTCTTCGGCGTGGAGGCGGCAGTGCTCCGCGAAGGGGTGGCCTTCACCCGCACGATCATGCTCGCGGTACCGTCGGCGGCCATTTTCGTCGTGATCGCCTCGGCCCTGCGTGGCGCCGGGGACACACGAACGCCGCTCGTAATTGGCGCGCTGGTGAACGTGCTCAACATCGCCGGCAACTACGTCTTGATCTTCGGAAAACTCGGGCTGCCCGCGCTCGGCGTGACCGGATCGGCTCTGGCCGGTGCCATCGCGTTCGCCGTGGGCGCAGTCCTCTTTCTCGGTCTCCTGATCCGAGGTCGTCTGGTGCTCACCCTGCACCGCTTCCGGTGGCTGCCGAGGCTCTCCACCGTCCGCCGGGTTTTGGCAATCGGCCTGCCGACGGCAGCGGAGCAGTTGCTCATGCAGGTCGGCTTCATGCTCTATCTGGCGATCGCCGCCACGTACGGGACCGCTGCGGTCGCCGCGTATTTCATCGGCGTCCGCATTCTGGCGCTGTCATTCCTCCCCGGCTTCGGATTCGGCGCCGCCGCCAGCACGCTCGTCGGGCAGAACCTTGGCGCAGGGAACGTCAACGGCGCCGAGCGCAGCGGCTGGGAAGCCAACCGGCTGGCGATGCTGTTCATGTCGGTTGGCGGCGTCCTGGTCTTCTTCTTCGCGCGCAGCATCGCGCGGATGTTCATTGACGACCCGGCAGTGGTGAGCGCGGCGGTCACGTTCATCTACGCCCTCGCTGCCGCGCAGCCGCTGATGGCCGCCGATTTCACCCTCGGCGGCGCCTTGCGCGGCGCCGGTGACACCCGCTTTCCGTTGCTGACCGTGCTGGTGGGCTTCTACGGCGCCCGGCTGGGGTTCGCGTATGTCAGCGCGTCGGTGCTCTCTCTCAGCCTGACGTGGGTATGGTTCGCCCTCGTCGGCGATTACGTCGCGCGCGCCGCCCTCAAAGCGTGGCGCTTTCGCTCGGGGCGGTGGAAGTCGATCCGCGTCTGAACAATTACATTGCGTAATTGAAGCGATCGCGTGATTTTCTGATCTCAATCACGCAGTCACCAAATCGCTCAATCACCAATCGTTCAGTCCCCGCCTCCGGGCTGCGCTCCGGTTTCCGGCCAGGTCAGGCCGGAGGGACGGGTAAGGAACGCGGCCTGGAATAGCTCGGGAAACACGGGCGGGCTCGGCGTCCAGCGCAACTGCAGGCGGCTTTCGGTGCGGAGGGGGATGTTCTGCATGGTGATCGTCGTCGGCAGCCAGCGGTCGCCAACCAGCACCTGATCTCCGTCCCGCCGCATCTTGACGAGATTGTTCAATGTCTCCTGGTAGTACAGGGTCTTCAGCGGCACCTTCTTTTCGCGGTCAAACGAGATCACCACGAGGCTGTACTGTGACTGCTTCGGGAACAGCGACACCACCACCTGCTGCGAGGTCTCGTCGACGATGCGTGGCGCCTGGTAGCGATCCACGCGGAACGGCTCCAGATCCTCCCGGGTGAAGTCGCTGGCGGCAAGCGCATCGGTGAGCGCAAAAGCGCTGGGCCGACTGCCTTTCTTCGGAACAATGGCGGCCTCCTTGCCAGCTTGACTGATCAACGCCTTGAGGCCGCTCTGCCGCATCTCGAGGTACAGATCGTTGCCTTCACGCTGGATCAGGAGGATCTGATCCCGCACGTTGCGGTCCGGCGCCATGCTGGACAAGTCACCGTCGGCCCGGACGGTGACGGTCGGCCGTGCCGCTTGTTCGGCCTCACGAAGGAACGCGGAGAGGTCAGTAATCGCCCCTCCAGGAACGGGGAATAACAGGACAGCCAGCGCCAACGTCAGCTTGCGCATCGAAGCTCGCCCTCCTCGGTCACTACGCTGCCCGGGAACGACCAAAAGCCGGGCGCGCGGGTGAAACGCCGATACCGTATCCATCCGGGAGCCACAGATAGCGAATCGCACGTGTGATGTCGACGATGAGTCGCATGGGTCGTGGCGCAGGGGACCAGTGCGGCGTTGATCTGCCGAGAGCACTCCGCTATCAGCAGTCAGCGGTCATCCCGGCCACGGGGTTTTCGGGTATTTGTTGAACGCTGACCGCTGAAAGTGGAAGGCTATCCAGATGAAAGCGGCGCTGTTGAAGCCAGACGGAACGCTGAGTGTCGCAACGGTTCCCGATCCCGCACCGGAAGACGGCGAGGTGCTGCTGCGGGTGCGCGACTGTGGTATCTGCGGGTCGGACCTGCATGTCGCCAGGACGCCGGACCGCCTGCCGCCCGACACCATCATGGGGCACGAGTTCGCCGGCGAGATCGCGGCCCTCGGAAAGGGCGTTGAGGGCTGGCGGGTCGGCGAGCGCGTGATCGCCATGCCCCTCATGGCCTGCGGGACCTGCCGCGCGTGTGTGTCGGGTGACGAAATGCGTTGTCCTGACCTCCGCGGCATCGGCTTGGGCCAGCTCCCCGGCGCCTACGCCGAGTACGTGCGCGCGCACCCGGCGAGCATGTTCCGTATTCCCGACCACGTGTCGTTTCGCGCCGCCGCGCTGGTCGAGCCGCTCGCGGTCGGGCTTCGGGGGGTCCGGCGCGCCCGCACGCAAGAGGGCGCCGCCTGCATCATCATCGGCGCCGGTCCGATCGGCCTGGTGACCGTGATCTGGGCACGCCGCCTCGGAGCGCGGGCGATCGTCGTCTCGGAAATCGCCGACGGACGAGCCGGCCTGGCGCTTCGATTCGGCGCGGATCGCGTCGTCAATCCGAATCACACCGATCCGAGCACGACGCTCCGCGAACTGGTGGCACGCGATCCGGACGTCGTCTACGAGTGCGTCGGTTTGAAGGGCACTTTGAATACGGCGTTCAGTCTGGCCGGCCCGCGCGGCGAGATCATCGTCCTCGGCGTCTGTACCGAGCCCGACGAGGTCTTCCCCCTGTTCGGCATCTTGAAGGAACTCGAGGTGCGTTTCGTCCTCGGCTACTCGCGCGCCGAGTTCGAGCAGGCGCTGCAGGGTCTGGCGGACGGAACCATCAACGCCGATCCATTGATCACCGATGTCGTCGGCATCGACGCGCTCCCGTCGGCCTTCGCCAGCCTGTACCGGCCATCGCAGGAGGCGAAGGTGCTGCTGGAGTTTGCGTAGAAGAGCGATTGCGCACAGCCGCCATCGCGCTCCCGTCAAGCGCCGGGCGGGGCCCAGATACCCAGCGCCTTCCAGAACGGCGTCCAGCGCCGGTTCACGACACCCAGCTCCCAGCACAGTTCGCGTGGCTTCCGCAGCGCATCGAGCACCAGGCTCCGATGACGCGAACCCGGCCCATAGGCTTCGCGCCGCGTTTCTCTGGTTCCGTTCCTTTGAGTTGGCAGTACACGTGTCGCGCATCATCCGCAAGAGGAACTGGACCTCAGGTAAGTTTCTGGTAGATTCCCGGCACCCGTGGAAGAGAAGATCCTATTTGTCATCGGCTCCCCCCGCTCCGGGTCGACCCTGCTCGCCCGGATGCTCGGATCGCACTCGCTCATCTATGGTCGGCCGGAGCCGCATCTGCTGACGCCACTCGCCCACTTGGGGTACTACGCCAAGGTGGACAAGGCCCCGTACGACGCGGTGCTCGCGGCGGAGTCGATTCAACAGTTCGTTCGCGACCTGCCACACGGGGAGCAGGACTACATCGATGCCTGCCGTGCGTACACCGACGTCCTCTATCATCGGATGCTGGAGACCAGACCCGGCAAGCGTTTCTTTCTCGACAAGACACCCGCGTACGCGCTGGTCCTCGATTTCATTGCCCGGATCTACCCCACGGCGAAATATGTCGTGCTCACTCGACATCCGCTCGCCGTGTTCAGCTCGTACGCGGAATCCTTCTTCAACGGCGACTTCCAGGCGGCACAGGAGTACAACCCGATCCTCGAACGATACGTCCCCGCCATTGCCAAGTTTTTACGCGAGCGTCCCGCACCGACGTACCACATCATCTACGAGCAGCTCGTCGCCGATCCCGAGCGCTGGTTGAAGGAGATCTTCGCCTTCATCGGCGTACCGCACGAACCAGGAGCGGTTGAGTACGGCCGGCACGAGGAGACGGCCAAGGGGCTTGGCGATCCGATCGGAGTCAAGCAGCACTCACGGCCGACGACGGGGTCCGTCGACAAGTGGGCCGCCGAGATCGCCAGCCTGCCTGCTCGGCTGAAGCTCTGCCGCGAGATCGTCGCGCGTCTGGATCCGGCCGACCTCGGCGTCTGGGGACATCCGCTCGACGGTTTCTGGAAGCCACTCGAAGCTGCTGGGGCGCGCGGGGTTCAGCTCTCGAAGAAGCAGCTCACCCGCTATCGCCTCGAACGCCAGCTGATCGTAAGTTCGCGCCGGCAGGTGCGCCGCTCCCCTGCCCTGCAACGGATGCTGAAGACGATCCGCTTGGCGGCGGACGTGCTACTGCGGGAATAGTCGGCAGTCGACCGTGCCTACTCCCCACTGCCTACCGCCTACTGCCCGCCGTACGCCTCGTCGAGCAGCTCGACGGGGTGTTTGACGGCGATGGCGAGCCCGCGGGCACGCAGCCCGGCTTGGATCTGGAGGACACACCCAGGATTGGCGGCGACCACGCAGCTTGCGCCAGTGGTCGCGATGTTGGCGATCTTTCGCTCCAACAACCGGCGCGCCATGCCGGGTTCGACCAAACTGTAACTGCCCGCACTGCCGCAGCAGATCTCGGCTTCCGGTAGGGGGACAACCTCGAGCCCGGGAATCAACCGCAGGAGCGCGCGCGGCGCTTCGCGCACCTGCTGTCCGTGCGCGAGATGGCACGCGTCGTGGTAGGTCACCCGACGCTCGATGCGACGCTCGGGTTCACGCGCCGGCAACGCAGCCAGGAACTCCGTCACATCGCGAACCTTTGCCGCAAACGCCAGAGCTCGATCCGCATACTGCGGATCATCCCCGAGCAGGCGTCCGTATTCCTTCATCACCACGCCGCAGCCGGCCGCGTTGACGATGATCGCCTCCAAGTCCGGCGCGAACGCATCGAGGTTCCGGCGAGCAAACCGGCGCGCGGTCGCCGGATCGCCAGCGTGCAGATGCAGGGCGCCGCAGCACCCTTGCGCTTGCGGCACCACGACGGTCCACCCGTTGCGCGCCAGCACTCGAGCGGTTGCCTGATTCGTTTCAGAAAAGAATTCGCGCGCCACGCACCCGATCAGCAACCCGACGCGTCCGCGTTCGCCACCACGCGCCGGGGTCACCTCTGGCAGCTCCCGCGCCCCCGTGAGCCTGGGCAATATCGCCGCGGCTGGCACGGCCCGTTTGATCAGCCGCCAAATCCCGCTGCGCTGCAGCACCTGCACGGGAATCAGCAACACCCGCAGACGCGAGGGATACGGAAAGATCGAACTGATCAGTCGGCGCCGCCACCGATCCCACCATGGTCGCCGGTAACTCGTGGCGACATAGGCGCGCGCGTCCTCGATCAGTTCGCCGTAGCGCACCCCGGATGGGCACGCCGTCTCGCACGCTCGACAACCGAGACAGAGGTCCAGATGCTCCACCACATCGGGCGTGAGCGCCATGCTCCCCTCTTCCACGCCCCGCATGAGGTAGATCCGCCCCCGCGGCGAGTCCATCTCGGTCCCGAGCTCGACGTAGGTCGGGCACGCCGCCAGGCAGAGCCCACAGTGGACGCACTCAAGCAAACGCTCGCGGGCGGCAAAACGGCGCGGCGGGTCTTGGTCTCGACCCTCCACCATCATACCGGTTCGCCTCGCCGCGAGTGGACAGTCCGAGAAGGCAAATGGCAAAGGTCAAAAGGCAAAAGGCAAAAGTGGGATGCAGGGCCTCGAGTGTCTTGCGACTTCTCACTTTTGCCTTTTGCCTTTTGCCTTTTGCCTTCTTGGTCTCTGTCTTCCATTCAGATTCCTTCGACAAATCGCCCGGGACTGAACACGCCGCCTGGATCGAGCGCCTGCTTGATCCGCGCCATGAGGGAGACGGCGCGCTCGTTGAATCCCCACGGATCGATCCGGCCGCGCAGGAACGGCGGCAGGTACTCGAAGATCGCCCACCCGCCTGACTGACGCGTGAATACTCGCATCCATTCCGCGAACAGCTCGACCGCCGTTGCGTCAACGGCACCGGTCATCTGACACCAGGCGACTCCATTACCGGCGTGCGCGGCCAGTTCCAATTGCAGCCCGCGCGCCGCCGCCTCGGCTTCGAAACGCCCGAGGAGAGCTGGCAGCGCCGCAGGTAACACGCTGACCCGGGCCACTAGCGCGTCCTCTGTCGCCGCCTGCGGAAAGTCCCGCACGGCCTTGAGCAGCGCGCCGGCCCGCGCTGTGTCGCAGACCACGAGTCCGTCTCGAGCCATATCGCGCAGGCGCGCCGTCGCCGCCTCGACCTCCGAGCCATTCCCGGCGCAACCAACAATCAACGCCGACTCCGATCCGACCCCGATCGCTTCCGCCGCCGCGCCATTTATGGCCTCGAGGAGCACCGGCGTGGTCGACGAGTCCATCACCTCCAGCGCACGACCGATGGCCGCGTCGATCGACGCAGCGCGCCAGACCCACACACGTTCCTGCTCCGGGCGCGGGCGCACCTTGAACGTGGCCTCGACGATGGCCCCGAGCGTGCCGAAGGAGCCCACGAACAGCTTCGGCAGGTCGTAACCGGCGACGTTCTTCACCACCCGCCCGCCACCGCGCACGACCTCCCCATCCGCGGTCACCACCTTCAGGCCGATGAGATAGTCGCGCACCTTCCCGTAGGCGAACCGGTACGGACCGTTCCGGTCCGCCGCGATCAGTCCACCGACGGTCAACTGCTCCGCGCGCGGAGGATCAACCGGCAGCCACTGGCCCGCGCTTCCGAGCACTTCATTGAGAGCCCGCACCGTCACCCCGGCCTCCACGGTGACCGTCATGTCCCCAGCTTCATGCGCCAGGACGTGATTGAGCGCCCGTGTCGATACCGCTGCATCGTACCGTCGTGGCGGCAGCCCAATGTGCAGATCGGTGCCGTTCCCACTGGGGACGAGCGCGTACCCTCCCTCGCGTGCCACGCGCACCGCCGCGCTCACCTCGTCGACGCTTCGCGGTTGCACGACGCACGAGGGAACCACACCAGCGCAGGCGAATCGCCACACGGCACCGTCCGTCCGCACGGCATCAGCGCCAAGCGTGCGTTCGAAATGCTCAGCGACCGTCCTCACGCCTATTCCCTAACCCGGCAGAGCCGGAACCAAGCAGGAAGAAAATGAGAAGCAGGAAACCGAAAATGGAAAACCTACCAATTGGCCAGTTTCCGGTTCCCGGTTTCCTGATTCCAGTTTTCCATTTCTTGTCCGTTCTGCTCAAGACTTCACCCGTAAGAGACTGACATCCGACACCTGCTAGAGCGACGCCGGCCGCTGCGGGCGCGTCGTTTCGATGCACTTCCCGGGGGTGGGGAAGATCTTCCCCGGGTTGCTGCGTTGTTGCGGATCAAACACCGACCGCAGTTGCTGCATGACGAGCAGATCCTGTGGGCTGAAGATCAGTGGCATCTGCTCGATCTTCTCGACGCCGATCCCGTGCTCTCCGGTCACGCTGCCGCCCAGAGCCACGCACGCCTCCAAGATTTCACGACCCGCGTCGAGCACGCGGTGCACCTCGTCATGGTCGCGCTCGTCATACAGGAGAATGGGATGAATGTTGCCGTCGCCCGCGTGGAATACGTTGGCGATCCGAAGCCGGTAGCGCTGGCCGATCTCGCTGATGCGGCGCACGATCTCGGGAACTTTGGTGCGCGGCACGACGCCGTCTTGCGTGCAGTAGCTCGGCGCCAGACGGCCTACCGCACCAAAGGCGCGCTTGCGGCTCTTCCAGAGCGCCGCCCGTTCCGCCTCGTCTGCCGCGACGCGCACGGTGCGGGCGTGGTTGGCGCGACACACCTCGAGCACCTGGCGCGTTTGCTCCTCGAGTCCAGCCGTTGGTCCGTCGAGTTCGACGATCAGCACCGCGCTCGCATCGAGCGGGAAGCCGAAGTGATAGGCCGCCTCCACGGCTTGGACGATCAACTGGTCCATCATCTCCAGCGCCGCGGGCACGATGCCGGCCGCGATGATTGCCGAGACCGTGTTGCTCGCGTCGTCGACCGATTCAAAAACGGCCAGCAGGGTCTTCCATCCCTCGGGCTGGCGGATCAAGCGCAACACGGCACTCGTGACAATACCGAACGTCCCCTCGCTGCCCACCACCAGTCCAGTCAGGTCGTATCCCGGAACGTCCTCCATCGCGCCACCGAGGTCCACGACGTCGCCGTCCGGCAGCACCAGCTCGACGCCCATGACATGGTTGGTGGTCACACCGTACTTGAGCGTATGCGGGCCGCCAGAGTTCTCGGCCACGTTCCCGCCGATCGTGCAGGCCGGTTGGCTCGACGGATCCGGTGCGTAGAGCAGCCCACGCTCTTCCACCGCTTTGCTCACCCACACGTTGACCACGCCGGCCTCAACCACCGCGCGTCGATTCACCAGATCGATCTCTCGAATCCGGTTGAGGCGGCTGGTGCCAATCATCACCGGCGCCTCGACCGGCAGGCAGCCTCCGCTCAGCCCGGTGCCAGCGCCGCGCGGAACGAACGCCAACCCACGCCGGTGCAGCAGTCGCACCACCGCCGCCACCTCGGCCGTGCTTCGTGGCAACACCACCACGTCGGGTACACTCTTCGCCAGCGTGAAGCCGTCGCACTCGTACACGCGCAGCTCCGCGGCCCGCGAAATGACACCATCGGGGCTGACGATCTCCGCGAGCTCCGCCGCTACTTGCTGGTCGACCATGACGCTTTGACACGCTACTGGGCTCTGAGTAGAAGCTCAAGCTTCCGTGAAGCGAGGTGCAACACCGATGACTCCGCCTGTCCGTATCCTTCTCGGGCCCGGTCCCAGCGCCGTGCACCCCCGGGTGCTCCGCGCCATGAGCATGCCGGTGATCGGGCATCTCGATCCGGTGTTCATCGAGATCATGGAAGAGACCATGCGACTGCTCCGCGCGACCTTCCTGACGCGGAACCAGCTCACGTTTCCGATCTCCGCCACTGGCTCCGCGGGCATGGAGGCGTGCCTGGTAAATCTGCTGGAGCCTGGTGACACGGCGATCGTTGGGGTCAACGGCGTCTTCGGCGGCCGGATGGCGGACATCGTCGAGCGCTGCGGGGCGACGCTGATCAAGGTGGAAGCCCCGTGGGGGCGTATCATCGATCCGGCGGATGTGCAGCGGGCGCTCCAACAGCATCCAGGAGCCAAGCTGGTCGCCCTGGTGCACGCGGAGACGTCGACGGGAGCGTGGCAGCCGATGGAGGACATCGGGCGGCTGGTCCGTAATGCCGGCGCCCTGCTGGTCGCCGATACGGTCACGTCGCTCGGGGGCTGTCCGGTGCGTGTCGACGAGTGGCTGATCGACGCCTGCTACAGTGGAACGCAGAAGTGCCTGAGCTGCCCACCGGGCCTGTCGCCCGTCACGTTCGGGCCGCGGGCGATCGAGGTCCTGCACCGGCGGAAGACGAAGGTCCAGAGCTGGTATCTCGATCTCACCATGATCGAGCGCTACTGGGGCGCCGATCGCGTGTACCATCACACCGCGCCCATCTCGATGATCTACGCGCTGCTGGAAGCGCTCCGGTTGGTCGAAGAAGAGGGACTCGATGCGCGCTGGCGGCGGCACGAACGCAACCACCACGCACTGAAAGCCGGCCTCGCCGCGTTGAACCTGCCGCTCGCGTCGCAGGAAGGACACCAACTGTGGACGCTCAACAGCGTGCGCGTGCCCGATGGCGTCGACGACGCCGGCGTGCGCCAGGCGTTGCTGAACGAGTTCAGCATCGAGATCGGGGCCGGGCTCGGACCGCTCAGGGGCAAGACGTGGCGCATTGGCCTCATGGGTGAGTCGAGCACGGAAGCCAATGTCCTGCTCGTCCTCCTCGCGCTCGAACGCCTGCTACCGCGTTTCGGCCACCAGGTCGCCGCGGGCACAGGAGTTGCCGCAGCCGCGGCGGCCCTGGCGAACTGACGAGTTCGGTCGCACATCCTCATGGGCCGAACCACGACGCGGAGATCACCGTGGACGAGCTGATCACCGCCGTGAATGGCGCGATCGCCGGCTGCCCCGCCGGCTGAGGATCCCTCGTCGCCGTCACTTGCATTTGACCATCGTACCGTCCGTCGTACAGCTCGACGCAGGATCCGCGAACGTCGCCTTTCCGCACTGGCCGGTCTCGGCAGTCGGCTGGTCCAGGACGAGGAATCCCATGAGGGGAAGCTTCGCCGGGTCGACCGGGTAGGAGCCGCGCTTTCCCTTCACGTCGAAGCGCACGAACCCGGGAAACTTCCGCGACACGTTTGTGATCACGACGCGGCTGATTCCGGCCGCGGGCGTGGCGCTCCGGTTCACATACTTCCACTTGGCGCCGCTCGGCGCGGCCTTCCAGCCGATCCTCGTCACCGGATCCCACGCGCCCCCCGGGATCACGAGATCGATCAGGCGTCCGCCCGCCGAGTCGGCGATGACGAGCCCGACCCCGTTCGCGATCGGGTCGAGCAGCGGGCTGAACGGATGCGGCAACGTCATATGTCCTTTGAACCTGACGGTATCGTCGCCCGGCGGCGTGTCGAGCCTCTTGATGACGATCCGCGGCTTCTCCGCCGTGGCAGAGCGGGTGCAGGCCAACGGGCAGGGAGGGAGCGGAACGGGCGGCGGGAGCACGGGCGGGTCTCCCGTCGGCGGGTTCTCGGGGTCGGCGGGCTCGAACGCCACGACGAACACGAATGGCCCCGTCGACGGCTGTTGCCCCTCGCAGAGACCAACTGTGCGACCGAGGCTTTCGTTCGCCTCGAAGATCGTGCCGACATGCCCGTGGATCCAGCGGTACGGGTGCGTGTTCCCGGCGATGAACGAGCGGTTGCCGCGGATCGTCGTATCGTCGACCGGCAGGCCGAGCGCGCTGGTCCGGAATCTTGTTCCGGTGATGATCGCCTGTTGGCCGGCGGCATCGCCGCTGAACTCGTTGTTCTCAATGAGGTTGCCGTCATCCTCCACGCGAACGCCGTAGGTGACATTCTGGAAGACGTTCGCCCGCACGATGTTGTCGTCCGCATAGTCGAGAACTACGCCGGGGAGGTACGAGGGATCACTGCAGTCCATCGGCAGCGTGTTCTCGCCCATGCGGGAGGCGATCCACACGCCGTTGTCCTCACCGACGATCGTGTTGCCCTCGATGAGATTGCCATCCGCGCCGTAGCGCCGGTGCCACCAGGTCGCCGGTCTCTGGTTCACGAACTCGCCGCAGTTCTTATACAGGAAGATCGCTCCG